>Ga0209069_10000513_pt1 | contig 17971 bp, 14 predicted proteins | sample Str013_2_FD_187202 | JGI IMG/M metagenome (GOLD analysis project Ga0209069, IMG submission 187202) | Freshwater sediment microbial communities in response to fracking from Pennsylvania, USA - Straight Creek_MetaG_SC_2013 (SPAdes) (version 2) | ecosystem: Environmental > Aquatic > Freshwater >...
GCCGGCGATTGCGTGGCCAGGATCATCGGGGCCGGCATCATACCGGGCGGCATGGAGATGATGGACCAGCCGGCCATCCACGCGGTCGAGCAATTCGTCCAGGCCGGCTATCCGCTCGATGTCGAGGCGCTCTTGATCGTCGAGCTCGACGGCGTGCAGGCCGAGGTCGACCACCTGATGCCGCGCGTCCAGGCGATCGCCACGGACTGCGGCGCGGTGACGTGCCGGGTTTCGACCTCGGAGCAGGAGCGGCTCTTGTTCTGGGCCGGCCGCAAGGCGGCGTTTCCGGCGGTCGGACGCATCTCGCCGGACTACTACTGCATGGACGGCACCATCCCGCGTGCGAAGCTGCCGTTCGTGCTCAGGCGCATGCGCGAGATGTCGAAGGCGCATGGGCTCGCGGTCGCCAACGTGTTCCATGCCGGCGACGGCAATCTGCATCCGCTCATCCTGTACGACGCCAATCAGCCGGGCGAGCTGGAACGTGCCGAAGCGTTCGGCGCCGACATCCTGCGGCTCTGCGTCGAGGTGGGCGGCGTGCTGACCGGCGAGCACGGGGTCGGGATCGAGAAGCGCGATCTGATGCCGACCATGTTCTCGGACATCGATCTGGCCCAGCAGCAACGCCTCAAATGCGCCTTCGACGACCGTGGCCTGCTCAATCCCGGCAAAGTGTTTCCGACCCTGCACCGCTGCGCCGAGCTCGGCCGCATGCATGTGCGGGCCGGCAAGCTGCCGTTTCCCGATCTTCCGCGGTTTTGATCGAGCATTTTCAGGAAAAGTGGAATCCGGTTTTCCGTCCGAAAATGCGACAATGCAAACCGACCAGACCCATCAGGGCCGGCGGCGGGGCGCACACATGACCGATACGCTCAAGGCGCGCGACGCCAAGGACGTCGAGAACGCCGTGCAATCGGCGCTCGGCGAGGGTAGGGCGCTCGAAATCCTCGGCCACGGCTCCAAGCGAGCGATCGGCCGACCGCCGCGGACCGATTTGATGCTCGACCTATCCGCCCTGTCGGGTGTCACGCTCTACGAGCCCGAGGAGCTGGTGTTGAGCGCGAAGGCGGGCACGCCGCTGTCCGAGATCGAGGCGCTGCTTGCCCAAAGAGGGCAGCGGCTCGCTTTCGAGCCGATGGATTACGGTCTGTTGCTGGGCAGCTCGAGCGGGCGCGGAACCATCGGCGGCACAATCGCGACGAATCTGTCCGGCCCGCGCCGGATCACGGCGGGTGCCGCACGCGACCATCTGCTCGGCTTTTCGGCAGTGTCCGGGCGCGGCGAGACCTTCAAGTCGGGTGGCCGGGTGGTCAAGAACGTCACCGGCTACGATTTCTGCAAGCTGATGGCGGGCTCCTGGGGCACGCTGGCGGCCATGACCGAGGTGACCGTGAAGACGCTGCCCAGGCCCGAAACCGAGGCCACCGTGCTGGTGTCCGGGCTCGACGATGCAGCGGCGACGCGGGCCATGGCGGCCGCCATGGGCTCGACCTGCGAGGTCTCGGGCGCGGCGCATCTGCCGGCCGGGACGGCGGAGCGTTTCCCGATGGGGGCCGCGCTGGCGGCGGGCCGCGCCCTGACCGCGATGCGGCTCGAGGGCGTGGCACCGTCGGTTGCGCATCGCGTGGCGGCCCTGCAAGCGGTGCTGCGGCCCCACGGCGATACCGCCATGATCGACGATATGGTCTCACGCCGGCTCTGGACGGCCATACGCGACGTGGCCGCGTTCGCGCCCAGCCGCACCGGCCAGGATCAGCCGCTGTGGCGCGTTTCGACCACACCCGGTAAGGGTCACGAGTTGGCGGCGCGCGTCGCCGGCGAGATCGAGGCCGAGGTGCTCTACGACTGGGCCGGGGGACTGGTCTGGATCGCGATGCCGGCCGCCGCGGATGCGGCCGCCGGCCTGGTTCGGGCGGCGGTCAGGGCGCTCGGCGGGCACGCCACGCTGGTGCGCGGATCGGCGCTCTTGCGCGCCGCCGTCGATGTGTTCGAGCCGCAGGAGGCCGGCCTCGCCGCATTGACGAAGCGGGTCAAGGAGAGCTTCGATCCCAAGGGCGTGCTCAATCCCGGGCGGATGTGGGCTCAGGTTTGACGGACGAATCACGGGTGCGGGAGCATGGTGCAGGAATGACGGTGCCAGCATGATTCAAGCTTGATTCGATGCAGACCTTGTTCACGATCGCCCAGCTCGCGGATCCGCAAGTGGCGGAATCGGAGCGCATTTTGCGCACCTGCGTGCATTGCGGCTTTTGCACCGCGACCTGTCCGACCTACGTGCTTGACGGCGACGAGCTCGATAGTCCGCGCGGCCGCATCTACCTGATCAAGGACATGCTGGAATACGACCGGCCGGCGAGCCCCGAGGTGGTCAAGCACATCGACCGCTGCCTGTCGTGCCTCGCCTGTATGACCACCTGTCCGTCCGGGGTGCACTACATGCACCTGGTCGATCACGCCCGCGCCCGAATCGAGGCCACCTACGTCCGCCCGCTGCTCGACCGCTGGCTGCGGGCGACGCTCGCCCGGGTCTTGCCCGACGATGTGCTGCTGCGCCGGGCGCTGCGCCTGGCGCGCCTGGCGAGGCCATTCGCCGGCCTGTTGGCGGCTGTGGGGCTCAAGCCCCTCGCCGCCATGCTGCGGCTCGCTCCGGCGCGGCTGCGGCCGAGCACGCCGACCCAGAGCTTGCCGGCGCATAGCTTGCCGACACATGGGCGGCGCGTGGTGGCGGCCCAAGGCGCCCGCAAGGGGCGAGTCGCCCTCTTGTCCGGCTGCGTCGGACCCGTGATCAAACCCTCGATCAACGAAGCCGCGATCGCGGTCCTCACCCGCCACGGCGTCGAGGTGGTGCTGGTGCAGGGGCAGGGCTGCTGCGGCGCACTCGTCCACCATCTCGGCCGCGAGCACGACGCGCTCGCAGCCGCCCGCGCCAATATCGATGCCTGGACGCAGGAACTCGCCACCGCCGGCATCGACGCCGTCCTGGTCACCGCGTCCGGCTGCGGCACCATGCTGAAGGACTACGGCTTCTTGCTGCGCGGTGATTCGGCCTATGCGGCCAAGGCCGCCCGGATATCCGCCCTCGCCCGCGATATCAGCGAGTATCTGGCCGGCTTGGACTTGTCCCGGTCAGGCGAATCGAAAGGCCTGATAATCGCGTATCACTCGGCCTGTTCGCTGCAGCATGGACAGAAAATCGAGCGCCAACCAAAAGAATTGCTTTGCAAGACGGGATTCGTGGTCAAAGATGTACCAGAAGGACATCTCTGCTGCGGGTCGGCCGGGACCTACAACATTTTGCAGCCGGACATCGCGAGGAGGTTGCGCGATCGCAAAGTGGGGAATATCGAGAAGCTTGCGCCCGACGTGATCGCCGCCGGCAATATCGGTTGCATCACCCAGATCGCGGCGGGCACGGCCATCCCGGTGGTCCACACGGTCGAGCTGATCGATTGGGCGACCGGAGGTCGCAGGCCTGAGGCTCTGATGGATGTTGGCTTCTGATGGACGTTAGTTGATGGACAGCGGCTTACGAAATCTGGGCCGAACCGATCGGGAGGACGATCATGGCGAAGAAAGCGAAGTCGAAGACCAAGAAGTCGAAGAAGGTGAAGGCCAAGAAGACGAAGAAGGCCAAGAAAACGGCTGCAGCGCGCAAGAAGAAGCGCGTGGTCGCAAAGAAGAGCGCCCGCAAGAAGCCGGCTGCGAAGAAGGCGAAGGCAAAAGCGAAGCCCAAGGCAAAGGCAAAGCCGCGTAAAGCGGCCGCCAAGCGCAAGGCCTCGGCTCCCAAGCCCATGGCGCCCAAGCCGATGGCGCCGCCAGCGCCGAAGCCCGTGGCGCCACCTGCGCCCAAGCCCATGGCCGTGCAAGCGCCCAAGCCGATGGCGCCACCTGCGCCTAAGCCTATGGCGCCGCCAGCGCCCAAGCCTATGGCTGCGCCTCCCGCCGTCCCGCGACCGGCAGCACCGCCGCCGCCACCGATGGCGCCACGTCCGAGCATGCCCGCGGCCGGGAGCACCCACAGCCCGGCGGCGCCGTCACAGCATTCGCCAAGCCCAATTGGCGGACACACGCCTACGGCCCGCCCGCCGGGCAGCAGTGAAGGCGGCCACGGCTCGTAGCCGGCCCCGTTTTGCAACGCAGGGTCCCGCGCCACCGCGCGGGACCCGCTCGGCCGTGATCGGCTTTCCAGCTCGGGTCCACGGCCAAATCCAGCGACGTCGAGTCGGGCGTTTGGCTGCGGTTTTTTTTCCGCGCTCGCCACCGAGCCTCCGCGGGGTGGTCGCGTCGAAGCGGCCTGGCGCAGGCATCAGAGAATCACCCCCGGTCGACCTTGGCCATGTCGCGAAATGCGACCCTTCGCGGCTTCTACCTAGGGGCGGCGCGAACGCTGATTTCGAGGGTTGGACGGCACTTGGGGGCCCGTCCTGTGATCAATTTACAACACGCGGATTCTTTCGACCGGGAAAACCTTTAGAAGCACAAAAATGCGGCAGATGATTATGGATTTTGCTTGCTGGTTTTTCTTAAGATGGGGTTAGCTCACATGCGAAGTACGTCGAGCGACGACACTGGGGACTGGTAGTCGCGGCTGGCGAGCTTGGGGTGCCCAATGAGGGGCGCGCACTGACGAAAGGGGCTTGAAGATGAAGAAAGTTGTGTTGTCCATAGTGGCCGCCGTTGCGCTCGCGACGCCAGCGCTCGCGGCCGATATGAAGATGCTCACCAAGGCGCCGCCGCCGCCGCCGAGCCCATGGGACTTCGCCTTCGGCGACGCCATCATGACGGACTACATGTGGCGCGGCATCACCCAATCGGCCCACCGCGGTTCGGTCGCCGCCTATTTCGAGCCGCGCTACAACTTCAGCGACACGCTGCAGGGCTATCTCGGGCTGTCGGGCGAAAGCATCGACTTCCCGAACCACGCGGCGGCCGAGATCGATTTCTATGGCGGTATCCGCCCGACCTTCGGCAAGCTCGCCCTCGATTTCGGCGCCTGGCTCTACTACTATCCGGGTGGCCAGTGCTTCAGCGGGGGGACCTTCACCGGGCTCGGCGGCGCAGCCGCTTGCGACGGTTTTAGCGCAGGCGACAATTGGCAGGGACAGGCGCTGCCGAACAACAATAATTTGGCCCTCGGCAACGTAGCCAAGGCCTGGGCGAGCTTCTACGAAATCTACGGCAAGGCCACCTATACGATCTCTGATTCGTGGTCCATCGGGGCTCAAGTGTACTATTCGCCGTCGGTTGCGAATTCAGGCGCCAATGGCACCTACGCAGCCGGCACCATCAAGTACACGGCTCCATCCGGCATGCCGCTTCCGAAGGACGTCGGTTTCTACGCTTCTGCCGACGGCGGCTACTGGTGGCTCGGAACCTCCGATGCCTTCTACGGCACGGCGGCGTTCCCCGCCGGCATCCCGTACAAGAGCTTCGCCAACCTCGACGTCGGCTTCGGCTTCACCTGGAAGGTGTTTACCCTCGACTTCCGCTACTATGATACCAATCTGAGCAAGGCTGATTGCAACGCCTTCACCAGCGATCATACGGCCTCGTTCAGCAGCGATTTCTCGGCGATCAACCCCACCGGGTTGGGCTCCAACTGGTGCAGCCAGACGGTCGTGGTCAAGCTCTCGTCCGATCTGACGCTGGCTAACCTGAAGTAAGCGTCTTCTCGGTAAGCGACTTCATCGGCCCCTTCGGCGGGCGGCGGCTCAGGACGAGCCGCCGCCCGTTTCTTTTTGGCGCGCTCCGCCCCCGCATCAAGCGCAACGCGTGCCTTTTCCTCTCATTGCGCCGCCTCTTTCAGGGCGATTTCGCGCAGGCGGTGCTTCTCGCCGTCGCGCACCAGCGCCAGCTGCCGACGGTGGAAGGCGTTGAGCGTCGCGCGGTGGCCGATCGAGACGATGGTTGTCCCGCGCAGCCGTTGGGCGAGGAGCCGGTAGAGCGCCGCCTCGGCAGCGTCGTCGAGGGCGGCGGTGGCTTCGTCGAGCAGAAGGTAGTCTGGCGCCACCAGGATGGCGCGGGCGACCCCCAGGCGCTGCTGCTCGCCGGGCGACAGCATCTGGTTCCAATGGGCCTCTTCGTTCAATCGGCCGGCGAGCGCCGGCAGCCCGACCGCGGTGATCGCTTCGGCCAGCCGCTCGGCGCCGAAGGCCTCGGGCTCTCCCGGATAGCTCACCGCCGCCGCCAGCGGGGCGATCGGAAAATAGGGCCGCTGCGGCAGGGCCATGACCTTGGCGCCCTTTGGCACCACGACGGTGCCGCTGCCGAACGGCCAGATGCCCGCCAAGGCCCGGAACAGCGTCGATTTGCCGGCGCCCGAAGGTCCGGTCACCAGCACGGAATCGCCGGCCGCGATGACAATGTCGTCCGCCGCGACCAGCGCGGTTCCCTTCGGCAACCGCACCAGGAGTTCATCGATCGTGATCCCGCTATTGCCATCGCGCGCCACCACCGCGATCGCCGGCTTGGCGATGGCCGCGGCCTGGCCCTGCGTGATCGTCGCGTCGAATCCCTCGAGCCGGGCGATCACCGCGCGCCACTCGGCGAATTGCTGATAGGCGTCGACGAAAAACGACAGGGCGGACTGCAGATTGCTGAAGGTCGATGCGATCTGCATCAGCCCGCCCAGTTGGATCTGGTTGGCGAAATAGGCCGGGCTGGCGACGAAGTACGGCAACACGACTGCAAACTGACCGAAGCCGTTGGTGAAGAAGGCGAGCCTCTTCGTCCGCTTCATGATGCCGAACCAATTTGCGATCACCGATGCAAATCGCAGGAGCAGCCGTTGCCGCTCGACCTGCTCCCCTTCCAGCAGCGCGATTTGCTCCGCGTTTTCCCGCACCCGCACCAGATTGAAGCGAAAATCCGCCTCGAACCGTTGTTGATTGAAATTAAGCGCGATGAGCGCCCGTCCGATCAGGTGCGTGATCGCCGTTCCGGCCACCGAATAGACGAGCGCGATCCAGACCAGATAGCCGGGTATCGCTACGTTCACCCCGAACAAGATGAGGGGCGCCTCGGCCGACAGGCCCCAGAGAATGAGTACGAACGAAAAGAACGAGACCACGGAGCTGAGCACGCCGATGCAGATGGCCAGCGTGAGATCGATGAATCTCTTGATGTCCTCCGCGATGCGCTGATCCGGATTGTCGGCGGCGTCGCCCAAGAGTTGCATGCGGTAGTGGTTCGCATTGGCGATCCAGCGCCCCAGATACTGGACCGTCAGCCACTCGCGCCAGCGGATCAAGAGCCATTGCTGGAGATATTGCTGATAGGTTTTCAAGATGACCCAGCTGACCGCCAGCATCGTGAAATATTCCAACTGCCAGATAAAGACGTCCCAGTTGCGCTCCTGCACCGCATCGTAGAATGCGTTGTTCCATTGGTTGATCAGGACGTTGATGCCGATCGTGGCCAGCTCGATCGCGATCACCGCGGCGAGCAGGAGGCGACCCGCAACGCGGTCCTCGGAGTAAAAATACGGATGGGCGAGCCGCCAGATGGTGGCGAGCGTCGAACGGAGGCGGGGCACGGGTTTCTCCTGTCGGGGTTGCGATGCGGGACATGCGAGAGATACGGGCCGGCAACCCGACGACGGACCTTGGTAGTCGGCTGCGGCATGCTCTCGTACGGACTTCGGATCAAAGGGACACTAGCAAAGTCATGACTCAGGCCCAGCCATCGGATTTGAAGTTCCTACGCGAGCTTGTTGCAACATGGGTTGGGAACTTCAAGTCCATCGGACGACGCCGATGTGGGGTTCCCCGACCGCGAATGTGGCCTTGTCGTGTCCGGATTTTAGCATAACATCCGGCGCGGGCTTAATCGTCCAATTTGCAGAGACGGGTGCCGGAAGGGCTTCGGACTTCCCGAAATGTCCCTGCAATGAACTACGCCGCGGTGCATCGCAAATCATGCGGAAGCAGCGCGCATTTAGGGAAACGTCTAGCCGGGGGAAACGATCATGTGGAATCAAGTCTACAATCCGTTCGACAACGCGGTGCTGTCGACCGTCGCGGCGGCTTTGCCGGTGGTGACGCTGTTGGTGCTGATCGCATCCAACAAAGTGAAGGCGCATATCGCGGCTGTCATCGCGCTGATCGTCGCCAATCTGGTGGCGATCCTTCTGTTCACCATGCCGGCGGGCATGTCGCTGCGCGCCACCGTGCTGGGAGCGGTGACGGGCTTCTTCCCGATCGGCTGGATCGTGCTCAACGTCATCTTCCTCTACCGACTTACCGTGGAGAAGGGCGCCTTTGCGATCCTGCAGACGACGATCGGCGGCGTGACGACCGATCGCCGCCTTCAGTTGTTGCTGATCGCGTTCTCGTTCGGTGCATTCTTCGAGGGCGCCTCCGGCTTCGGAACGCCGGTGGCGGTGACGGGCGCGATCCTGATCGGTCTTGGTTTCTCGCCGCTCGCGGCATCGGGCCTCTCGCTCATCGCGAATACCGCGCCGGTCGCCTACGGCGCGCTCGGCACTCCGATCGCGGGCCTCGCCAGCGTCACCGGCATCGATCCCTATCTGCTCGGCGCGATGGTCGGTCGGCAACTGCCGTTCTTCTCGCTGATCGTGCCGTTCTGGCTGATCTGGGCGTTTGCGGGCTGGCGCGGCATGATGGCGATCTGGCCCGCGATCCTGGTGTGCGGCGTGTCGTTCGCGGTCCCGCAATTCCTGATCTCGAATTTCATCAATCCGTGGATCGTCGACATCGGCGCTTCGCTGATCTCGATGGCGTGTCTCCTCGGATTTCTCAAAGTTTGGCAGCCGAAGGAGATCTGGACCTCGCCGGCCTTGCGCAGCCGTGACGATTCCGCTGCGACGGCGCCGAAACCGGTGGTCGCCGCCGTCAAGCCGGATCGCGCCCAGGTCTGGGCCGCGTTCCTGCCCTGGATCATCGTCTGTGCGGTGGTGCTGATCTGGGGAACCGGCTGGTTCAAGGCCGCGGTGAACCCGTTCTCGACCTGGAACTATCCGGTGCCCGATCTCCACAACATGATCAGCAAGGTCGCGCCGGTCGTCGCCAAGCCGACCCCGGAGGGCGCGGTGTTCTCCTTTACGTGGCTCTCCTATACCGGCTCCGGGATGCTGATCGCCGCGATCATCTCAGGCTTCTTGATGGGCTTCTCGCCGGGACGGCTGGCAAAATCCTATCTCGGAACGATCCGGGTTTGCGCCTATTCGCTCATCACCATCTCGGCGATGCTCGCGATCGGTACGCTCACGCGCTTGTCCGGCATCGACGCCACCCTCGGCCTCGCCTTCGCCGGAACGGGGGTGCTCTATCCCTTCTTCGGCACGCTGCTGGGTTGGCTCGGCGTCGCGCTCACCGGTTCCGATACGGCGTCGAACATCTTGTTCGGCAATCTCCAGAAGATCACCTCGGAGCAATTGGGGCTGTCGCCGATCCTGATGAGTGCCGCGAACTCCTCCGGCGGCGTCATGGGGAAGATGATCGACGCGCAATCGATCGTCGTCGCCTCGACCGCCACCAACTGGTTCGGGCACGAAGGTACCATCCTGCGCTTCGTGTTCTGGCACTCGATCGCGCTCGCCTGCCTGGTCGGCATCTTGGTCATGGCGCAGGCCTACGTGTTCACTGGTATGATCGTACACTAAAGCAAAGCAGCGCTTCGCATCCGACAACGCGAAGAGTGGGCGGCCGCAGGGCCGCCCTTTGATTCGATCGGCGAAATTGCCTCGGGCTTCGGCACGGTGTATGAGCCCCGGTCGCCGATCTTATTGGAGCATCGCATGCGCATTCCTGCGGCAACATGGGCGGGCTGCATGGCCGGACCGTTGGCGGGGCTCGCCATAGTGGCTGGGATCGTGTTGGCCGGGGGATCGGCCGGCATCGCGGCCGATCGCAGCTTTCCCTATGACAGCACGCTGTTGCTGGAGGCCAAGCCGATGAAGGGCTCCAAGCGTGTCCCCATTCTGCAGATCGAATCGAGAGGCGAGGCCTCGATCGATCTGTGGTGCAACAGGGTGCAGGCCCAGTTGGTCGTGGTCGACGCCACGATCACGATCATCCTCGGCGCCTCGACCGAGAAGCAATGCGATCCGGACCGCATGCAGGCGGATGAAGACCTCGTGGGGGCCCTGCAGCAGGTCGCCAACTGGCGCCGGCAGGACGACCTGCTGATCTTGCAGGGCGAACGCAGCTTGCGGTTTCACCTGAGCTCGAATTGAGCGAATAGCGAAATGAAACGGGGCCGCCTTGCAGCAGCCCCGTCCGGTTCCTCTTGAATGGGATCAGCCCGAAGGGCGTCAGAAATCCATCCCGCCCATCCCGCCGCCGCCCGGCATGGACGGCATCGCCAGTTTTTCCTTGGGCACTTCGGCCACCATGGCTTCTGCGGTCACGATCAAGCCGGCGACCGAGGCCGCATCCTGCAGGGCCGCGCGCACCACCTTGGCGGGATCGATGATGCCCTTTTCGACCATGTCCACATACTCTTCGGACTGGGCGTCGAAGCCGAAGGTCTCCGATTTCGACTCCAGGATCTTGCCGACCACGATCGAGCCCTCGACGCCGGAGTTCTCGGCGATCTGCCGGATCGGCGCTTCCAGCGCCTTGAGCACGATGTTGATGCCGGCCTGCACGTCCGGATTGTCGTCGGTGATCCGGCCGACCGCCTTCCTGGCGCGCAGCAAGGCGACGCCGCCGCCCGGCACGATGCCCTCCTCGACCGCGGCGCGGGTGGCGTTGAGGGCGTCCTCGACCCGGTCCTTCTTTTCCTTCACCTCGACCTCGGTGGCGCCGCCGACCCGGATCACCGCCACGCCGCCGGCCAGCTTGGCCAGCCGCTCCTGCAGCTTCTCGCGATCGTAATCGGAGGTGGTCTCCTCGATCTGCGCCTTGATCTGGCCGATGCGCGCCTCGATCTCCTTCTTCTTGCCGGCGCCGTCCACGATAGTGGTCTTCTCTTTCTCGATGATCACCTTCTTGGCGCGGCCGAGCATCTGCAGGTTCACGTTCTCGAGCTTGATGCCGAGATCCTCCGAGATCAGCTGTCCGGCGGTGAGGATCGCGATGTCCTCCAGCATGGCCTTGCGGCGGTCCCCGAAGCCGGGCGCCTTGACGGCCGCGATCTTGAGGCCACCGCGCAGCTTGTTGACCACGAGCGCGGCGAGCGCCTCGCCTTCCACGTCCTCGGCCACGATGACCAGCGGCTTGCCGGACTGCACGATGGCTTCCAGAACCGGCAGCATGGCCTGCAGCCCGGAGAGCTTCTTCTCGTGCAGCAGCACATAGGCGTCTTCCAGCTCCGCCACCATCTTTTCGGCATTGGTGATGAAGTAGGGCGAAAGATAGCCGCGGTCGAACTGCATGCCCTCGACGATCTCGACCTCGGTCTCGAGCGCCTTGGCCTCCTCGACCGTGATCACGCCCTCGTTGCCGACCTTCTGCATGGCCTGCGCGATCATCTTGCCGATCTTGCTGTCGCCGTTCGACGAGATGGTGCCGACCTGGGCGATCTCGGCCGAGGAGCCGACTTTCCTGGCGCGCTTCTCGATATCCTTGACCACCGCGCTCACCGCGATGTCGATGCCGCGCTTGAGGTCCATCGGGTTCATGCCGGCGGCGACCGATTTGGCGCCTTCCCGCACGATGGCGTGCGCCAGCACGGTCGCCGTGGTGGTGCCGTCTCCCGCCTGGTCATTGGTTTTTTGCGCGACCTCGCGCACCATTTGGGCGCCCATGTTCTCGAACTTGTCCTCGAGCTCGATCTCCTTGGCCACCGTCACGCCGTCCTTGGTGATGCGCGGCGCCCCGAAGCTCTTTTCGAGGACGACATTGCGGCCCTTGGGCCCGAGCGTCACCCGCACCGCATTGGCGAGGATATCGACGCCACGCAGCATCCGGTCGCGCGCGTCAGTTGAGAATCTTACCTCTTTCGCAGCCATTTCGTCTTACTCCGGTTGATTGCCGCCGCCTGATGAGCCGTCGCCGTTCAGGCGATGACACCCATGATGTCGGACTCTTTCATGATCAGCAGATCCTCGCCGTCGATCTTGACCTCGGTGCCCGACCACTTGCCGAACAGCACTCGATCGCCGACCTTGACGTCCGGCCTGATCAGCTTGCCCGCTTCGTCGCGCCCGCCTGGGCCGACCGCCACGATCTTGCCTTCCTGCGGCTTCTCCTTGGCGGTGTCGGGTATGATAATGCCGCCTTTGGTCTTCGCCTCGGCATCGATGCGCTGCACCACCACGCGGTCATGCAGGGGACGAAAATTCATCTTGGCCATGTCTTCCTCGTGCGTGTTGGATCGGGGCTGAAGCTCTGACCGGAAGGTCGAATTGGCACTCGTTGGCACTCGCAATCATGGAGTGCTAAGAGCTGGCGGGGGAAATAAGTCCTTCGCCGCGTGGAGTCAAGCTTGTGCCGAATTCCGGCACGCCGGCGGACGGCCCGGTTTTTGATCATTCTGGGCAGAGCAAACCAATGTCGCGGATACGCTATCTAGCCATGTTGTGCGTGGAACCGGCGGCGCTCGCAGGCTTTTATGCGCGCAGCTTCGGCATGGAGGAGATCGGCCGCACCGGCGCGGGCGACGTCACCCTCACGGACGGCGGGTTCAATCTCACCTTGTTCAAGCAGCGGCCGCAATTGCATGAGCCCCGCATGGAGATCGGGCTCCACCATCTCGGCATCGCGGTCGCGAACGTGGACCAGACGCTCGCGCGCTATCGCGCGTTCAATCCGCGCGGCGTGGTCATCGCCGAGAGCGGCGATCTGCAGCACGGCGATGTGCGCATCCATGATCCCGAATGCAATCCGGTGACCTTGTCGCAGCGCGACTTCGGATTGACCGGCGCGCGCGTCGCGGTTCCCCGCATCGCCCATATCGCGCTCAACGCGCTCGACACCGAGCTGGTGCTGGATTTCTACCGCCAGGTCTTCGGCTTCCGCGAATTGTTCGAGGCGCACCGGGAATCCATGAAGCGGCCCGGCTACCGCAACAAGCATGTGGGCGACGGCCACAGCAACGTGGCGATCCAGACCTTCTACAGCGACGAGGTCGGACACGAGGCGCGCTTCGGCATCGCGCATTTCGGATTTCTGGTCGGCGACTCCAAGGCCATGGCGGGCGAGGTCGAGCGCAACGGCGCCACCGTCAAGGCGCGCCCGGCCCACCGCACCCAATCGGAGATCCGCATGCGCGACCCGGAGGGCAACGGCTGCGACCTCTCGCAGCGCGGCTGGGAGGTGGATACCGACAAGTGGGTGCGCGCCGGCGCGGCCTGAATCCTTGCCACATCCGGGGGATTGTTGCGGCTGACGCGCTAACAGTGGAAAGTCTCGTTTGTGCGAGACTTCGCCGCGAGGTTCAGCGACCCGGGCAAGCATACGGAGTTGTTGTCATGACCACCGTGACTGTTGCGGCACCCTCGAAGCTCCCGTTGTGGCGCACCATCGGACAGGCTTACGCGTTGTGGGGAGGAAACCTTCCCGATCTGGTGCGTGTCTGTTGGTTTTGGATGTTGCTGATGGCACCGGTTTTCGCGTTTTTGACTTGGTGGCAAGCGCCGCGCGCGATGGAGCTCCTACAGACGGCCCGCATCGGCCAACCATTCGTTGATCCCAATCCGCTGCTGACGATGTTGACACAAATCGTTGCCAAAGTGGTTGGGTTGCCGGCGCTCGCCTCGATCGCGGTGGCGTGGCACCGCCTGCTGCTCAAAGACGAACACCCTGGCGCCGGCCTCTATCTGCGGCTCGACGGCATCGTCGCGGGCTACGCGGTTCTGGCGTTCTGGGTGGGGTTGATCACTTTGGCGCCGAGCTATGTCAGCATGATGCTCCAGAGCATGGCCGCGCACGGCCACCCTCTCGCGGCGGGCGTCCAGTTTCTGGCCGGCGTGGGAACGATCACCGCCCTTTTCGTCGTCGCGCGGCTATCGCTTGTGTTGCCGGGAAAAGCATTGGGGCGCGACGACATCACGTTCGGCGCCGCCTGGAGGGTCAGCAAGGGCAACACTTGGCGGATGCTTTGGGCCTATTTTTTCTGCATCTTGCCGTTGATGGTGCTCGGCGGGGGGACGTCGTACTGGCTGTTCCAGCCGGACCACGGCCGAGCTGCCTTAACTCTGGTTCCGCTCGTACCAAGCCTGCTCGCGATTCCCCTCGGCATGATCAGCGTCGGCATGCTTTCTCTTTCCTACCGGTATTTCTTCGAGCGTTGAGAGCCGTTCGACCCGGCCCGCGACTCCAGCCTAATGCTACTGGTCGGCATGGGACGAGCTTGGACGATGACGCCACGGCTGCGCCTGCTTTCGGTTTTCGCGATCGCCATCGTGGCTGCCGCGCCCGCGGCCGCCGAGCCGGTGGCTGACTTCTATCGCGGCAAGCAGATCAGGATCTACGTCCGGGCCGCGCCGGGCGGCAATTACGATATCTATTCGCGCCTGATCGGGCGCCACATCGTGCGCTTTCTGCCGGGCAATCCGAGCGTCCTGCCGGTCAATATGCCGGGCGGCGGCGGCCTGGTCGCGCTCAACTACGTGGCCAATGTGGCGCCGCGCGACGGCACCGTGCTCACCATGATCACGCAGTCGTTCCCGATGGATCAGGCGCTGGGCCTCAACCGGACCCTCAAGGTGGATCTGCGGACGCTCAATTGGATCGGCAACATGAGCGATACCAACGAGTTCTTCTTCACCGCCGCGTCGTCCCCGACCAAGACGCTGCAAGACGCCCGTCGACGCGAAACGCCGGTTGCGGCAACCGGAGCGGGGTCGATCATGACGCAGCTCGCCGCGCTCTACAACAATATGCTGGGCACCAGGTTCAAGGTCATCTACGGCTATCCGAGCGGCCCCGACATGACGTTGGCGATGGAGCGCGGCGAGGTCGAAGGCCGCAGCACCAGCAATCCGCAGGTGCTTGGAGCAAGCAAGGCCGAGGTCGTGGCAAAATACAATTTCCTCATCCAGGCCGGCTTGCGCAAGCTTCCGGGATACGAGGAGGTGCCGCTCCTGCGCGAGCTCGCCGGCGGCGCGGACCAACAGGCAGTCTTCGATTTCATCTCCAGGGCGGTCGTCGTCGCCCGGCCGATCGTCACCAATCCCGACGTGCCCCCCGAGCGCGTTGCCACGCTCCGCCGGGCCTTCGATGCCACCATGGCGGATGCGGACTTCATCCGGGAGGCGCAGCTGCAGGGCCTCGAGATCAGCCCCACGGGCGGCCAGGAGCTGGCGAAGATCATCGCCGACATGCTCGACACGCCGCCCGCGGTTCTCGCCAAGATCGCCAAGGCGATCGAGATCAAGTCTGCCGAACCCGCCAAAGGCGTGAGGCCGGGCGCGGTGGTAGAGTGATCAACCGATCACGGTGGTTCACTTCCCCACCATCTGCATCGCCCGCTCGTAATAGCTGAAATCGAGATAGCGCTCGGGCGCCGCCGTGGTCTTGCCTTCGACCTCGGCCCGCAACGCCATCATGTTGCGGAATCCTTCCATGTCGAAGCGGGCATCCGGCGTGAAGCCGAAGGCCGGATCGATGAGCTGGTCATAGGTCCGCTCGGCGATGTCCCGGCTGAGCTTCTGCTCGCTCACCAGCAACCCGACGGCTTCGGCGCGGTTGGCGGGATCGCGCACCCAGCGCAGCGATTCCACATAGGCGGCGAGATAGCGCTCGACCGTTTCCCGATTTTGCTCGGCCCAGGCGCGCAGTGCAAATCCGCCCGCCGCCTGATAGGGGCCCAGCAGATCGATGGTCCGCCCGAGGCTCTTCATCCCGGCCTGCGCGGCCTGCACGGTGAACGGGAGATTGAGAATGGCGGCCGCATTGGCGTGGTCCTCCAGCATGCCCTTGAGGCGGAAGACGCCGGCGCCGACCGGCTTGATCGTATAGGCGCCGGGTTCGACGCCGTGCTGCGCCAGGAGCTTCTTGACCTGCAGCGCATAGGCGGTGTCGGGCGCATCCACCAGAATGACGTGCCCGCGCAGGTCCGCGAACGAGGCGATGCCGGGCTGCACGAAGAACTCGTTCATGCCGCTGTCGCCGCCCGACAGGATGACCACATCCTGCTTGGCGCCTTCGATCATGGCGACTGCGTTGTCGATGGCGCTTTGCGCGATCTGGAATTTTCCGGCCGCAAGGCCGTCCCGTTGCGCCTTCGAGCTTTCGGTGAGCTCGAGCTCGGCCTTGAGCCCGCGCTTCGCGAAAAAGCCCTTGCCGATGCCGGCCTGCAGCGGCAGCGCCTTGGCGTTCGGAAAGCTGTTGACCCGCAGCAATACGGGATCGGCGGCGCCGGCCGGCCCCGCATAGACCAGTGCGGCGGCGAGCACCGCCAGCCGGACCAAGGGCGCGAGCCGGGCGGTCGGGTGTGGATGGACCATGAGTTTCTCCTTCAAACCGGGTGCCGGCATGGTAGCAGCGCGCCCGGGGTGGTTGATACGGGCTTGCGATCTCGGGCAATTTGTCCGGCCAGCCATGGAGGAGATTTTATGCGCGCCATCAGTCTTGCCGAAGCCCTCAAGATCATCGAGGGCACCTTCGCGTCCGCCAAGAAGCGCAAGGCCCATGCGCTGAGCGCCATCCTGCTCGATGCGGGCGGACGGGTGAAGGCCTTCCACAAGCAGGACGGCTCCTCGCTGCTGCGCTTCGAGATCGCCTACGGCAAGGCCTTCGCGGCGCTGGCGCTCAATCGCTCGTCCCGCCAGGTTCTGCAGAAGGCCAAGGAGAAGCCGGCCTTCATGCAGTCCTTGAGCGAGCTGTCCGATGGACCGCTGTTCCTGGAAGCCGGCGGCCAGCTCATCCGCGATGAAACCGGCGAGATCGTGGGGGCGCTCGGCGTGACCGGCGACGTCAACGAGGTCGACGACCTCTGTGCAATCGACGGCATACGGGCGGCCGGCTTTCGCTCAGACGACGATTTCGACGCCAAGGCGATCCGGCGGCTCAACATCAAGAAGGACCCCCCGCTGCGCGATCCCCGCAAGGACTGAGCGAACGCCACTTGCTGGCGCCTCTTCCTGGTAGGACAATGGCCGCTAAGGAAGCACCCAAGCCGAAGGGAGCAGCCGATGTCCGACGCTCATGCGGCCGGCATGCGCCGCCGCGATCTCCTGGCGCTCATCGGAACGGCGGCCGGCGGCGCCGCCATGTACCGCGCCATGACGAGCCTGGGCCTTGCCGCCGAATCCACCTATGCGGGGCCGATCAAGCTCGATGGCGATCCCAAGGGGGCGTCGGTGCTCATCCTGGGCGCCGGGCTCGCCGGCATGGCGGCGGCGCTCGAGCTGCGCAAGGCCGGCTACCGGGTGCAGGTGCTTGAATTCAGCAACCGGGCCGGCGGGCGTTGCTGGACGCTACGTGGCGGCGACACCTACACCGAGCTCGGTGGCGCCACCCAGCACTGCGGCTTCGATCCGGGTCTCTATCTCAATCCCGGTCCGTGGCGCATTCCCTACCATCATCATGCGCTGCTCGATTATTGCAGCCGCCTCGAGGTCGCGCTCGAGCCTTTCATCCAGGTCAATACCAATGCCTGGCTCCATTCCAGGACGGCCTTCGGCGGCAAGCCGCAGCGCTATCGTCATGTCCAGGCCGACTTCACCGGCTATATCTGCGAGCTCCTCGCCAAGGCGACCAGCCAGCGCAAGCTCGACGAGGCCGTCACCCGGGAGGACCAGGAAATCCTGCTGCAGGCTCTGCGGGGCTTGGGAGCGCTCGACCAGAATTACGCCTACCGGGCAAACCTCGGCAGCAGCAACCGGCGCGGCTTCGAGAAGGATCCGGGCGGCGGGCTCTCCGGTCCGCCGACGCCCTCGCAGCCGCTCGGGCTCAGCGATCTGCTCCTTGCGCACGTCGGCGCTGACCTGCGACTCGTCCACCTCCCCGCGTGCGACGGCTACAACAGCGTCGAGGATCTTCACGTACCCGGTGCAGCGACAGAGGTGGGCGCCGAGGTGGCGGGCAGCGTCGTCGCGCGTCAGCCCCGCCCCCTTGCGGTC
>Ga0209069_10000516_pt1 | contig 17933 bp, 19 predicted proteins | sample Str013_2_FD_187202 | JGI IMG/M metagenome (GOLD analysis project Ga0209069, IMG submission 187202) | Freshwater sediment microbial communities in response to fracking from Pennsylvania, USA - Straight Creek_MetaG_SC_2013 (SPAdes) (version 2) | ecosystem: Environmental > Aquatic > Freshwater >...
CCCTGGAGTTCCCGCTGTTCAGCGCGGAAGCCCGTTCCGCGTCTTGAATTCAGGGAACGGAGCCCACGACGACCGATGCCACAGGTCGGCGGTTGCGGAAATCACCGGCCCGATCTCGACCGCATCACATCGCGCGTGCCATGATGCCGTGATATCGTCAGCTTCCCGTCAGCCAGGCCCCCTATAAGGTACCGTGGCTGGTCTCTCAAACGCCAACAATCGCCAACTGGTCTCTAAATCAGCTTTGATCAAGGAGTGACGCCCATGATGCAGCGAGCTCGCCGCATTGGTTTTGGTTTATTCACGACACTGGCCGTCGTCGGTTTTGCGGGGCAAGCCCCGGCAGCGGATGAGCGCTTCGAGGTTTCCAGCATCAAGGCCGTCCGCGTGACCCTCGTGGACACGGCCGCCGCCCTGCAGCAAGGCAATCTCGCGAAGGCCAAAGAGGCGTTCGACAACTACGATTCGGCCTGGAACGGGATCGAGGTGTACATCGATACCCGCAGCAAGCCGATGTACGACAAAATCGAGCTCGACCTGCAGGCCCGGATCAACAAGGAGATGGGCCAGCCTACTCCGGACCTGGCGAAGCTGCGCGCCGACATCCAGGAGATGATCGGCAAGTATGACGAAGCCATCGCCTTGGTCTCGAGCGCGGCTCCGCTCAGCCCGCTGTTTGACGATATCGCCCGCCTGCGGATCGAGCGATCTCACTTACGTGAGGTGAACCCGGCCCTGAAAGCCGGCAATATCGCCAAGGCCCGGAAGTCCTACGAGGCCTTCGACGCCAATTGGGACAGCATCGAGGATCTCATCAAGGCACGCTCCGCGGACGCCTATGTGGCGGTCGAGAAGGGCATGATCCAGATCGAGCAGGCGCTCATGCCCGAAAAGCCGGATGCCGCCCAGGTGACCGCATTGGTGACCGCGGTGAACACCGCGTACAACTCCGCGCTGGCCATTCTGGTGAAAGAAGCCAAGGCAACCATCAAGTAGACAACGGCAATAGTCGACAACAACAATAATAGACAACAAGGGAGGGGGCCGCCGATGGACGCGGGTCAACCGAAAGTGGGCGCTGACAGCGTCGTCGAACGGCTCCGCCTTTGGGTTCTGGGCGTGCTGGTGCTCGGGCTCATCGGGACGGTGACCGAGCTCGTCCTGCTGGAGCACTACGAGCAGGTGTTGCAGTTCGTTCCTCTCGTCCTGATCGTGCTGGGGGTGGTGGTGCTGGTCTGGCACGCCGTGAGCAAGGACACGGCCAGCCTGCGCGCCCTGCAGATCGTCATGGGGCTATTCGTGCTCGCGGGCTTCGCCGGCATGGCGGCGCACTTCAACGGTTCGGCGGAGTATCAGCTCGAGCTCAATCCGGACATGAGCAATTGGGAGTTGCTGGAGAAGATCCTGCATGCCAAGGCACCTCCCCTGCTCGCCCCCGGAATGATGATGCAAATGGGGTTGCTCGGCCTCGCCTACGCGTTCACGGATATCCGCTACAGAAGGAGCAAGTGACATGACGCTGATGCACCGAGCGGTTGGCGCGATTGTTGGTGTTGTGGCGTTCCTGGCGGTGCTGGGAGCCCCGGCCGGCGCGCAGATCGGCAAGCTGGTCGACCCGAACATGGCGACCGAGAGCGACCTGCAGAAATTGCCGAACATGACGCCGGCCATCGTGAAGGGCATGATCGAGAAGCGACCGTTCAAGACCGTGGTCGATCTCAACAAATTCCTGCTGGAACAGAAGCTCACGCCTGATCAGGCGAAGGAATTTTACGGCAAGGCGTTCGTACCGATCAATTTGAACACTGGCACGAAGGAAGAAATGCTGTTGATTCCCCGTGTCGGTGCGCGCATGTCGGCTGAATTCGAGGAATACCGGCCGTGGAAGGTTTGGACGCAGTTCGACAAGGAGATCGGCAAGTATGTCGGGCAGGCGGAAACCGACCGGCTGAAGCAATACTTTTTCATCCCCACCAGCTGAGCACCGGCTGCAGACTTTGCCCGGCATTCCGGGGTATGGTCCAAGCGTGGGGTCGCGAGGATCGGGCTGCGAGGTCCGGTCCTTGCGCTGTGAGTTGAGACCTGAATAGATTTGAGTCGCCGCCGTTCCATGGCCGCCTGGGGGGACCGCTTGGATACGCACGCTCCGCGACGATTTGGGTTGATCGGAGCCCAGACCGCAGCCGCCACGCTTGCTTTTCTGGCAGCCGCGCCGGCGCCGCCGGCACGCGCCGATGGGCCGAGCCCTCAAGCCATGGACGTATGGCAGCGCGACAAGCTTACCGGCGATTGGGGCGGGGCTCGCACGGAGACGAGCAAGCGGGGCCTCGATATTTCGCTCAACTATATCGGCGAGACCCTCGGCATGCTGGCGGGCGGCTTTCGCCAGGGCGCGGATTACGAGCACCGGTTCGAGCTGTCGTTCGACACCGATCTGGACAAGCTCCTGGGCTGGAGCGGGGCTTCCGCCCACACCACGTTCTACCAGATCGGCCATGCCAACGGCCTGCCGGCGGCCAACTATGTCGGCAGCATCGCGGATCCGAGCAATATCGAGGCGCAGCCGGCGACCCGGCTGTTCACCGCCTGGTTCCAGAAGAATTTCTTCGACGACAAGGTTTCGGTGCGCCTGGGCCAGATCGCCGCCGACGATGAGTTCCTGATCAGCCCGACCGCATCCAACCTGATCGCTTCCACCTTCGGCTACGCCACCGTTCTGGCCGCCAACCAGCTTCAGGGCGGACCGGTCTATCCGCTCGCCACGCCCGGCATCCGGCTCCAGCTCAAGCCGACCGAGGAGATCGCAATCCTGTCGGCGGTCTTCAGCGGCGCACCGGCGGGCGCCGGCTGCACGACCCTGCCGCAATGGTGCAATCCCTACGGCACGACGTTCAGCACCAGCGGCGGCGCGCTGTGGATGGAGGAGCTGCAATACGGGATCAACCAGGCCAAGGACGCCAAGGGAATGCCCGGCATCTACAAGCTGGGCGGCTGGTATGCGACCACCGGTTTCGCGGACCTGCATTTCGGCCTCAGCGCCGCCGGGACGACCGTCTCGCTGGCATCGGCGGCCAGCGCCTTCCCGCTCATGCACCAGGGCAATTGGGGAATCTACGGCGTCGCCGACCAGATGATCTGGCGCGCCCGGAAGGGTCCCCAGAGCCTGAACGTGTTCTTTCGCGCCGGCACTTCGCCGGCGGACCGGAATCTGGTGGCGTCCTACGTCGACGGCGGGCTCGGCCTCAAGGCGCCGCTTCCGGGCCGCGACGACGACGTTCTGACATTCGGCATCGCCTACTCGAAAATCAGCCAGGATGCCGCCGCGCTCGATCTCGACACGCAGATGTCCACCGGCAGCTTCTTTCCGGTGCGCGACAAGGAAATCGTGCTCGAGCTCGATTATAGTCTGCAGCTGGCGCCGTGGTGGACGTTCCAGGCGGATATCCAGCAGATCATCCATCCGGGAGGCAACGTGCCCGACCCGCTCAATCCGGCGCAGACGATCCGCGATGCCTTCGTGGTCGGCGGGCGCAGCTCGATCAAATTCTAACAGTCGGGGCGGTTTCGACACTGCCGTCGCGGCAGCGGTCATGGAGCCATGTCATGGAGCCATGCGATCCTGAAGGACCCGCAGCGCATTCAGGATGACCGCAACGTCGATCAATTCCTGGAGCAGCGCACCTTGAACCGGTGTGATGTCGCCAAGGGCTGCCGCAATCATTCCGATCGCAGAAAGGCCGATACCGGCATAGACGCTTTCCAAGGCGATAAATCGCGACCGCCGTGCAATCTCGATCGCCGGCACGACGCGATCGAGCTGATCGACGAGGAGGACCACGTCCGCAGCTTCAGCGGACGCAGCCGCCCCCCTGGCACCCATTGCCAGCCCGACATCGGCCGCGGCCAGGGCCGGGGCGTCGTTGACTCCGTCACCGACCATCATCACGGGTCCATTTTTCCGCTCCGACAGCACCACCATGACCTTTTGATCCGGCGTCAGCTCCGATCGCACGGCATCAAAGGAAAGGCCGGCAGCGACGGCCTCCGCCACCTCCCGTCGATCGCCGGTCGCCAGCACGATGCGTTCAACTCCGAGATTCCTGAGATTTTGCAGGAGCGATTCCGTTCCGCCGCGCAGCTTGTCCGCCAACACGAGCTCGCCGGCCAGTCGGCCCTCGATGCCGACCGCGACCACGACGGCACCGGGCATTTCCGATTTCTGCAAAACCGCAGTGTCCGGTCCTGAGAGCCGCGATCTGACGTAATGTCTCCCGCCCACGAGCGCGCGCCGGCCCTCGACCAAGCCCGCAATTCCCTCGCCTGCGGCCTCTACGACGTCGGTCGGGACAGCGAGACGAAGGTCCCGAGCGCGCGCTTCGGAGACGATCGTCTGCGCAATGACATGCTTCGACGCCTGGTCGAGCGAAGCGGCGACGCGCAAGACTTCATCCGGGGAAAAGTCGGGCATGACGTGATCGGCTACGATTTGCGCATGGCCGTCGGTGAGCGTCCCGGTCTTGTCGATGACGAGCACGCGCACCCGCGCCAGCATCTCGAGGGCCTTGCCGCCCTTGACCAGGATTCCGTGCTTGGCTGCGCGCGATAGCCCGGACACGATCGCGACCGGAACGGCGAGAATGAGCGGGCAAGGCGTGGCCACCACCAGCACCGCAACGGCGCGAATGGGGTCTCCCGCCAGGAACCATGCGGCCCCCGCGATCATGACGGTCGCCCCGAGAAACACCATCGCGAAGCGGTCGGCGATCCGCGACATCGGCGCCTTCGAGCGTTGTGCGGCCTCGACCAGACGCACAATCCCGGCATAGGTGCTTTCGGCCGCGCGACGCGAGGCATTGAGATCGAACGCCTCACCGGCGTTGGTCGATCCGCTCATGACCGCGTCGCCGGCGCGCCGTTGAACCGGGATCGATTCTCCGGTCAAAGCCGATTGGTCGAGAACCGCGAGGCCGCCGGCCACCGATCCGTCGACCGGCACGACATCCCCTCGGCGAATGAGGAGTCGGTCACCCGGCGCGATGGCCTCGAGCTCGACCTCTTCCAGCGCACCGTTCCGATGTCGGACCGCAGTTCTTGGCTGTCGGGCCAGCAGCGACGTCATCTCGCGGTGCGCATGGCGCTCGGCGAAGCTCTCGAGATATTGGCCTCCCGCATACATCAGCGCGATGACCGCCGCCGCGAGCTCCTCTCCGAACACCAAGGCACTGGACATCGAGAGGGCTGCGACAACATCGAGCCCCAGCTCGCCGCGCCGAAGGCTCGAAACGATTTCGATCGACAGGACCAGCAGCACCGGGACGGTCGACACCGCCCAGACCCGCCCCGACCAGGCACCTTGCCCGAACAAGCGAAATGCAAAACCGAGAGCGAGGCCCGTCGCGGGCAGAGCGACAAGAAGCGGTCGCGGGAGAAGATTGAACGACATCGAGCTCGCTTCGTGTGCCGGTTTGGTCCCGAACGATAGTCAGAACGACGGCTGCCGGCGACCGCAAAATCCCAAGGTCGCGCGCAGGCCCGGCACACGCGTTGAGCGATCACACGCTTGCGGGCGCCGTCCCGGGTCGCACCGTGAGAGCCTCGCGCGCGGCGTCCGTGAACGCCTGGTCCGGCGGCAGGATCAGTGCTGCCGAACGCACGCGCTGATGCGCGAGGTCGACACCCGGCGGGCTGACGCCCTTCTCGGCCAGCGCCTTGGCGGCCTGGATCAGACGGTGGCGCGCCATGATGATGCCGTTGTCGGTGGAGACGAGGTTCTCTTTGGTGCGGTCGACGATCGGTCCCATGCTTTCCTGCAGCGAGGCATCCTGCATGGCGATGCCCTCCACGCCGCTATAGGTGTCGCCGCGCAGCTGCGCGGCGCGGTCGATCAGATAATCGTTGTCACGGTTGGCGACCGGGCGGTAGGTGCCGGGCGCATTGAGCACATGGATGCCCTTGCCTTGGCGCATGGCTGCGCGCTCGGCATCGGTCAGCGCCCGGGTGGGATGAAAGTCGTAGCTCCACGCCCAGCAGTTCTCGTCGTCGATCGGAATCCAGAAATGGCCATGCACCGAATGGCCGCCGCGCGGCGGGATCATGGTGAAGGACGGCATGACCCACTGGGTGATGCGCCAATAGTAGCTGCCCTCCTCGGCATTGCGGCGGGCCCCGATATAGAGCCCCCCCGGGCTTTCCACCACCTCGAACACGGGCCGCGCATCGCTGAGATTGTATTGATTGCCCTTGGCGCCCTTGAACAGGGGATCCGAGTTGATGTTGCCGCGGTGCAGGAAGGAGACATGGCTCGAATCGATGCCGCCTTCCATCGCCTGCAGCCAGTTGCTCTCCTGCAGCCGCTTGGACACGAAGCGCTGCTCCGGCGCCACCGTGGCGAATTCCCATTCCGGCAACGGCGGCTTGTGCTGCTCGGGACCCATATAGGTCCACAGCACCCCGCCCCGCTCGACCAGCGGATAGGACCGCAGCTTGATCTTCTTGGCGAACCCGCTTTCCTCGGGCTCGGAGGGAACCTCGATGCATTGCCCGGTGAAATCGAACTTCCAGCCGTGGTAGGGGCAGCGCAAGCCGCATTCCTCGTTGCGGCCGAACCACAGCGACACGCCGCGATGGGCGCAGAATTCGTCGATCAGCCCATAGCGTCCCAGGCTGTCGCGAAAGGCAACCAGCCGCTCGGACAGGACCTTGACGCGCACCGGCGGGCAGTCGTTCGCGGGCAGCTCTTCGGCCAGCAACACAGGCGTCCAATAGCGGCGAAACATCTCGCCCATGGGGGTTCCGGGCCCGGTCCTGGTGACGAATTCGTTCTGTTGCGCCCGCAATGTCATATTGATTTACCCGCTGCCGTTAGGTTGCCGTCTTTCGGAACAAATACTGGCCAAGAAATCCGCAAGGTCTTTGACCTGGATCAAAGATGGAACGGACGCCGCCCCAAGGCGGCGTCCGCCGTCGTGCCCCGCCGGAATAGCATTTTCGCATTGTCGCATTTTCGGACGGAAAACCGGATTCCACTTTTCCTGAAAATGCTCTATGCAACCAGCTGGGTCACGCGGCCGTCCAACGTCCGACCTTGGGCGCGATACTGGCCGATGTTCCGCATCAGGGAGGCATCGGACGTGGTGTAGAGAACGGCGTCCTGCTTGCCGGTGTTGACGTGGTGCCGCCACAGGAAGTTCGGCATCACCACGATGTCGTTGCGCTCCCATTCGAAGCGCTGTCCGCCGACCTCGGTATAGCCTTGGCCCTCCATCACGACCATGAACGTGGCGCAGGTCTCGCGCTTGGGCAGCGTTTCCTCGCCCGGCCGCAACAGCTGCGCCGCATAATCCATCACCGTGCCAACCGGCGCACCGTTCACCGGATTGACGAACTGCATCTGGATGCCCTCGTGCGGGTCGCCCTTCTCGTCGCGCAATCCGTGCAGAGCCTCGCGCACGTCGGCACCGCGATAGTGGATCATGGCGTCGGGGTTCTGGCCCCAGCCGCGCTGATGGGACACGAAGGTCGGCTTGAGACCGCCATGTCCGTACAGGCGGCCGGAGTAGCCGTTGGTATGAACCGACTTCTGTATCTTGGCGTTGCTCTTCTCTCCGGCGCCCCGGAAGTCCATGTCGACCCAGGCGCAGTCCAGCACCTCCATCAACGGCCAGTCCAGCATGTCGATCCAGATGACGGGCGTGGTCGAGTCGTTGCCGTGGTCATGCCAGGTCCCGTTCGGGGTGACGATCAAATCACCGCGCACGGCTTCGCAGCGCTCGCCCTCCACATTGGTATAGCCGCCCCGCTCGGACAGAATGGTCCGGCTGGCATTGGCACTGTGGACATGCGCGGGGGCGACGTCGCCCGGCGTGTAGATCGAGATCGCGGTTCGCATCGTGGTGGTGACCTGCAGCCGGCCGCCGAGGCCGGGATTGGTCAGGAGAATGCTCTGGCGATCCGCAAACTCGATGGGCGAGACGTCGGCGCGGCGGGCAATCGCTTCGATGCGCTCCAGGAAGGGACCGTAGTCCTTCCAGCGCCATCGGCAGGGCAGCGTCTTGATCTGGTTGGCCGCAACCCGGCCAGTCGCCAGCTTGCCGACCCCGGATGCGCCTCCCGTGTCGGCAAACCACGCCCGCTGGGCCGGAGCATTGAGCTCGGTACGCACCCAGATATTGAGCTTGCCGGCATCGGCATTGAGTTGCTCCATCAGTTCGCGCGCCTTGACGGGCGCCGCAGTGCTGGCGGGTGCGGTTTTTTGCTTGGTGGCGGCAGCTGTCATGATCATTCTCCTCGGATCGGGGCAGGAAATCGGACCATTTGTGTTCCGGACAAGTCAATTAGCCCGCACCGCAGGCATGGACGCATTGATCAAGATCAAATGGCGTCCTTCGAGACGGCCGCGGAGGCCTCCTCACCATGAGGAGATAAGGCCTCATGGTGATAGGGGTCGGGAAGGAATTACCCTCCCCGCCCTCCGGGTTTCCTCATCGGGAGTGTCTCGCCGTCGACCAAGCTGTGTGTAGTGCGAGCAGCCCGGCCTGAGCGAAGAAGACGTTGGGCCAGCGTTGATGATCGGCTTGACAGCGTCCGAAGCCGGGACGCTTTTCCTGCTTGCGCAGAAGCGAGCGCAACCGTCTGCGGCGCGGTTTTGCTACCCACGCTTTTCGCGGCTCATCACCGCTGCAGTACTATGCGGGCTCTGACTCCTGCCGCGCCTCGCCAGCGCGACAGGCCTCTCTGCCTACCTCGCTTTGCCTTCCGGGCATCCCGTCCCCAACCACGTCGTGCGCCCGAACGTCACGTGCCTGTCACCTCGTGCGTCCGGTCAGGCCTTTCAGGCCCAGGCTTCGCCCTCACTCCTGCAAGCTCGCCGCGCTCACGCCGCCGAATCGGGTTCGTAATCCTACGGGCCGCCCTTCCGCCTCCGGCTGCTCCCCACCCCGCCTCGCGGCGACGCAGTTGCCTTCGGCTGCATAGATGGTGACTTCACATGGCACGGACTTCCACTGTGCAGACAACGCGTACTCACAGACGCACAGGAGCCGCGCATAGCGCGGCGTCTCGAACCACGGGACAGTGCTACGGCCGGCGCAGGCCTGCGTAATAGTCGAGGATTATCGTGAACTCGTCCTGGCTCGCCTGACGCGCAAAGAAGTTCATCTCCGGATGCCGGCGCGCGCCGCTGCGGAATGCCAGCACCTGGCGGTTGAGATAGGTCTGGTGCTGGCCGGCGAGATTTGGGATGCCGTCGTCCTGCCCGATTCCATCAAAGCCGTGGCAGGGCGCGCATTCCAGCACCAACGGCGGAGCGGCAGCGGATTGCGCGCGGACCGGACTTGCCGACAGTAAGGCCAGCAACACGCTCACCGCCGCGCTACGCATCGGCGCCGACAATCGCTGCAGCATCACCGCCGCGCTCTCACTTCTTCAGGCTCAGGATGTAGGCGATGATCCCGTTGGTCTGATCGGCGGTGAGAATGAGATTGGGCATGGCGCGATGGGAAGTGTGGAGGAAGGCATTCAAGGCCGCCCCCGTCATGCCGGGCGTCGCCGCGACAGCCTCGAATCGCGGCGCGAGCGCATTGGGCGACCGCCCATCCGCGGTCCCGACCGCATGACACTCGGAGCAAACCTGCTGCGCCAGGGCGCGGCCCTGTTCCAGTTCGGTCACCCCTTGCGCGTGAACCGGCGAGGCCGCAATCGCTGCCCCGACGACCATGAGCCTCAAATATAGCAAGCGCATATGCGTCTCCTCCGATGATCCGGCTGCCGACGAATGGCACCGCTCCCGATTTTGACCTTGCACCGATCACTCCGCCACGACCTTGATTCGCATCAACCCGGCGTCCGGCCACGGGCGCCAGTGGGTAGGTTGCACCAAAACCGCGCCTTTAGCCGATGCATTGACCCACCCGCGGGCCGTGCGCCGGCATGGAAACACGAGGGCGTGCACCTCGTCCTCCTCGATCACGCTGAGCTCGAGATCCTGGTCGAATGGCGCGCTCGAAATCGGACGCCAGTCCGCGCCAAGACATTCCCGCAATGCGTTCAAGGAACCGCTCGTGCCAGGGACCCGATATAGGCGGCGAGATCGCCGGCCTCCGTGCGGGTCAGCGACATGCTCGGCATTTTCGGATGCGGATCGAGCAGGAACAGCGCGATCCTGGCGGCGCTGAAGTCGGGCTTTGCCGCGACCGAAGCGAAGGACGGCGCCCCGTCGGTCGATGCCCGCGGCCCGTCCGTCACAACATGGCATGCCTGGCACCAACGCTGCGCAAGGCGCCTGCCGTTGTCGGCATCGGCGGCGACTCCCGGCCGCGGCAGCAGCGTTATCGCCAAAAGCAAGGAATAGCCGATGTGGTGCGGCCTGACTGCTGGAATCATCGAAATCTCCTCTGCGTGACCATCCGTGATGCGCGCCGAGCGCATTGGTACGATGGTTAAAGGAGATTTGTCGGGAGCGTATTGATCTAAGTCATCTTGCCCGATGGACCAATTCGAGCCCTGCCCTATTCGGAACCGGATCCGTCGGGTTCAGGCTTAGTGCGCGCAGGCGCGACGCTGATCACCGCCTGACATCTCAAGCAACTATACGTATCGAAATCCGGACTGGCTTGGTTGGACTTGCTGGCCAACATCGCCACGCCGCAGATCGGACAATGCCTTATGGACCGCGGTCTCGAAGCCATTGAGATCACACCCTCACGCGAGCAAACCCTCGAGCGGGTTTCGACGAAGTTGACCTGCCCGCGCTGTCCTCAACCCTCCTCGAAGTGAAGAGGTGAACGGATGCCTGCCGTGTGGTTTCAAGCCTGTTGGCCACGCTCTAATGGTGAATGCCGCGCGTTTGAGCCTCGGCCCAAAACAGCACGACCGCGAAGAGGACGAACGGGATGGTGACTGCGACGACCCCGACGACGGTTTCTATGGACATTGCCTGACTCCCTCGGTTTGAGGGCGAAGACTATGAAGCAATTATCGTGCGGCGCTTTGATCTGGGTCAAACGCCCGGATCAGCAGCCAAACCGCCCACCCCCCTTGCAGCAGGCCTCACGGGCCCAATATCGTCAGCCGCAGCAGCTTGGCTGCGGATTGAGTGGCTCATCGCCGGCGCGGCGAATGCGGCACGGGTTCTCGGCCTCTGAAAATGATCAGCGCGCCCCACGCCGCTGGCCGCAGGGCGCGCTCGCGGAACCATCCCAGATCAGGCGGCGCTCTTGATCTCGACCTTCGTCGACTTCGCGGGCACCGGCTTCGGCACCGTCACCTTGAGCACGCCTTTCGCTATGCTCGCCTTGATCGCGGCAGCATCGACTCCGTCGGGCAGCTCAATCGTGCGCGCAAACGCACCGTAGCTGCGCTCGACAATCTGGTAGTTCTTGTTCTTCTCGTCCCTATCCGCCTTCTTCTCGCCGCGGATGGTGAGGACGTTGTCCGCAACATTCACTTCCACGTCCTTGTCCTCGAGCCCCGGCAACTCGGCCGTGATCTCAAAGCCCGATCGCTACGCTGACTCCACCGACGCGACCCGAAACGTGTGGGTCTCGTCATTGTCGTGGTCGCGGATCGAGACATATTCGCCCGGCGCGAAGACGTGCGTCCCGAAGCGATACCCGGCTTCGTCGTCATCCTCGGGCGCGGGATCGTATTGGAAAACCCAGCGCGCATGCTCCGCGCCGCCCGGCTTGTGCACGAGGTGACCGGTCTCATCATCGTTGCCCCAGAAGCGCCGCACGCCGCAGTGCTCGCGATGTTGCTGCCAAAGCTTGGGGTCGATGTGGCCGTGGGCATCGAGCGGGGCGACGAATTCATAACCGTAACGCTCCGAGCCGGACGGAAACTCCTTCGATCGCGCGAGATTGAGCCGAATACGCTTGAATTCATGTGGCAAGGTCATTCGAGAGCTCCTTTTTTACAGCGACGTCCCGCAATTTTTTCCGTAGTCAGCCTAAGGTGCCGCGGGCGAACTCATGTTGATGCAGATCAAGCAGGCCGGCAGCCCGTAACCGGGACGGCCGGACTCAATGCGACAGCAGGCAGCAGACCGGGCTGTTGGTCAGCAGATCATGGGTGACGCCGCCGAAAATCCACTCGCCGAGCCGCGTATGCCCGTAGCCACCCGCGACGATCAGGTCGATGGCGTCGTCCTGGACGAAATGAAGCAAGGAGTTCGTCACCGTCACGTCGATCGGCCTGACCCGCTCGTAGGCGGCGTTGACGCCGTGACGCAGCAGAAATTGCATGACGCCCTCGAGGTGATGCTGGGCACTTGCTTCCTCGCCGGACTCGCAGAATTCGACCAGGGCGACCGCTTCGGCCTTCTGCAGGAACGGAAGCGCGTCCGCGAGGACACGGCGGGCCTCCCTGGTGTCCTTCCATGCGACCGCGACGCGCTTGCCGGCAAGCGACGTAACGCCGGGCGGGACCAGCAGGATGGGCCTGCCGGCCCGCAGCAGAACGGCGCCCGGATCGACGCAACGATAGGGATCCCGTAACACCGGATGACGGGTGCCGCCGACGATCAACAGATCGGCGGCCCGGGCCTCCCGCACGACGAATTCGGTCGGCAGCTCGAGCGCGGATCGCCATTCTGCCGGCCTGGCAGCTTTGCCGGCGATGGCGCCAAACGTGTCGCCCCTGGCTTTGAGAAAGTCTTCCATCACCCGCAAGTCAGGCATCTCGGGTACGGATTCGATCACCGCGACGTCGGCGCTGAATACGGGAGCTGGCGCCCAGGCCGAGATGCCGATCAGGGCGGCGTCGAAGCGTCCCGCAAGCTCGACGGCGAGGCTGATGCGCCCGTCCGTATCGTCGTCCAAATCGAGGTGGGCCATCAAGACTTTGTAGGACATCTGTCACCTGACGCTGGAGCCGATCTTCCGTCGATCGAGGACACGGTACGACCTGCGGCGCGCTCGATGCTTTGCGAAAGATCAATTTCGACAAAGCCCTAAGTCAAGATCGCAGCACCGAACACATAGACGCCGACCATGATCACGACGGCGGAGAACACCAGGGTCAATGCCCGTTTCCGGGCAGCGAGGCGTGCGCCAAGCCAGATGCCCAGCGCCCCGCCGGCCGCGCCGCCGATGACGAACAGGACGGCGAGGCGCCAATCCACCAGCCCGGAGAGGGCGTAGCTGATCGCGGTGGTCACCCCGAAGGCGGTCACCGCGACGAGAGACGATCCGATGGCGCAGATCAGCGGCATCGCGGTCGCGGCCACGAGCCCCGGCACGATCAAGAAACCACCGCCGATCCCGAAGAAACCCGACAGCATCCCCACCGCAAGCCCAAAGCCGCTCAGCAGCGGCAGCAGGCGCGGCGCGCTCGCCAAGGTCAGACGCACGTCTGCATCGCCGTCGGACCGGCGTGGGCGCAGCATCAGCACCCCGACCACCACCATGAGAACGCCGAACATGGCCAGAAGCCTGCCGCCGTCGACCATCTTGCCGAGCGCAGCTCCGCCCGCCGCCCCGATCGCTCCGAAGGCGGCAAACACGATCGCACAGGACCATTTGACGTTGCCGGCGCGGGCATGGCCGAACAGATTGCCCGCCGCGCTGGCCGCCACCGCGACCGCGCTGGTCCCGATCGCCACGTGCGGGGACGGGACGCCGACCACATAGACCAGAAGCGGAACCGCGAGGATCGACCCACCGCCACCGACCAGCCCGAGCGTGAAGCCGACCAGAGTGCCCGAAAAGATGGCCAAGACGTCAGCGAGGCCGGACATGGAGATCTCCGCGCGCCATCGCGCCTTCGCGCATATAGCCTCGCAATTGGCCGCGGCGGCAAGTCGTCGTAAATTGGGGCGCACGCGCGCCCAACCTGATCGCCGTCCCCCGGCCGCACCGGATCTTCGACACGGGGTTCCGGCGCGAGACGGTGCGCCCCGGGAAGTCGTTCCCAAGAATGCAAGAGGCCGAGCCATGGCGACAGCGAACTGGCTCCCTGCGGCCGTTCGGGCGGTCGGGGTCGAGCGCAGGTTGAAGGCCGGCCAGACTCTGTTCCGCCTCGGCAACCGCACGGCCGGCCTCTACGAGATCGTGCGCGGAAAGGTTCGGCTGGCGCGTGTCGACGCGAGCGGCCGCGAGGCCATCCTCTATGTTGCCGCAGCCGGCGACACGATCGCCGAGGCTTCGTTGTTTTCGCCGACCTATCATTGCGACGCGATTGCGACGGGCGATGCGCTCGTTCGGCTCTATCCCAAGGCGGCCCTGCTTGCCGCGTTCGCACGCGATCCGAAGGCCGCACAGGCCTTCATGGCGATGCTCGCCCGTCAGGTCATGAGCCTGCGAACGCGGTTGGAGCAACGCAACATCCACTCGGCGCGCGACCGCATCCGGCACTATCTCGCGGTCCATGTCGGCGCCGATGGAAGGACGATTGCGCTCTCCGGCACCGTCAAGGATCTGGCCGGCGAGCTGGGGCTGACCCACGAAGCCTTGTACCGGACCCTTTCGGTCATGGCGGCGGAAGGCGAGATCGAGCGGCGCAAGGGCAGCATCAGGCTGGCAAACGCCTCCGTATGATCCAAATCATATGCTGATCGGCCGTTCCGGCCTATAGGAAGAACAAGGGGACGCAAACAGAGAGTGAGGTCGATGATGTCGTCATGGTCATGGAAGGCCAGTCTCGCCGGCGCGGCAATCGTGGCGGCAACCGCCTATGCACTCGCACAGATGCCTGCCGGGCATGAAGGTATGCATGGCCAGATGAGCCCAGGCGGCCAGCAACAGATGACGCCGCCCCAAAACGGGATGCCCGGGCAACAAGGAACGAGCGGCCCGATGGGTCAACACCCCATGATGATGGGTCGTCAGATGGGATCAGCCGGTCAACCCACGATGGCCGGCCAGGATGCCTTCGGTACGATTGCCGAGGTCGTGCAAATCCTGGAGGCCGATCCCGCCACCGACTGGTCGAAGGTCAATATCGGGGCGCTGCGCGAGCACCTCATCGACATGAACGAGGTGACGCTGCGGGCCCTCGCGACCGAGCGTGCGCTCGACAACGGCGTGGAGATCGCGGTCACCGGCGAGGGTCGGACCCGCGAGGCGATCAAGCGCATGCTTCCTGCTCATGCCCAAGAACTCACCCAAGAGCTCGCCCAAATCGGCTGGACAATCCAGACCGAGGATCTGCCCAACGGCGTAAAGCTGGTCGTGACCAGCAACGACCCGCAGCAGGCTATCAAGCTCAAGGCGCTCGGCTTCCTGGGTATCATGGTCCAGGGCACGCATCACCAGATCCATCATCTCATGATGGCGAAGGGTGAGCTTGCAAACCATTGATGCTCAAGACAGAATACCCTCGTTCGGCCGCCGTGCCGGCGCCGGAGAGCAATCGCGCGGCTCAATCGCGCGATTGGTCCGTTGGCCATCGAGGGAATATCCCATGCGACGTCTCATCTGCCTGATGTGGCTTGCTGCAATAGTTGTGGCCGCGAACGTGACGGCAACCAGCGCCGTGCTGGCCGCCGACGTTCCGCAAATCAATCTGACCGAGTGGACGCCGCCCGATATCAAGACCGTCGGAGACGACGCGTTCGGAAAGATGGTCAAATACGGCTATGCCCTGATGACCGATACCGCCAACCAGATCGGGCCGGCGGTTGCGGATCCGGCCAAGCGCTATGCCGGCAGCAATCTCACCTGCCAAAATTGCCACCTCAAGGCGGGCACGCAGCCCTATGCGGTGCCGCTGGTCGGCGTCTGGGGCCAGTTCCCGCAATATCGCGGGCGCGAGGGCGAGGTCGGAACGCTCGAGGAGCGCATCAACGGCTGCATGGAGCGCAGCATGAACGGCCGTGCGTTGCCGCTGGCGAGCCGGGAGATGAAGGCGTTCCTGGCATACACCAAGTGGGTTTCGACCGGCATCCCGGACGGCGCCAAGCTGATCGGGGCCGGCGCCATGAACGTCAAGGAACCCGGGCGCGCCGCCGATCTCGGCCACGGCCGAGAGGTCTACGCGCAAGTTTGCGCGACCTGCCACGGCGCGGACGGGTTAGGACAACGTGCCGCGAGCGGGAACGGCTACCAGTTTCCGCCGATCTGGGGTCCCGACAGCTACAACAACGGCGCCGGCATGTCCCGCGTCTTGAGCGCGGCTGCTTTCATCAAGCACAACATGCCGTTCGGCACCACCTACACGGCCCCGGTTCTGAGCGACCAGGACGCCTATGACGTCGCGGGCTTCATCAACAGCGCCGAGCGGCCGCAGCGGGCCAATCTCGACAAGGACTTTCCGAACCGCCTGCAGAAGCCGGTGGACACCGCCTATGGACCCTATGCGGACGACTTCAGCCCCGAGCAACACAAGCTGGGCCCGTTCGATCCGATCCGCGCCAAGGTGAAGGAACTGGCGGCGCAAGCGGCGGCGCCGCGGTAAGGCGCACTCTCTGCGCGTAACGCAGGCCGAACGGTCATCGGAACGATCGTTTGCGGCGGGTCCGATCCACTCATGGATCGCAACCGGGCTGATCCGCCGCAATCATTTCCGCGCCGTCGATGCTGACGCCGTCCTCGGTGTCGACCGTCGAGAAATGCACGAATGTGCCGTCACCGAGCCTCAGCGCCAGGTAACGAATGCCCTCGGGGGATTTTGCACGAAGCTCTTCAAAAACCTTCCGGATCAGGCGCGTGTTCTCCTCCGCCATTTCCGGTTTGACCTTGTACCGCACCACCGTCCGTTTCATTCAGCTGCTCCCTTTGGCGTGCTCCATCCATCGGCGCCACGGGTTCCGAAGACCCGACAACCGCGCCGGCCCGCTCTGTTGGAAACGTTTGGGACCGGCCGAAGGATTCGGCGGAAACGCGATTCTTTTTGGAATCCTTTCCCCGACGCCATTCGTCTCAGCGTCGTGGAACCAATGGCAATGCGTTCGCCACCACAGTTTCTGCGTGGAGCATCAATATGAAGCAATCAGCTGAAAGGACGACGAAAACCTGGGTGCTTGCGCTCACATCGGTTGCGTCCTTCATGGTCTTTCTCGACGCCATGGTGGTGACGACGGCCCTGAGCACGATCCGGCGCGACCTCGGTGCCTCCATGGAAGCGCTGCAGTGGACCGTCAACGCCTACAACCTGAGCTTCGCGATGCTTCTGCTGACGGGTGCGGCACTCGGCGACCGCCGCGGGCGCCGGGGCACATTGGCGGCGGGCCTTGCGCTGTTCGTCGCGGCATCAGCCGGTTGCGCGCTGGCGGGCAGCGCCGGTTGGCTGATCGTCGCGCGTGCCGCCCAAGGCGCCGGCGCGGCGCTGGTGGTACCGCTCGCAATGACGCTGCTGAGCGCGGCCTTTCCGCGGGAAGAGCGCGGCCGGGCGCTTGGGATATTCAGCGGCGTCAGTGGGCTCGCGCTCATCGCCGGCCCGGCCGTGGGCGGTGCGATCGCGCAGGGGCTCGCTTGGCAGTGGATATTCTGGATCAACATCCCGATCGGCCTCATCGTCATTCCGCTGGTGCTGCGCCGCATCCCGGAGAGCGTCGGGCCGAGCGCCGCTTTCGACATCGGTGGGCTTACGCTGGTGACGGGCGCCGCTCTCGGCGTGGTGTGGGGATTGATGCGCGCGAACAACGCGGGCTGGACCAGTCTCGAGGTCGTCGGCGCACTGGCGACCGGGATCGCGCTCGCGGTCGCCTTCGTGGCCTGGGAGACACGCGCGCCCGAGCCGATGATGCCGATGCGGTTCTTCCGCTCCCCCGCCTTCTCGGCGGGCATCGCGGCGAGCTTCCTGTTCTACGCGTCGATGTATGGCGTGCTGTTCTTCTTGCCGCAGTTCCTGCAGGTCGCGCAGGGCCACGACCCGTTCGGCGCCGGACTGCGACTGATCGCCTGGACCGCCACGTTGTTCGTATTCGCGCCGATCGGCGGCACGCTCGTCAACCGGATCGGCGAACGCCCGCTCGTCGTCGGCGGGGTATTCCTGCAGGC
>Ga0209069_10000517_pt1 | contig 17932 bp, 17 predicted proteins | sample Str013_2_FD_187202 | JGI IMG/M metagenome (GOLD analysis project Ga0209069, IMG submission 187202) | Freshwater sediment microbial communities in response to fracking from Pennsylvania, USA - Straight Creek_MetaG_SC_2013 (SPAdes) (version 2) | ecosystem: Environmental > Aquatic > Freshwater >...
CGAGCAACGGGGCCGGACCGTCGCCAACGCCCACTCCGTCGACGGCGACGAGCGGGTGCGCGAGCTGTCGCGGATGTTGTCGGGGATGTCGGAATCGGGTTCTGCCCACCGCCATGCCCGTGAGCTGCTCGAATCGGCGCAGACCGATGGGCGATGAGCGCGCAGGGCGCGGAAATCGCGCTGGGTATACGCGGCGCGGGGGAGCGCGGTTGCTACCCTCGTCCGGTGCGGCGAGCGAAGGAGTTGGTGTGGCAAAGCACATCTTCGTGACCGGAGGCGTGGCTAGCTCCCTTGGCAAGGGTCTGACGGCATCGTCGTTGGGTCGTCTGCTCAAGGCGCGGGGCCTGCGGGTGACGATGCAGAAGCTCGACCCGTACATCAACGTCGATCCGGGGACGATGAACCCGTTCGAGCACGGCGAGGTGTTCGTCACCGACGATGGTGGCGAGACCGACCTCGACCTCGGCCACTACGAACGGTTCATCGACGAGCCGTTGTCACGGGGCTCGAACGCCACGACCGGCTCGATCTACCAAGCGGTGCTCGCAGCCGAGCGGCGGGGCGAGTACCTCGGCTCGACGGTGCAGGTCATCCCGCACATCACCGACGAGATCAAGCGCCGCATCCGGCGCCTCGTCAACGACGACGTCGACGTGATCATCACCGAAGTCGGCGGCACGGTCGGCGACATCGAGATCCTGCCCTTCCTGGAGTCGATCCGGCAGTTCCGCAAGGACGCCGGCCGCGACAACGTCTGCTACCTGCACGTCACGCTGGTGCCGTTCATCGGGCCGTCGGGCGAGCAGAAAACGAAGCCGACGCAGCACTCGGTCACCGAGCTGCGTAGCCGCGGCATCCAGCCCGATGTCATCGTCTGTCGCAGCGACGAGCCGTTGTCGGAGAACTTGAAGCGCAAGATCTCGAACCTGTGCGACGTCGACGAGCGCGCCATCATCAACGCCGCCGACACCTCGAACATCTACGAGCTGCCGCTGACGTTGCACGACGAAGGACTGGACGAGGTCGTCTGCGACATCCTCCGTCTCGACGGCAAACCCGACCTGACCGATTGGGAGGCGCTGGTCGAACGCATGGAAGCGGCTGATCGCGACGTCCGCATCGGCCTGATCGGCAAGTACATCAAGCTCCCTGATGCGTACCTGTCCGTCGTCGAGAGCCTGAAGCACGCCGGCTTCCACCACGGCGCCAAGGTCACTGTCGACTGGGTCCAGGCCGAAGACGTCGAGGGGCTGCTCGCCGACGGTCGCCTCGCCGATCTCGACGGGATGGTGATCCCCGGCGGCTTCGGCGAGCGCGGCATCGAGGGCAAGATCGCCGCCGCCCGGTTCTCGCGGGAGAACAACGTGCCGTGCCTCGGCCTGTGCCTCGGACTGCAGATGATGACGATCGACTTCGCCCGCAACGTGCTCGGGTTGGTCGGTGCGAATTCGACGGAGGTCGATCCCTCCTCGCCCCATCCGGTGATCGATCTGATGTCGACGCAGCGCGACATCGTCGACATGGGTGGCACGATGCGTCTCGGCGCGTACTACGCCGTGCTGGCGCCGGGCACGAAGGTCTACGAGGCATACGGCGAGCCGGTCGTGTCGGAGCGCCATCGTCATCGTTACGAGTTCAACTCGCAGTACCGGTCGCGCTTCGAGGCGGCTGGGTTCATCTGTTCTGGCCAATCGCCGGACAAGCGTCTCGTCGAGTTCATCGAGCTCGCCAACCATCCGTTCTGGGTCGGCACGCAGGCCCATCCGGAGTTCAAGAGCCGCCCCGACCGTCCCCATCCGTTGTTCCGCGAGTTGATCGGCGCGGCGTTGGAACGGCGTGAGGGCCGCAACCCGCACATCCCGTTCGCCGGCGACCTTCCCGCGCCGGTCACCGGTGCTGGCACGCACAACGGCCACAGCGGTTCGTCGAACGGCGCATCGAACGGGGCCAGGCATGGCGTCGCCTCGGGCGCGGAGGCTGCGGCGCCGCCGGCGTGAGCGGCTTCCGCCACCTTGACGAGCACGTGACCCATCAGGGCTACATCTGGCGGGTGGTGGTAGCCGAGTTCGAAGGTCCCGACGGTCAACGGTTTCGGCGCGACATCGTTCGTTCGCGAGGCGCCGTCGCTGTCGTGCCATTGGTTGACGTCGGCAGTGACGTCGGCGCGCCGGCAGTGATCCTCGTCAACCAGTTCCGCCCGGCCATCGGCCGGGAGATCGTCGAGATCCCCGCCGGGATGCGTGACGTCGATGGCGAGCTGCCGATCGACACGGCGCGGCGCGAGCTGATCGAAGAGATCGGTTACGACGCCGACGTGCTCGAACCGTTGACGATGATGCACCCATCGGTCGGGATGACCGACTCGACGACGCATCTCTTCGTCGCCACCGGGTTGCGGTTCGTCGGCGACGATCGCCAAGGCCCGGAGGAGTCGGCGATGACGACGACGACGATTGCGCTGCCCGTGGCGCTGGCACGCGTCGCCGATGGCACGATCACCGATGCCAAGACCGCACTCGGTTTGTTGCTCGCCGACCGTTGGTTGGCGCGGCGCGCCACCGGCGTTGGCGCGCCGGCATGAGCGCGTCGGCGACGCTGCCTCAGCGTCGTGAGCGAGCCTCAACGTCGTTACCGCTCGCCGCCGAAGAGTTCCTCGGTTGGTTGACTGTCGAACGTGGTCGTTCCGCCAACACGCTTGCCGCCTACCGCCGCGATCTGCTCGCCTACGTGCGTTGGATCGACGAGCAGCACTTGGCTGTCGAGACGATCACGGAGGCCAGCCTCGAGCGCTACGTCGCCGCCCTACGCGCCTCCGGTCGAGCGCCGTCATCAGTGGCGCGGGCCGTGGTCACGGTGCGCAGCTTCCATCGCTTCTGTGCCGAGGAGGCGATCGTCGATCACGATCCCGGCGCTCACGTCGCCGCGCCCCGCCGCCCCGCCGGTCTGCCCAAGGCGCTGCACGAGGACGAAGTCGTCGCCCTGCTCGACGCAGTGATCGGCAACGAACCGGTGCACCGCCGCGACCGGGCGATCGTGGAAGTGCTCTACGGCACCGGGATGCGCATCAGCGAGCTGTGCGGGCTGTCGTTCGGCGACCTCGACCTTGCTGAACGAACGGCGCGCGTCCTCGGCAAGGGCGCCAAGGAGCGGCTCGTCCCGCTCGGTCGAATGGCCGTTGCTGCGCTGTCGGATTGGTTGGCGAATGGCGGCCGCCCGGCGATGGCGCCGGCGCGCTGGGCGCTGCGGGGCGACGCCGAAGCGGTCTTCTTGAACCAGCGCGGCGGCCGCCTGTCGCGCCAGGGCGCGTGGGGGATCGTTCGCATCTATGGTGATCGTGTCGGTCTACGCGATCGGCTCAGTCCCCACGTGTTGCGCCACTCGTGCGCGACGCATCTGCTCGATCATGGTGCGGACATCCGCGTCGTCCAGGAATTGCTCGGCCATGCGTCGGTGTCGACGACCCAGATCTACACGAAGGTCTCGACCGAGCGGTTGCGCGCCGTCTACGAGTCGGCCCATCCGCGCGCCCGCGGGGCGAAGCGAGCGCCGGTACCCTTGCCGCCATGAGCGGCATCGCCCGATCGACGCGCCTCGGCCACCTCGGTCACTTCGGTCACTTCGGCCACCTGGCCCGCCGTTTCGCCGGTTCGTTGTCGCCCCGGTCGCCATCGGACGCCGACGAGCAGTGGGCGGCCGAGCACCTCATCGTTGGCGAGGTCGCCCTGTGGCGACGGATGAGCAACGCTGATCGCCGTCATGCCGTCGGCGTCGCCCGCGGCGCTGTTGCGATGCTGGGGCCGGCGGCCGAGCGGGAGGTGATCGCCGCGGCGTTGCTCCACGATGTCGGCAAGATCGACAGCGGCCTCGGCACGTTCGCACGCGTCGCTGCGACCGTCGTCGATCGGCGCGACGGCGACAGCCGCTTCGCTCGCTACCGCCGTCACGACGAGATCGGCGCACAGCTGTTGGCCGATGCCGGTTCGGCAACGTTGACGATTGCCTGGGCCGGCGAGCACCACCTGCCGCCAGCGCGTTGGAGCGTCGAGCGAACGGTGGCCGACGCGCTCAAGGCCGCCGACGACGATTGACGCCGAGCGACGCCAGGCCGCAGCGCTCGACCGCGCAGCGCTCGGCGACGAGCGATCCGCGATCAACTGTGAGGACGCGCGACCCAGTTGAACGCCTGGAACGGGTAGCGGCTGGCGTTGGCGAACGCCTTGACGTCGACCGATGGCCCGCCGTTGAGCGCGTCGCGTAGGAAGTAGACGTCGTAGCCGGCCTCCTGCATCAGCTCGAACAGGTCTTCGGGGGTGTAGCCGAACGCCGCTGGTCCCGATGGTCCGCACTCGAACAAGATCGTCGGTCGGTCGCGGGCGAGCAGCTGGCGCGCGCCGGCGAACACGAGACGCTCGGCGCCTTCGACATCGACCTTGAGCATGCCGTAGCGCCGTCCGGTGGAGATCACGTCGTCGAGCCGCGCCGCTCGGACCGTGATGCACTCGTCGTCGCCGTCGCCGTAGCGGGCCATGGCACTGAACCCCGACGCCTTCGTCTTCACGAAGAACTCGACGGTGCCTTCCCGATCGGCTACCGCCATCTCCCTGATCTCGACATCAGGGAACTTGCGACGCAAGAAGCGGGCCTTGGTCGGGATCGCTTCGAACGCGACGTGATGTCCGGACGGAGCGAGCGAGCAGAACCGGCTCAGCGTCGAGCCGTAGTGGCAGCCGACGTCGATGCAGTTGGTGTCTGGCCTGATGAACTTGCGGAACACCGCTTCGATGCGGCTGAACTCGGCGTGGATCTCTTTCAGCTCGGGGGCGCGGCGACGCTTCGGCCAACCGGCGGCTTCGCGCAAGTGCATCAACGGACGTTCAAGGGGCGTCCGTATGAACGCGTACTTGACCTCTTGCGTGAGTACGGCCACGAGTCTCCAGTTGGGCAGGCTCAACCTGCGGGGGCCGAGCCGTCGGCGCGGGAACGGGCGCCGACCGACGACGATAACGTGCCGGATCTCGTTTGTAGCGGCTGAGCCAGGGTGTTCCTGCCCGTCAAGCTGTCTGCAGGAACTCGACCCAATTGCCGTCAGGGTCCTCGACCATGGCGATGCTGACACCGGGGCGGATCTCGGTCGATGGGATCTTGACCTTCACACCGTCGGCCTCGCAGGCCGAGACGATGTCGCCGAGGTTGGACACCGAGATCGTCCAGTAGCGGTAGCCGGTCGCCTTGTGCAGCCCGCCGGGCGGGTTCGCTGCCTCCGGGGTCGGGGAGAACACGACCAGCTTGATCATCGACGAACCGCACATCAGCCGGTGCATGTGCGCCCCGCCGGGCATCGGTCCGTCACCGATGTGCTCGAAGCCGAGCACATCGCGATAGAAGTGCAACGCCTTGTCGATGTCGCGCACGACGATGCCGAGATCGATCGAGTCCTTGGTCAGTTCAGCTCCCATCGCCGCAGTCTTGCTGCTGCCGCCGACGAGCGCACACTCAAAACTTCGTCGGATTGGTGGTATCTCGTCCCCGGATTTGAGATCGTAACGGCTGATGGCGCAGGTGTTCATCAGCTACGCCCGCGAGGACGAGGGCATCGCTCGTCGGCTCGCGGACGTGCTCGTCGCCGATGGATGCGAGGTCTGGTGGGACGAGGAGCTTCTCGCCGGCCGCGAGTTCGACCAAGTGATCGAGCGCGAGCTCCACGATGCCAAGGCCGTCGTGGTGATCTGGTCGCCGGACTCCGTGGTCTCGCGTTGGGTTCGCTCGGAGGCATCCGACGCCGCTGATCGCGGCGTCTTGGTGCCGATCACGATCCGCCACGCTGTCGCGCCGATCCAGTTCCGCATCATCCAGGGCATCGAGATGTCGAACTGGAACGGCCAAGGCGACTTCGCCGGACTCGCATCGCTCCGACGTTCGCTGCGTTCGCTTGGTGCGATGACGGTGACCACAACGCCTCCGCCACCACCACTACGACGGCCCGACCTGCCCACGCCTGCACCTGCGCCTGCGCCTGCACCTGCACCTGCACCTGCACTGAACCCCGTCCCGCCGGTACCGCGATCGCACTTCGTCGCAGCGTCACCTGACGAGGTTCCGCCCGCGATCGCAGAGCTCGCGGGCCCGGATCCGGCCGTGCCGAGCGCGATCGCCGCAGCCCAGAGCACGGCGGCGATCGCCTCGTTGAAACCATCGGCCGGCCGTCGCCGACGCTGGATCGTTCGCGGGGCAATCGTTGGAGGTCTGATCGTCGCCGCGGTCGTGACGTCGCTCGCGCTCCGAAGCGGTTCAGGAAGCAACGGTGCGTCGTCGGCGCGTTCGCACCCGCCGCCGACCGGCGATCCTGCGAGGTCCCCGGCAACTCAGCAAGCGAGCGGGGACGTCGCCGTCTCGTCGACGGACGCGGGCACCGAGGCCGTCGATCCGACAGCCGACTGCGGCACGCTGCTGCACGTCGGATGTCAGACCGAACTGGTCCGCCAGCTTCAGCTGCTGCTCGCCGAAGCTGGCTTCTACTCCGATGACATCGACAGCGACTTCGGGCCGAAGACCAAAGAAGCACTCATCGCGTTCCAACGCTCCAACGATCTCGAGCTAGACGGCACGATCGAGCCGTCGCTGGAGGAGTGGACGACGCTTGTTCTCAAGGCGAAGGAGAAGCCGACCACCTCGGCGTCGTCGACGTCGTCCACGACACTCACCACGGTGTCGAACCCGACGATCGTCCCGGTGCCGAACGTCGTGCGCAAAACGGAGTCGCAGGCAAGGGCGCTGCTGACCGCCGACGGCTTCGGCATCGGCACGATCTACCACGACGTGCCGTTCGGCTCGATCGACGCCGGCGTCGTGACCGCGCAGGATCCTGACCCCCTGACGCCGCTGGCCAAGGGTCGGACGGTGACCATCACCGTCGGTCGGTTGGTGCGCACCATCCCCTCGGTGGCGGTCACCCGCACGACATGAGAGTGGGTCAGCGCGGTAGGAGGCCGACGGCGTCGTAGGCGCGGGCCAGCGTGGTGCTGGCGACGGCGCGGGCCTTGTCGGCGCCGACGCGGAGCAGCCGGGCCAGCTCGGCGCGATCGCTCATCAGTTCGCGGTAGCGCGTTTGAATCGGGGTGATCAACGCCACGACCGCATCGCCGGTGTCGGCCTTCAACGGGCCGTACTGCGTGTAGTCCTTGGCGACGTCGTCCGGCGTGCGGCCAGTGGCAGCGGCGTTGATCTCGAGCAGGTTGGACACGCCCGGCTTGGCGGCGCGGTCGTAGCGGACCTCTGACTCGGAGTCGGTGACGGCACGCTTGAACTTCTTCAGCACCGATGCCGGGTCTTCGAGGAGCTTGATCAACCCGGCCTCGCTGGCAGCCGACTTCGACATCTTGCTCGTCGGATCTTGGAGGTCCATGACCCGCGCCCCGGCCTTCGGGATGACGGGCTTGGGCACGACGAGCGTCGGCCCGAAGCGACTGTTGAAGCGAATCGCGATGTCGCGGGTGATCTCGACGTGCTGGCGTTGGTCGTCGCCGACGGGCACCTCGTCGGTGTCGTAGAGGACGATGTCGGCAGCCATCAGCGCCGGGTAGGTGAACAGGCCAGCAGAGATGAACTCGGCCTCTCGCTTCGCCGACTTGTCCTTGAACTGCGTCATCCGCGATAGCTCGCCGAAGCTCGCCGTGCATTCCATCAGCCACGCCAGTTGCGAGTGCTCGTGGACGTGGCTCTGCACGAACACGGTGGCGACATCGGGGTCGAGGCCGACAGCGAACAACACCGCCGCCAGTTCGATCGTCAGCTCGCCGATGACCCCCGGCTCGGTGATCAACGTCAGCGAGTGGAGGTCGACGATGCCGTGGAAGACATCGGCATCGTGCTGGCCGGAGACCCAGTTCGCCAACGCGCCGAGGTAGTTGCCGAGGTGGGGGTCACCGGTCGGTTGGATGCAAGACAAGACCCGAGTCACGGCCCGCCAGGGTAGCGGCCGACGGAGCAATTCTCAGTAGACGCGTCCGTACTCGCGTTGTTCCCAGTCGGTGACGGTGTTCCGCCAACGTTGGACCTCGGCCCGCTTGAGCGCGATGAAGCAGCCGACCAGTTCGGGGCCGAGCGCGTCGACGATCGTGCGATCGGCCTCCAGCGCATCTAAGGCGATGGCGAGGTCGTGGGGCGCGTGCCGGTTGGTGATCGGCCGGGTATCGGCATCGCCGATCTGCGGCGGCGGCAGGAGCAGGCCGCGCTCCAGCCCATCGAGCATCGCCGCCAGCAGCGCGGCGACGACGAGGTGCGGGCTCGACGAGGCATCGGCCAGGCGATGCTCGATCCTCGTCGACGTGCCCCGGGCGCCAGGAACGCGCGCCGTCGCGGTGCGGTTGTCCTGCCCCCAGTTCGCCCAGTAGCCCGCCGTCATCGCCGGCCGGAGTCGCCGGTAGCTGTTGATCGTCGGCGCGCACAACGCGGTCAGCGCCTCGTGGTGCTCGACGAGGCCGGCGATGGCATGACGGCACGTCGTCGACAGGCCGAACGGTTCGCTCGGCGCATCGAACTCGTTGCCACCATCGCCATCGGTGTCGCGCATCGAGATGTTGACGTGCAGGCCGCTCCCGCCGCGATCGGCGAAGGGGCGAGCCATGAACGTGATCCCGAGGTCGCGTTCCTCGGCGACGCCGCGGGCCAGCTCGCGCAACAGGAACACATCATCGGCAGCGCCGACGGCATCGCGTTGGATGGTTGCGATCTCGATCTGACCGGCGTTCGCTTCGGCGTTGAGGCCATCGACGTTGATGCCGGCGCCAAGCGCGGCGAGGAGGATCTCGAACCCGAGCCCGGCGGGATCAGAACCGCGTCCTGTCCCGAACGTGCGGTGGCCAGGAACTGACATCAGGTCGAGTGGGCGCTCAGCGCTCGGTTGGCGAGCGAGCAGGTAACCCTCGAGCGCGAACGAGACGACCGGCGTGACGCCGTGATCGTTCTCCCACCGAGCCGCGAGCCGGGCGACCGTGCTGCGAGCATCGAGTGGCACGTGGCGCGAACCGTCGGGGAACCACAGCTCGGCCATCGCCAGCGCGACCTTCGACTCCCATCCGCTGCGCACCGACGACGAGTCGACGCGGGCCTCGATGTCGGGACAGCCGGCGTCGATGCCGTAGCTGGTGAGATCGACAAGCGAGAGATCGAGCCCTTGGCCGAGGACCGACGAGGGAACGGCGAAGGTGTTGTCGACGGCGTCGGTGCGGACGTAGTGCCCGTGCGCGAGCCCTAGCAGATCGGTGAACAGGGCGCGAGTGAACGGGTGCGTCGACGACGTGATGACAGCCACGCGACAACGCTATGCGGAGGGCATGCTGCGCTGGTGGCATGCGTGTCGAGCGGCGTGGCACCGCGTCATCGCGTCATTGCAGCACGACGTCACGCCTGCGGTTCCTCGGTCATCTTCAGGTGGAGGTCGTTGCCGGTGTAGGGATGGGCCAGCGCCACGGCTTCGTTCAGCTCGACGCCGAGGCCCGGTTCGGTCGACGGGATCACGTAGCCGTCTTCCCAACGGATCGGCGTGTGCAGGAGCTGCGCGTGGAACCCGCTCCAGTCACCGATCGACTCGAGGATCAAGAAGTTCGGCGAGCACGCCGCCAGCGCGATGTTGGCGGCGCCGACAATCGGTCCGCAGTAGAGGTGCGGCGCGATCTGGGCATTGCGAGCTTCGGCCATGGCGGCGATCTTCTTGCCTTCCAAGATCCCGCCGCAGCGTCCGAGGTTCGGTTGCAGGATCGACGCCGCGCCGGTGTCGAGGACGCGCCCGAACTCGTACTTCGTCGTCAACCGCTCGCCGGTGGCGATCGGGATCGTCGTCTGCCGGGCGACCTTCGCCATCTCCTCGGGGCTCTCGGGCGGGATCGGCTCTTCGAACCACAGCGGGTCGTAGCGCTCTAGCCGGCGGGCGAGGCGGATCGCGCCCGATGTCGTGAACTGACCGTGCGTACCGAACAGCAGGTCGGCCTTGTCGCCGACGGCCTCGCGGATCGTGCGCACGAAGCGTTCCGATCGGTCGAGCACCTCGAGCGACGGTTGGTGGCCTCCGAACACCGTATACGGACCGGCCGGATCGAACTTCACGGCGGTGAAGCCGCGACCGACCTCGGCGACCGCTTGTTCGGCGGCGGCGTCGGCGTCGGTGTAGACCGGGTCGTCGGTGTGCGCGTCACGCCCGGCCGGAGGGTAGAGGTACGTGTAGGTCCGCAACCGTTCATGGACCTTGCCACCGAGCAACTCGTACACCGGTTTGCCGGTCTCCTTGCCGATGATGTCCCAGCACGCCATCTCGAGCCCGCTGAGGACGCCGACGAGCGTCGGATCGGGACGCAACGAGAAGCCGCTGCCATAGACGCGACGCCACATCGTCTCGATCCGGAACGGATCGTTGCCGATGACGAAGCGGGCGGCGACGTCTACGGCCATCGCCGCAACGAGATGGGGCGAGAACGTCGCCACGTAGATCTCGCCCAGCCCGCTGACGCCCGCGTCCGTCGTCAGCTTGACGAACACGAAGTACCGACCGCCAGCGCGTGGCGGCGGGTTGCCGACCACGAACGTGGTGATGTCCGTGACCTTCATCGCCGCAGGCTAACAAGCGATCGTCGTTGCGATCGTCGTTGCGGTGGTCGTTGCGACAGTCGTCGTGCCGGTCGCACCGAACGCTGCTGCCGTGGGGGTACCGGCGAAGCGACGATGTTGCCGAGTAAGCTCGATGTTCGTGCCCTACGAGGTGTCGACGCCGGTCTTCGAAGGCCCGTTCGACCTGCTGCTCCACCTGATCCTGCAGGAGAAGGTCGACCTCTACGAGGTCTCGCTGTCGTTGATCGTCGACGCCTACCTGCGCGAGTTGGAGCGGTTGGACAACCTCGACCTCGATCTCGCCACCGAGTTCCTGCTCATCGCCGCGACGCTCGTCGAGCTCAAGGCGCGCCGGCTGCTGCCCGGTCGCGAGGACATCGATCTCGACGAAGAGCTGGCGCTGTGGGAAGAGCGCGATCTGCTCCTCGCACGTTTGCTCGAGTGCAAGACGTTCAAAGATGTCGCCTCGGTGCTCGCCCATCTCGCCGACGGCGCCGCCCGTTCGTTCCCGCGCCTCGCCGGCCTTGACGAGCGCTTCATCGACCTCGCGCCCGATCCGTTGGAGGGTCTCAAGCCGACGCGGTTGCGCGATGCGTTCCTCCGGGCGACGGCGCCGAAGCCGATCGTGCACGTCATGTTGGATCACGTTGCCCCGATCCGAGTCAGCGTCGCCGACGCCGTCGCCGAGCTCGTCGACGAGTTGCCCCGCGCCGGGCAGATCACGTTCCGGCGCCTCACGGCCGGTCTCGTCGAGCGGGTCGAGGTCATCGTCCGGTTCCTCGCGCTGCTCGAACTGTTCAAGCAAGGGGCCATCGAGCTGGATCAGGCGGTGGTGTTCGGTGACATCGAGGTCCGCTGGATCGGCTACGACGACGCCGACGCGCTGGTCACGATCGATGCCTACGAAGGATGAGATGAGCGAGATGACCGACGGCAACAGCGTTGACGGCAACGACGTCGACGGCGTCGACGGCGCGGTCGGGATGCTGGTCGATCACGACGTCATTCGCGCCATCGAAGCGATCGTGATGGTCGCTACCGAACCGGTCACACCGGCGGTGCTGGCACCGCTGCTGGGGCTCGGCGCGAGCGCCATCGACGCGCTGTGCCATCGCCTGGCCGAGACCTACGAGGAGTCCGGGGCGGGTTTCCAGCTTCTCAAGGTCGCCGGCGGCTGGCGCTACCAGAGCCATCCCGACCTCGCCGCCTACGTCGAACGGTTCGTGCTCGAAGGTCAGAGCGCGCGCATGTCGGCGGCCGCGCTGGAGACGTTGGCGATCGTCGCCTACAAGCAGCCGATCTCACGCGCTCAGATCGCGTCGATCCGCGGCGTCGATCCCGATGCTGTCTTGCACACGTTGCAGTTGCGCGGCTACGTGGATCAGATCGGCCGGGATCCGGGACCCGGTCAAGCGGTGTTGTGGGGAACGACGCCGGTCTTCTTGGAGAAGCTAGGACTTGCGTCGTTGGCCGATCTGCCGACGCTGGCCGAGTTCGTCCCCGGTGCCGATGTCGTCGAAGCGCTCGAACAGGGCCTGCGGGTCGCACCTGTCGACGTGCCCGTTCCCGTTCCCGTGATCGGGGCGGTCAACGCCGCGGCGCGCGCAGCCGACGGCGAGCCGGCGCCATCGCCGGCCGATGACGCCGTCGCGGCCGATCCGGTGCCGCCGGGCGATGCGGACCCGGTGGCGAGTCCCGCGGATCTCGCCGACACGGCTGGGTCGAACGACAGCTGATGTCCGAGGCGCGCCGCCCGCGTCGTCGCATCGTCGTCCGTCCTAGGTCGGGAGCGTCGCCGCCGGGCGAGCATCGTTCGGGGTCACGGCCCTCACCGCCGACGCGATCGGGATCAGGATCGGCTGCATTGGAGCCCCCGCTGTGGGAGCAGCAGGCGAGCTTGCGCGAGGTCGAAGGTGAGCGTCTCCAGAAGCTGCTCGCAGCGCGCGGTTATGGCAGCCGGCGCCAATGCGAGGAGATGATCGAAGAGGGTCGGGTCATCGTCAACGGCACCGTTGCGGTGCTCGGGCGACGAGTGCTCGTTGGTCACGACGAGATCATCATCGACGGAAGGCTGCTCGTCGACCAATCGCCCCTCGTGTACTACTTGTTGGACAAACCGTTGGGCATCTTGTCGTCGGCGAAGGACGATCGCGGCCGTCCGGTCGTCGTCGGCCTCGTGCCGCCGGAGCCGCGCGTCTTTCCCGTCGGGCGGCTCGACGCCGACACCGAGGGTCTGTTGCTGTTGACGAACGACGGGCACATCACGCATCGGATCACGCACCCGAGCTACGGCTTGGACAAGGAGTACCTCGTCACCGTCGACGGGCAACCGAGCGCGTCGGCGCTCGCTGCGCTGCGCGTCGGCATCGAGCTTGATGACGGCACCACGTCGCCCGCCGATGTCGCCGTCGTCGGTCCGAGCGTGCTGCGGATCACGATCCACGAAGGGCGCAACCGTCAGGTCCGACGGATGTGCGAGGCCATTGGTCATCGCGTCACGGCGTTGCGTCGAGTGCGCATCGGTCCGATCGACGACCGCGACATGGTCCCCGGTCAATGGCGAACGTTGCGCGATGCCGAACTGGTCGCGTTGCGCCGCGCCGTCGGCCTCGATCCGTAGCGCTCGCGCGAGCACTGCGAGCGGTTCGCCCGATTCGTTGGCAGAGCCCGGTTCGTTGGGTGCGCTGCCGACCGAGCGAGGGCCCGGTCGGCAGCTCCCCCCGTGGGCGATCTCAGCCGCGGCCCTTGCCGCCGTGGCCGTCTCCGTGGTCGTCGTCGACGCTTGTGAGCCGCTGGACGACACCTGATGTGTTGGCCGGATCGACGATCCCCGTGTTGGGGAACGCTGCGCCCGACTTGCCGATGGCGTACAGCTCGCCTTCGGCGTCCTCGCCGATGCCGAGCAGCCCGAGCCCGAGCGCGCTCTGGCCGGCGAGATTGAACTCCTTCACGGTGTGCGTGTCATCGAGGTAGAACAGCCGTCCCGAGCTGGAGAAGAAGTTGACCGAGTAGTCGCCGAACACGTAGTGGCCGCGCAGCTCTTCGATGGCGTCACCGCGGTAGACGAAACCGCCGACGGTGGCCACGCCTTCAGCCAACGGGCACGGGCCGACGATCGTCGGCGAGACGGGACCCTTGCAGTGGTCGTACTCGGCGATTGGATCGATGAAGTTGCCCGACACCGCGTCGGCGGTCACGAAGCCGTTGCCATCCGGACCGTTGTTGTCGAACGCGAACGTCCCTTCCTTCACCGGCCAGCCGTAGTTGCCGCCGCGGGTGATGATGTCGACTTCTTCGACGTCGTTCTGACCGACATCGGCGACGTAGAGATCACCGGTCTTACGATCGAACGACATCTTGTAGGGGTTGCGGAACCCGTACGCCCAGATCTCGCCACGAACGCCGCCGCCCGCCGATGCGAACGGGTTGTCCTTCGGGATCTGGTACGCGTTGCCGTTGCTGGCCATCGGGTTGATGCGCAAGATCTTGCCTTCGATGGTGGCGAGCGACTGCCCGTTGCCACCGGCTACGTGGCCGGGGCCCTCGTCATCGGCCGCACCACCGTCGCCAATCGAGATGTAGAGCATGCCGTCGGGACCGAAGCGCAGCTCACCACCGTTGTGGTTGAACTCCGGATGCGAGTCGCGCAGCACTTCGCGGGCGCTCGACGGATCGACGGTCGCCTTCGACGAACGCGGCTTGTTGATGTGCCATTCGGTGACGACGTTGTCGTGATCATGCCCGACGCGGTCAACGTTGTTGCACTGGTTCGGCGCCAGATCCGGGAACCCCTTCGAGGTCTGCGCCGAGTAGGTGTAGAGCAGGCCGTTGTGGCGGAAGTCGGGGCTGAACGCCAACCCGAGCAGACCGCGCTCGTCGTAGTTGAGTCCGAAACAACCCTGCGGAAGGATCGTCGGTCCGATGTCGGCGACGAGGCGCGGGCTCGCGCCGTGGTGCTCGTCGTCCAGCGCGATCGACCAGATCTTGCCGTTCAACTCGGCGACGTAGAGGTGCTCGTCGTCGCCGGGAGCGACAGCCGATGCCACCGGGTTGACGAAGCCGGAGGCGACAGTTGACAGCGACACCGTCACGTTGCCCTTGGCGATCAGCGCCGGTATCGGGTCGGGCACTCGACTGCCGAGCGCCGACGACGGGCCAGCGATCATCAGTGTGGACAAGGCGCCGATCGCGAGCGCGACTGGCTTGATGCGGATCCTCATGCGTTCCCCCTGGCGGTTCGGTATGACCGTTGATGTGCATGACGACAAGCGGACCGCGCGCTACCCCCGGGCGGCTCTCCTGCCTGCTGATACCTACGTTCGAGTGGTCGCCAGAGATTTTGCACGGCGCGATCGCCGCCACATTGTCCACGGCTGCGGCCGTTCGCGCGGTGGAGGATCTGACCGGTACCATCGCCCGCCGTGCCAGTACGGGCCATACGGGGAGCGACGACCCTCGACCACGACACCCCCGAGCAGGTCCGCGAGCGCGTCCAAGAGCTGGTTGGCGCCATCTTCGAGCGCAACGCGATCACGACCGACGACGCCATCAGCCTGCTCGTCACTGCGACCGGCGACATCCACTCCGCCCACCCGGCGACGGCGGCTCGTGGTTGGGGGCTGGCTGACGTACCGATCATGGGGGCACGCGAGCTCGACATCGATGGCGGCCTCGCTCGCTGCGTGCGCTTGCTCCTCCACGTCGAGACCGACCAGCGGCGGGACGAGACGACACACGTCTTCCTTCACGGCGCGACGGTGCTCCGTCCTGATCTTGTCCGGCGCGATCGATGAGCGACCGTTGAGCACAACACCGACCGGCGAGCCGCGGCGGGCCAACGTCAGTGGACTCGGGTTGATCGGCGGCTCGATCGGCAAGGGCCTGCGCGCCCGCGGTTGGCAGGTCGGTGGTCACGATCTCGATCCCGTGCGTCTGGCGCGGGCACGTGAGATCGGTGCCATCGATCGGGTCGGGCTCGATCCCGATGCCGAGGTCACCTTCGTTGCCGCACCCGTCCTCGCCCTACCCGAGGCCATCGGCCACGCGCTGGCATCGACCAATGGTTTGGTCAGCGATGTCGGCAGTGTCAAAGGATCGGTGACGAGTGTCGTCGACGACGATCGCTTCATCGGCGGTCACCCGATGGCCGGTAGCGAGCTGGACGGCATCGACGGCGCCGACGCCGACATGTTCGCGGGCGCGGTGTGGGTCCTGACGCCGACGGCACGCACGCCCGACACCGCCTTCGGCGCGTTGACGGCGATCGTGCGCAGCCTTGGCGCTGAGGTCGTTGCGCTTTCGCCCGAGCGTCACGACGCGCTCGTCGCCATTGTCAGCCACGTACCTCACCTCACGGCGGCGACGCTGATGGCGCTGGCCGACGCTCGCGCCGAGGAGCACGGCGCGCTGCTGCGGCTCGCCGCCGGCGGCTTTCGCGACATGACGCGCATCGCGTCGGGTCATCCCGCCATCTGGCCCGACATCTGCACGACGAACCGCGACGCCATCTTGGTTGGTCTCGACGGGCTCATCGCCGGTCTGAGCGGCGTGCGCGACATCGTCGCTCGCGCCGATCGCGAGTCGTTGTTGCAGTTGCTGACTCGAGCGCGCGTCGCCCGCGCCAACTTGCCAACGAGCGCCGCTCGACCGTCGGAGCTGGCCGAGGTGCGCATCCCCATCCCGGATCGGCCCGGCGCCGCCGCCGAGGTGTTCACACTCGCCGCCGAGCTGGGCGTGAACGTGTTCGACTTCGAGGTCGCGCACTCGGCCGAGGGCACCAAGGGCGTGCTCATCGCCGTCATCGCCGTCGGCCATGGCGAACTGTTCCGGGGCGGTCTCATCGCCCGCGGCTTCCGTCCGAGCGTGATGCGGCTCGAGCTCGAATGAGCGACGACGCGCTTTCGGCCCCCGGTCCCCGTCTGATCGAGCCGGTGCAGGGCCCGCTCGATGCCGACGTCACGGTGCCGGGCTCGAAGAGCGCGACGAACCGGGCGCTGCTCATCGCCGCACTGGCGGGTGGCGCGTCGCGCTTGCGCGGCGCGCTGGCATCGGACGACACCGCGGCGATGATCCACTGCCTGCGCCGCTGCGCGGTCGAGATCGACATCGATGGCGACGAGATAGACGTCATCGCTCGACGGCCGCCCACTGGCGAACCGATAGTGCTCGACGCGCGCCAGTCGGGAACGACGGCGCGGTTCTTGGCTCCCTACTGCGCGCTCGACGGTCGTCGCTACGTGCTCGACGGCGACGAGCAGCTCCGTTCCCGCCCAATGCGTCCCGGCCTCGACGCGCTCGCCGAGCTTGGCGCGACGGTCGTCTCCCGCGGTGCAGCCGGACACCTACCGGTGGAGATCGTCGGCCCGCTGACCGGCGCGTTGGTGCGCCTGCCGGGCGATGTGTCGAGCCAGTTCGTATCAGGTCTGCTGATGATCGCGCCGTTGTTGCCCGACGGTCTGACGATCGAGCTGACCACCGCCGCGGTGTCGCGCCCGTACCTTGACCTCACGATCTCGTTGATGAGCGCCTTCGGGGCGATGGTCCAGATCGACGGCGACCGTCGCTACGTCGTACGGCCCGGACGCTATGTCGGACGTGATCTCCTGATCGAGCCAGACGCGTCAGCGGCGTCGTACTTCTTCGCCGCCGCCGCTGTCTGCGGCGGGCGCGTCCGCATCGAAGGGCTTGGACGCAACACGGTGCAAGGCGATCTCGTGTTCGTCGAACTGTTGGAGCGGATGGGTGCCACCGTCATCCGAGGGGCGACGTGGACCGAAGTCGTCGGCACTGGCCGACTGCACGGCATCGAGGCCAACATGGCTGATCTCTCCGACACCGCGCCGACGCTTGCCGTCGTCGCCGCGTTCGCCGATTCGCCGACGAAGGTGACCGGCATCGGGTTCATCCGCGCCAAGGAGACCGATCGCATAGCTGCCGTCGTCACTGAGTTGCAGCGGTTAGGACTCAAAGCCGTCGAGGAGCCTGACGGATTCTCGATCACCCCCTGTCCCATCCGGCCAGCAGTGATCGAGACCTACCGCGACCATCGGATGGCGATGAGCTTCGCCATTGCCGGTCTGCGCGCTCCCGGCATCGCCATCGCCGATCCAGGGTGCGTGACCAAGACCTTCCCGACGTTCTGGGATGCACTGGAACGCCTTCGCCCGAGCGGTCCCCAGTAAGCTGGCTGACTTGATGACGACGAGCGACGATCTGTTGGTGATCGCCATCGACGGTCCGGCCGGCGCCGGCAAGTCGACGGTGGCACGAGCGCTCGCTGCCCGTCTCGGTCTGCAGTACCTCGACACCGGCGCCATGTACCGCGGCGCAGCGC
>Ga0209069_10000519_pt1 | contig 17926 bp, 17 predicted proteins | sample Str013_2_FD_187202 | JGI IMG/M metagenome (GOLD analysis project Ga0209069, IMG submission 187202) | Freshwater sediment microbial communities in response to fracking from Pennsylvania, USA - Straight Creek_MetaG_SC_2013 (SPAdes) (version 2) | ecosystem: Environmental > Aquatic > Freshwater >...
GGGTCTGAAGCTCGCCGGGCAGCGTCATGTCCTGGGCGTTCGGGCGTCGTTCCAGCGCGAAACGCGCCGGCGTCGTCTCCGAGGGCGCGAGCCCTTGCGTGTCGGAGAGGTATCGCACCAGCGAATCGCGGTCGGCATCGGCGAGCGCGACGCCGTGTACGTGCTGCATGCGGAAAATCGTCATCAGCCAGCCTTCCGGCGTCTTTCGGATGGCGCTGATCCGCGTGTATTGGTTCGGGGCCGATTGCTGGTGACAGCCGCCACAGCGGTCGCGAAGCAGACCCGCTCCGGCCTCGGCGGCGCGGGCGCCTGACATGGCGGAGCCGAACAGCAGCGCCGCGGCAAGCACCGAGGACGCAGTCTTTTTATTGGATACCCGTAATGTCATCTGAGGACCTCATGAATGAACCTTGCCGAGCGCGCGTGCCGGTTTGTCGGCATCAGGCCGGCCCGCCAGTTCCTGGCCGTTGACGCGCCAGATTCCCCGTGGCCATGCCGGACTGACCCAGACCGGGCGCAACTCGATGCGCTGGCCGTCGAGCACCGGCCGCCATTCGAAGCGTCCGGGACCATTGTCTTGCGGACCGGCCGCTGCCGCGAGCCGTTCGTAGCCGGCCGCGGTCGCCTGCCAGAACAGCGTGCCCGCATGCGCGGCCTGCCGCCGATAGAAATCTCCCGCCGTTGCCAGACTCCGCCGCCAGCTCTCGGCGGCGCGCTCATCGACGAAACGGGCGATCGGCGCCCAGTCGGCGCCATTTAGATACGTGTTGATGGCCGCGACCGCGACTTGAGCGGAACCCAGCGCCTCATAGATTCCATGGCCCGACAGAGGATCCATGGCAAGCGCGGCATCGCCGATACGCAAGACGCCCGGTGCCTGCGAGGGTTTGGAGAAGCGGGCGACGGCCGCACGTCCGCCGGCTCGGCCGATTGTTGTGGCGCCGGCGAGCGAAAATCGAAGTTCCGGCACGCTGTCGCCGGCGCTTTGGGCATCAAAGCGCGCGCCGGGTGCGCCGATGAATTGGGCCAGCAGCCCCTCCGCGGTGCTCGCGAGCCAGCACCATCCTTGCTCCAGCGCGATGACCGCGCTGCCGGGCGGCGTGGGTGCGCCCGGCCGGTACAGCTCAGACCGCGCCATCAGTGTCGGTCCCAGCACATCGGCACGCCGGGCCCGGCGGCCGCGCGCGTCGATCACGCTGCGCGCACGAAGCGCGCCGCCGCTGGTATGGACCTGCCATCCGCCGGCGCAGGCGGTGATCGAGTTCGCAGCCCGATCCTGCACGGGGATTCCGGCGGCGCATAAATCGTCGCGCAAGCCTTGGTCAAAGCGCTCGCGGCTGATCAGGAATTCCTCGCCGCGGGCCGCGTATTCGCCGGCCCATCGGGCGAGCCGCGGCGTCGCACCGGGGGCAACGGCGGCGGCTTGCATCAGACCTGCGGCGATGAGTCTGGCGAGTGTTCGCGCGGAAATGCCTTCGATCGTGTCGCGGCGGGGCCGTCCGACGATGACGACCGTCGCCCCGAGCCGCGCCAATCCGACGGCCGCGGCGGCGCCGGCGGGGCCTGCACCCAGGATGATCGCATCGATCATGCGGTCGCCTCGGAGCTCAGATTCAATTCGCGGTGCAGCTGTTCGCGGATCAAATACTTTTGCACCTTGCCGGTCACGGTCATCGGGAATTGGTCGACGAATCGCACATAGCGGGGCACTTTATAGTGTGCGATCTGGCCGCGGCAAAAATTGATGATTTCCTCATCCACACAGGTTTCGCCCTCATGCAGCCGGATCACCGCGCAGACTTCTTCCCCGTACTTGGAGTCTGCAATGCCGACCACGGTGACGTCGAGTACTTTGGGATGCCGGTACAGGTATTCCTCGATTTCGCGCGGGTAAATGTTTTCGCCGCCGCGGATGATCATGTCCTTGACGCGTCCGACGATGTTGCAATAGCCCTCATCGTCGATCGTCGCGAGGTCCCCAGTATGCATCCAGCCGGCCGAATCGATGGCATCCGCGGTTTTCGCCGGATCGTCCCAATAGCCGCGCATGACGCTGTAGCCGCGGGTCAGCAATTCGCCTTTCGTGCCGCGCGGCACGACCTGACCGTCGGGGCCGATGATCTTCACCTGGACGTGCGGATGGATGCGGCCGACGGTACCGACGCGCTTTTCCAGCGGATCGTCGACGTGGGATTGAAAACTCACGGGACTCGTTTCGGTCATACCGTAGCAAATCGTCACGTCGCGCATGTGCATCTGGCCGATGATGCGCTTCATGACCTCGATCGGGCAGGGTGCGCCGGCCATGATGCCCGTGCGCAGCGAGGACAGATCGAAATCCTTGAACCGCGGGTGATCGAGCTCCGCGATGAACATCGTCGGCACGCCATACAGCGCCGTGCACTTCTCCACCGCGACGGCGGTCAGCACGCCCTCGGCGTCGAAGGCTTCCGACGGCAAGACCATGGCCGTTCCATGCGTCACGGCGCCGAGCACGGCCATCACCATGCCGAAGCAATGATACAAGGGCACCGGTATGCACAAACGATCGGCCGGACTCAGGCGGATGCCCTCACCCGTAAACAAACCGTTGTTGACGATGTTGAAATGCGACAGCGTCGCGCCTTTCGGGGATCCGGTCGTGCCGCTCGTGAACTGAATGTTGATCGGATCGTCCGGGTCGATGCGCGCCGCGATCGCGTTCATCATCTCGAGCGATGTTTGCGGTGCGAGCGCCGCAAGACTGTGGAAGGACATGAATCCCGGCACATCCTCGCGTCCCAGTTGTATCAGGAACTCGAGCAGCGGGAAGGCGGAGGAGCGTATGCGTCCGCCGCGTGTGGCGGCGACGGCAGGGATCAACTCGCGCACGATCGACAGATAATCGCTGCTCTTGAAGGAGGGCGCGAGGATCAGCGCGCGGCAGCCCACCTTGCGCACGGCGTACTCGAGTTCGGTGATCCGGTACGCGGGGTTGATGTTGACAAGGATCAACCCGGCGCGGGCGGAGGCAAACTGGGTCAGCACCCACTCGGCATTGTTGGGCGACCAGATCGCAACCCGGTCGCCGGTTTTCAATCCGAGGGCCAGAAGCCCCCGGGCGATGGCCGTGACGCGCTCGTTCAACTCGCGATACGTCCAGCGGATCGATTGATGCCGTACGATCAGCGCCGGCTGGTCCGGCCAATTGGCCGCCGCGTCCTCGAGCACGCCGCCCACGCTCCGATACAGGAGCGGCAGCTCACTCGTGCCCGAGACGTAACTTAAGGAGGCGGCCATGATTTTACGAAGAATCAGAACCGATACGTGGCGTCCACTCCGAAGGTTCGCGGTACGCCCCGGTGCCGGTAGTCGAAGCCGAAGCCCTGCACATCCACGGCGTTTGTCAGGTAGAACTTGTCGGTCAGATTGTTTCCCCAGATGCCGACGTTCCACTTGTCATCCGGCGAGCGCAGCGCGATGCGCGCGTTCACCAATGTGTAGGCGTTCTGGGAGATCGCATCCTCCTGCGGCAGCGCCAGATATTGTTTGGCGGCATAGCTCGAGTCCACGTGCAGCCGCAGCGCGACGTCCGACGTGCTCCAGACATCCCAGTCGCCGCTGACGTTGGCGGAGACGCTCGGCGCATTCGGCAGCTTTTGGCCCGAGATGTCGCCGCTCGCGAGCGTGCCTTCCTGCACTTTGCTGTTGAGGAAGCCCAGGCCGATGCGGGCCGTGAAATCGCGCACCGGACGCATGACGATCTCGAGTTCACCGCCGTCGATCTTGGATTTCTTCAGATTGATCAGCGGCTGCTGGCCGGTCGGGTAGACGTTGATGATCTGTTGATTCTTGTACTGGTAGTGGAAAATCGCGCCGTCGATCTGCAGCCGGTTGTCGAACCAGGCGGTCTTGAAGCCCAACTCAACCGAGTCCAAGGTTTCCGGCTCCACCGTCGTGAAGTCGTCTTGGGTGAACAGGAACTGCGCGTTGAACGCGGCCGACCGGTAGCCGCGACTGTAGCTTGCGTACAGCAGGCTATCCTTGGTCGGCGTGAAGTCGATGCCCGCGCGGCCGGTCACCGCGGTGTTGTGCAGCGCATGGCTGAACGACTGGTTCACCGCCGCGTCGTAGCCGGGAGAACCCGGCAGGGTGAGCACGGGCACCGCGGACGCCAGAATGTTTGCGATCGGCACACCCTCCGGACCGCGCAGCTGGTTCAGCGCGTTTTTCTGGATGCCGTTGTCGTGGTTGTAGCGCACGCCGGCGCGCAGCTTGAACAGGTCTGAAAGCTTGTAGCTGCCGTCGCTGTACACCGCCCAGCTGTTCCTGATCTGATCGAAGGAGTTGTAGTAGCGGCAGGACAGATTGATGAACACGCCGGCGGCGTAGCCGCCGCCCGGCGTGTTGTAACTGGAATCGACGCAATCCTGATAATTGATGGCGCCGTCGCCGTTGTAATCCAGGAAATTGAAGATCTGGTTTTCGGTCGAATTGAAGATGATCTCGTGCTGGTAATAGCTGCCAACGATGAAATTGGCCTGCCCGTCGCCGGTCGTCGTCAAGCGCAAATCCTGGGTGAACTGACGGGTCTTGCCGGTGTAGGGGATCTTCCAGATGTCGATCGCCGCCCCGTCGGTGCCTTCTGGGTTGTACAGCGAGCCTTGGTCAACGGAGGTGATCGAGGTGACCGCATAATTGGGCGACACTTTCCAGTTGACGGTGAGTTCGGCCGCCTGATTGTCCTGGCGCCGCCGCGGCGTGAAGTCTTGTCCGACCTGATTGTCGGCGAGCGGCGCACCGGTCGCCGTGCCGTCGCTGGTGCGGTAGTACCCAGCGAAGCCGGCGCCCGCGGCGTTGACCCGGCCGTCGACAATTGCGTAGTTCTGGGGGTCTTGCATGCTCTTGGACAGCCGCAGCGTGAAATCCAGCGCATCCGTGGCTTTGTACAGTACGCTCAAGCGCACGCCGTACTGGTCGACGCCCTCCATATCCGGATGACCCGGCAGCACGTTGTGGATGAAGCCATCGGCCTTCGTGTACGTGGCGGCGACTCGGAACGCCAGCTTGTCCGGAATGAGTCCAGCCTGGAATGCGCCTTCGGCTTCCTTGCGGTTGAAATTACCGAAACCGGCTTTGACGTAGCCTTCGGTGTCGAAACCGGGCTTGTGGGTGATGAAATTGATCGCGCCGCCCGTCGTGTTCTTGCCGTACAGCGTGCCTTGCGGTCCGCGCAGGACCTCGATGCGCTCCAGGTCGTACATCTCGACGCCGAACAGCACGAAGTTGCCCTTGTAGACTTCGTCGATGTAGCTTGCCACCGGGCTCGATTGGCTCAGGCTGTAGTCGAACATCGATACGCCACGCAGCGAGAACAGCGGCGAACCTTCGCCGACGATGCCGTTTACCTGCAAGTTCGGGATCTGTGAGGTCAGCGTGGAGGCGTTGTCGAGCTTCAAGCCCGCAAGTTGGGTGCTCGTCAGTGCGGTGACCGACACCGGCACGTTTTGCAGGCTTTCGCTGCGCTTTTGCGCCGTGACGACGACTTCCTCGATTTCGACCTGACCGCTGGGTGCCGCGGCTTGCGACTGTTGGGCTTCAACCGATGTGCCCGTCGCCGCCCACAGGGAAGCGGCGGCGATCACCATGGAACTGGCACCGGAAATTCCTCTGCGACGCACTGAATTCATGAAACACCCCATAATTTGTTGTCTTTTGCGGTCGCCGCCCGCCTTGGACCAAAGCGGGCACGCGCCATGCTGGGCCGAGTATTACTTAAGTCGCCGGCCAGCGTATATTCGCCTTTAGTATCGGTTTGTGCGTCCTTAGTATGATTTCCGACACCGCCACCTTTGCGACGGCCGCCAAACGCGTGCTGATCGCCGACGATCATCCGCTGTATCGGGATGCATTGCGCGCCATCGTGCCGCAGGCATGTCCGGGCGCGGATCTGATCGAGGCGGCGTGCCAGGATGACGTGCTGCGGGAGGTGACCTCGGATGCCGCCTTCGATCTCATCGTCCTCGATTTGAATCTGCCGGGCGTCGTCGGGCTCTCATGCCTGCAGAAGGCGCGTGAAACGGCGCCCCTGACCCCGATTCTCATCGTCTCGGCGCTCGATGATCCCGGCGTCATGAGCGATGTGATCCGTGCGGGCGCGACCGGCTACGTACCCAAATCCGCGCAGCGTCAGATGCTGGTGGATGCGATCCACGTGATCCTGGGCGGCGGCACGTATCTGCCGCTGGAGGGTATGATCGCGTTACGCGATTCGCAGTCCCATGAGGCCGAACGGCTCGAACCCTCGAAGCGCGATATGCTGACCTCGCGCCAGCGCCGTGTGCTGACACTGCTGGCGCACGGCAAGTCGAACAAACAAATCGCCGGGGAACTCGACATCAGCGAAATCACGGTCAAAGCCCACGTTTCGTCGATATTGAAGAAGCTGGGCGTCAACAACCGGGTGCAGGCGGCGCTGGAAGCCCGCAGCTTGCTCAACGACTAGCAAGGGGATCGAGCCGGCAGCCGATCGAGCATCGCCCGCAGCTTGCCGAGGTTCACGGGCTTCGCCAGCACCGTCATGCCGCGCGCCTGCAGCCGTTCGCGTAAGCCGGGGTCCGGGTCGCTGGTCATGATCAAGGCCGGAGCGCCGGCGTCGAATTCGCGCTGCACCTCGACGATCGCCTGATCGCCCTTGGCCCCGGCGGCGAGATGATAGTCCGAGATCACGAGGTCCGGCTGCAAATCCGCCGTGATCAGCTGTACGACCGCATCGGTGGCCGTGGATGCGGTGACGGCCCGATGGCCCCATTTGCTCAAGATCGCGGCCATGCCGCGCAGCACCTCGGGATGATCGTCGATGACGATGACATTGAGGGAGCGCTTCGCGATCGCGCGGGCCGCGTCGTGGACCCAAGGATCGCGTGGCTGGGAATCGGCCCGCGTGACCCCCCGGGGCACGCGCACCGCGAATCTTGAGCCCTTGCCGAGTTTGGAATCCACCGAGCATTCCAGCGACAACAGGCGCGTGATGCGGCTGACGATGGACAGCCCCAAGCCGATGCCGGCATCGCGCGGGCGCTCCGCCATCGGCACCTGGTAGTATTCCTCGAAGACCTTCTCGAGGTGCTTCGCCTCGATGCCGATGCCGGTGTCGTAGACGCAGATCTCGATCGCCGCGTTGCGGCGGCGGCAGCCGGCCAGCACGCGTCCGCGCGGGGTGTAGCGGATCGCGTTGCTGAGAAAATTGCGCAGCACCGTTTCCAGCAGATGCATGTCGGTTCGCAGCCATGCGCGCGATTGCACGAAGGCAAGCTCGATGCCCGCGGCGCGCGCGACGCTTTGGAATTCGGGTCCGATGCGTTCGAAGACAGCGGAAATCGGAAAATCCGTGACGCGCGGGGAGATGCCGCCGGAGTCCAGCCGGGCGCTGTCGAGCAGGGTTCCCAGCAGATTGTTCAACGAGGCCAGCGCCACAGTCGCGCGCTGCAGCAGTTCGCGGTTGCCGTGGCCGAGCTGTGTTTCGTCGACCGATTCCAGAAACAGCAGCGCCGAGTTCAAGGGTTGACGCAGATCGTGGCTCGCCGCCGCGAGAAATCGCGTCTTGCCCTGATTGGCGATGTCGGCCGATTGCTTCGCGGCCTTCAGCGCGAGTTCAATTTCCCGGCGCGACTCCAGTTCCCGCGTCAACTGCACATTGAGCGATTCGTATTGTTCGGTGCGAAGGCGGACCGTGTCCTCCAGCTTGGCTGCGGCCTGGAACCATGAAAAGGCGGTCGCATGCTCATCGACGACGTGCTCGACGCGCGTCATCAGTGAGCGTACGGTCTTGCGCAATGCCTTATTCTCCTCGGCGAGGCGGGCGCGGCGCTGCTTCGCGGCGCCGGATTTCGGCAGCGGCTTGACGGACTTGCGTTTTGCCGCCATTTTTCAGCCCGGTCCCGCGATCGCGAGCGCTGTGAACGAATTGTTCACGTGCACCGTGTTGAATTGTTCGCCCAGCGCCGCGAACCCGACGACGTTGTTACGAATCAGGATCCGGGCCACATCCTCGGTCAGCCCGTGTTGTTCCATGAACATCGTGCGGGCCGCGCAATCGAAGCCGATGACCAGTTCCGGAGGACCGACCGTCTTCGCAAGGTCCGTGAACATTTCCTCGAGCCGCGCCAGCATGTTCTGCGGTTCGGCGATCGCCGCGACCACGCCGGATTCGATCGCACAGGCGAATTCGATGGCGCCATCGTCGTAGATACGCTGCATGCCGCGTGCGAAATATTGTCCGCCGATCCGGATCATCAGCGGATAGGGTGCGTACTCGGCGACGTGCGCAGGTGGCTTGCTGAAGCCGCAGGCGCGCGCATACTCCGCCAGCGCCGGACGGCCGTTGATTTCGCGCACCAGCCGCCGTTCCGGATCCGCATCGGTGATGACGATTTTCCGCGCACCGGCGCCGTAGTGATTGTGGCTGAGCGCATGCACCGGGGAGTGCGATGCGACCAGGCAGAAGAGTGCGGCGTTTTGCAGTGCGCGACCCTCATACAGAAGCCGCTTCGAGCCGGGCGGGTGGCCCGCCGGATTGAAGTAGACATCGCCCGCGGATCCGCCCACGAGCGGCATTCCGGCGAATTCCATTCCCAGTGCCGCAATCAACCGCTCCTCGCAGCGCGCCTCGGCATCGGCCATCACGACGCCGAACATCGCTTTGGGGGACGCGGGACCCCCGCGCTTCAGTTCATCGCGCATCGTGCCGGCGAGTTTGCGCGCATCCGGCAGGCCGAAATGAGCGACGTCCTCGATCAGCGCCTTGACGACGAAGAACCGCTTGGGCGGGAGAAAGAACCCGGTGATGCCATGCTTCTGGAATCCGTTGCTCCCGATCGTGCATCCGGTGGCCGCGCCAATCACGTTGTTGATCCCGTGCCGCGCAAGCGCTTTGCCCAGATGCGCCAGGTCGTAGTCGGTCGTCACGAACAGCGCGCACAAACCCTCATCGGACAGCGCGCCGCTCGCGGCGATGTGCTCGGCCGCCAGCGTTTCGCCGGCGGCATCGGTCGCGATTCTCAGAATGGAGGTGCCGGACGCGGGGCGGATGCGCATGCCCGACAATGGTATGCAAAAACCTCCGCGGCGTCACGGATGGAAGATTCAGTGCTTCGATCCGGGGCGGAACAGCAGCGTCAGCAGAAAGAAGAACGTCTTGAATCCGAGCAGCCCCAGGGCCGCCCGCGCCTGATCGGGGGTCAGCACGGCGCGCACGGGCATCGCCCCCATGATCTTGCCTTCGATCAGCAGGTTGTTGCCCTCCTGCTTCAGCGTCTTCACGCTCATCAGCGGCTCGTGGTCAACGGTATACAGTTCCATGCCATGTCCTCGTTTGCGGTGTGCGGCGGTGCGCGGCGCTACCAATCGATGAAGCCGACCGACAGGTCGATGCCGAAATCGTCATAGATCTTCATGGCAGGCGCGCGGCCGCCGAGCGAGACCAGACCGCCCGGGTGCGTGGTGCACCCGGTCAGGTACAGCGCTTCCACGCCGGGGACACGGTAACCCGCGAGTTCCTTGGTGGGCCTTGCGCCGAGCAATTGATCGGCGGTCATCGCGATGCCCATGATGTCGCCGTTGCGCATGATGCGGCTGTGCTTGTGATGATCTTCCGGGCACTCGATCAGCCGTCCGAGGATCTTCGAGCGATCGATGTTGCGCGTGAATTTGGTGAACCAGTCGAACACCGCGTCCCCGATCTCTTGCTTGCGTTTGTCCCAGCCCCCTTCGATCCGCAGCGGCGCAAAGCTGTACAAGTACAGCGCGCATTGGCCGGGCGGCGCGCGCGACGGATCAAAATTACTCTGCGGCCCGGCGAGCGGGCCCAGGCAATCGAGCAGCATCTGATTGCGCCGGAAACCTTCGTAGGGGCGCAGAAATTTGTCCCAATCGGGCAGCAGACACTCCACCAGCGTCGCTTTCGAATATTCCTCACCGCCGATCCATTGCGGCGCTTCGGTGAGCGCGATCTGCTGGTTGATCGCGCCGAATTCACTGAGTTTCACGGCACGCGCCCGCTGCGCGACGTCGGCCGGAACGCCGGGCACCATGTCACCCAGGTCCCAGGGATGAATATTGGCCACGACGGCCTTGGAGGCGGTGAGCGTTTCGCCCGTATCAAGGACGACGCCGGTGCAGCGGCCGCCGGAGGCGGTCAGGCGTGCAACCGTCGCGCCCGTACGCAACTCGCCGCCGTGATGTTTGAGACAGGCGATCAGTGCGTTGGTCATGCTCTTCGCGCCGCCGATGACCGTACCCATCTGCACCTGGTGGCCCATCCCCATGATCAGGTACATGGTGAGCCCGGTGCCGGGCAGATCCGGACCGCACATCAACTCCGCCGCCCACTTGGCCATGTGCACCTTGACGTGCGGCGATTCGAATTTTTCGTTCAGAAAGTCCACGACGGACCCCTTCAGAACCTGCAGCAGACCGCGGCCTTTGTCGCTGGACTCCAGCAGCTTCATGAATCCGTCGTAGGGCAGGGGAGGCGTAAAGAACGAACGCGACAATATCGGCAGAACCTCCAATGCGTCCTCGACCAACTGGGCGTAGGTGCGCGCGTCCTTTTCGGAGAACCTCGCGATTTCCTTCACGGCGCGGTCAAAGTTGGTGTAGGAAATCAGTCCATTGCCGTCCGGATACAGCGAGGCGAACGGCGCCTCGCCGAAGCCGAACTTCAAGCCGAAGCGCGAATGAAGTTCCAGCTCGTCGTTCTTCAGCGTTGGATTGGCGCGGCACACCATGTAACCCATGGCATGCGAATCGTGAGTGAATCCGGGTGCGGTCGAAACGGAAACCACGCCGCCGCCGCATTGCTCCTCACGCTCGAGCACCAGCACGGACAATCCGGCCTTGGCCAGATAGCAGGCGGTCGTCAGCGAATTGCTGCCCGCGCCCACGACGATGATGTCAACGCTCATGCGGCCTTGGCCATGCGTACGGCCGGGATGGGCCGCTTGACACAAGCGTAGGTGCCCTGCGACATTTGGTCAAGACCGTCTGGACGGTTTTTAAGGAAATCGAATGCGGAAAACCGTGCGAAAGCGCCGGCCGGTGCGCGCGCTGGTCGTCGAGGCGGCCGTCAACCTGATCGAAGCGTCCGGCGTCGCGACGCTGACGCTGGAGGCGGTGGCCGCCGCGGCCGGCGTGAGCAAGGGCGGGCTGCTGCATTATTTCCGCTCGAAGGATGCGCTGCTGACCGAGGTGATCCGGCATCACGTGGAACGGCATGAGGCCGAGTGGCTCGAGGTTGCGGCCGCGGTGAGCGATGCCGGGCGGCGCGAGGCGGATCTGATCGCCGGTTACCTGCGGCGCAGCTTCACCGGAGTCGCGCTGACATATCTCAGTGCGCGGGCGCTGTTCGGCATCGCCGCATTCAACCCCGGATTGCTCGAGCCGGTGCGGGACTACTTTCAGCGCCGTGCGAATTTCGTGCGCCGGCAACCGCACGCGCGGGCGATCCTGTCGTTCATGCTGATGGCCGATGGACTGTCGCTGTTCGATGCGCTGGGCGTCCCGCCGGTGGCAGGCGCGTTGCGTGCGCAGGTTCACGATTTCGCGCAGCGGATGGCGCGGACCGCATTGGCATTGGATGCGGTTGATCCGGCTCCTCGCACCGTCAAACGAAGTGCGCGGAAACGTTAAGCGGACTTGAGGATCGATTTGCCGCGAATCATTCGCGTCGCCTTCGACAAGAAATCGACGCCGCCCTCTTTTCATTTCTTCACATACGCGCGCTGCAACTTGCGCGTCGGGTGGCGGTCTCAGCGCTGAAGCCGGACGTTCAAGGGAAGGGGAGTTCATTGCGAATACGAATGATTCAAATCGCCGCGGTTGCGCTCGCGATTTCACTCGGTGGTGTCGGAAAAGCGTCGGACCTCGATCTTGCGCCGTATCGGGGAAAAGTTGTGTACCTGGATTTTTGGGCATCGTGGTGCGCTCCGTGCCGCCAGTCGTTTCCGTGGATGGCGGATCTTCAGCGCCAGTATGCATCTCAGGACTTCGTCGTTGTTGCGGTGAACGTCGATCAGGATCGCGACAGCGCCGATAGATTTCTCAACGACATCCCGTCCAACTTCAAGATCGTCTACGACCCGAAGGGTGAATTGGCGATGAGCTACAAGGTGTCGGGAATGCCGAGCGCCGTGCTGATCGATCGCACGGGTCATGTCCGCTTTCAACACGTCGGTTTTTCAGTGAAAAAGAAGGATCAATATGAAGAGCAATTGCACGCGCTACTCAGCGAATCGGCGCCCTGAGCCGGCCGGCCGCATGCGAAAGCGCGGTGAACTGCGAGCGGTGCTTGCTCTGATCGCGGGCATCGCGATGTTGTGCGGCGCGGGTTGCTCGACCTTGGGCGCAAAGCCCTGGGAGCATGATTTGATGGCCGAGCAGTCGATGCAAATCAACCCGTACCCGCTGGAGAGCGCCAGCGACGATCACATCTATTTCAGCAAGGAAGCCTCGAGCGGCGGACGCAGCTTTGCGGGCGGGGGTTGCGGATGCAATTGAAGCGCGCGCTCGCCGCGGCGGCGGCGGGTCTGCTGGCGGGCGGACATGCTTCGGGTCAGTCGGCACAGGACGACACATCAACCAACGTCGATTCCGCGGTTCTCTACTATAAAGAGAGCGAGCGGGTGCGGGCGATCGAGCCGGAGTTGAACGTCTCGTACAAAATCGATGAGGACCGCAAGGTCAATTTTGGAGTCGTCGCAGATTCGCTGACCGGCGCAACCCCGATCGGTGCGGTCCCCTCGTCGCAGCCCCAGACCTACGTGCGTCCGTTGAGGGTCGTCCCGCTCGGAACGCCGATGACCGTCACGACCGCCTCCGGCGGCTCCACGGTCGTTTTGATCCCGCCGGCAACGGGCGCGACCACCCAGGTGATCGGCGCAAGCACGCTCGTCCCTGCGAACACGCTGCCGCTGGATCATGGATTCAAGGACACGCGTATTGCCGGCCATCTGGGCTGGGAGCAGTCCTTGACCGAGACTGTGAAGCTTGCGGGCGGCGCCGCGTATTCGCATGAGCATGACTACCGGTCGGTGAGCGCGAATCTGGGCCTAACGAAGGATTTCAACGCTCACAACACGACTCTGAATGGCGCCGTGAACTACGAATCGGATTCCTCGTTCCCGCTCGGCGGAACGCCGACTCCATTCACGCAGATGAGCGCGGATTGGAAGGGCTCGAATGTGTCCAAGCACGAGGTCGACGCGGTGATCGGGGTGACCCAGGTCATGACCCGGCGGTGGCTCGCCACGTTGAGCTATTCATATGGCGATTCACACGGCTATCACATCGACCCGTACCGGATCGTCTCGGTGGTGGATCCGGCGACCGGTCAGCCGACCGCGCAGCTTTACGAAGACCGACCGGACTCGAGGCGCAAACAGAGTGTGTTTTTGGACAACAAGATCAACGTCGCGGGCAGCGTCGTGTCGCTGTCATTGCGCGGCTACAAGGATGATTGGGGCATCAAGTCGTTCACTGCGGATGCCCGCTACCGCTGGCAGTTTGGCGAGGACTATTACATCGAGCCGCACGCTCGCTATTATCGTCAAGGGGCCGCGGACTTCTTCCGTTATTTTCTCGTGGACGGCCAGGCCCTGCCTCAATATGCCTCGTCGGATACCCGCCTGGGTCGATTTCACGCGCAAACCTACGGCATGAAATTCGGCATGCGGATCGATCGAGGCTCGGAGTTCAATATCCGGATCGAGCACTACAGTCAGCACGGCAACGGTTCGCCGGCGGAGGCGATCGGGCAGCTGCGTCAGCAGGATCTGTTTCCCGACCTGAAGGCATTCACGGTGCTGGTCGGCTATACCTATGCGTTCTGATGGCTCCGTCTTCTGATGGCGGAGCGCGCTGACGTCACGACGCAGTTTCTGGCGATGGCCAGTCCCTGCATCGTGATCGTCGATACGCCGGATAGCGCGCTGGGCGCGCAGGCCGGGGAGATCGCGAAGTCCGAAGCCTTGCGCGTCGAAGCCAAGTTTTCCCGCTACCGTCCGAGCGTCGTCACGTCCATCAACGAACATGCCGGCCGCGACGTCGAGGTCGATGCGGAAACCGCGGACCTGATCGACTACACGGTGTTGTGCCACCAATTGAGCCAGGGCCGGTTCGACATCACCTCCGGCGCCCTGCGCAGGGCCTGGAAATTCGACCGCACCGGCGCGTTGCCGTCCGAGTCGCAGGTGCTCGAGGCGCTCAAATGCGTCGGCTGGGGGCGCGTGACCTGGAGCCGGCCCGTGATCCGGATCGCGGCGGGCATGGAAATCGACTTCGGCGGCGTCGGCAAGGAATACGCGGTGGATCGCGCCTTGACGCAGATCCGCCAGCACACGCAGGTACCTGTGCTTGTGAATCTTGGCGGTGATCTGCGGGTGTCGGGACCGCGTGCGGATGGCAGTGCATGGCGGGTCGCGATTGAAGACGTGGATCGGCACGGCGTCTCGGCCGGACTCTTGGAACTCGTGAGCGGCGCCCTCGCCACGAGCGGCGATGCGCATCGCCACCTCGTCAGCGGCGGCGTGCGCTACGGCCATGTGCTGGACCCCATGACCGGGTGGCCGATAGCGGATGCGCCGCGGTCGGTCACCGTGCATGCGGACACCTGCAGCGAGGCCGGATTGTTGGCCAAGCTTGCGATATTGCGCGGCGCCGGCGCGGAAGAGTTTCTGGCCGCTGAAAAGATCCGCGCCTGGTGCGTCCGCTAGTGCTTCAGCAGCCGCTTCACCTTGGCCGAGGATAGCAAACCGCGCACTTTGACATGGCCGGCGGTGTCCGTTTCGGTCACCGGGATGTGCGTCAGGCTCGTTTCGTCGAACAGCCGCGCAACCGATGCGACCGTGGCGCGCTCCAGATCCTCGATGCGAACGATGCGCCAATCGGCGATGCGCTGCATGATGTCCCTGACGAGGATATCCTGCCGCTTCGTGTGCGCCGCCTGGATCGGCTTTTCGCTCATGATGTCGTAGGCCGTGACAAGGCCGACGACCGCTGTGCGATCCTCATCGACGGCAAATGCGCAGCGCACGCCGGTGTGCTTCATATGTTCGAGAGCCGCATCGATCGGCATGGTGTCGGCCACGGTGACCGAATTCCGCTCCCGAAAATTCGTCATCACGGAAATCGCTGGGTCGGTCGGGCTGGCGTGCCAGGGGTCCGCGCCGGGTATTGGCAACGTGTGGCTGTTGATCGTACGCAGATTCAGGCTTGGCATGTCCACCTCAAATTATCGTTCGTTCAATTGATCGACATGTTACCGCGGCGCGATTCCGCCGCGCCAGGATGCAGCAAGATCTGGGCCGTCATCGGTGCGCTGGCCGAGGTTTGAGTGCCGCCGGCCGCCGAGGTTCGCAGATGCATCGTGCCGCCCATGACTCGTGCCCGACAGGCGATCATGCGCAGGCCGAGCCCGATGGCCAGGGCCCAGGATGAGCGGGAAGGTCGCAAACGCACCGGCGTATCTTATGTCAAGTGATATGCGCAATCGTTGATTGAACTCAATCGCCGGGGGATTCTGCGTGAAATCATGACGGCGCAACTTGTCGGGTCCAACGAGCCGCTTCAATATGATCGGATGAGCCAGCTGGATGAGCTTTTGCTTGCGGCACGTCAGGGAGACCGGTCTTCCGTCGACAAGCTGTTGGCTCTGACCTATGACGATCTGCATGAACTGGCGCGATCCCGGCTGCGCCGCAGCGCCAAGATCACCGTGCTCGATACCACCGCGCTGGTTCACGAATGCTACTTGCGCCTCAGCCGTCTGCAAAAGCTCGATGCCGAATCCCAATCGCATTTCTTCGGGTACGCGGCGCATGTCATGCGTTCGATCGTCGTCGACCTGGTCCGCAAACGCGCGGCCGATCGCCGGCAGGGCAGCGGCCAGGAGGTCACGCTGAACACCGACGTGGCGGATCCGGCGCAGTCGGAGCAAGCCGACATCCTCCGTGTCCATGAAGCCTTGGAGGAGCTGGCGCTGATCGATGCGCGCCTGGTGCAGGTGGTGGAGATGCGCTATTTCGCCGGTCTGACCGAGGCGCAGATCGCCCTAGCCCTCGGGGTGACCGAGCGGACGGTACGCCGCGACTGGCAGAAGGCCCGATTGCTGCTGCACGTGGCGTTGCGCTGAGGAATTGACGCGGGTCCTGAGCGCGCAGCGATCAGGACCCGATCAATCACCCGTCAATTCGATGCTTGCGCCTCAATTCTTGCTGGACGCGACGCGCACCGGTTGCTGCTTGCCGGTCTTCGCGGCATGCAGGGCCAGCAGCGCCGGTTGGTTCACCGTCGCCACCGCGCGCGTCGTGGCATCATCGACGCACTGGTTCCAGCGTTGCGTCGGCTCGGCGCCTTTGCCTTCGAACGGCGAGCAGACGGTTTCGGCCGCCCGGCGGATGCGCCCGTACAGCTGGGATACGCCGGCGGCGTGGGTCACGTCCAGATCGTCGTACTTGACGATTGCGGTCAAGGGTTCATCGCCGGTCCCGGCGGCGGTTGCCAGGGCGCCCGCGCCGGAACCGACGGCGGCGATCAGGGAAATGGCGATCAGGTTGAAAAGGGCCGAAGTGTTGTTCGTGGTCTTCATGGTCGTCTCCTAAAGCATGTTGATTTGAATCGAGCTGTGCCGCGCCGCCGGCGTGTCGTACAAACCGTTGCGGCGTGTGGAGACATTCGCGAAATGTCGGACGCGGTGCATGAAGAACCCGCGAAAGTTGCTCCAAGATTGCGTGAAAACTCATTGAAGAATCCGATAAGGGTTTATTATTCTTTCCATTCAACCGTTTATAAGGGTCGCCCCGATGGCTCGAGAGCCGGCGGAAGCCGCAGCTTCACCCTCCCGTTGGCGAGTATCAGACTTGATTCTCGACACGCGGCGGCAGCGCGTCTGGCGTGACGGTCAGGAAATACCCCTGCCGAAGCTTTCCTATGATTTATTCGTCGTGCTCGTCCGCCGCTCCCCGGAGGTCGCCTCGAATGAAGAATTGATGAAAGCGGTTTGGCCTGGACTTGTGGTTAGTCCCGAAACGGTCAGCCAGCGCATCAAGCTGTTGCGCGATGCCCTGGGGGATGATCCGCGTACGCCGCGCTATGTCGGGAGCTTGAGAGCGCGGGGCTACCACCTCGTACCGCCGGCCGAGGTGTTGACGGACGATGCGGAGCCGCCCCGGGGCGAGGCGCCGTCAGCGCCGGCAGTACCCGCAGCGCCGGTGGAACTGTTCGTCATCGAATCCGAAGGCGGGGAGGCGCGGCGCGCCCGGCCTGACTGGGCCGTTACCGAAATCCCGTCCCCCGAGATGCGGACGGCGAAATTAAAGCGCGCGCCGGTCAAGCCCGCCGGGAGGACCCCCTGGCGGTATGTCATTTGGTCGTTGATCGGGGCGATCGGCTTGGGTTTGGCGTATCTCGCTTACCGTCACGGGTTGTGATTTCAAAGCCGGCGATCCGTGTAAAATGGGTCCCAAGGCGGGCGTCGTATAATGGTAATACCCTAGCTTCCCAAGCTAGAGCCGTGGGTTCGATTCCCATCGCCCGCTCCACATCCCGGCCAGCGACGATGTTTTGCGCCGCGGCCTTGCGATGCGGCGATCGAACTCGGATCCGTCGGTTGCTCCGATGCCCCCCGCGGCTGCGGCGCCGGGCGTGCGATCTGGAATATCCTGCGCGTTGCTGTCGGACACACAGATCGTTATCGGGTACGGCCAGCCAGGTTGCGGGATGCAGCATCGCTTGGCAATTTCGGCCGCGCCTTGCATGATGCGCCGATATGCAGAACAGCGATGCCCGCCCCGCGATTCCCTGCCCGAACTGCCGCCAGCTCATGCAGACCCGGGATCTCGAACGCCACGACAGCCGCTCCGTGCAGGTTGACCTGTGCTTCGTCTGCGCCGGC
>Ga0209069_10000520_pt1 | contig 17916 bp, 16 predicted proteins | sample Str013_2_FD_187202 | JGI IMG/M metagenome (GOLD analysis project Ga0209069, IMG submission 187202) | Freshwater sediment microbial communities in response to fracking from Pennsylvania, USA - Straight Creek_MetaG_SC_2013 (SPAdes) (version 2) | ecosystem: Environmental > Aquatic > Freshwater >...
TCACCACGTACCGAGTCACCATGTCTGCACACACACAACTTTGGGGTGGGCCAGGTCGTGTCCGACCGACTGATCATCCGCGGCGCCCGCGAGCACAACCTGCGCGACGTCAGCCTGGACCTGCCGCGGGACGCGATGATCGTGTTCACCGGGCTGTCCGGCTCCGGCAAGTCCAGCCTGGCCTTCGACACGATCTTCGCCGAGGGCCAGCGCCGCTACGTGGAGTCCCTCTCGTCGTACGCCCGGCAGTTCCTCGGCCAGATGGACAAGCCCGATGTCGACTTCATCGAGGGGCTGTCCCCGGCGGTGTCGATCGACCAGAAGTCCACCTCGCGCAACCCGCGCTCCACCGTGGGTACCATCACCGAGGTCTACGACTACCTGCGGCTGCTGTTCGCCCGGGTGGGCCAGCCGCACTGCCCGGTCTGCGGCGAGCCGATCTCCCGGCAGACCCCGCAGCAGATCGTCGACCGGGTGCTGGCGATGCCCGCCGGTACCCGCTTCCAGGTACTCGCGCCGGTGATCCGGGGCCGCAAGGGGGAGTACCTCGACCTGTTCGCCGACCTGCAGTCGCGCGGGTACGCCCGGGCCCGGGTCGACGGCGTGGTCCGGCCGCTGACCGACTTCACCGGCCCGGAGCCGACGAAGCTCAAGAAGCAGGAGAAGCACACCATCGAGGTGGTGGTCGACCGGCTCGCCGTCAAGACCACGGCCAAGCAGCGCCTGACCGACTCGATCGAGTCGGCGCTGAGCCTGGCCAGCGGCATCGTGCTGCTGGACTTCGTGGACACCGCCGAGGACGACCCGGCCCGGGAGCGGCGCTACTCCGAGCACCTGGCCTGCCCCAACGACCACCCGCTGGCGGTGGAGGACCTCGAACCGCGGGCGTTCTCGTTCAACGCGCCGTACGGCGCCTGCCCGGACTGCACCGGCCTGGGCAGCAAGAAGGAGGTCGACCCGGAGCTGATCATCCCGGACGGCGAGCGCACCCTGCGCGCCGGGGCGATCGCCCCGTGGAGCGTGGGGCAGTCGCAGGACTACTTCCTGCGGCTGCTGGAGGCCCTCGGCGACCAGGAGGGGTTCACCCTGGACACGCCGTGGCGGGCGCTGTCCGGCCGGGCGCAGAAGACCATCCTGTACGGCGCCCAGGACCAGGTACACGTGCGGTACCGCAACAAGTACGGCCGGGAGCGGTCGTACTACGCCGGGTTCGAGGGCGTGATGCAGTGGATCGAGCGCCGGCACGCCGACACCGAGTCGGACTGGTCCCGGGACAAGTACGAGGGGTACATGCGCGACGTGCCCTGCCCGACCTGTGGCGGCACCCGCCTGAAGCCCGAGATCCTGGCGGTGACCATCGGCGGGCGCAACATCGCCGAGGTGTGCGCCCAGTCCATCGGCGAGTGCGCCGAACAGTTGGCCGCGCTGGTGCTCACCGACCGGCAGCGGATGATCGCCGAGCGGGTACTGAAGGAGATCAACGCCCGGCTGCACTTCCTGGTCGACGTGGGGCTGGACTACCTGTCCCTGGACCGGCCCGCGGCCACCCTGTCCGGCGGCGAGGCGCAGCGCATCCGGCTGGCCACGCAGATCGGTTCGGGCCTGGTCGGCGTGCTGTACGTGCTGGACGAGCCGAGCATCGGGCTGCACCAGCGGGACAACCACCGGCTGATCGAGACGCTGGTACGGCTCAAGGGCCTGGGCAACACGCTGATCGTGGTCGAGCACGACGAGGACACCATCCGTACCGCCGACTGGGTGGTGGACATCGGCCCCGGCGCCGGCGAGCACGGCGGCCACATCGTGCACAGTGGACCCGTCGAGGGGTTGCTCGCCAGCGCGGACTCGATCACCGGGGCGTACCTGTCGGGTCGCCGGTCGATCCCGGTCCCGCCGATCCGCCGCCCGGCCACTCCGGGCCGCTCGCTGGTGGTGCGCGGGGCGCGCGAGCACAACCTGAAGAACCTCACCGTGGAGTTCCCGCTGGGGCAGTTCATCGCGGTCACCGGGGTGTCCGGCTCGGGCAAGTCCACGCTGGTCAACGACATCCTGTACGCGGTGCTGGCGAACCAGATCAACGGCGCGAAGCTGGTACCGGGCCGGCACACCCGGGTCGCCGGGCTCGAACACGTGGACAAGGTCGTCGGGGTGGACCAGTCCCCGATCGGGCGTACCCCGCGGTCCAACCCGGCCACGTACACCGGCGTGTTCGACCACATCCGGCGGCTGTTCGCCGAGACCACCGAGGCGAAGGTGCGCGGGTACGGGCCGGGCCGGTTCTCCTTCAACGTCAAGGGCGGGCGCTGCGAGGAGTGCGCCGGCGACGGTACCAAGAAGATCGAGATGAACTTCCTGCCCGACGTGTACGTCCCGTGCGACGAGTGCAAGGGCGCCCGGTACAACCGGGAAACCCTGGAGGTGCACTACAAGGCCCGTACCATCGCCGAAGTACTGGACATGCCGATCGAGGAGGCGGCCGGCTTCTTCGAGGCGATCCCGGCCATCTCCCGGCACCTGACCACGCTGGTCGAGGTCGGGCTCGGGTACGTGCGCATGGGGCAGAGCGCGCCGACCCTGTCCGGCGGCGAGGCGCAGCGGGTCAAGCTGGCCAGCGAGCTGCAGAAGCGCTCCACCGGCCGCACCGTGTACGTGCTCGACGAGCCCACCACCGGGCTGCACTTCGAGGACATCCGCAAGCTGCTGCGGGTGCTGGAGAGCCTGGTGGACAAGGGCAACACGGTGATCGTCATCGAGCACAACCTGGACGTCATCAAGACCGCGGACCATCTGATCGACATGGGTCCCGAGGGCGGCCACAAGGGCGGACTGGTGCTCGCCGAGGGTACCCCGGAGGACCTGGCGCAGCGGCCGGACAGCCACACCGGGCAGTTCCTGCGGCACGCGCTCGGCCTGGACGGGCCGGCGCCGGTACCGCCGCCGCGCCGGGCCAACGGTGCCCGGCCGGCCCGCGCCGCCGCCGGTACCGCCACGAAGGCCACTGCGACAACAGCGACCACTGCGGTGAAGACCACTGCGGCGAAGACCACTGCGGCGAAGACCACAGCGGCGAAGGCCGGCGCCCGTACGGCCACCCCGCCACCGGCTACGTCCAGTGGCCGTACCGCCACGCGTGGTCGTACCGGCGGGTGACCGCGCCGACCGGACACCCCGGCCGCGGGCCGGCACGCGTGCGGTGAGTGATCATTGAGCCGTACCCACCCGTACCGCGTGCCCACGCAGCGGCGGGCCGCGTAACCTCGGCGACCGGCCGGGGACAACAGGAGGAAGCATGACCGAAGCGAGGGAACCCGGTGGTACGGCCAGCCGGCGGGCGGTGCTGGCCGGCGCCGCCGGTGTCGCGGGCGTGGCGGTGGTGGGCCTGACCGCCTGCGGCTCGAGCGACCCGGGTGGCGGTGGCAACGCGAACGCGCCGATCAAGGTCTCGGACATCCCGGTCGGTGGGGGCAAGGTGATCACCGGCAAGAACGTGGTGGTGACCCAGCCGGCGGCCGGGCAGTTCAAGGCGTTCACGGCGGTGTGCACGCACCAGGGCTGCATCGTCGCAACGGTCGCCAACGGCCTGATCACCTGCCCGTGCCACGGCAGCCAGTACTCGATCACCGACGGTTCGGTGCAGCGGGCCGCTCCCGGGCTGACCGTGGACACCCAGCGGCCCCTGGCGGCGAAGACGGTCACGGTCTCCGGCTCGGACCTCACCGTCAGCTGAGGTCGCGGGGCGGGGGCCGGCGTACGCCGGCCCCCGCCCCGCCGTGGCCCGTACCTCAGCCGATCGTCTCGTCCACGTAACACCAGCGCCACTGCTCGCCCGGCTGCGCGGAACGGATCACCGGATGCGCGGTGGCGCCGTGGTGCGCGGTGGCGTGCCGCTGCGGGGACGAGTCGCAGCAGGCGATGTGGTCGCAGGTCAGGCACTGGCGCAGGTGTACCCAGTCGGTACGGCCCTCGGCCAGGCAGTCCTCGCAGCCGGTCACCGTGGGCCGCGGCGGCGAGGCCGCCGCGGCCAGGTGCTCACAGGTACTCAATGCTCCACCTCTCGTTGTGGCCCGTGCGCCGGGGTCACGCACTCGTTCGGAACTGCCTCATTCGGAACTGCGTTCCAGCATCGACTCTTCCAGGTCCAGGTCGCGCTGGGCCCGGCGCAGCACCTCCTCGGCGATGCGGCCCTCGTCCCGGGCCCGCCGGAAGGTCTCCCGCTCGATGTCGAGCATGCCCCGTCGCAGCCGCACGTACGCCTGCGACGGGGTCTCCCGCCCGTCCGCGCCGAGCCGCTCCCAGGCCAGGTTGCTGCGCCGCTCGGCCAGCGCCCGCAGTTGCGCCACGATCGCCGGCGGGGCGCCGTCGGCCAGCTCGTCCAGCCGTACCGCGGCGGCCCGGCTGGCCTGGTTCTGTACCCCGGCCTCGGCCAGGTGGTCCGCGGACGGGTCGTCCGGCGGGATCCGCAACGCCCGCGCCAGCGCCGGCAGGGTGGTGGCCTGCAGCAGCAGGGTACCGAGGATCACCGCGAACGCGAGCCACACGAACAGGTTCCGCGGGTACCCCCGGCCGCCGGCCAGGGTCAGCGGCAGCGCCAGCGCGGTGGCCAGGGTGACCACGCCGCGCATGCCGGCCCAGCCGATCAGCGCCGGTACCCGGGCCGGCGGCGGCGGGTCGGCCCGGCGTACCCGGGGCAGCAGCCGGGGCAGGTACGTGGCCGGGTACAGCCACAGCAGCCGGGTCAGGATGACCGTGCCGAGGGTACCGGCGGTCAGCGCGACCAGTTGGCCCGCGGGCGTGTGCAGCCCGGCGATGATCGACCGCAGTTGCAGCCCCATCACCAGGAACACGGTGCCCTCCAGCAGGAACTTGGCCATCCGCCAGAACGCCTCCATCTGCAGCCGGGAGGCCGCCGACATGAGCACCGGCCACTTGTGCCCGAGCGCCAGGCCGACCACCACCACCGCCACCACGCCGGAGGCGTGCAGCAGTTCGGCGGTGAACACGACCAGGAACGGGGTGAGCAGGGACAGCGTGTTGTCCATCAGGGGATCGACGATCTTCTTGTGCAGGTACCCGACGACGACGGTCGCCAGCGCCCCGATGAGCAGCCCGCCGCCGGCCTCGCGCAGCGCGTCCAGGGCGATGCCGCCGGTACTGACCGCCTGGCCCACCGCGGCGGCCACGGTCACCCGGAACAGCACCAGCGCGGTGGCGTCGTTGACCAGGCTCTCGCCCTCCAGGATGGTGACCACCCGGCGGGGCAGGCCGATGCGCCGGGCCACCGCGGTGGCCGAGATCGCGTCCGGCGGGGCCACCACGGCACCCAGGGCGAAGCAGATGCTCAGCGGTACCGCCGGCAGCAGCGCGTGCACCACCAGGCCCACCGCCGCCGCGGTGAACAGCACCAGGCCGACGGCCAGCAGCAGGATCGGGCGCAGGTTGTACCGGAACGCCGGTACCGAGGTCTCCAGCGCGGCCACGTACAGCAGCGGCGGCAGGATGCCGACCAGGACGACCTCGGGATCGAGGTGGATCGTCGGCATGCCCGGCAGCAGGGCCACCCCGAGCCCGGCCAGCACCAGCAGGATCGGGGCGAGCAGGCCGAAGCGGCGCGCCACCGCGGAGATCACGAACACCGTGCCGACCAGGCCGACGAGCGGTACCAGGGAGTTCACGGATGCGAGCGTACGTCCGGCGGCAGGCGGGAGCCGAGGGCGCCGGTGGCACAATCCTGTCGGGCCGTCCGGTTAGGCTTGGCCCGTGCCGGACCCGTCCACGTACCGCCCCGCGCCGGGCAGCATCCCCGACGCCCCCGGGGTGTACCGGTTCCGCGACCCCGACGGCCGGGTCATCTACGTGGGCAAGGCCAAGAGCCTGCGCAGCCGGCTGCACTCGTACTTCGCCGATCCGTGGACGCTGCACCCGCGTACCCAGCAGATGGTCACCACCGCCGGCTCGGTGGACTGGATCACCGTCGGTACCGAGGTCGAGGCGCTGCAGCAGGAGTACACCTGGATCAAGCAGTACGACCCGCGGTTCAACGTCAAGTACCGCGACGACAAGTCGTACCCGTACCTCGCGGTCACCCTGGACGAGGAGTACCCGCGGCTGCAGGTGATGCGCGGGGCCAGGCGCAAGGGGGTGCGGTACTTCGGGCCGTACTCGCACGCCTGGGCCATCCGGGAGACCCTCGACCTGCTGCTGCGGGTGTTCCCGGCGCGTACCTGCTCGGGCGGGGTGTTCAAGCGCTCCGGGCAGATCGGCCGGCCGTGCCTGCTCGGGTACATCGGCAAGTGCTCCGCGCCGTGCGTCGGCAGCGTGGACGCGGCCGGGCACCGGCAGATCGTGCTGGACTTCTGCGACTTCATGGCCGGCTCCACCGACACGATGGTGCGCCGGCTGGAACGCGAGATGCAGGGTGCCTCGGCGGCGCTGGAGTTCGAGCGTGCCGCCCGGCTGCGCGACGACCTGGCCGCGCTGCGCCGGGCGCTGGAGAAGCAGGCCGTGGTGCTCGGCGACGGTACCGACGCCGACGTGGTCGCGTTCGCCGAGGACCCGCTGGAGGCCGCGGTCCAGGTGTTCCACGTGCGCGGCGGGCGGGTCCGGGGCCAGCGCGGCTGGGTGGTGGAGAAGACCGAGGACCTGTCCACCGGGGACCTGGTGCACCACTTCTGCACCCAGGTGTACGGCGGCGAGCGCGGCGAGGCGGAGGTACCGCGGGAACTGCTGGTACCGGCGCTGCCCGACGACAGCGAGGCGCTGTCGGTGTGGCTGGCCGAGCACCGCGGGTCCCGGGTGAGCCTGCGGGTACCGCAGCGCGGGGACAAGAAGGCGTTGCTGGAGACCGTGGCCCGCAACGCCGCCGAGGCGCTGACCCAGCACAAGCTGCGCCGCGCCAGCGACCTGACCAGTCGCAGCCGGGCGCTGGAGGAGATCGCCGAGTCGCTGTCGCTGGGCCAGGCGCCGCTGCGCATCGAGTGCTACGACGTGTCCCAGATCCAGGGCACCGACGTGGTGGCCAGCATGGTCGTGTTCGAGGACGGCCTGGTCCGCAAGAGCGAGTACCGGCACTTCATGGTGCGCGGGGCCAGCGACGACCTGTCCGCGCTGTCCGAGGTGCTGCGCCGGCGGTTCACCCGGTACCTGGAGGCGGCCGCGGACCTGGCCGACGCCCCACCGGTGGACCCGGAGACGGGCCGGCCGCGCAAGTTCGCGTACCCGCCGCAACTGGTCGTGGTCGACGGCGGCGAGCCCCAGGTGAACGCGGCCGCGCAGGTGCTCGCCGACCTGGGCGTGACCGACGTGGCGCTGTGTGGGCTGGCCAAACGGCTGGAGGAGGTGTGGCTGCCCGGCGAGGCGTACCCGGTGATCCTGCCGCGTACCTCCGAGGGCCTGTACCTGCTGCAGCGGGTCCGGGACGAGGCGCACCGGTTCGCCATCACGTACCACCGCCAGCGCCGCTCCAAGCGGATGACCGCTTCCGCGCTGGACGAGATCCCGGGCCTGGGCGTGGCCCGGCGCAAGGCGCTGCTGACCCACTTCGGCTCGCTCAAGCGGTTGGCACAGGCCGAGGCCGCGCAGATCGCGGAGGTCCCGGGCATCGGCCCGCGCACCGCCGAGGCGATTCTCGCCGCGCTGCGACCGGTCGGGCGGTAGCCCTACGTGTAAGGACTGTGGACAGGTCCGCCGACGCGGGCGTAGTGGATTCGTACTACACTTGTGCCGTGGGGTTTTGGTGGGCCTATGGTGCCTTGGAGTGGTTGGCCAGGGCGGGCATCGAGCCGTACGAGGTGCTGCAGGTGCTCGGGTACGCCAAACGTTGGCCCCGGCCGGGACACGGCCCGGCCGGGACGGTGCCCACCGTGTGGGGCCGCACCCCAACCGGGCGGGCGCTGCTGGTGGTGCTGTGGCCCAGTGCAGGGACGCTGGACCACCAGATCACCCTCGCGCGGGAGTTGACCGCCGAGGAGGATGCGCAGTTGCAGCGATGGGAGGCGACGCGGTGAGCAATGACGACTACGATCAGGCGCTGCGCGAGGCGCAGGCCACGGTGGCCGCCGATCAGGTGCGCCAGGCGATGGATGCCGGGACCGTGACCTTCGGCGAGTATCCACCAGAGGAAGCCGAGCGTGTCCTGGCGGCACTGCCGCCCGTGGAGGGCCTGGACAAGACCACCGTGCCGACCTCAGTGCGGCTGCCGTACCCGGTGTACGAGCGGCTGCGTGCTCACGCGCAGGAGCACGGCACCACGGCCAGTACTCTGATCCGGCAATGGGTCGAGCAGATGCTGGCCGTTCCGGACCGGCCGATCTCCCTGGCCGACGCGGTGCGGGCCCTGTCCACCCTGCCCAGTCAGGACCAGCGGGCCGCGTGAGCGGCGCAGCCCAGGCCGGTACCCCGGTCCCGTAGGATCGTCGCTGCCTGGGGGATGAGGCGGCGAGGGGTGGACGGTGAGCGACGAGGAGCAGTCACGCTCCGACATCGACCTGGTGATCGTGACCGGGGTGTCCGGCGGCGGGCGCAGTACGGTCGCCCGGGCGCTGGAGAACGTCGGCTTCTACGTGGTGGACAACCTGCCCCAGGCGCTCATGTTGGACATGGCGGAACTGGCCGCCCGCGCCGGCGGGTCCGCCCGGCAGACGGCGATGGTGCTGGACGTACGCAGCCGTGCCTTCTCCACCGACCTGGCCGGCGCGGTCAAGGACCTCAAGCGGCGCGGGTTCAGCCCCCGGGTGGTGTTCGTCGACGCCGACGACGAGGTGCTGATCCGGCGCTTCGAGAGCGTACGGCGGCCGCACCCGCTGCAGGGCGGCGGCCGGCTGGCCGACGGGATCGCGGCCGAGCGGGCGCTGCTGGAGCAGGCCCGGGACGAGGCCGACGTGCTGATCGACACCAGCCACCTGAACATCAACCAGTTGCGCAGCCGGATCGAGGAGCTGTTCGGGGGCGAGGACACCCGGCGGCTGCGGGTGACCGTACTGTCGTTCGGGTTCAAGTACGGGCTGCCGCCGGACGCCGACTTCGTCCTCGATGCGCGGTTCCTGCCCAACCCGCACTGGGTACCGGAGTTGCGCGCGCACACCGGCCGGGAGCCGGAGGTCAGCCGGTACGTGCTGAGCCAGCTCGGCGCGACGACCGTGGTGGAGACGTACGCCCGGCTGATCAACGCGACCGCGCCGGGGTTCGAGCGGGAGGGCAAGCGGTACCTGACCGTGGCCGTCGGCTGTACCGGCGGCAAGCACCGCAGCGTGGCCATCGCCGAGGAACTGGCCCGGCGGCTGCGCGACATCCGGGTTCCGGCCACCGCGCAGCACCGTGACCTGGGCCGGGAATGACCCGGCCGGTACGGGTGGTGGCGTTCGGTGGCGGGCACGGCCTGGCCGCCTGCCTGCGGGCCCTGCGACGCATCCCCGACCTGGACATCACCGCGGTGGTGACCGTCGGGGACGACGGCGGCTCCAGCGGGCGGCTGCGGGCCGAGCGCGGCGTGCTGCCGCCGGGGGACCTGCGCCAGGCGCTGGCCGCGCTGGCCGGTGACGACGACGTGTCGGCCGGTACCGCCCGGCTGTTCCAGCACCGGTTCGCCGGCGACGGGGCGCTGGCCGGGCACCCGGTGGGGAACCTGGTGCTGTGCGGCCTGCTGGAGCTGTACCCCGATCCGGTCGAGGCGCTGGAGCAGGCCGCCGCGCTGCTGCGGGTACGTGGCCGGGTGCTGCCGATGACGCCGGTACCGGTGAGCATCCAGGCCCGGGTACGGCTGGCCGACGGTACCCTCGTGCTGCGCCGGGGCCAGCACGAGGTGGCGGTGTCCCGGGGACACGTGGAGGAGCTGCGGATGTCCCCGCCCGAGCCGCCGGCGTGCGAGGCGGCCGTGGCCGCGGTGGCCGCCGCCGACTGGCTGATCTTCGGGCCTGGCTCGTGGTACACCAGCGTGATCCCGCACCTGCTGGTACCGGGCCTGGCCAAGGCGGTCACGGCCACCGCGGCGCGGCGGCTGGTGACGCTGAACCTGGCGGCGGAGAAGGAGACGGCGGGCCTGTCGCTGCCCGATCATCTGGCCGCGTTGACCCGTTACCTTCCCGGTCTGCGGGCAGATGTAGTTCTTGCCGACGGCAGTGCCGTGGGCGACCCTGAACCGGTGCGGTCCGCGGCGCAGTCGCTGGGCGCGCGGCTCGTCCTGGCGCCGGTCGCGGTACCCGACGGGGGGCCGCGGCACGACCCGCCGGCGCTCGCGGCCGCCCTGTCGCCAGTGCTGGGCGCCGCACGACGACTTCCTATCCCCGACCGGCCCGCGAGGTGACGACACGATGGCGATGACCGCTTCGGTCAAGGACGAACTGAGCCGGGTCGACGTACCCAAGCCGTGCTGCCGCCGGGCCGAGATGGCCGCGCTGCTGCGCTTCGCCGGGGGCCTGCACATCGTCTCGGGCCGGGTGGTGGTGGAGGCGGAGCTGGACACCGGCTCGGTGGCCCGCCGGCTGCGCCGGGAGGTCGCCGAGGTGTACGGGTACTCCAGCGAGATCCACGTACTGGCCTCCGGTGGGCTGCGCAAGGGCAGCCACTACATCGTGCGGGTGGTCAAGGACGGCGAGGCGCTGGCCCGCCAGACCGGCCTGCTGGACGTACGGGGCCGCCCGGTGCGCGGGCTGCCGCCGCACGTGGTGTCGGCGAACATGTGCTGTGCCGTGGCGGCGTGGCGCGGCGCGTTCATGGCGCACGGGTCGCTGACCGAACCGGGCCGCTCCTGCGCGCTGGAGATCACCTGCCCGGGGCCGGAGTCGGCGCTGGCGCTGGTCGGCGCGGCCCGCCGGATCGGGGTGTCGGCCAAGGCCCGCGAGGTGCGCGGGGTGGACCGGGTGGTGGTCAAGGACGGCGACGCGATCGCCGCGCTGCTGACCCGGATCGGCGCCCACGGCAGCGTGCTGGCCTGGGAGGAGCGCCGGGTACGCCGGGAGGTCCGGGCCACCGCGAACCGGCTGGCGAACTTCGACGACGCGAACCTGCGCCGCTCGGCGCGCGCGGCGGTGGCCGCCGCGGCGCGGGTCACCCGGGCGCTGGAGGTACTGGGCGGGGAGGCGCCGCGACACCTGACCGAGGCCGGCGCGCTGCGCCTGGAGCACCGGCAGGCCTCGCTGGAGGAGCTGGGCGCGCTGGCCGACCCGCCGCTGACCAAGGACGCGATCGCCGGGCGGATCCGCCGGCTGCTCGCCCTGGCCGACAAGCGCGCCCGGGACCTGGGGATCCCGGACACCGAGGCGGCCGTCACCCCGGAGATGCTGGCGAGCTGACACCCGCCGGTACGGGTTGCGTACCGCACACCCGGGTGGGTCCCGCACGGCCAGATCTCCGCGGTTCGGTAGGGTTGGGGCGTTCGGCGATGGGCCGATGTGCCGCGTTACTGGAGCCGGGCAGGGGCGCCCGGGGGTGCCAAGGCCGAGGTGGGCCGTACCCACCGGGGATCTGCGTTCCAGCGGCCACCCGGCACACCATCAGAGTGCGGCGCACACTGCGCCGCTGGGGCGAGGAGAGCAGTCCTGTGACCATCCGGGTTGGCATCAACGGGTTCGGCCGAATCGGCCGCAACGTCTACCGCGCGGCCCTGCAACGGGGCGCGGACATCGAGCTGGTCGGCGTCAACGACCTCACCGACAACGCGACCCTGGCGCACCTGCTCAAGTACGACAGCATCCTGGGCCGGCTGCCGTACGAGGTGAAGGCGACCGCGGACGAGATCACCGTGGGCGGGCACACGTTCACGGTGCTGGCCGAGCGCGACCCGGCCAAGCTGCCCTGGGGCGACCTGGGCGCGGACGTGGTGATCGAGTCCACCGGGCTGTTCACCGACGCGGAGAAGGCCAAGGTGCACGTGGCCAACGGCGCCAAGAAGGTCATCATCTCGGCGCCGGCCAAGAACGAGGACTTCACCGTCGTCATGGGCGTCAACGACAAGGACTACGACCCGGCCAAGCACACGATCATCTCCAACGCGTCGTGTACCACCAACTGCCTGGCGCCGATGGCGAAGGTCCTGCACGACGAGTTCGGCATCGTGCGCGGCCTGATGACCACGATCCACGCGTACACCCAGGACCAGAACCTGCAGGACGGGCCGCACAAGGACCTGCGCCGGGCCCGGGCCGCCGCGCTGAACATCGTGCCGACCTCCACCGGCGCGGCCAAGGCCATCGGCCTGGTGCTGCCGGAGTTGAAGGGCAAGCTGGACGGGTTCGCGCTGCGGGTACCGATCCCCACCGGTTCGGCCACCGACCTGACCTTCACCGCCGGCCGCGAGACCACCGTGGCCGAGGTCAACGCGGCCCTCAAGGCGGCGGCCGACGGCCCGCTGCGCGGGATCCTGACGTACACCGAGGACCCGATCGTGTCCAGCGACATCGTGACCGACCCGGCGTCGTGCATCTTCGACTCGGGCCTGACCAAGGTGATCGGCGACCAGGTCAAGGTGGTCGGCTGGTACGACAACGAGTGGGGGTACTCCAACCGGCTGATCGACCTGGCCGTACTCGTGGGTCAGGCGCTCTAACCGTGGCCGGGATGCGGTCCCTGGACGATCTGCTGCGGCAGGGGGTTTCGGGCCGGCGCGTGCTGCTGCGCGCCGACCTGAACGTCCCGCTGGACGGCACCACGATCACCGACGACGGGCGGATCCGGGCGGTCCTGCCGACGGTACGGGCGCTGCGCGAGGCGGGTGCCTCGGTGGTGGTGGTCTCGCACCTGGGGCGGCCCAAGGGCGCCCCGGATCCGCGGTACAGCCTGGCGCCGGTGGCGGCCCGGTTGGGCGAACTGCTCGGCGTACCGGTGGCGTTCGCCACCGACACGGTGGGGGATTCGGCCCGGGCGACCGTCGCCGGGCTGTCCACTTCGGACGTTGCGGTACTGGAGAACCTGCGGTTCAACGTGGGGGAGACCAGCAAGGACGCGGCGGTACGGGGTGCCTTCGCGGCGCAACTGGCCGCGTTTGCGGACGTGTACGTCGATGACGCCTTCGGCGCGGTACACCGCCGGCACGCCAGCGTGTACGACGTGGCCGCGCTGCTGCCGTGCTACGCCGGCGGCCTGGTCCAGCGGGAACTGGAGGTGCTGGGCCGGCTCACCGGGTCGCCGCAGCGGCCGTACGTGGTGGTGCTGGGCGGGTCGAAGGTCTCGGACAAGCTGGCGGTCATCGCCGCGCTCGCGCCGCGGGTCGACACCCTGCTGATCGGCGGCGGGATGTGCTTCACCTTCCTGGCCGCGCTCGGCCACGGCGTCGGTGACTCGCTGCTGGAACAGGACATGGTGGCGACCTGCCGGGAGCTGCTGGACACGCACGCCGGCACGATCAAGCTGCCGGTGGACGTGGTGGTGGCCGACGCGGTCACGGCCGACGCGCAGACCCGTACCGTCGAGGTGGCCGCCATCCCGGCCGGCTGGAAGGGGTTGGACATCGGCCCGGGTACGGTCACCGCGTTCGCGGCCGACCTGGCCGGCGCCCGTACGGTGTTCTGGAACGGGCCGATGGGCGTGTTCGAGCTGGCGCCGTTCGCCGCCGGTACCCGGGGCGTGGCGGAAGCGATCATGAAGGTGGACGGGTTCACCGTGGTCGGTGGCGGCGACTCGGCCGCCGCGGTACGGGCGCTCGGGCTGCCCGAGGATGCCTTCGGGCACATCTCCACCGGTGGCGGGGCGTCGCTGGAGTACCTGGAGGGCAAGGAACTGCCCGGGGTCCAGGCACTGTCCACATCGGAGCCGACGGCACCGTCCATACTGGAACCGCCGGCACCGTCCACATCGGACGGAGTCGGCTGAGGTGGCGGCGAAGGCGGCACCGGCGGGCCGCCGGCCGTTGATGGCCGGCAACTGGAAGATGAACCTGAACCACCTCGAGGCCATCGGGCTGACCCAGAAGCTGGCCTTCAGCCTCACCGAGAAGCAGCTCGGCGACGTCGAGGTGGTGGTGCTGCCGCCGTTCGTGGACCTGCGCAGCGTGCAGACGATGGTGGACGGCGACAAGCTGCTGCTCGGGTACGGCGCGCAGGACGTGTCGCCGTACCCGGCCGGCGCGTACACCGGCGACATCAGCGCCGCGATGCTGGCCAAGCTGGGCTGCCAGTACGTGGTGGTCGGCCACTCCGAGCGGCGGGCGTACCACCACGAGGACGACGCGCTGGTCAACGCGAAGGCCAGGGCGGCCTTGGCGGCCTCCATCGCGCCGATCCTGTGCGTGGGCGAGGGCCTGCCGGTACGGGAGGCGGGCGAGCACGTCGGGTACACCCTGGCCCAACTTGAGGCCGGGCTGGCCGGGCTGCGCGCCGAGCAGGTCGAGTCGGTGGTGGTCGCGTACGAGCCGGTGTGGGCCATCGGTACCGGCCGGACCGCCACGCCGGCCGACGCGCAGGAGGTGATCGGCGCGATCCGGGCGAAGATCGGCGAGCTGTACCCCGGGCCGACCGCGGACCGGGTTCGCATCCTGTACGGCGGCTCGGTCAAGGCCGACAACGTGACCGCGATCATGGCCGAGCCGGACATCGACGGCGCGCTGGTCGGCGGGGCGAGCATCGACGCGGAGCAGTTCGCGGCGATCTGCCGGTACCGGGCCGTACCCGCCGGGGGCTGACCGCGCCCGGCGTACCCGTGGCCGGCCGGCCCCGTTCGGCCGGCCGCGCCCGCTGCCCCGCGGCGTGTCGTGGCCGGAACCGGCCACAAGTGCGTGGTCGGCGTGGCCGGAACCGGCCACCGGGTCACGGGTTGTCGCAACGCGTGGTTAGACTCGCCCGGGAAGCCGCGCGGGAATCGGGAAGGACGCACTGCTGTCATGAAATGGTTCGCCTACACGCTGATCGTGCTGCTGGTGATCACGAGCGTGCTGCTCACCATGCTGATCCTGCTGCACCGCGGCAAGGGCGGCGGCCTGTCCAGCATGTTCGGCGGCGGTGTGTCCTCGAGCCTGGCCGGCTCCTCGGTCGCCGAGCGGAACCTCGACCGGTACACGGTACTGGTCGGTATCGTCTGGTTCGCCTGCATCGTCGGGCTCGGTCTGTGGCTCCGGATCGCCACCAACGGCGGGTAGCGCGGCCCACCACCTGTAGATCGTCTCCCCCCGGACGTAGACAGGAGCGAGCCACCAGTGTCCAGTGGTAACGCCATCCGCGGTGTCCGCATCGGGTCCGGCCCGATGCGACCCGACGAACGCTGCGAACCCATCCCGCGCCGCACCGTGACCTACTGGTGCGCCAACGGGCACCAGTGCACCCCCCAGTTCGCCGCCGACGCCGCCGCGCCGGCCAGTTGGGACTGCCCGCGCTGCGGCCAGCCGGCCGGCCGGGACGAGCAGCACCCGCCCGGTACGGCCCGGGCCGAGCCGTACAAGACGCACCTCGCGTACGTCAAGGAGCGCCGCAGCGACGCCGAAGGCGCCGCGATCCTCGACGAGGCGCTGCGGAAGCTGCGCCAGCGCCGCGGCGAGGACTGAGCCGCCGCACGGCGCCGGCACTACGGCAGGGTACGCATCCGGGGGGCGAGTTGAGCGGCCGCCGCCCGGTCCAGCAGCCAGCGGGTACGCAGCACCCCGGCCACCCCGGCCGCCGGTACCTGTACCGGTCCGGCGCCGCGTAGCGCCAGCCCTACCGCCTCGGCCTTGCCGGTACCGGCCGCGATCAACCAGACCTCCTCGGCCGTGTTGATCGTCGGGATGGTCAGCGTCACCCGTACCGGCGGCGGCTTGGGGCTGCCCCGCACCGCGGTCACCGGCCGGGTCTCGTACGCCGCCGGATGCTCCGGGAACACCGACGCGACGTGACCGTCCTCCCCGATGCCCAGCAGCAGCACGTCGAAGTGGGGCAGCCGGCCGCTGCCCGGCCGGGCCGCCTCGGCCAGCGCCTGCGCGTACCGGGCCGCCCCGGCCTCCGGGTCCCCGCCGTCCGGGCCGTCACTGGCCGGCATGGCGTACACCCGGGCCGGGTCCAACGGCAGCGAGTCCAGCAGCGCGTGGCGTGCCTGGGTCTCGTTGCGGTCGTCGTGCCCGGCCGGCAGGAACCGCTCGTCACCCCACCAGAGATCGACCCGGCCCCAGTCCACGGCGTCGCGGGCGGTGCTGGTGCGTACCGCCGCGTACACCGCGTTGGCGATGCTGCCCCCGGTCAGTACCAGCGACGCCCGGCCCCGCTCCGCCTGCGCGTCCACCAGCCGTACCACCAGCCGGGCCGCCACCGCCTCGGCCAGCACCGCGGCATCGGCGTGGACCACCACGCTGGTCTCGCTGTCGCCCCCGCTCACGGTGCCGCCGCGTCCGCCGCCGCGGTACCGGCCGGGTCGCGCCAGACGTGCGACCGGGTACCCGGGCGCTGGTCCAGCCCGCCGACCCCGAACAGCGCCGACAGCGCCTCGGCGTAGATCTGGTCGGCGTCCAGCCGGCGCAACTCCTCGGCCAGTTCGTCGCCCAGCGGCCGGCGGACCAGCGGCAGCGCCCGGTCGTCCTGCCCGGTACGGCTGAACACCGCCGCGCTGTCCTCCCGGGTCAGCGACAGCTCGTCGCCGTTGGCGCAGGTCAACGTGACGTTACGCATCCGGGGGGCGTCGTCGGCCGGTACCAGCCGGGGGGTGATGCCCAGCCGGGAGCCGAGCCACCCGCACATGAGTACCGCGGTCGGGTCCTTCGTCGGCGCGGTCACCGACGCGCTGGTGACCGTCGCCTCGAGGGTGTCGAACGCGCCCGCGACCAGGGTGCGCCACGGGGTGATCCGGGTCCAGGCGAGATCGGTGTCGCCGGGGGCGTAGTCGTCGGCACGCTGGCGCAGCGCCGCCACCGGATCGGGGCACTGGCCCGCGTCGGTGATGCGCCGGTCCGCGACCACGCCGAGGAAGTCGTACGCGATGCGGTCCGGTGGCTCGCCGTGCCACCAGGTGACCACCGGGCAGTCGGGCGCCAGCAGCGGCATGACCACCGACTCGGCGTGCAGTGCGAGCCGGCCGTACATGCGCATGACCACCGCCTCGCACGGCCCCAGCCGGCCGCCGACGACGATCTCGGCGTCCAGCCGGTTGTCCCGGGTGACCTCCGAACGCACCACCAGCAGCATCCGGGCCGGGTGCGCGGCCGCAGCGATGGTGGCCGCGGCCTCGGCCTCGCGGACCCGCTTCTCGTCCACCACGGCGACCATCGTCAGCGCGAGCCCGCTGGTGACCCCGCCGGCGCTGCGCCGCTCCGCGGCCAGCGCCTTGACCACTTCGTTGCCGGTGGTGTCCCACAAGCTGATCACTGTGTGCTCCTCCGCTCGCACCGCGCCGCGCCCGTACCGGCGCCCCGTCCGGTGTTCACGCGCGCCGCCAGACCCGGCCGGTACGGGCCAGCAGCTCGTCGGCCGCGCGCGGCCCCCACTCGCCGCACCGGTACGTCTCGGGCGTGGTACCGGCCCACGCCGCCTCCAGCGGATCCACCACTCGCCAGCTCGCCTCGACCTCGGCCGCGTCCGGGAACAGCGTCCGGTCCCCGATCAGCACGTCCAGGATCAGCCGCTCGTACGCCTCGGGGGAGGAGTCGGTGAACGCCTCGCCGTACTGGAAGTCCATCGTGATCTCACGGACCTCCATCGTCGTACCCGGCACCTTCGAGCCGAACTTCAACGTGACGCCCTCGTCCGGCTGTACCCGCACGACGAGCTGGTTGTTGCCCAGCAGTTCCACGTCGGCCGGGTGGAACGGCAGGTGCGGCGCCTGCTTGAAGATCACCGCGATCTCGGTGACCCGGCGGGGCAGCCGCTTGCCGGCCCGTACGTAGAACGGCACCCCGGCCCAGCGCCGGTTCTGGATGCCCAGCTTGACCGCCACGTACGTCTCGGTGGTCGAGTCGTCCGGGACGTTCTCCTCCTCCAGGTACCCGATGGCGCGCTCGCCGGCCACCCAGCCGCGCAGGTACTGGCCGCGTAC
>Ga0209069_10000521_pt1 | contig 17902 bp, 16 predicted proteins | sample Str013_2_FD_187202 | JGI IMG/M metagenome (GOLD analysis project Ga0209069, IMG submission 187202) | Freshwater sediment microbial communities in response to fracking from Pennsylvania, USA - Straight Creek_MetaG_SC_2013 (SPAdes) (version 2) | ecosystem: Environmental > Aquatic > Freshwater >...
CAGCTCGACCGTGCGCGGCCGCCTCGATCGCTCGCCCGAGTGGGCCATCGCCGAGGATGAGGATGCTGTCCATGTCGTGGTCCCTTCCATCTGCTGGAGGGGCCGCCTGGTTTCGGAGGATCAGGACACGAAAAAGCCGCGGTCACCGTCGTGGTGCCGCGGCCCCTGGAGCCTCCGTTCCCTGGAGGCCCCGGTTCGTCGTGTCGGACGCGCCGTCTAGAGCCCCAGGGCCCGTGCCTCCCGGCAGGGCCGCCAGAGCTTCTTCTTGGACTCGTCCGAGAAGGTGTGGCGGTTCATGCTGCAAACCTTACGCAATTCGGCCGGATGATGCAAACATTCTTCGGCGCTACCAGCAAGGGCCCGTCCGGGGTGCTATACATGCGCCCGTGCTCCGTCATCGACGCCGCTCGCGCCGCAGGCGCTTCCTGGGCCCTCTTGGCGTCGGTGTCGTCGTTCTCGCCGGGATCGCGGCGATCGTGGCCGGGAACAGCGCCGCGCCCCCGAAGACAGTCGCGGGTGGCGTGGCAGGCGCCACCGATGTGATCCCGATCGGGTCCGCCGCGGCCGTACTCGCCCAGCCATGGACGACTCCTGTCGCGGCCTCGCCAGCGCCCCCGAAGGCACCCGCCGCGGCCGCGACGATCGACGGTCTCAGCGGCTATCGGTGGCCCCTGCCCAACGGCCGGCTGACGCTCCCGTTCGGTCCGACGCCGTGGGGCGGCTGGATCGTGGACGGCGTGAAGTTCCACGACGGCATCGACCTCGCGACGTTCTGCGGCGACAGGATCGTCGCGGCCCATGACGGCGTCGTGCTCGCGGCGGGTCGCCACTTCGACGACTACCTCGGCTGGATCGGCGACCTGTCGAAGTATTACGCTCGGCTGGACGCCAGGAAGCTCTGGGCCACGCTGCCGAATGTCGTCGTCATCGATGACGGCAACGGGTACCGGAGCGTCTATGCCCATCTCGGCAGTGTCGTCGTCAAGAAGGGCCAGACCGTGAAGGGCGGCTCGCTTCTCGGGTACGAGGGGCGCACCGGGCACGCGACGGGCTGCCACCTCCACTACGGGCTGTTCAGTCCGTCGGAAGCGGCACAGTTCGCGATGGACCCGGTGGGCGCAGCGCACATGAAACTGCCGGCTTTCGAGATCGCACGCATCGATCCGCTCCAGGTCCTCCCCCCGCGCGCGAAGGCCGCGTTCGAGCCGAATGCGAGCGCAAGTCCGGGCCATTGACCACGCAGGCACGCCTCGGGCTGGACCGCGGGGCTACGAACGAACGATGCGATCCAGCATCTCGGCGAGTGCCGCGGGTCGCGACAGGAACGGCGAATGACCGCCCGGCAACTCCTCGGCGGTCGTCCCCAGTCGGTCGCGCGCGGCGCGCCGCGCCCACTCCGCGCCGACGGCAAGGTCGTCGCGAGCGAGGATGGAGGACGACGGGACATCGGGCCAGGCGTCGAGCGGACAGGGCTCGCCATGCGGCGTGAGGGTCTGCTCGCGCAACCGAGCCGCGGCCCACGCGGCGACTTCGGGCGTGCAGTCCGGATAGAGCGCCGGGATCGCACGCTCGGCCGGCCAGGCCATCCGACCCTCGCCGACGATCGGCCAGGTCGATTCCGGCGTCTCCGGGAAGATGCCCGGGTCGCCGTACTGCGTCGAGAACGGTTCGCCGGGCCGTGGGATGAACGCGCACAGGAAGACCATCCGCTCGACCGGACGGGCAGCCGCCACGAGCGGCATCGTCAGACCACCGAGTGAGTGGCCGACGAGGGTGACCGGTCCGCGGTCGCCGAGCGCGTCGACGACGACCTCCGCGTAGCGTGCGTTACCCGCCGACGCGTCCTCACACGGCAGGTCCATCGCCACCGTCTCGTGCCCGAGCCGCCGGAGCTCGGCTTCAAGCCTCTCCCAGCACCACGCTCCGTGGAAGGCCCCGTGGATCAGGCCGAACGTCGTCATCGCCGCCTCCGGTAGCGCCTGCCGATGAGCCAGTACGCCGGGATCGACGCCAGCGCGTCCGAGATCGGGGCCACGCTCCCGTCGCGCATCTCGAGCGCCAGCAGGCCGTCGGCCGCGGCCGCGTCGGCAGGTCGCGCGTCTACCTCCGCGAGGTCGATCGCCACCTGGCGCGGCTCGGCGGTGCCGAGGCTGGCGATCAGGGCCTCCGGTCGGTGGTCGCGCTCGTATTCGGCGCGGATCTCGGCATCGGCGCGCCACGTCGGCCGGCGCAGCAGGATCGCCCGCCACGCGTCAGCGACGTCCTGCATCACGGTGCCGTCGCCCGGCGTCGGCGACCCCGCGATCGCCTCGCCACGTGCCCAACGCGCGGCCTGATGGAGGAGGCCGTACTCGTCGAGGTCGGCGTACGCCGCCAGTCGGTCGGCCGGGGAGCCGTCGCCGAAGATCGCCCGGACGGATGGGCCGAAGACCTCGCCGAGGTCGAGGTCGATGGCCCGGACGGTCCGGTGGAAGTAGACCTGCTGGTAGATGAACCGCCGCGAGGTGAGGAACATCTCCAGCGCCGGCAGGCCGGGTTCGAAGAGGGTCAGACCGCGCTCCGAGATGAACGAGTAGCGACGGAGGCGCTCGACGTCGACCGGGCCGACGGCGACGCCCGTCAGGTAGGCGTCGCGCCGCACGTAATCGAGGTTGTCCACGGTGAACACGCCCGACAGCAGCGGTTGCAGCCAGCGCACCCAGCGCGGCATGTCGGGGTCGGCGAGCGCGGGCTTCGAGACGAGGAAGGCGACCCACGCCGGGTCGATGGTCTCGCTCGGAGCGAAGGCGTCCCGCTCGGCGACCGCCCCCGGGGCGCGTCGCAGTCCGCGCAGAAGCCATCCGAGCTCGTCCTCGATGATCAGCTGCGACAGGTCCTCGTGGGTCAGCCTCTTGTCGCCGACCCGCCGCGGATCGGCCGGGGCCGCAAACCCGGCCAGGACATGGTCGTCGAAGAAATGGGCGAACGGCCCGTGACCGACGTCGTGCAGCAGCCCCGCCATCCGGAGCGTCTCGACCACCAGGCCTTCGGTCGGGATCGGCTCCCCGGTGGCGACGGATGCAAGCGTCGTCCGGAGGCTGGGGTACAGCGAGCGCGCCCAGAGACCCGCCTCGTGCATCACCCCGAGGCCGTGCGTGAAGCGAGAGTGCTCTGCGGTCGGGAAGACCCAGCGAGCGCTCTGCAACTGGCTGATCCGGCGCAGACGCTGGAGCCACGCCGTATCGAGCAGGTCCTCTTCGGCGACATCCTCGTCCGGCAGGCCGGCCGCCGCCGACTCGTCCCGGGCGAGGGTCTTGGTCAACTCCACGTAGCCGTGGATCGGATCGCTGATGAGGTTCACAGCCGCGAACGGCTGCCGACGGGTCACGGCACCCAGACGCGGCGCTCCGCGGACCACGCCCCGACGTTGCCCTTCTTGTCCGTGGCGCGAACGCGCAGCCCGTACCAGTGGCCGTGGACCCTGTTCATCGACAGCCGCGAGGTGGTCGTCGTGTGGGCCAGGATGGTGACCCACGCGCCGCGGTCCCGCCGCATCTGGACGGTGATGTCTCGAAGCCCGGCGGTGTGCGTCTGGAGGGTGGGGTCATACGCTTGCCACGTCCAGCGGATGTCGTCGCCGGTCCGGGTCGCGCCGGTGACCCAGGCGCGCGCCGGGGTGTGGTCCCTCGATTCGGTCAGCACGATGGACCCGAACAGCCGCCCGTTCGACGAGCGGTAGGCCAATCCGACCCCGACATAGTTGAACCTGTTGCTCATCAGCAGCGCCCAATGCTCCGGGCTGTTCCGCCACAGCGTCACGAGCGCCCTGGCTGCCGTCGCGGTCTGCCCTCCAGATGCGTAAGCGATGGTCTCGCCCACGCTGTACCAGCTGATGTGGCGTGCATCGAGGCTCGCGCTGAGCGAGCCCGCGACGGTATGCGTCATGATGTTGCGGGCGGCCATCGTGCCGGCCCGATCGCCGGCCAGGTCCCACAGCGCGCCGTAGCTCCGCAGCCTGATCAGCCCATGGCTGACCCGAGCCGCATTGACCTGGTCGAGGACGAGATGCTCGAGGTCGTTGGTCGTGGCGGCGCTCGCTGCCGGGACGTTCGCCCACAGGACGGCGATGCCGAGCGCGAGACCGGCGAGCCGCCTCACGCGAATGCCTCCACGTAGCGCGCGGCCGCCCGTCGGTGCGTGTCGGCCACGTCGTCGCGCAATGTCGTTGGCATGAGTACCTCCACATCGTCGCCCCACGACAGGATCCACAGACGGATCTCGATCGTGCCCGAGACGGTCGCCGACCAGCGCAGCGAACCATCGGGCTCGGTCTCCACGGCCTGCGTCGGGTGCCAGGTCGCCTCCCGGACTCGGTCAGCCACGGCAGGCGCGAACCGTAGCACGACCTCGGCCGGGGGTTGGTCCGCGATGATGTCCCACGCCGCTCGCAGCGCCGATGTCGTCTCGGTGGCATCGGGTGGCTCGAAGGTCTGCGGCGTCAACGCCGCGGTCCTGATTCGTTCGACCTTGAATGTCCGGAGGGCCAGGCGTTCCTCGTCGAACCCCATCAGGTACAGCGCGTGCGTCTGGAGCGAGGGCTCGAGCAGATACGGCCGGACGGTCGCGCGCCGGGGCACTGCGCCGCCCTCGTATCGAGCCGGTGCATAGTCGAAGGTGACGACCCGGCGCTCCGCCCACGCGCGAGTGAGAAGCCGCACGTTCTCGCTGAATCGCTCGTCGCGCGGCGCCCTGGACAGGACGTCGAGCGTCCGCTCGACATGCTCGGCGAGCGCCGGCGGCAGCCCACGCTCGAGCTTTTCGAACGCGGCTGCCAGCTCCGGGTCGTACTTGTCCACGTAGCGGACCATCAGTCGGGCGGACAGGACCACGGCCATCGCTTCCTGTTGGGTCAGCTTGAGTGGCGGAAGGAACGCCTTCGAGGAGTCGATCCCCCAGACGCCGTCCTCACCCCAGACGGGCAGGTGCAGTTCGCCTTCGATCGCAGTGAGGTCGCGATAGACCGTGCGGACCGACATGTCCACCCGATGCGCGATGTCCTTGATCGCGACGCCGTCGGGGTGCGCCTGCAGGAACGCGACGAGACGAGCGAGACGGGCGAGACGGTCGCGCTTCCCGGAGTGACGCTCGCGTTCGTCGTGCATCGTCATTGGACGGGAGGATAGACGACCGAGTCGCGGCCACGCTCCGTGGCGGTCAGCCGAACATCGATCGTGCCGCTGAGCGCGCCCGGCACGATGTCTCCCGCTTCGCCGTTCGCGCTGCCGGCGACCTGGCCGAGCTCGCCATCAAGGAAGACCCAGTAGTCGAGCTGACCACGCCAGTGGTGAAGGTCCGCGTCGCCGACCAGCCAGGCGACCTGCGGAAAGGCCTGGTGGAAGGTCGTGCCATCGATCGCGATCCGGCAGCGCCGCGCCCGGGCGCCTTCGATGACCTCGACCCCATGGTCCTCGGCCGTCGCTCGATAGCCCTGGGTGAGTGCCGCGTCCAGGACCTGGACGTCCACCGCATCGTCGGCGACCGTTGCCAGAGGGACCGCCGCCCAATCGGAACCCGGCTTGGTCGTCCACGCTTTATCGCCGACGCGCGCCGAGCCGTATTGACCGAGCTGGCGGCTCGAGGCGACATACGCGAGCCAGCGGAATTCGTCGTGCACGCGGACGCCGGCGAGGTCGGTCGCACCGAGCGGCCGGAGGTCCACGGTCGCGTCCAGATGGAGCGCCAGCCGTGTCGTCGAGCCGACAGCCAGTCGCGCATCGCACCGTGGCGGCTGGACGTCACCGACGGTCGGTCCGAACCGTGACGCTCCCAGTGGCCTGTCGCGCAGTGCCACGTCGTTGGCGACCGCCACGGTGGCGAAGAGGATCCCGGACAGGGCGGTGACGATGAGCGCGATGCCGACGCCGACCAGCAGCCGCCGACGCCGCAGGGCCGTCCCGCCCTGGAGTCGTCGGGCGATCCCGAAACCGCTGAACAGGCTCGTCGCGAGGAGCGCCAGGAGCCACGGGTAGATCGCCTCGAGCGACGGCAGGAGCGTCCGCGAGCCGAATGTGAGCAGCTGGGTCACGACGCCGGCGATCGACGGGACCAGGCAGAGCAGCGCCAGGACGCCGAGCCCGACGATCGTCGGGAACGCGATGTTGCCGCGGGCGACCGGGGGCCAGACCACACCGGCAAGGGCGATCGCGATCGGGCTCATGGCTGTCAGACCCACGATCACATCGAACGGACCGCCCGGCCGATACGCCAGCAGGACCAATGCCGCCGCCACCGACCAGCTGATGACGAGCGCCACGGCGATCAGGCGAAGCTCGAAGGCGCGAACACGCATCGGTCGAGTCTAGGCGCAGTCCATCGAACGCTGCCGGAACAACGCTCCGCAAAGTACCGGGTAGGGTGGGACCGCCGGGTCATCGTCGCGCCCGATGACGGCCGTGAACATGCCCGTACCGTACCGGACCCGACCGTCCGGGCGACACGCAGGCAGGGGACACGTGGGACATGGCCGGCCAGGCACCGCGCGGGTCACGGGGGCACGGGCGATCATCTCGCCCCGGCTCGTCGTCGCCTCGGGTCGCGGAGGCATCCGTGGCCGCGCCTGGGCCCACCCCCACCCGCACGACACCACGGCGCCGGACCGGATCGACCGTCGCCCAGGCGTCGCTGACACCGGCGACCCGGCCGGTCTATCGGCTCCTTCTGATGAAGGGCATGACACCGGCTGAGGCGGCGAGCCTCACCGCGTTCATCTGCGGGCTGCCGACGTCCGACCTGAAATGGTCGCTCAGGCAGCTGAACCAGCTCCTCTTCCTGCGCCGGATGCAGGAGACCGGCCGCTTCGGCGGCACCGATGGGGACCCCAGGCGCCAGCACTGACCCACCCGAATGCAACCGACCGCGCTGGCGTGCTTCCTCCCGCCACCGCGGTCACCCACCGAAGCGGCGCCGAGCCTCCGACAGGGACACAGGTGCATCAGATGAGCCTCCTCCCATCTGATCACCTCCCAGTCGGGACCGGCGCCGTTTCGGCATCGTGGGCTGGTGTTCGGAACGACCTCGGTCGGCTCGGACTCTCCTGACTACATGACGCCCGACCAAGACGATTCTCGCTGGGCCCCGGCCACCTGATGACCTACCAGTCGAGGACGCGGCGCCGTTTCGGCGCTCTGCCCGAGCCACCGCACGGATCCGCGCCGGAGTGCCGCAAACTCAGCGAAGTCCCCCGGACGCATGGCCACCTCGCCCCGGACCATTTCCCCGATTCATGCGGACCCTCTCCAATCTAGCGTAGTCACGCCGGGAGAACGCCGGGACGTGCCGTCACCGCCATGAGGACGGGCTCACACGGTCAGGTCCGTCCCGCGAGTGCCATAGCCAGGAGGATTTCCCCGTGACAAGACGATTCGGACTGGGCCTTGCCATCGGAGGCTTGGCTGCTATCGCGCTCGCCGGAGCCACGCTGGCCTTCACCGGCCCGACCAACGGTAGTTTCGAGACCGGCACCTTCGTCGACGGTGGACTCGGCTTCGAACAGCTGAACGCCGGCGATACCAGCATCGCCGGCTGGACCGTGGACGCGGGGAGCGTCGACTGGATCGGCACCTACTGGCCTGCTCAGGACGGCTCGATGAGCATCGACATGAGTGGCATCGATGCCGGGACGATCAGCCAGACGCTCGCGACGACGATCGGCAACACGTACACCGTCTCGTTCTTCCTCTCAGGCAATCCTGCAGGGCCCCCGACCGTGAAGACGCTCGACGTCGGCGCGACGGGCGGAGCCACAGCCAGCTATACCTACGACGTGACGGGCAACGATCTCACCCATATGAACTGGACGCTGAAGACCTACACGTTCCTAGCGACGAGCGCGAGCACGACGCTCAGCTTCGTCAGCACGACGGCGGGCGCGTTCGGCCCAGCCATCGACAACGTCGTCATCACCGAAACCGTCCCCATGAAATCCGACTGCAAGGACGGCGGCTGGCAGGCCATGATCGACAACGCCGGCAACCACTTCAAGAACCAGGGCGATTGCGTCAGCTATTTCGCGACCGGAGGTAAGAACCTGGGCGCGCTACCGCCAGTGATCGCCGCTAACAGCAACGCCACGACGACAAGCGACGCCGTCACGTCGCAGGTCAAGCACTCGGCCAAGGCACACCAACAGGCCACCGTCCAGCACGCGAATGGGAAATCGGGCGGAAAGAACAAGCCGAACAACCATGCCGGCCCTCGTCATGCACCGCGGTCGCACCACACGAAATAGTCGCCTGACTTCGTCACGATGCGTTCTCCTCGCCCGCGGGCGGAAGCGCCGACGGGGAATGAGGCCCGGCCGGATGTCTGGGCACTGACCTCCAGATAGCGGAAGGCGTTGGGGGCAAGGACGCCGGTGTCCGTGCGCCACCACGCGACCAATGCGCAGCGATCACCCGCCGAGCGGCGCCGAGCCTCCTCCCGGCGCCGCTTCGGCATTCCGGACACGCCGCAGGTACACTCTCGCGCGTCCCAGCCGCCCAGAAGGAAGACCACCGTGCGAAAGACCACGACCCTCGCCATCGGCCTGTTTGCGATCCTCGCCACCGCCTGCAGCAGCGGGGGCTCGAGCCCGTCCGCAGTCGCATCCGTCACACCGACGGCCTCCACGGCCATCGCCTCTACCGCCCCATCGGTCGCTCCGTCCGTCGCGCCGTCGGCCACGCCCGACGCGTGCGCCGTGGCGAACCTCGCCTTGCTCAACGCCGGCAAGCTGACCATCGGGACGGACAACCCGGCCTATCCGCCGTACTACGCGGTGAACGCCGACGGACACAAGACGGCGCCGTGGGAGCTCGGCGACCCGACCAACGGCATGGGCTTCGAGAGCGCCTTCGCCTACGCGCTGGCGAAGCAGATGGGCTTCACCGCGGACCAGGTCCACTGGACCTACGTCCCGTTCGACAGCTCGTACAAGCCCGGACCCAAGGCGTTCGACATCGACATCACCCAGGTCTCGGACCTGCCGGAGCGCCGCGCCGCCGTTGACATGTCCGATGGCTACTACTTCCTCAACCAGGCCGTCGTGGCGCTGTCGGCGAACCCGCTCGCCAAGGTCACGTCGATCGCCGACCTCGCCAAGTACCGCTTCGGCGCGCAGGTCGGCACGACCAGCCTGAAGACCATCACCGACGTCATCAAGCCGACGACCGATCCGCGCGTCTACGACACCAACGACGCGGCGATCTCCGCGCTCAAGGCGAAGCAGATCGACGGCATCGTCGTGGACTTGCCGACGGCCTTCTACATGGCGGGCGCGCAGCTCGACAAGGGCACCGTCGTCGGTCAGTTCAAGCTGCCTGACGGCGCAAACCCCGAGCATTTCAGCGTGGTCCTTGCCAAGGGCAGCACGGTCACGCCGTGCGTCAACGCGGCGATCAAGGCTCTGACCGACAACGGGATGCTGGCCGCCCTCACCCAGGAGTGGCTGTCCGACAAGGCCTCGGCCCCGGTGTTCACGCCGTAGTCATCGCCCGCCCCACTCTGCCATGACCACGTCGGGAGGCCCGCAGGCGATCGCCGGCGGGCCTCCGCCCGTTCCGCCCGTTCCGCGGCGACGATCGCGTACGGCCCGGCGGGCCACGGCGATCGCCGTCGCGAGCACCGTCCTGGTCCTCGGTGGACTGACCTGGATCGTCGTCCATGCGCCGAACTGGCCGGAGGTCCAGCAGGACTTCCTGAACGGCCCGATCTTCTGGTCGAGCCTGCCGGGTCTGATCGCCGCATTCTGGTTGAATGTCAAGCTGTTCCTGATCGCCGAGGCGCTGATCCTGCCGTTGGGGCTCCTGATCGCGGTCCTGCGCGGCCTGCCCGGCCCGGTGTTCACCCCCGTCCGCGGTCTCGCGACGGCGTACGTGGACATCTTCCGGGCGGTACCGGGTCTCGTCGTCATCTACGTGCTCGGGTTCGGTGTCCCCGGCCTGGGTATCCCGGGTGTCCCGAACGAACCGTTCTTCTGGGCGGTCGTCGCTTTGACGCTGATCTATTCGGCCTACGTGTCGGAGGTCTACCGGGCCGGCATCGAATCCGTCCACCCGAGCCAGGACGCGGCGGCGCGCTCGCTCGGCCTCTCGCGGACGCAATCGATGCGCCACGTCATCCTGCCGCAGGCCGTCCGCCGGGTCATCCCACCGCTCCTCAACGACTTCATCGGGCTCCAGAAGGACACCGTCCTGGTGTCATTCATCGGCGTCGTCGAGATCTTCCGGACGGCCCAGATCAAGCAGGCGGCAACGTTCAACTTCACGCCGATCATCGGGGTGGCGCTGGTGTTCATCGTCGTGACCATCCCGCTTGCCCGGTTCACCGACCGATTGGTCGCTCGCGACAAGGCACGGTCGAGCGCGGGCGTGGCCCGATGACCACGGAGGCGCTGCGGATCGAAGGGCTGCGCAAGTCGTTCGGGTCTCTCGAAGTCCTGCGTGGGATCGACCTCGTCGTGGCCGAGCACGAGGTGGTCTGCCTGATCGGGGCTTCCGGGTCGGGCAAGTCCACGCTGCTGCGCTGCGTCAACCTGCTCGAGCCGATCGATGCCGGCCGGATCTTCGTGCAAGGCGACGAGATCTCCGCGGAGGGCGTCCACCTGGACCGCGTCCGGCGCCGGATCGGGATCGTCTTCCAGGCCTACAACCTGTTCCCGCACATGTCCGTGCTTGACAACGTCACGCTCGCGCCGCGAAAGGCACTCCGGGTGCCGTCGGCGCAGGCCGCCGCCGAGGCGACCGAGCTGCTGGCCCGGTTCGGGCTCGTCGACAAACGCGACGAGGTGCCCGACCGGCTGTCCGGCGGCCAGCAGCAGCGCGTGGCGATCGTCCGAGCGTTGGCGATGAAGCCGGACCTGCTGCTGCTCGACGAGGTGACGAGCGCACTCGATCCGGAGCTCGTCGCCGAGGTCCTCAACGTGATCCGGGAGTTGGCGGCGTCGGGGATGACGATGGTGATCGCCACCCACGAGATGGGGTTCGCCCGGGACATCGCGGATCGGATCTGCTTCCTCGACGAGGGTCGCATCATCGAGGAAGGGCCGCCACGGCAGGTCCTCACCGACCCGACCCAGCCTCGGACGCGCCAGTTCCTGCAGCGGATCATCGAGGCGGGGCGGCTCTGAAGTCGGGTCGGTCGGGCCCTCGTCGACTGCCAGGCGACAACTCCGGCTCGAAGCTCGCCAACGGGTCGTCTGCAAACGGTTTCGTCGACTCACCGGCGACGTTTCGCGCCGTGGAAGGCGCCGAGACGCTCCTCGAACCTTCGTTGTCGACTCACAGACGACGGGTACCAGGCGCCTGTGGCGCGACCTCCGCACGTCACGTCAGCGGCGGTCCGCGGGTCCTCGTGCCGGGTCGACGGACACGCCCGACAGTCGCTCCAAGGCCGGGCAGGACGGCCAGCAGGCCGGCCCAGGCGACCGACTCCTGACATCTGCTCACCACGCGAGCCGTTGTCAGCGATCCGCTGACGATTCGTCCAACTCGCGAACATCTGACCGGATCCGGACCCCACGCCGGCCGAACCCAGGCTCGGCCACCCGAACGGAACGTGGACCGACGGATACGCGCTCGTCTGACGAGCAGCTTGTCAGGATCTGGGCACGGCCGGTGCGTTTCGGTCGGGCGCTGCCAACGGCCACACGTCAGCGGCGGTCCGCGGGTCCTCGTGCCGCGTCCACGAAGACGCCGAACAGACGTTCGAAGGTGGGCGGTGTCGATTCCGTCCGCTCGGGATGACACTGCAATCCGAACACGAACCGACCGTCCGCCGCCTCGAGGCCCTCGACAAGGTCGCCTGCCGGGCTGCTCGCCCAGGCATTCGCGACCAGGTTCGGCGCCAGGTCGCTCGGTCGCACGGCCTGGTGGTGGTACGAGTTGACCCGCACGACGCCACCACCGCTGTTGGTCGGGAACAGGATCCGCGCCAGTCGGGTCCCGGGCGCGACTCGCAAAGGGTGGACGAGCGCCGGTCCCTTGCCCCAGCGCGGCCCCTGGTGGCCGTCGACATGCTGAAGGAGCGTCCCGCCGGAGAAGGCATTGATCGCCTGGAACCCGCGGCAGATGCCGAGTACCGGGAGCGTCCGCGTCTGTGCCACCTCCCAGGCCTCGGCTTCCAGTGCGTCGCGATCGAGCTCGACCGTCGTCGACCCTCGACTGGGTCTCCCGTAGCGCTCCGGATGGAGGTCGGCACCGCCGCTGATGAGAAGTCCGTGCATCGTCGCGAACGCCTCGGAACGCTCGCCGGGCATGCTCGTCGCGTCGAGGACGACCGGAGTCCCACCGTGTCGGGCCACAGCGGCGGCATACAGCGCGTTGCGCCGTTCGGACAGATCGGGTTCGGCCTGGCGGGCGGGCACCGCCACGGTCACGACGATCCGGGGAGCGGGCGACGGGACGTCGGGCATCGGCGCCACGATAGCGCCACCGGGAGTGGACCGGTCAGCCGAGCGGGACGTCGCTGGCGTCGGGCTTCGCGCTGACGTCGGACTTCGCGCTGGCGTCGGGCGATGGCGTCGCCGGGCCGGGCGGCAGGTTCTCCGGATCGACCGCAGTGTTCGGGATGAGTGCGAGTCTCCAGCCGACGACAAGGTAGTCGGGTCGGTATCTGGCGGAGTCCGGGTCGAGCGACGGGTATGTCACGCGGTTCCAGTAGGCGATGCTCCGGCCGTCCGTCCCGTACAGCTTGGCGATCCTGACGAGAGTGTCACCGCGCTTGACCGTATAGACGAGGAAGGTCGGTTGCGGGGTCGGCGTGGGTCTCACGAACGACGGTGTCGGCGTCGGGCCGGCCGGCGTCGGTTCCGGGGTGACGGTGGCCTCGGCCACGATGTCGGACGGACCCGCGCGGTTGGCCGGCTCGGGCACGCACCCGATCAGCGCGACGCCGGCAAAAAGGAGAACGATGACAGCGAGGCTGTCGAACGCGGGGCCGCGGGTGCTCATGTCGTGCACAGTGACGCCTCGATGGGAGCCTGGGTGACGGTCGGTCACGCCTCCGGCGGATGCGCCGAGTCGACCGGCGTCGGTGGTTGCAGCGAGATCTCCGCGGCGAGTGCGAGGCCTTCGGCCGCGGTCGCTATCCCGTCGCGCCCGTTGCGCTTTGCCACGTAACACGCACGGTCGGCCGCCAGCAGGACATCGCTCGCGGTCTGTCCGTCCACCGGGAAGGTCGCCACCCCGATCGAGGCTGTGACCGACAGATCCGTGCTGACGACCGCCTGCCGGGCGCGTTCGGCGACCTGGAGCGCACCGGACGCTTCCGTGTGCGGTAGCAGGAACGTGAATTCGTCGCCGCCATAACGGAACACCAGGTCCGTGTCGCGGCCGGCACCGACGAGGCCCGCGGCGATCCGACGCAGCAGATCGTCGCCGGCCTGATGTCCCCGGTCATTGTTGACCGTTCGGAAGTCGTCGAGGTCGAGCATGATCAGGCTGAAGGGCGTCCCCTCGCGGACGCTCCGCTCGACCCATTCCTGGAAGGTCCCGTGGTTGTACAGCCCGGTGAGGTCGTCCGTCCGCGCCCGGATCTCGACGGCCTGGAAGACCTCTGCGTTCTGGAGCGCGATGGAGACCTGGGCCGCGAACAGCTGGACCAGCTCGAATTCCTCGGCGGAGAACGTGTTGGCGAGGCCGAGCCGCTCGATGGTCAGGACGCCGATCGCGCCACCGCGACCGCGCAGCGGGACGACGATGAGGCTCCCCTCGATGGCGTCGCCGTCGGATCGGAAGTGGTTGACCCGCTCGTCTCGCCGCTCGTCACCGATCAGGACGGGGTCGTTGTGCTCTACGACCCAGGTGGCGACGCCAGTCTCCCCCGGTTCCCATGGCTCGAGATAGGCCTCGGCGTCCAGGCCTCGGGCGGTGAGCGGCGTGAGCAGGCCGGTCGCCGGGTCGACGATCTCGATCGCGACGTTGTCCGCGACGATGAGCCGCTCGAGCCGTTCGGTGACGCTCTCGAGGACGCCGCGCGCGTCGAGTTTCGTCAGCATCGACTCGGTGATCTGGAGGAGTTCGCGCTGTCCGCGCAGCTGTTGTTCGAGCGCGAGCGTCTGCTCGCGGAGTCGTTCGGTGGTGTCCGCATTCGCCATCGCCTGTGCCGCGAGGCTCGCGTAGATGACCAGGAGTCGAAGATCGTCGTCGGTGAACTTGTCGATGCCGAGCTTCGAGAGGACCAGGACGCCGAGCACGTTGTCGTCGAAGACCATCGGCGCGAGGAGCATCGACTCGTCGAGGTCGTCCTCTGTGCCCGGGATCGTCGAGGCACGCGGGTCGGCCGCGGCGTTCCCAAGGTTCTGGGCGATCCGGTGCTCGGCGACCCAGCCGGTGATGCCTTCGCCGAGCGCGAGCCGGAGCTGGTCCGGCGTCTCGTCGATGTACTCGCCGACCTGGCCGAGCATCGCGACAGGGATGAGGTCGTGACCGACCAGTCGGTAGACGCGGGCGTTGTGGTAGTCGATCAGCTGGCGCAGCTCGCTGGCGATCGACTGGCCGATGTCGTTGACGCTGGACAGCCGGCTCAGTCGCGCGCCGAGCTGCTGGATGGACTGGAGCTGGGCCGCCCAGGTGGCCATCCGCTCGAAGTCCTGCGCCGCCCGGATGGCGACGCTGGCCTGGGTCGCCAGAGCGCCGACCGAGTCGAGCTCGTCGTCGGTCCAGTGGTGCGGGTGGTCGTGGTAGACATCGAGCATCCCGAGCAGGTCCGTCCCGTCGAGGAGCGGTGCCGTGCACAGCGTGTCGAACCCCTCCTGGATCACGGCCGCCCGGACGCCCTCGCTCCGCGGGTCATCGCGGTAGCCGATCGAGAACATCGGCCGGCGCCCGGCGATGGCGGTGTGCTGGAGCGACCGTGCCGGGATGTCGCGGATGCTGTTGATGTATGTCGAAGACAAGCCGCGACTGACCTCCCCGACGGCGTGTCCGTCAGGACGCAGGAGGAGGACCGCGCCACGGTCGCCCTCGAACAACACCATCGCGTGGTCCACCAGCCCGGACAGGATGCGATCGAGGTCGAGCCGCGACCCGATGTCGCTGGCGACTCGACTGAGGGCCTCCGCCCGATGGAGCAGGTGGGCGACCTCGTCGGCGCGGCGCGCCCCGGTGATGAGCGCCCCGACGGCGTCGGCGACGACCCGGGCGACATCGAGATCGCGCGGGCCCAGCGACCCGCGTGTCTCGCCGATGATGAGCAGCGCCCCCCACGGCTCTCGGCCGCCCGGGATCGCCACCGCCAGCTCCGGCCGGCCGTCGCCGAGGACAGATGGCGCCGCGTCATCCGGGTCGTCGTGTTCGTTCAGGACCGCGGGCAGCGGGTTGCGGCCGGTCCGTTCTCGGCCGGTCGCCAGCTCTAGTGTCTTGCCGATGACCCCGTATCGGGCGGGCAGATCGACCAACCTGAACGGTCCGGCGACGTCCGCACTGGCAACTGCCCGCGGTACGAGCCGGTCGCCGCGCGACTGCCAGATCGCCACGAGATGGTGGCCGTAGGCGTCGCGGACCGCCCGGACAGCCGTCTCGAGCGCCTCGTCCGTCTCATCTAGCGTGTTGACGGTGCGGATGACGGCCGAGGCGACCGACATGTCGAGATGATGGCGCTCGGCATCGAGCGGGTCAGCGCGAGTCGGCTCGGACACCGCTCGTGAGCCGGCGCCGAACCGCGCCGCGGCCGCCGGGTCGATCGTCCGGCGGCCGCCCCAGGTCCCGGGAGGAACGGTCGGAACGCCGTCGACGGCACCGGTCTCGGCCGCCGCCAGAAATCGCTGGAGGTCACCCAGCCGGTAGCGGCGATCGCCGCGCGGGTTGATGCGGTAGTAGCGCAGGCGGCCTGCGTCGCTCCAGGCCCGGATCGTATTCGGGTGGACACCAAGAAGCCTCGCGGCCTTGGTGACCGAGAGGGTTGCGTCCGGTGGTCGTGGTGGGAGCGTCGTCGGCACGGTCTCTATCGGGAGGAAATGTGAAGTCAGCGGGCCGAGACTACCAAGCTCACAGTTCTTGACAATAGGCCGATGGTCCGGGCGTCGATCGCGGGGTGCCGCGTGGGTCAGGCGTGCCTGTTCGCCGTGAGCCGGACGTAGATGAGGGTTGCGACGACTGTCAGGACCCCGATCGTGATCACGGCGACCAGCGCGAACAACGGATCGCCGACGAGTCCCGGGCCCTGTCCGGAGCTGCGCGGATCGCCGCCCGCGGGGGCCGGGGTCGGGGACGCGGCCAGGGTGAGGGCGGCGTGCACCAGCAACCACATCGTCGCGATCAGCGACGCGAGCGCACGCCTCACGCGACCGCCCCGACGATTGCAAGGACGCCTGCGAACCCGATCAACCCGAGGCCGCCGATCAGACACGCCGTGGCGATCAGGGGTCGTCGGCGCTCGCCCTCGGCAAGGACCCGCATGGCCTCGTCGGGCTCCAGCGTGGTCAGGATGAGGGGCCGGCCGAGACCAGCCGAGATGCGCGGCTGGCCCGCCGGATCGAGGCTCGGCACGCCCAGCACGATGGCGTGCTCGATCGACGAGACCTGGTCGATCCGGAGGCGGACCGGGGTCGTCGCGGCGGTCCCTGCCGGCACGCGGTCGGCGACGTCGGCGGCTGTCCCGACCGACTGGCGCGAGATGACGACGAGTCCTGCGTCGAGTACGCCGTCATCGACGGCGATGCCGTCGAGGCCCTCGCGGACCTCGAAATCGACGCGCTCCCGGTTGTCCTCGAAGGTGATCCAGTGGTCGCCGTCCTGCAGCTGAAGACGGGTCCTGCGGAAGACGAGGGGACGATGTGCGTCGTCCTCGAATTCCTGCTCCGCGTCGATGCGACCGCTGACCCGGACGTAGCGTGCCGGCCCCGGCGCCAGGGCGAGGGCCTCATCGATGCTGACCGTCCGTGTCGCCGCCAGCAAACGCCCCACCCGGTAGCTCGGCCCGTAGGTCCGCAGGACGAGGACGCCGGCTACGAGCGCGACGAGGCCGGCGACAAGGGGGATCAGGGGTGACACGGCGGCGATGATACCCGCCGGACATGAAAGGGCCCGAAGGAACCTCCACGGGACATGGGCCTTGAGGCGATCTCAGCCGTTAGTCTCGCTCGGCCTCTCCGGGCTGGGCCGAATGGTGGGGGGTCGAGACGGGGCAGGTCAATCCGAGTCATCCACCGAATCAGACGAACTTCGCCAAGTTGTCCACACGTCGTCCACAAACGCGAATTCGAGCGCACGTCGACCAGGAGTCGACAACAAGGGATCGAGACCCCGCTTTGGGCCTGCCTGGACACGAACTGACGCCAGGCTGTCGTCGGATTGCGTCGAGGTGGAGGCGTCCGACGCGTTCGACCCTGTGTTGTCGACCGTTGGTCGACACCGGCCATGTCGGGCAGGCCTCTGTCGCAGGGCGCAGGGCGCGCCCCACGGTCGCCCGTCGAGCGTGGTGCCGGTGTCAGCCGGCGCGCCGGCCAGTCGCGGGATCGAGGGCACTGACCTGGCCGTCGAAACTGGTCAGCACCAGCCGGCCGCCCACCAACTCGGCTGCCGTTACGACGTCCGAATGGGCGACTCGCCAGGCGACGCTCCCGTCTGCTTCGATGGCGAATGTCTCGAGTTCAGCGGCGGCGACGACATGCTCGATCCGGGGCGACCCGAGCAGCGCCAGCAGCGGCGTCGCGGACCGGTGATCCCAGCGGGCCACCCCTGTGGCCGTCTCGAGGCCGTAGGTGTGGAACCCGTAGGCGACGACGAGAAGACGGGCCGTGTCCCAGTGGAGCGCTCGCGGGTCGTCGCTGATGAGTGACGCGAAACGCACGGTCCAGGCGCCACGCGGACCCTCGATCCGCAGCTCGGCGCGGCACAGCGCGTCCGGATCGGAGGTCCGCGTGGCGCCTGGACCGTGCGTTTCGCGT
>Ga0209069_10000522_pt1 | contig 17898 bp, 21 predicted proteins | sample Str013_2_FD_187202 | JGI IMG/M metagenome (GOLD analysis project Ga0209069, IMG submission 187202) | Freshwater sediment microbial communities in response to fracking from Pennsylvania, USA - Straight Creek_MetaG_SC_2013 (SPAdes) (version 2) | ecosystem: Environmental > Aquatic > Freshwater >...
TGAGATTGTGGCAGAGAAATGGTGACGTTTAAGGGGCCGCGCGGGCACTGGCCGTGTTGAAATAGCTGTCCACTGCTTTGGTCATGGCCTCAGACATGTCTTTGCGCCACTTATTAGACGTGAGCAGTGCCTCATCTGCATCATTTGAAAGATAGCCCAATTCAAAAAGTATTGAGGGCACATCTGGGGCTTTCAACACCACAAAAGAGGCTGAGCGCAGCGGGTTTCTTGTCAACTGGCCAAGGGGCTTCACCTCATGCAATGCCTTTTGGGCAAACAGCAAAGCTTCGGACCGTGATTCGCGTTGCGCGAGGTTCATCAGGGCGTTGGCGACGTCAGGTTTTTGAGAAGAGATGTTGAGGCCCACCACTTTATCAACACCATTTTCCTTTTGTGCCAAGCGTTCGGCCTCGGCGTCGGAGGCTTTGTCAGAGATCGTGTAGAGCGTGCTGCCGCGGGTGTCTGGCTCTTCCAACGTGTCTGCGTGCAGGGCAATGAAAAGTTCCGCATCGTGATCTCTGGCGAATTTGACACGATCATCGAGTTTTACAAAGCTATCGGCGCTTCGTGTCAGTAGAACTTCGTAGCGGCCATTGGTCTCCAAAGCTTCGCGCAGCGTGTTGGCGAAGGCTAGGACAACATCTTTTTCTTTTGTGCCGCCAGAGCTGATGGCACCCGGGTCCATTCCGCCATGGCCAGGGTCCAGCACGATCACATGTTTCTTAGTGGGGGTATGTACAGGTGGGGCCATTGGCGGGGCTGGGGCCAGTTCAACGGAACCTGTGGCCATATCATCCGCCATGATCGGCAAGGTGCTTACCGCCGATGCGGTTTCGTCAGCCGCAAAAGCTGGCGCTGCTGGGGCTGCCGCCAGCATGGCCATAAGACAGACCGCAATCTGAAATTTCTTGGAAAACACGACTAACGCATAGCTCCCGATTTGCACGGGCAAGCTAGTCAAACATAGTTAAGCGTTGGTTGCGCTAGCCTGTCTTGAATCTGTCACATAAATCTGCAAATCTGGATATATGGAATCACTACTCGCAATCGATCGTTTGGCTGCCTTGGCGCAGGAAACACGGCTTCAGGCCTTCAAAGTTTTGGTGCGCCATGAACCAGAAGGCGTGGCTGCTGGTGAACTGGCCCGCATTTTGAATGTCCCGCAAAATACGCTTTCCTCCCATTTGGCGATCTTGGCACGGGCGGAACTTGTGCATCATGAGCGACACAGCAGATCAATCATTTATCGCGCTAACCTTGCAGCGGTGCGCGAACTGGTTTTTCATTTGCTCAGCGATTGTTGCAACGGAAAGCCCGAGCTTTGCAGCGCCTTGATTGATGAAATCACTGGCACCCAACTTACAAAGGAGTGTTGTTGATGACACACAGGCCATTCAACGTGTTGTTTTTATGCGCTGGTAATACGGCGCGTTCCGTTTTGGCAGAGGGCATTTTGCGCAAAGATGGTGCTGACAAATTCAATGCGTTTTCCGCAGGCAGCCAGCCCAAGGGCGTGGTCAATCCCTTCGCCATCAAAACTCTTGCCGCCCTTGGTTATCCAACTGGTGGCTACCGCTCAAAAAGTTGGGATGAATATGCAGTTGCCAACGCGCCTCAGATGGATTTCATCTTTACGGTTTGCGACAATGCCGCTGGTGAAACCTGCCCGGTTTGGCCGGGCCATCCAACGACAGCGCATTGGGGGGTGGAAGACCCTGCGGCAGTTGAAGGGCTGGATATCGACAAGGAGCGCGCCTTTGCTTTGGCCTTCAAACAGCTGCGCAACCGCATCAGCGTTTTCATCAACCTGCCTTTTGACACGTTGAGTGAGATCGCACTGCGCGAACACCTTCGCGCCATTGGCAAACAGACAGATTAAATCCATTCACTAGGGACGAGGCAACTTTTTATGAACATCACCACAAGAACTTCGCTCGCAGAATTTCTCGGCACCGCCATCTTGCTGGCCACCGTTATCGGCTCTGGCATCATGGGTGAACAGCTGGCTGGCGGCAATGTGGCCATTGCGCTTTTAGGCAACACCATCCCCACAGGGGCCATACTCTATGTGTTGATCACGTTGCTGGGGCCCATTTCTGGCGCACATTTCAACCCAGTGGTCTCATTGGCCATGTGTGCGACAGGCCGCATGGCTTGGCCCAAACTGGCACCCTATGTGGTCTGCCAAGTGCTTGGCGCGGTTGCTGGCGTGTGGCTTGCCCATGCCATGTTTGATCTATCGGTGCTGGAGATTTCCACCAAGCAGCGTTGGGGCACGGGGCAATGGATTGCTGAAGCAACCGCCACTTTTGGTTTGCTTTTAACAATCTTTGGTGGCTTGCGCTTCAATTTGGCAGCCATCCCTACGCTGGTTGGGCTTTACATCACGGCGGCCTATTGGTTCACCGCGTCAACTTCATTTGCCAACCCGGCTGTGACTTTCGCGCGGGCCTTTTCCAACACCTTTGCCGGCATTGCACCCAATTCGGTTTTGCCTTTCATGGCGGCACAATTGGTGGGTATGGGATTGGCCATCGCGGTATCAGCGCAACTTTTCTCTGAGGACAAGTCATGAATATCGTCATCTATCACAACCCCGATTGCGGCACCTCGCGCAACGTTGTCAGCTTTGTAAAAGCTGCGGGCTATGAGCCCACCGTAATTGAATATCTGAAAACCGGATGGACAGAGCCCCAGTTGCTTGGCTTATTTGCGGCAGCGGGCCTCACCCCCCGCACAGCATTGCGCGAAACCAAATCACCAGCGAAGGAACTGGGGCTTTTAGAAGATGGCATCACTGATGCCCAACTCATGGTTGCCATGTTGCAGCACCCTATTCTGGTCAACCGGCCAATCGTTTGCAGCCCCAAGGGTGTCAAATTATGCCGCCCCAGCGAAGTTGTTTTGGACTTGTTGGACCGCCTGCCGCCTGGCCCGCTTAATAAAGAAGACGGGGCTCTTTTGATCGACGCCAACGGGCAGCGGGTCGGTTGAACTAACTGTAATGGATGCCGAAGCTTGCCAAGTGGCGGCGTTGCGCCTAAGCAGGTTCTGTTCGCCAGCAGACTCAGGTCTACTAACCTCTGATTGCAGCGACACCAGTTTCGCGCCTAAGTCTGTTTCCGGGATCTACCAAACGGGCACAGGTTGCGTTTTAACCGGCCCTTGGATGGGTCATCAACCGCCTGGCACTGCTGGGCAAAGGTCAACCGAGACGTGTCTAGGCTTGTTGCGCCATCGCTTTTGTTCTCCCCCTGCGTTTTGGGGCGAGTTAGCGGCGCTTGCCCACGTCCATTATTGCCGATTTCCTTGTCTCTAACCATGTCACCTCCGCCCCGGAGAGCAGTGCCATGCTGATGAATGCAAGCCTCGGCCCAAGGATTATACATTATGGGCTCAAAAATGCTCATCGACGCCTCTCAGGCGGAAGAAATTCGCGTTGTATTGGCGCGGGGAAATAAGCTCGAAGAATTCGATTTCGAAAGCATCTCGCGCAAGCCTCTCAAGGGCAATATCTATCTCGCCAAGGTGACGCGCGTTGAGCCGTCATTGCAAGCGGCTTTCGTGGAATATGGTGGCAACCGCCATGGCTTTCTGGCTTTTGCCGAAATCCACCCAGACTATTACCAAATCCCCATCGCCGACCGCATGGCGCTGATTGCCGAGCAAGAAGCCGAAGAAGCGGAAGACGAGGCCGAAGACGAAGCTGAAGAAGCCGCACAGGCCCAAGCACAAGGCGGTGGTGCCGAACCACAGGCTGAAGACGATGCGCCAGGTGAAGGTGACGCGATGCCCATGTTGGCGGAACATGCCCATGATGAGCAGATTGTTTCTGAGCCAATGTCAGACTCTGAACCACTGTCAAACAATGGCGAAACGGCTCCTGAATCATCGCATGCTGGTGAAATTCAAGAAGTTGAGCATGACGGTGAAGTTCACAAGATTGAAACCATCGGCGAAGAAGATGCTTTGGAAGAAGTGCCGCAGCGCCGTGAGCGTCGTTCTCGCCCACGCAAGCGTCATTACAAAATTCAGGAAGTCATCAAGCGCCGCCAGATTCTGCTGGTGCAGGTGATCAAGGAAGAACGCGGTAACAAGGGTGCTGCGCTGACGACGTATCTTTCGCTGGCTGGCCGTTATTGCGTCTTGATGCCCAATACCGCGCGCGGTGGTGGCATTTCGCGCAAGATCACCGATGCTGGTGATCGCCGCCGCCTCAAGGAAGTGGCCAAAGACGTTGAAGTGCCAAAGGGCATGGGCGTAATCGTTCGCACCGCTGGCGCACAACGCACACGGCCTGAAATCAAGCGTGATTTTGATTATCTGATGCGGCTATGGGAATCGGTGCGTGAGCTTACGCTCAAATCACAAGCGCCATCTCTGGTCTATGAAGAAGGCAATCTGATCAAGCGTTCGATCCGCGATCTTTACACCAAGGATGTGGATGAGATTTTTGTGGATGGCGAAGGGGCTTACAAAGAAGCCCGCGATTTCATGAAAATGCTGATGCCTTCACACACCAAAAACGTGAAGCAATATATTGATGGCAAGCCGATTTTCCAGCGTCATGGCTTGGAAACCGCAATCGATGCGCTTTATTCGCCAACGGTGAATTTGCCGTCAGGTGGCTATATCGTGATCAACCAGACCGAAGCTTTGGTGTCCATCGACATCAACTCTGGCCGTGCCACGCGTGAACACAATATCGAAGACACCGCCACCAAAACAAACTTGGAAGCTTGCGATGAGATTGCCCGGCAATTGCGCCTGCGCGATTTGGCTGGCCTTGTTGTCATCGACTTCATCGACATGGAAGAAAACCGCAATAACCGTGCGGTTGAGCGGCGCATGAAAGATGCGTTGAAGAATGATCGTGCGCGCATTCAAGTGGGTCGCATTTCACATTTCGGTCTTCTTGAAATGTCGCGCCAACGCTTGCGTCCAGGTCTGCTGGAAGGCAGCTTCAAAACCTGCCCTCATTGCGAAGGCCGTGGCATTGTGCGCTCCATCCCCTCTTGTGGGCTTGGTGTATTGCGCCAGATCGAAGAATATCTGCAAAAGGGCAAGGCGGAAAATCTCACCGTCAAAGCGCCGCGCGAAGTGGCCTTCTATCTGCTCAATGACAAGCGTGACAGCCTGCTGGAAATTGAACAGCAATATGGCATTTCAATCTTCCTGGTGCCGGGCGACGATGTGAAGGGCTCGATGGCCGTGATCGAACGTGCACCTGAGCGTGAAAAGATCAAGCGCCGTTCACTGGCTGGCACACCTGTACAGATGGAAACCGCATTCAACAACGAGCCTGAAGTTGTCGAAGAAGAATTTGCTGATGAAGAAGCAGCTGACGAGGCAACTTCTGAAGAAGGCAATGGCGAACAACAGGCTGATGCCAATGGTGAACAACGCCGTGAAAACGGCCGCCGTCGCCGTCGCCGTGGACGCCGTGGCGGACGCCGTGATGATGCACCGATGAATGGTGCTGAAGCGCAGGCTTCGGGTGAATTCGAACAGAATGATTCAGAGGCAGAAGCCCCAGCTGATGATTTTGTTGAATCTGCTGAAGCAGCATCAAACGTGGAACAAGTTGACGATGATGCCCCGGCGCAAGCTGAAGGCGATGCGGCAGCTCAAGAAGGCCAAGAACGCGGTGAGCGCGGCCAACGCCGTGGGCGCAAGCGTGGACGTTTTGGCCGTGAACGTGGCCCCCGTGAAGATCGGGCTCCACGTGAAGAGCGCGCCCCTCGCGCTGAAGGCGAAGCAGAACCACCGCGTGAGCGGGCGCACCGTGCGCCCCGCGCAGAGCGTGAATTTGTTGCCGCCCCAGTTGCAGCTCCGGTGATCATCAACATTCCAGATGTAATCGCTGAACCTGAGCCCCGCAAATGGACCCCGCCAGCACCCACAGTTGTGGCCGAACCAGCCCAACGCAAAGGTGGTTGGTGGAGCAAAAAGTGAGCCACGTTGCCGCCGCAATTGGCCGCCACTTCTAGGCTCATGTTTTCAAAATCAATCAAGCGTGGCTTGGCTCTGGCTTTGGCCAGTTTCCTGGCCACGCAAACTGCCCTCGCCCGCACTGATCAAAGTGACCGTCGCCCACGCGGCCCCGGCATTATTCGTGACGCTGAAATTGAAGGCTTGTTGCGGATATATTCCGCGCCGGTTTTTCGCGCGGCTGGCATCAATGTCAAATCCGCCCGCGTGGTGGTGATCGGTGAGCCATCGATCAACGCCTTTGTGGCCGATGGCCAGCGCATCTTCGTCAACAGCGGGCTGATCACGCGGGCGCCTGACCCCAACACGGTGATCGGCGTTTTGGCGCATGAAAGCGGGCATATCGCTGGCGGTCATTTGGCCAAACTGAACAGCGCCTTGAAAGAAGCTTCAACCGAAGCCATCGTGGGCACATTGTTTGGCATTGCCGCTGTGGTGGGTGGCGCTGCATCTGGCAATTCTGAAGCGGCGCGCGCAGGCACAGGTGTGGTGTTGGGTTCGCAAAATTCAGCCCAGCGCGGGCTTTTGGTTTATCAGCGCGCCATGGAAGCCACGGCCGATGAAAGCGCCATGCGCTATCTTGAGGCCACACATAGCAGCGCCAAAGGCATGCTCGGCCTGTTTCGCGTTTTGGCAAATGAGTCGCTTGCGTCCACTTCCGGCGCTGACCCTTATGCTTATTCCCATCCCATGCCATTTGACCGCATGCGTGCGCTTGAAGCAACGGCCATGGCGTCTGCCTATTACAACAAGCCAGATGACCCGGCATTGGTGCTGCGCCACAAATTGGCGCAAGCGAAGTTGACCGGATATTTGGAGCCGCAGCAGGTTTTCACCAAATATCCCTCGTCAGATAACTCTGCGCCATCGCGCTATGCGCGGGCCATTGCCTATTTTCGCCGTGGTGACTTGGGCTCAGCCATGCCGTTGATTGATAGCCTGACGAGGGACATGCCAAGCTATCCCTATTTCTGGGAACTGAAGGCGCAGGCCTATCTTGAGAATGGCAAGGCGCGCGAAGCTTTGCCTGCGATCGTCAAGGCGCGCTCGCTTTTGCCCAGCAATGCCCTGTTTGAAATTCTGCATGCGCAGATCTTGCTGGGCACAGAAAGTGTGGGTGGCGCTGATCAGGCCATTCCGCTGCTCAAACATGCCCGCCAGGATGAGCCTGGCCAAGCCGAGATCTACAAGTTTCTTGGCCAAGCTTATGGCCTGAAGAATGATGTGGCGATGGCAGAGCTTTCCACCGCTGAGTTTGCTTACGCCACAGGAGATGGTAAATTGGCAGGCGAGAAAGCAGCTCGTGCCAAAAAATATCTGCGTCAAGGCAGCCCCGAATGGTATCGTGCCAGCGACATTGAAGATGCTGCTGCCAAAAAATAAATCCGCCCGAGGAGAACCACCATGCGTTTCATCATTGCGATTCTGAGTTTGTTGTTGTTGGCGCGGCCAGCCTTGGCCGAGAATTTCAACGATGCGCAAAAGCAGGAAATTGGCGAAGTGGTGAAAACCTATTTGCTGGCGCACCCTGAGCTTCTCAAGGATATGATTGAAAAACTGAAGTCCAAAGAAGATGCAGATGCCGCCGCTGAGCAAGGTGCTGCCGTTGCCACTTCGGCCAAAAACATTTTCCATGATCAACTCGACGGTGTGGTGGGTAACCCTCAGGGTGATGTGACAGTGGTTGAGTTTCTCGACTACAATTGCGGCTGGTGCAAGAAAAGTATCAAGGCCATGCAAGAACTTGTGAAGAAAGATCCGCAGCTTCGTGTGGTGATCAAGGAATGGCCGATCTTTGGTTATACCTCTGAATATGCCGCAAGTGCTGCCACCGCTTCGGTGAAGCAGAACAAATATTGGGCCTTCCACCAAGCCTTGTTTGAGGCAAACCTTCCACATCCGCAACAGGATGATGAAGCAACCCGTGCCGCAGGCGAGGCTGCCGTTGAAAAGATCGCCAAATCAGTGGGCATTGATGTGGCCAAAATGAAGGCCGACATGAAGGATAAGGCCGTTGTGGACAATTTGGCCAACACCGCCAAATTAGCCTCAGCCCTCAAATTCACAGGCACGCCAGGCTTTCTGATTAATAAGAATGTTTATCCTGGCTATCTGGAGCTGGCCGTCATGGAAAAAGAAATTGGCAAAGAACGCGCCAATGGTGTTTGCAAGGACTGTTAAATCCACATGTGGATTTGGGCGTTTTCAAATCGACCAAGCCTCTCTATAAGTCCTTGTCATGACGATGATCCATATTCTCAATGGGCCCAATCTCAACCTGCTCGGTTTGCGAGAACCCCATATCTATGGGCATGACACATTGGCTTCGGTTGAAGCGATGTGTCAGGCCAAGGCCAAGGCTTTGGGGGTGGAAATCACTTTCCGCCAAACCAATGTGGAAGGCGAATTGGTGAACCATATCCATGAGGCGCGTGAAAAGGCCCAAGGACTGATCATCAATGCCGGTGCTTATACGCACACATCAATCGCTTTGCATGATGCGGTAAAAGGTGTTGGCTTGCCAACCATTGAAGTGCATCTCTCTAATGTTCATGCCCGCGAAGCGTTCCGCCACCACAGCTATATGGCAGCGGCGGCCAAAGGCGTGATCTGTGGTTTTGGCCCACAATCTTATATTCTAGCGCTGGAAGGTCTGGCGCATATTTTGAAGCAAAAGGAAAAGGCTTGATGGCTGCGAAAAAGACAACCCCTGCCCCCCGCCAAGAATCTGGCGAACTTTCACTGATCCGCAAATTGGCGGAAATATTGAATGACACGGGTCTCACCGAAATTGAGCTTGATCACAAGGGTGCCAAAGTGCGCGTGGCCAAAATGATGCAAGCCGCCAGTGTCATGCATGCGGCACCCGTTGTACACCACGCTGCCCCTGTCCCTGCTGTTGCCGCGAGTGTTGCCGCAGCACCTGCCGCTGCCGCTGAGATTGCTGGCACGCCACTCAAATCACCCATGGTGGGCACCGCCTATCTTTGCCCCACGCCTGAATCGCCACCATTTGTGGCACTTGGTTCGACGGTCAAACAAGGCCAGACGGTATTGATTATCGAAGCCATGAAAACCATGAACCAGATTGCGGCGCCAAAGTCTGGCAAGCTGGTGCAGATCAATATTGAAAATGCCCAGCCGGTTGAATTCGGCGAAGTTTTGATGGTGATTGAATAGTGTTCGACAAAATCCTCATTGCCAATCGCGGCGAGATTGCCCTTCGCGTGCTGCGCGCCGCACGTGAATTGGGCATTCAAACCGTAGCCGTTCACTCCACCGCTGATGCTGATGCCATGCATGTGAAACTGGCCGATGAAAGCGTGTGCATCGGCCCGCCCGCGGCCAAGGATTCATATCTCAACATTCCAGCAATTGTTTCGGCCTGTGAAATCACTGGCGCTGAGGCGGTTCACCCCGGCTATGGTTTTCTGTCTGAAAACGCCAAATTCGCTGATATTCTGACTGAGCATGGCATCAAGTTCATTGGCCCTTCGGCGGAAAATATCCGCACCATGGGCGACAAGATCGAAGCAAAGCGCACCGCCAAGGCGCTGGGCATTCCCGTTGTTCCTGGCTCTGAAGGTGGCGTGGCAGATGTTGCCACGGCGCGCAAAGTGGGCAAGGACATCGGCTATCCTGTCATCATCAAGGCCACCGCTGGTGGTGGTGGGCGCGGCATGAAAGTGGCGCTGAATGAGAGCGAGCTTGAGCTCGCGGTTTCTACCGCGCAAAGCGAGGCCCAAGCTGCCTTTGGCAATGGCGAAGTCTATATCGAAAAATATCTGCAAAAGCCGCGCCATATTGAAATTCAGGTGCTGGGTGATGGCCAAGGCCACGCCGTGCATTTGGGCGAGCGCGATTGTTCACTTCAGCGTCGCCACCAGAAAGTTTGGGAAGAAGCCCATTCGCCGGCCCTCAACGCGCATCAACGTGATGAGATTGGCAACCGCGTGGCCCAGGCCATGCGTGAGATGAAATATGAAGGCGTTGGCACCATTGAGTTTCTCTATGAAAATGGCGAGTTCTATTTCATTGAAATGAACACCCGTTTGCAGGTGGAACACCCGGTCACTGAGGCCATTACCGGGCTTGATTTGGTGCAAGAGCAAATCCGCGTGGCGGCAGGTGCTGCACTTCAATACAAGCAGAGCGACATTCAATTTGCTGGCCATGCCATAGAATGCCGCATCAATGCAGAAAACCCGATGACCTTTGCGCCGTCGCCTGGCCGTGTTGGCGATGTTCATTTTCCCGGCGGCTTGGGTGTGCGCGTCGATAGCGCGCTTTATGCGGGTTACCGCATTCCGCCCTACTATGACTCACTGATCGGCAAGTTGATTGTGTTTGGCAAAACGCGGGCCGAATGCATGATGCGTTTGCGTCGTTCGCTGTCTGAGTTTGTGATTGAAGGGGTGGAGACTACCATTCCCCTGTTTCAGAAATTGTTGACAGAGCCCGACATTATCGATGGGCATTATGACATCCACTGGCTGGAGAAATATCTGGCCCGCCAGAAGGCCTAAACGCGCGTGAGCAGCATCACACCACAGGTTCTGCTCAAGGCCTATTCGGTTGGCGTGTTTCCTATGGCAGAAAGTGCCGATGATCCATCGCTATACTGGGTGGAGCCGGATGAGCGCGGGGTGCTGCCACTGGATGATTTTCACATCTCGCATAGCCTGAAGAAATCTGTGCGCAAGGCGGGTTTTGAAATTCGCATTGATACCGCCTTTGAATTGGTGATGCAGCATTGCGCGGAAGCCGCACCAGACAGGCCAGAGACCTGGATCAACAAACGCATTTTGCGGCTTTATTCACAGCTGCATAAAATGGGTTGTGCGCATTCGGTTGAATGTTGGCGCAGCGGCAAGCTGGTGGGTGGGCTTTACGGCGTGCGCATTGGTGCGGCATTTTTCGGTGAAAGCATGTTCAGCCGCGAAACCGATGCCTCAAAAGTGGCATTGGTGCATCTTGTTGCGCGGCTCAATCATGGAAAGTTTCACTTGTTGGACGCGCAGTTTGTGAACGACCACCTCAAACAATTTGGCTGTGTGACCGTGGAGAAGCTGAGCTACCGCACCATGTTGGAAGAGGCCACTGAGGCGGATGCTGATTTTTTCGGCTTCAGCCAAGATGCTGATGCCGAGGCGGTGCTGCGGTTGGCGGCGCGTTAAGCGTCAATCTGGCGAAGCTTGATCCGGTGCTGGCTTTTGGCCTGGCACTTCTGGCGCCTTTTCCTGCGGCGGCGGCGGCGCGTTGGGATCGCGGCACGCGGTTAGCCACACATCATACAAGGGATGCTCTACGGCGTTGAGGCCAGGGCTTTCGGCAAACATCCAGCCGGAAAAAATGCGTTTGCGCTTGCCATCATTGCTTTGCTCATCAACTTCAACAAAGGCCAAAGTCTTGGGCCTCTCGGTAATGGGACGCGTGTTGCAGACATCTGCCTTGACGATAAGGCCGCCAAATTTCCTTTCTTCACCTATCTTCACTTCAAAGCTGGTGGTTTGGCCCATGATCTTGTCGAGCCCTGCGAACACCGCAATAGGGTTTGAAATGATTTCAGCTTGTGCGCCTGCCACAAAGAAACAGGCAAAGCCAAGGACCAGTGCAAATTGTTTCATTGTTTGGGTTGCGCTGCCCCAGCAGCAGGTGAAGGCGGCGCATCGCTGCCTTTGCCCTTGGAGAACATGGCCTGGCTGATCAAGCTCCACATATCCACAGAGCCTTGTGTGTAAGAAATCTCGCTGCCGTCTTTCAACTTTCCATCGCTTCCGCCGGGCTCAAGCGCCACGAATTTGTTGCCCAGCAGGCCTTCAGATGTGATCTTCGCGGAAGTATCATCCGCCAGGGTAAGTTCTGGCCGAAGTTGCATCACCAGGCGGGCCTGAAAAGACTTTGGGTCCAGCGTCTGGCCGACAATGGTGCCGACTTTAATGCCCGCAATGCGCACGTCCGTGCCCACGTTAATGCCATCGATATTGTCAAACTGCGCTGAAACGCGGTAACCGCCAGCGCCCCTGCTCAACCCGGCACCAACATAGGCAAAAACCAGAAACAACAACGCCACCGCCACGACTGCGGCACCAACGATGGTTTCAAGTACTTCAGATTTCATTCTGGCTTCCATGCCTGATAGTCAGCGGCGGCCTTCAATGGCTTGCCACCAACGGCAATTGAACCCGGCGGATGATAAGCACCCACTGTTCCGGTCAAGTTCTCCACATGTGGCTTCTGCCAATCACGCGGCACATAATTTTCCTGTGTTGGAGCGACGTCCGTGCGGTGGTGCAACCAGCCATGCCAGCCGGGGCCAACTTGCGATGCTTCGCTATAGCCCTTGTAGATCACCCAGCGGCGCTCTGGGATGGAATCCGGCACCGCAGATTTCGCCTTATAGTAACGATTGCCCAATTCATCCTGGCCCACAAAGCCGCCCTTGCGCCAAGTGTAGAAGCGCGTGTTCAGGGACTGGCCGTTCCACCAAGTAAAAAACTGTTTCAAAAATTGCATGTTTCAGAGACTCTTTTCAACACTGGCCAATATGGCGGAAGCCTTGGCTTGTTTCAATCAAGATTTGGGCTGCATGATGACGATGCTCACACCGTCCTTTTGATGCGTGGCAAGAGTTTCAACATTCGGGTCTTTTTGCAATGTGTCGATCAATTTGGCCACGTCTACAGTGGTGGCCGGGTGATCCATCGGCAAGGCATAAAGCCCCATGTTGTTATGGGCCGCCTCTTCACGGAAATAGATGAGATAAACATTGTCGACACCGCTTGAGGAAGCGATCTTGATATTGGATTGAAACGCACGCAACACAAACCGTTGATCCGTGCCATTTGGAGAAGCCAGTGTCGCCGTCAGTTTGGCACGCAAGCCAGCATGCACCAACGGGCGCGGTGCAATATCATTGATGCTGGCGCGCTCATTAAGATAGGGCGCTATGTCATGCCAGCCCCAATGGCCCCATATCTTGTAATTCTCTTTGGACAAGGCATCTTTCAACGCGGGTAAAGGCCCCACCCATTGCATAACAAACTGATCAGTCACACGGCCCATCATGTTGATGCGCTTGCTGGGCAGCTGGCTCCACCCATGATCCACAAAGTCAGCCGTTGAAAATGCCACAAATCGGTTCAACGGTTGATAGCGTTCTGCCTGCCTGTCGAAATCATGGGTGATGTGGAACGTTGCGGCCATGGTAAAAACCACCAGCGCGGTGGACAACAAATACAATGGGCGAACCCGGTTGAAGGGCACAGTGCTGATTGCCACTGAAAACAGAACCACGATAATGGACGCGATCAAAATTCCGCCTACCACATCGCTAAACCAATTGACGCCGAGATAGAGCCGCGAAAAACCAATGGTCACCACAAACATGGCGAAACAAGCAATCAACAAAGCTTGGCTCCAGCGCGACAGGCCGCGCGCACAGCATATGCCCAAAGTGCCAAGCACTGTGCCTGCCATGAGCGCGTGGCTCGACGGAAAGCGGAACCACATGGCATGTGCACCCAAACCATGTGGAGGAAGCGCGATTGAGAAAGCCACCAAAATCAATTTCGCAATCAGGATTGTTGCAACAATCGTCCACGCGGCGCGCCATTTGCGCACGAACAAAAGCCAGATAACTGGCACAGCCGCCACGGCATAAAGCACGGGTTCGTCACCTAACATGGACAGGCGGATAAACAGCTCATCGCCCGGCACGGAGCGCAGTTCACTGAAAAAATTGAAAAGCGATTGGTCAAAGTCTCCTACCGCTTGACGGATGATCAGGCCGCCGAGCAGATCGGCCAGTCCCACAACAGCAAGCACACCGGTAAAGAAGCTGAGCAAGAACAGAATCGAATTGGGGTTTTCAGGCGCCATCACCAAACCAAAACGTCGCACTGATGGGAAACGGCTGGTTTGGGCCCAAGTGGAAAGATAACGCTGCAACGCATGGCGATGCGGATCAGCCAAGCCTGCGATCAGACGCACCAGCCAGCCACCAATGGCCAAAACGGTGAACAGAACCATGAGTGCAAACAACAAGCGGCCGCTCAGTTCACCTGCGAAGGCTAAGGCTTGGCCCAAAAGTATGCCCGGCAAAATATGTGCGGCACCCCAGGCTGTTCCTGAAATCAAGTTCACCACAAAGAAGAAAGTCTGGCTCATGCCAAACATGCCAGCAATACCAGGTACCACTGCTTTAATACCGGGAATGAAACGCCCGATGGCTATGGATTTGCCACCATGCTCACGTACATATTGCTCACCCTTATCCAGCAAGGCGGGAAAACGACTGAGTGGCCACATGGTTTTTAGGCGGTCGCCATACCAGCGGCCAGCCCAATAAGACAGTTGATCACCAAAGATGCAGCCAAATACAGTGGCACCCAACACGGGCCAGAATGGAAGCTTGCCAGCCCCCACCAAAGTGCCGGCGGTGACCAAGACCACGGTTGAGGGCACAAACAGGCCGATAATCAACAGTGCTTCCCCCAGAGAGACCCCGAAAATCAATACCAGCGCCCAGAATGGATGCGCTGAAAGATCGTTCATCATATTGGAGACGAGGGTGGAAAAGTATTCCATGAATTTCCAGGTTGATCGAGAGGCGGTTTCGGTCGCATAGCTAGGCCAGAAACGTTTTATTTTCTACTTAAGTTTTTTGGATGACGGTGTATGAATTTCTCGACCATGATACTGCTTATTGGTGCTGGTTTTGCAGGGGGTTTGGCCAATGCCTTGGCAGGCGGGGCATCACTTTTCACCTTTCCGGCGTTGCTTGGCGCGGGCCTTTCGCCTGTGATTGCCAACGCGTCTAATTCATTTGCACTTCTGCCGGCCAATTCCATGGCGGCCTGGGTTGACCGCGAAAAGCTGCCAGCGCGCACCCCAGCCACGCGATTAAAATTCTTCTGCGCCATGCTGGGCGGCATTCTTGGCGGGGCCTTGTTGATCTTCACCCCCGCCAAGTATTTTCAACTGCTGGTGCCAGCACTCATCGGGCTGGCAACCGCCATGTTCATTTTTGGCAAATCACTGCAACGCGGTTTGGGCAAACTATTGGGCGGAGGCGAACATCCAAGGCTGTGCGCTAGTCTGCTTTTTCTGTCTGGCATTTATGGCGGCTATTTTGGGGCTGGGCTTGGCGTCGTCATGATGGCTGTGCTTGGTGCAACAACAGCATGGGAAATGCGCATGAACAATGCGTTCAAGAACATCGCCAATGTAGCGGCCAATGTTGCCGCAAATGTACTGTTCATCTCGTCCGGCATGATCGCCTGGCACGAAACCCTGATCATGATTTTGGGCACCGCCGTGGGTGGATATTTGGGCGGCAGTCTGGTGAAGGTGTTGCCAGCACAAGCTGTGCGCCTGACCATTTGTGTGTCTGGCGTGGTGATGACAGCGATCTATATCAACCGTTATTGGCTATAGGCTTTGGCGATTTGAGCGGCAAGGCGCGCGTTGTTTTCAACCAGTGCGATGTTGGCGGTGAGTGATTTTCCCGCCGTGGCATCTGCAATCGCCTTCAACAGAAAGGGCGTGGTTTGCTTGCCCATGATGTGTTGTTGTTTAGCATCAGCCAAAGCGCGTTGAATGACGGGCTCAATCTCATGGGCGGGAATTTCGAAATCTGCGGGAATGGGGTTGGCCACCACCACGCCGCCCGTTAGGCCCAGTTTCCATTTGGCTTTCATCAAGGCTGCCACATCTTGGGCTGAATCCAACCGCATCGGCACTTTGTATTCGGAGTTGCGCGAATAAAAGGCAGGGAAAACATCGGTGCCGTAGCCCACAACCGGTACGCCCAAGGTTTCCAGCACCTCCAACGTCAGCGCTAAATCGAGGATGGCTTTGGCGCCTGCAGTCACCACCGCCACATTGCTTTTGGAAAATTCATCCAGGTCATTGGAGACATCGAAAGTTTGCTCCGCGCCCCGGTGCACCCCGCCCATGCCGCCAGTGGCAAACACTGCAATGCCAGCCATGGCGGCAAGGCGCATGGTGGAGGCAACCGTGGTGGCGCCATCCAAGTTTCTGGCCACGACATAGGGAATATCTCGCGTTGATACCTTGATGATGGAAGGGCCGTTCTTGGCGAATTGTTTCAGCTCATCAGTGGAAAGACCTGCGCGTAATTCGCCCCCAACAATGGCGATTGTCGCAGGCGTTGCGCCCTGCTCTGTGATGATGCTTTCAACTTTCTGTGCCATCTCAAAATTCTGAGGGTAAGGCATACCGTGCGCGATGATGGTGGATTCCAGCGCCACCACTGGCTTGCCGTTATTGAGGGCGGCTTTGACATCGGCAGACAGGATGATTTTCATTTTCTATTCCAACGTTGAAGCATGGGAGGCCAAGACTTTCGCCGCCAGTTCTTGCCCCAATTCGGCGGCTTTGACGAGAGGCATGCCTTTGATGAGACCACATATGAGCCCGGCGGTTGCCGCATCGCCAGCGCCTGTTACATCAAGCACAGTTTTGGCGCGCGCCGCAATATGGGTGAGCAGTCCGTCAGCATAGGCATAGGCGCCATCAGCCCCGGCGTGAATGACAAGATTTTTCAGCCCCATTCGCTCAAGACTTTGTGCGGCCAAAGGCGGCAGGCGCGAACCCGTTAGCGCTTCGATCTGATCAAGGTTGGGCGTTGCCAAGAAAACGGGGGTGCCATCCATCAAGATTTTCAGGCGTTGCGATTTTTCAACCGATACGGGCTCGATGATGAGTTTGTCTTTGGCCAAGGCGGCCAGTGCCAAAAGTGTATCAATGTGCAAATTGCAATCCGCCAAGACGAACTTGGCGGATTGAATTTCAGCTGCATGTTTTTGGATCAATTCAGGTGTGAGAGCTTGCAGTACCCCCATGTCATTGGCAGCCGTGATGAGTTCGCCTTGCTCATCCAGAAAGGCGATATAGGTTCCGGTCACGCCAAGGCCGATCTTGCAGGCGGATATGTCAACGCCTGCCGCAGCAGTTGCCGCCAAAAGGCTTTCACCCACCGCATCATCGCCCACCACACTCAGCAAGCCGACGTCAATATCAAGCCTTGCCAGATTATGTGCGATGTTGCGGGCCACCCCGCCCGGCTTGGTGGTGACCACTGAAGGATTGGAGGTTGCCGCCACAGGCCTAGTTGTGGATTTGGCCTTGATATCCAGATTTGCGCCGCCGATCACCAGAACGTCCATGGCTTATTGATAGTCGCTGGCCCTTCACAGGCCAAGCGATTTGGCGCATCAATTGTGCGAGGAGTGCAGAAAATGAAAACTGGATCTTGCCTGTGTGGCGCTGTGGCCTTTGAAATTCAAGGGGCCTTGGATGATGTGATTGCCTGTCATTGCAGCCAATGTCGCAAGATGACGGGCAATTATTGGGCCTCCACACATAGCGCCGACAAAGACTTGCAATTCACCCGGCAAGATGGATTGAAATGGTATGCCGCCTCAGATTTCGCCAAGCGCGGCTTTTGCAAGGAATGCGGCTCCAGCCTGTTCTGGAAGAAAAATGATTCTGATGTCACCTCGATTTGCGCAGGCACAATTGATGGCAAGACGGGCCTTAAGCTCGGCGGGCACATCTACACAGCGGATGCGGGTGATTATTATGTCATCGCTGGCGGCGAATATAGGAAGTAATAACTCAGCAAATTCATTTGTGGGCAGGCATGCGCACGGCTAGCTTGCTTGGCATAATGACAATTACGATTCCTATTTATTCGGCTAGAACAGCATGATCCCCAATCTTGCCCCCATTGACCAGCGCATTGTGTTGGCCAGCTTGCCGCGCTGGTTGGGCTTTATTGGGCTGTGCCTTGGCATGGCCATGGCCATTCTTGATATTCAGGTGGTGGTCACCTCGCTGCCGGTGATTGAAAAGGCGCTGGATATTGGCGCTGATCAGATG
>Ga0209069_10000524_pt1 | contig 17866 bp, 19 predicted proteins | sample Str013_2_FD_187202 | JGI IMG/M metagenome (GOLD analysis project Ga0209069, IMG submission 187202) | Freshwater sediment microbial communities in response to fracking from Pennsylvania, USA - Straight Creek_MetaG_SC_2013 (SPAdes) (version 2) | ecosystem: Environmental > Aquatic > Freshwater >...
GACACCAGCCCTCCATTCGTGAAGCACGACGGTGACGCGGTGTCAGACCCTCAGGGTCTGACACCGGCCCTCCGTCCCCCGATCAGGACTTGGCGGGCTTCGTCTCGGGCATCTCGACCGCGAGTCCGGCCGCCTTCCAGGCATTGAAGCCGCCCTGCAGATGCGCCACCGGCTTCAGCCCCATGCGCTGCGCCTGCTGGGTGGCGAGCGCGGAGCGCCAGTCCGCCGCGCAGTGAAAGATGAAGGTCTTGTCCTCGCCGAACACCGGCTTGAAATAAGGGCTGTCCGGGTCGATCCAGAATTCGAGCATGCCGCGCGGGCAGTGAACCGAGCCTGGAATCTTTCCGTCGCGCTGCAGCTCGCGGATGTCGCGGATGTCGACGATCACGACATCGGGCCGCTGCCGCATGGCCTCGACCTCGGCGGGCGGCAGCTCCTGAATCTCCTGCTTGGCGGCCTCGATCAGTTGCTTCACACCGAGCGTGATGGTTTGCGGCACGGGAGCCTTCCTTGCGTTCGCGTTCGCCGGCCAGTGTAGGCGATCCCGTCCGGATCGGCCAACCGCATTCGAGCATCGTTCGACGTCGATCATTCGATCACGTCGCAAGCCAGGTTTCTCACGCCGTTGTGCACTGCGATCAACAGTCGTCACGTGCCCGTGACACCCCCTAAACATTCCACCACTGGTGAGGCATATGTGGGCAACGCCGACAATGCTCGGCAATCAAACGGAAGGGAAACTCAAATGAAAAACCTCATCGCACTCGCCATTATCGCTCTCGGCCTGTCTGCCGGCCTCGTAAGCAGCATCAATACCGCCAGCGCCAAGTCCTGGCAGGAGGAAACCTTCGAGCCCAAGGGCCCGTGATCTCGCTCTCCACCAACCCGGACAATACGGCAACACAATACACCAAACGGAGACCAACCATGAAAAACCTGATCGCACTCACCATCGTCGCCCTCGGCCTCGCAGCAGGTCTGGTCGGAACCACCCAGAGCGCCAGCGCCGCGACCTGGCAGGAGGAAGCGTTCACCGACAAGTCGTGATCGTGCTCCCGACCGCTATCAACTCAGCTTCGAAACCAAACGGAGACCAACCATGAAGAACCTGATCGCACTCACCATCCTCGCCCTCGGCCTCGCCACCGGCATCGCGAGTTCCGCCAGCGCCAAATCCGTGGCCGACACCGTTCGCGACGAGGTGTTCCAGCCGAAGGGCCCCTGATTACAGGGCCTCAATTCTGATCGACGACCGACCGGGGGGCAGGATGCGCACCTGCCCCCCGTTGATTCCCGCTCCTTCCCTCACCCGGACCGGCGGGCCAAATGCCACATCCCCGCCATAGTGGGAGCGTCTATCGTGCCGGTACATCGCAACAGCGAGTCGCTCCTTGATGCGCCTGCCCGCCGCCCTGGTCCTGCTGGCGCTCGCCCTAACCGGTGCGGGCTGCTCGACGGCGCAAGAGTCGGCAGGCGCCAGCTCGACTCAATTCTCCAACTTCAAGAACGCGCCGCGCAGCTCCGGCGGTATCACCGAGCAGGGCGACTACAAGCTGACCGAGCGGGAAAGCGGGCTCGACTGCAAAAAGCTGACCGGGCTGATGATGCTGCGCATCAATGTGATGCGGGACATGGCCAAGGGACCGCAACCGTCAGCGCCTGCCAAGGCCATGCAGTCCTCGGCTCATAGTGTGCTCGGGTTCTCCGATATCGGCAATGATCCCAAGGCCGACGCGGCGCGTGAGCGCAAGCGGCTCGATGCGCTCAACCGCGCGCTCGCCGACAAGAAGTGCAAAACCATCGACATCGATGTCGCGCTCGCCGCGCCGATCGGCGCCGCGACACCCACCCGGAACGGAGCCGCAACAAAGTAGCGCGGTATCGATCGCTGCCTCGGCCGGCCTTTCCGGCTTGCGCGCATTTCACGTCCCGGCCTGCAAGCCGATCAGCCGCCGATAGAAGGCATCGGCCGCGGCGTGCGCTTGCGGGTGCTGCCCCGCGGCGATGTCGGGAGGATCGCCCGAAAGCCGGGATTGCAGCCAGCGGTCGAGCACGCCGAGGCGCGGGCCGATCCCCAGCTCGGCGGTCAGGCGCTTGGTCTCGCGCAGACGTCGGATCGATGTCATCACCTCGTCCGGCACCGAGCCGCCGGCCAGCAGCGCCTCGAGTTGCATCGGCGGTGGGCGGCGATGGGTCAGCACCCAGTCGAGCGCCAGCAGCGGGCGAACCGCGTAAAAGTACTTCTTCAGCTTCACCGTCTCCCGCCCGTCGATCTGCCGCCACTGCGACCGCGCCTGGCTCCAGTAGTGGTATGCGAGGGGCCGCCGGCTCGCCACCTTCTCGAACAGCTCGCGCGCCTCGGCGACGAACGCAGGGTTGGCGCGGTATTGGATCGGCGAGGCCAGCCATTCGAACAGCACCGGATTGGACTTGAGCAGCAGCCGCAGGCTCTTGCGGATGTCCCAGCCGGACAGATCGATCTCCTTTTCGTCGATGCCCTTCTCGATGACGTCGCGCTGGTCGCTCAGCGACACGTACCAGGGCAACGCGTGCTGATAGATGAAGCGCACGTCGTAATCGCTGTCGGGGGAGGGGAAGCCCCAGGCGCGGCTGCCCGATTCGACGGCCAGCAGGATGCGCACGTCATGCTCCGCCTCGATGGCGGCAAGCCGCGAAAGGATGTGGGAGCGGATCTCCGGTGCGATGGCGTCGGTGCTCATGGCCCACATCTATCAAAATATCATGGCGGTTGGGACCGATTTTCGGTCGTCCCCGAACGGTTTCCCTGGGCGATTCCGTTCAACCGTCGCAACTGTAGACTCCCCTCACCTGTCGCTGCCGCGACATCCTCTCCGTCTTGGCGTAGCCAAGCTCCGCTTGGACGGGAGAGGAAAGACAGAGGGCGGCCATGCGCGATGCGCCCCTCTTCCTTCTCCCTCGGGAGAAGGTGCCCCGGAGGGGCGGATGAGGGGTCTGTCGCCGCCTGGTGTCGAGGAATTTGGTGGCCCTGTCCATCAAACCCGTTCGACGATTTTGCCCTTGCCTCGATCCGCCATTCTGCGAAACACTCCCGCCGGTCGAATAGCGACCGCCCGGAGGACGCCGAATGACCGTTCGTGTGTTATATCCCGAAAACCAGATCGCCGACGACACGCTCGAACGGGAGATCTTCGGCCCGGACGTGCACATCGTGCGGCGCGCGGTGCCATCGCTCGCCGAGCTGCCGACCGCCGAATGCGCCGACATCGACGGGCTAATGATCACGCGGCTCGCCGTGACCGGCGAGGACATGGCACGGTTTCCCAAGCTGCGCTGCATCGTGCGCATGGGGGTCGGCTACGACAAGCTCGACCGCAAGACCGCGGCCGCGCGGGGTGTGCTGATCTGCAACGTGCCCGACTACGGGACCACCGAGGTCGCCGATCATGCCATGGCGCTGGCGCTGGCGTTGCGGCGCGGCATCATCCTCTACCACGAGACGCAGCGCGGCGAGCCGGCGGCGCCCTGGAAGCCGATCATCGGCGATCTCATCCGCCGCTCGGGTGTGCAGACCTTCGGCATCGTCGGGCTCGGCCGCATCGGCACCGCCGTCGCGCTGCGGGCCAAGGCATTCGGCTTTCGCGTGGTGTTCTACGATCCCTATCTGCCGAACGGCGCGGAACTGGCCATCGGCATCGAGCGGGCGCGCACCCTGGATGCGTTGCTCACCCAGACCGATACGCTGTCCGTGCACACGCCGCTCACCGCCGAGACCAAGGGTCTGCTCGGCGCCAAGGAGTTCGGCAAGCTGCGCAAGGGTGCGGTCGTGGTCAATACCGCGCGCGGGCCGATCATCGATCTGGAGGGCCTTGCCGCGGCGCTCAAGAGCGGCCATCTCGCCGCCGCCGGCATCGACGTGGTGCCGGTCGAGCCGCCGGTGGAGCCGTTGCCGTCGCTGATCAAAGCCTACCGGGCGCGAGAGGCGTGGCTGGAGGGGCGGCTGGTGATCACACCGCACGCCGCCTTCCACTCGCCGCAGTCGGAGCACGACACCCGCGTCAAGGCGGCCGAGACCATGCGCGCGGCACTGCTGACCAACCGTCCGCAGAACGTGATCACGCCGGACATGTACTGAGCGGCCGGCAAAGTTGCGGTGCCATCACATGGCCGGCGGGTCGATCATGACGAACACATCGCCGCCGTAGCCGGCCTCCGCGGGGATCCGGATCATGCGCTGGCCGGTCTCGGCTTTGAACATCTGCGGCGTGATCGACACCACCTGCCGGCCGCGGGCCGCTGCCAGCGCCGCCTCGGCATCGGCATGCTCGGCCAGCTTGCGCAGGTTCATCCGCGTTGCAAAAACCAGCTTGTAGCGCCCGGCATCGGTCTCCGCCACCGCCCGCGCCGGCGCGATCCAGACCGAATCGACGGCCTCGCCACCATCGTGCGCGGCAAGCTGGTCGGCCGGTGCCACGGCGGCGAAGAAATGCGTATCGAACCGCTTGGGCCGGTCCAGCGGCGTAATCCAGTGCGCGAAGTGAACGAGGCTCGAGGTCTCCAGCACGAGATCCTCCCGCGCCAGGAACTCGCTGAAGGCGAGGCTGCCGTCGCCGAGCGCCGGACCATGGCGTGCGGAGATATCGGCGGTTTCCATGCCGGTGACGAGGCCGCTCGCGCCGCGACGCGCGGCCAGCAGAATGCCGCATTCCTCGAAGGTCTCGCGGATGGCGGTGACGCGGAACGCAAGCGCGGTCTCATCGAGCGCCGCGGCGGCCGCATCGCAGGTCCGATGCCGGGCCGCGGCAATCTTGCGATCGTCACCATCCATTGAGCCGCCTGGGAACACCAGCGCGCCGCCGGCAAAGGCGATGTCGCGATTGCGCACCTGCATGAACACCTCGATGCCGTCGGCCGCGCTGTCGCGCAGCAGCATCACCGTGGAGGCAAGGCGTGGCGTTACGATGTTGTCGCTCATGATCTCTCGCTGTGCCGCGGCAACCCGGGGGCAGGCTCGTCAGGTGTCGCCGCCGATGCCGCGCTGGAAGGTGGAGGGGACGATGCCCTTGGTCGAGCTCAGCCGCTTGGCCAGCCAGTAAGCCTGCGGCGGCGGCACCGCGGTGAACTGCCGATCGAGGCCCATTTTCTGCGCGGCATCCATCGGCCAGTGCGGATTGTAGAGGATTTCGCGGGCCAGTGCGATCAGATCCGCCCGCCCCTCGGCCAGGATCGCCTCGGCCTGGTCGGAATGGATGATCAGGCCGACCGCCATGCTCATGATTCCGGCCTGCTTCCTCAGCGTCTCGGCGTAGGGCACCTGATAGCCATAGCTGATCGGCCCGGCGCTCACCACCGGCGCGCCGCGCATGCCGCCGGAGCTGCAATCGATGACATCGACGCCCTTGGCCTTGACGATGCGGGCGAGCGCGACGCTCTGCTCAGGGCCCCAGCCGGCATCGTCCTCGACGGACAGGCGCAGAAACAAAGGCTTGCCCGCGGGCCAGCGGGCGCGCACCGCCTCCACCACCTCGATGCAGAACCGCATGCGATTGAGTTCCGAGCCGCCATACGCGTCGGTGCGCGCATTGGCCAGCGGCGACAGGAACTCATGAATGAGATAGCCGTGCGCGCCATGGATATCGAGCACGTCGTAGCCCGCCTCGTGCGCCCGGCGGGCGGCCTCGCCATAGGTTTCGATCAGCTTCGGCACCTCGGATGGCAGCAGCGCGCGCGGCAGCGGATCGGTCTCGGGCAGGGCGAGTGCGCTCGGCGCTACCAGCTCCCAGTCGTCCCAATCCTCGATCTCGGCCGAGCGCACCAAGGGTGCCCCGCCTTCCCAGGGCCGGAACCGGCGGGCCTTGCGCCCGGAATGTCCGATCTGGATGCCGGGGATGGCCCCGTGCGCGCGGATGAAATCGACGCACCGCTTGAGGCCGGGCACGAACGCGTCGTTCCACAAACCCAGATCGCCGAGCGTGCCGCAGCCGCGCCGCTCGACCTTGGTCGACTCCATGATGACGAGACCGGCGCCGCCCGCCGCGAAGCGGCCGGCGTTGACCAGGTGCCAGTCCGTCGCAAAGCCCTTGACGGCGGCATACTGGTGCATGGGCGCGACCACGATCCGGTTCTTGAGACGGACATCGCGCAGCGTGATCGGTGTGAACAGCAGGGGTTGCGCCATCTGAGCTCCCTCGATTGCCGCAGCATCATGTTGCATCTGCGCGCAGAGGGCAATGCCGCATCGGCCATTTGAGAGCCGAGGCGTCAGTGCAGCTGGATCAGAGCCAGCCCGAGCACGATCGCGACCGCGGCGAGCCAGCGTGCCGGCCCGAACCGCTCGCCCAGTCCGAACGTGGCGATGAGGGCCGCGAACAGCACCGAGGTCTCGCGCAGGGCGCCGACGAGGCCGATCGGCGCCTTCGTCATCGCCCACAGCGCGGTGCCGTAGGAGATGAGCACCATGGCACCACCCACGAGCGCCTGGCCCCAATCGGCGCCCACCGAAGGCAGCAGCGCCCGCCCGCGCAGCCACAGGCCGGTGAGCAGCATCAGTGCGCCGTTGAGCGCCATCATGGCCAGCACATAGCCCGCCGCATTACCCGACACCCGCGCGCCGATGCCGTCGATCAGCGTATAGCCGACGATCACGGCGATGAGGCTCGCCACGCAAGCCAAGGCGCGCCGGTCGAGCCCGCCGCGCCGCAAGCCGTCCCGCCCCAGCCCGATCACGCCCGCGCACAGCACGCAGACGCCGATCGCCGCCAGCGGCGCCGGCCGTTCACCGAGCAGCGCTGCGCCCAGCAGCACCGTGAACAACGGTGCACCGCCACGAACCAGCGGGTACACGGCCGAGTAGTCGGCGGCGCGATAGGCCAGTCCGACGAGCACGAAATAGCCGACATGGACGATGGCGGAGGCAGCCACGTAGGGAAGGCTTGCCGATTGCGGCACGCCACTGACAACCAGCGCCGGCAGCGCCACCACGGCCGCGCCGATGGCAATCCATGTCGAAGTCACCAGCGGATCGCCGGTGCGACCCTTGAGCATGGCGTTCCAGCTCGCGTGCAGCACCGCGGCCGCCAGAACCGCCAGCAGCACATGCGTCGGCATGGTCCCCTCGAAGTTGTCGTCCCGCTCCCCAACATACGACAACTTCTCCCTCCCCCCAATCTTCCGTGGAGAGAGGGTCAGGGTGAGGGGCGGCTGCAGGCACGACCTCAGTTTGATGCCGCCCCTCACCCCAACCCTCTCTCCGTAAACGACGGGGAATGAGGGATGCGTGGGCGTCATCCCCGCATCGCGCCGAGCACGAGCGCGCGCAGTGCCCTTTCCCCCATGGACCGGGGCTTTGCGAGTTGCAGACGTTCGAGCCCGTCCTGCTGCGGTTTGGTCGGCGCATGCCACGCACCCTTGAGCAGCCGCCGCGCCAGGCCGAGCGGCGTTGCCGACTTGAGCGCGCGGAGCACCGGCACCAGCGCCTGCTCGGTCGGGGTCATATCGGTTCCGAACGGAAACACCGGCAGCAGGCCGTCCCGCCGCGCCTTCTGCAGCGCCGCGGCAATCCGCGCCGGATTGTTGGAGCGCGCGGACTCGGGGACAACGTAGCTCGCCGCCAGCTTGCCGGCGCTCACCGCCTGCCGCCGCAACCCATCCTGAAATGCGCTGTCGGCGATCTCGATCATGGCGATGATCACCTCCTGATCGGTCCTGCCGCGGATGTCGGCAACCCCGTATTCGCTCACCACCACATCGCGCAGCGGGCGCGTCACCGTCGCATTGCCATAGCGCCAGACAATGTTGGAGTGCTCGCGCGCGCCCGCCCGGTGCCGGCTGCGCACAGCCAGGATCGAGCGCGCGCCTGCCAGCTCCTGCGCCATCGTCACGAAATCGTGCTGCCCGCCGACGCCGCCGACGACACGCCCGTCCTCCAGCTGGTCGGAGGAGGCGGCGCCCAGCAGCGTCACCACCAGCGCGGTATTGACGAACCGCGCATCGCGCCGCTGTATCCGTTTCAAGACTTCGTCGCCATAGAGATCGTTGATATAGGAGATCGACGTCATGCGGATCTGCGCCAGCTCGTCGGGCGGCAGACTGCGCAGCTCGCGATAGAAGGCGCGCGAGCCGATGAAGAAGCCGGCATGCAGGATCGGCCCGTTGCCCGAATCCGCGATCGCGCCGTCCGCCCCGCGCACCGGCACGCGCCGTTTCAGAATCCCCGCTCTCCTGAGCGCGAGGAAGCCTTCCACCAGCATCTCGCTGCAACCATAGAGCCCGCTCGTGAACGGCTGCAGCCCGGCCTCCTCGCTCGGCCGCACGCCGAGTTTGGCGATCAGCGCGCGGAACGCGGCGTTGTCGGTGTGTCGCAGGATCAGCACATGCGTCAGCGCGTCAGCGAACGAGCCGATGCCGATCTGCAGCGTGCCGCCGTCCTTTATCCATGGCGCGGCCTGCAGCGCCATCGCATAGTCGGTGAGCGATACTGGCTCCTTGGGCGGCGCGAACAGATCATAGTGCGGCTGGTTGGGCTCGAGCAGCACGTCGAACTCGCGCGCCGCGATCTCGGCTTCGCCCGGCATGTACGGCAGGTTCGAATTGATCTCGCCGGCGACCACGATCGGCTGGCCGCGCGCGCGCCGCTCCGCGACATACGACAGCATGTCGAGCGTGACATCGGTGTTGGCGGCGAGGCTGACCGTTGCGGAGGCGCGGTCGAAGCTTGGCGCCACCGTCTGCGCGAGCACGTTGACGCCGATGCGTTTGAGATGCGCGGCAACCTGTGTGTAGTTGAGGCTGACATAGCTCTGCTGCACATTCGCGTTGTCGAGCGCAGCCCCGGCTTGCAGGAAGAATTCGTGCACCTCGATGTTGGGCGGCAACGCGCCACGCCGCTGCGCCTCCACATAGGCGACGTCGGGATAGCTCGCGAACAGCCGGTCGAGCAGCGGCTTGACGAAGCGTTTTTCCAAATCGCTGCCGTAGAGCGGGCGCTGCAGCGTCAGGCCGGTGAAGATCCTGAGCCGCAAGCTCGGGTCCGCCTCCGCCATGCGATAGAGCGCGTTGAGGATCAGCACCGGCTTGCCGATGCCGATCGGCGCCGCCACGATGAGATCGCGGCCGACGCTGTCGATGATGGCCTGGGCGCAGCGGGCGGGATCGGCGCCGCGGAATTGCGCCATCAGCCGGCGCCGCCCGACAGTCCGCGCACGATCAGCCGGTTGAGCCGTTTGGCAAATGCTGCCGGGTCGGCCGGCACCTCGCCGTCCAGAATCTGCGCCTCCTCCAGCAGCAGCGCGGCAATGTCGGCGACGTCCTCCTCCCGGGCCGCGCGCTTGGCGGCCGAAAGCGCCTCCACCAGTGGATGGCGCATGTTGATCTCCAGGATCGGCTTGCCTCCGACGCCGCGGTTCTGCCGCGACAGCAGCCGTTCCAGCTCGCGGTCGGGGCCCATGCCGCCGGCGACGAGGCAGGCCGCGCTGTCCGTCAACCGCTGCGAGGCTTTCACATCCTGAACCCTCTCGCCGAGCGCCGACTTGACCGCCGCGATCACCACCGCATCATCGATGGCCGCGGAAGGCGATGGTGCCGCGTCCTTTGCCTTGCCCGCTTCGTCGATCAGCGGCACCAGAGAGAGATCGATGTCGCCCTGGCTGAGCGAGCGCAGCGGCTTGCCGTCGAAGGAATGCGGCATCGACGTCCAGAACGCATCCACCTGGTCGGTCAGCAGCAGCACCTCGATGCCGCGCGCCTTGGCCGCTTCCAGCTTCGGGTTGGATTTCAGCCGCTCGACGCTCTCCCCGACGAGGTAGTAGATCTCGGTCTGGTTGGGCTTCATGTCGGAAAGGTATTGCCTGAGCGTGCGCGGCCCGCTGTCGGTCGTGGTCTGAAAGCGGGCCAGCTCCAGCAGCTTGTCGCTGCGCTCGTGGTCCTCGTAGATGCCTTCCTTGAGCACGCTGCCGAACGCGTCCCACAGCTTTGCATAGGTCTCGGGGCTCTTGTCCGCCAGGCTTTCCAGCTCCTGAATCACGCGCGCCGACACCGCCTTGCGGATCAGCGCCACCTGCGGATTGTTCTGCAGCATCTCGCGCGAGATGTTGAGCGGCAGGTCCTCGCTGTCGATGACGCCGCGCACGAAGCGCAGGTACGCCGGCAACAGGTCGGCATCATCCGTTATGTAGACACGGCGCACATAGAGTTTGACGCGGCCCTTGCGCTCGGGATCGAACAGATCGAACGGCCGGCTCGACGGCGCGAACAGCAGCACCGCATACTCCTGCCGTCCTTCGGCGCGGTAGTGCAGCGTCATGGCGGGCTCGTCGAACGCCCCCGCGATCGAGCGGTAGGCCTGCGTATAGTCCTCGGCCTTCAGCTCGGTTTTGGACCGCTGCCAGATGGCGCTCGCCGCATTGATCTGGCGGGGCTTGGCGTCCCCCTCGATGAGCTCGATCGGGAACTGGATGTGATCGGAGTAGGCGTGCACGACCCGCTCGATGGTGTGCGGCTCGAGGTAGCGTTTCGCATCCGCCTTCAGGTGCAGCACAATCTCGGTGCCGCGGGCCACGCGCTTGGCGGCGTCTTCGTCGGCCGCCAGCACCTCGAACCCCGCGCCCCCCGTCGAGCGCCACACCCACGCCTCCCCGGCGCCTGCGTGCCGGCTGGTGACCGCGATGGTGTCGGCAACCATGAAGGCGGAATAGAAGCCGACGCCGAACTGGCCGATCAGCCCGGCCCCTTCCTTGGCTTCGGCGAGGCGGGCGACGAACGCGCGCGTGCCCGATCTGGCTATGGTGCCGAGATTGTCGATCAGCTCCTGCTTGTCCATGCCGATGCCGGTATCGGTGATGGTGAGCGTGCCGGCCTTGGCGTCGGGCGTAATGGTGACGGCGAGCCGGTCGGCGCCGGCATTGAGCTCGGGCCTGCCGATCGCCTCATAGCGCAGCTTGTCGCAGGCATCCGACGCATTGGAGATCAGCTCGCGCAGGAAGATGTCGGTGTCCGAATAGACCGCGTGCACCATCAGGTGCAGCAGCTGGGCGACCTCGGCCTGGAACGCGTGGGTCTCGGCGGCGGGCTTGGTGTCGGTGGTCATGTCGCTGGCTCGCGTGAAATCTTACGGAACGGCGTCGATATAGCGAATGGGGGAACGGCCGCAAGGGGGGCAATGCCCGTTATGGGCCGTCCGGCCAGGGAAATGCAATGCACCGCGCGCCTGCTGACCGGGCCTGTTGTCGGGCGCGAGCGGCCGGCCGGCTGTGTGCGCGAGCCGCCAAGCCTCGTTGAATGCCGGCGCAAAACACGTTAAGGAGTCGTTTACTAATCGAGTCGCAGCAGTGGGGCGTCGGCGACGGCATTGCACGTTCAGGAGCCGCACATGGCAATACTTCCGGGTCTCCGCTTCCGCAAGACCATCTCCATCTTGCCGGGCGTCAAGATCAACCTCAGCAAGACCGGCGTCTCGACCAGCCTCGGCGGCCACGGCGCGACCGTCAACGTCGGCAGCAGCGGCCGGCGCATGGTGACGTTCGGCATTCCCGGCACCGGCCTCAGCTACCGGGTGCCGCTCACCGGGGCGATCGTTGTGATGGCGCTCGGAGCCGCCGCGATCGTCGGGATCGCCTATCTCATTCAGCCGGATTTCGTGCGGCAAGCTTTGCACTTGTGGCAGCCGCAGTGGTTCTGATGCTGGGCTGAAGCCATCGGCAGCTGTCCCCGTTTTCAGAGGTGTTGACGGAAAATTAACCCTGCAAGGGCAACCTCGTCATGTTGACGCGGTGACGGGGTGGGTTGTATGCGTATCAAATGCTGGTCGCTGGAAACGAGTGGAACGGGGCTGGCGTGCCTGGCGATGACATCGCTGCTGGCCGGCTGTGTGGTCTACACCAATCCCAAGGACATGCCGGCGCTGGGCGGCCCCGTCTGGGTCAAGTCGCCGCCGGCCTATCGAACACCACCCGAGCCGATGCAGGCGCAAGCCCGCCCGGTCTACCGCAGCGACGTGACGCCGCGGTACGAGGTCACCATGCCGCCCGCGCCGGTGCGCCGGCCGCCCCAGACCATCCTGCCTTATCAGACCGTTGCGGCCGCACCGCCGCAAAAGCCGCAAACTCTGCCGGCGCCGCCGCAGTCCCGCATGCCTGTAGTCCAGTCGGCGACGGCCGTGCCGCGGGGTGAGGTGGTGGACGTTCAGGCGGGCGATTCGCTCGAGATTTTGTCGCGCCGCCACGCCGTGTCGATCTCCGCGATCCTGACCGCCAACAACATGACGACGTTGGAGATTACGCCGGGGCAGAAGCTGATCATCCCGCAGCGGGCCGGCGGTGCCCGGCCGCTTGCCCGCCTGCAATCCACCGCTCCATCCCGCAAGACAGAGGCCGCCGCCGAGCCGTCCCCCGCCCGCCTCGACGTGCAGAGTTGCGGCTGGTCGGGCTGCACGCTGGTGCCGTCCCGCAAGCCTTCCTGATCCCTCTGTTGCCAAACGATCCGCACGCGGCCGGAACTTCCGGCCGCCGGCAGGGTTCAATTGTCTGCGGCCGCCCGATGTTGTCGGAGGGTATCGCCCAGGTGGCGACACCGAGGCAGGATGCTATCGCCAAGCGAAAACAATGATATGCCGCAGCACGTAGATATTGCGACGCAGCACAGCCATCTATAGCGTGTGCAATGCGGGAGAACAGAAATGCCAGCCGTTGAAAGCCGGATATCGCCGGGGGAGTTGACCGAATGACCGTGATGGAGATCAAGCGCACCTGTTTCGAGGACCTGGAGATTGGCATGCAGGCCAGCCTCGCACGGGTCGTCTCCGAGCAGGATATCCTCAGCTTCGCCAAGGTGACCGGCGACAAGAACCCGGTGCACCTGGACGCCGCCTATGCCGAGAAAACCATGTTCAAGGGCCGCATCGCCCACGGCATGCTGACGGCGGGCTTCATCTCGGCGGTGTTCGGCATGGAGCTGCCCGGTCCGGGTGCGATCTACGTGTCGCAGACCTTGAACTTCCGCGGGCCGGTGCGGATCGGCGACGAGGTGATCACCAAGGTCGAGATCGTCGAGCTGTTCGCCGCCAAGCGCCGCGTGCGCTTCGCCTGCGTCTGTCTCGTCAACGGCAAGGCTGTGCTGGAAGGCGAGGCGATGCTGATGGTGCCGGGACGGGAGAGGAAATGAGGGGCGGGGCGGAGAAATCGGACCATGCGCGTCGCGTCGCCGCAATGACGCAAAGTTGATTGCGGCGCCGGATGTCTGCGAAACTCCCACCCATCCTGGCCGGCAAGCAGCATACCGCCGCAGCCGCCTTCACGCCCGAGAACCTGCTGCGCGAGGCGCGCCGGCAGAAGGGCTTGGCCGCGGGGGCGGTGCCGCGCGTCTGTGTGCTCGATCCCGACGGCGACATGGTGCGGCAGCTCAGGGCCGCCGGGCGTGCGCATAAAGATGCGGCATGGGCCTGCTATCACACCGAGCTCTACCGGCTGAGCGAGGCGGGCATCGAGCTCGGCATCGTCGGTTGCGCCGTTGGGGCGCCGTTCGCCGTGCTGATCGCCGAGCAGCTGTTCGCCTCGGGCTGCGGGCTGCTCATCAGCATGACCTCGGCCGGGCGCCTCGCCGAGCAGCGCCCGCCGCCCTATTTCATCCTGATCGACCGCGCGCTGCGCGATGAAGGCACGAGCTACCACTATCTGCCGCCGGCCGATTTCAGCAGCGCCGATGCGGGGCTGGTCGAGACCATGGCTGCCGCCCTGGCGACGTTTCGCATTCCGGTGGAGCGGGGTGCCACCTGGACCACCGACGCGCCGTTCCGCGAGACGCCGGAGGCGATCGCGGCGATGACCGCCCAGGGACTGCTGGCGGTCGAGATGGAAGCCGCCGCGCTCTATGCGTTCGCCGAGGCACGGGGCAAGCCGGTGGTGTGCTTCGCGCACGTCACCAATCAGATGGCGCTCATCGAAGGCGATTTCGAGAAGGGCGAGGCGGACGGCAGCGTCGACGCGCTGGCCGTCGTGGTGGCAGCGGCGCGGGCGTGGGGGGATAGGAACGAAGGGCCTCGGTTGGGCCCGTGAATTGCCGTGCTGTGTTTGCCAAGTTGCTGCTGGCGCTTATTGAATATTCCGCTTCTAACAGTATCCCAAGCGATCGATCGGCATTTTGGCCGATGGTTTACAGTGCATCACGCCTAGTGAATATTACGGGTGGGCTTGGCGCAAGCATCCGATTGATCCGCATCGGGGGAGCGCAGCCAACTCGGGGGTGATAACAGTGGCAATCGCAAACGCATTGTATCATGCCTGGGAGAAATTTTGGGATGCTGGTGGCGCCATCCTGCTGTCGGGTGTGATCAGTGCATTTTGTGCCATGCTGTTTTGGACTTTGAGATGGTTGCGGGGAGTGAAGTTCAGCACGGGCACCGATTTGTTTGCGGTGCTTGTCGCGGCCGACATCTCAGTTCGCATCGGAACGGTTCAAGTGTGGCGCCTCAGCCAACAGCCGTTCGCCAAACTATATGGGGAACTCGCACTCATACTCGGAATTTTTACCATCGCGATGTGTTGGATCGTGCTGGGATTCGACCGCCGGGCCAACTACATATACGCTGAGAAGGAACGTGTCAGCGCGACATCCAACCCCGCGCTTCGTGCCGTCCAGGCGACCGCCGCGGCTTGGGCCGACGAAAACTACCGCCGATGCCTAATTGGAACGCTGACGGTACGCTGGCTTACGGCCACGCTGCACTTGTTCTTCATCAGCAAGACCCCGCGATGGGAAGTGGTAATGCACTGGCTGAAGGGATCGTCACCATGACAAGGACAGACATCTTGGTGAGTTTCGTGGTGCTTGCTGCCATGGCGGGAGTGCTGATGCTGGTTTTGCGATGGTTGCTGCCGATATTGCTGTCGCCCCGGAAGGGTTCCGCAGAGGTCGACGTTCCAACGAGCAAGCACAGAGGTCCGTCGAACAGCGTGAGCGGGATGGCAGAGGGATGGTTTCACGGAACTTTTTCGGAATGGGCTGCAGGGGCTGTTGCCATAGTTGCCTTGTTCAGCCTCCTGTCGCCGATCTCGCTGCTTGGGTCGCGGCCGCGCGATGTCACGGCGGCAGCGGGTCCGGTGGCTGGCGGCCGGTTGGACGGTACGCTGGCGTCGGTTGATGTTTTGCGCCGGTTGGAGGCTCAGCTCATTGAGTTTCAGACCAGCAACGAACGACTGCAGGCGGACGTTGCGCAGCTGCGGCAGGACACGTTGAACAGGATCCACAACCAGGATCAGGTGATCGCGGAAGTGAAGAAATCCGAATGGTTGGCTGGATGGGGCGGCATGACGGGCCAATTCGGTGCCGTGACGGGCCAGTACGCGATGGGGAATGCCGCCCTGTCGAACAAGTTCGGCAGTTGGCCCATGCCGGCCGCGGCATTGCTCTGCTCCGGGGGCTCCGATCCGGCATCGCCTTGCAGTCCCACCGGCCGCTTCCATTATTTGACGGGAATGGACGGAACTTTAGTCGGTGGGCAGTCCGGATCGATCAACTTCGGTGTGCAGAACGTGGCACCGCCCTAGGCGCCCGCGCACGAGTGACGACCGGGACGCCCAATCCCTGCGTGTTGCCGCTGTCTTGAGCCGGCCCCTGGATCTGGTCCATAACCGGATCGGTAAGTCACTGCAAGAAGGGGCGGCTGCTTCATGCGCATCTTCGAGGGAACCGGCGCCATCCCGGCCGAGGCGCGCGGCATGGCGGTGGCGATCGGCAATTTCGACGGCGTGCATCGCGGCCATCAGGCGCTGATCGGGGAGGTGAAGGCGGCGGCGTCACGGCGCGGCGCAGCGGCCGGCGTGATGGTGTTCGAGCCGCATCCGCGCGAGTTCTTTGCGCCCGGGCGGCCGGTGTTCCGCTTGACCACGCTCGATCAGAAACTGCGGCTGCTGGCGGCGGCCGGGCTCGATCAGGTGGTGATCCTGAAGTTCGATGCGGGGCTCGCCGGCATGCCGGCGCGCCGCTTCGTCGAGGAGGTGCTGGTCGCAGGGCTCGGCGTCTCGCACGTGGTCGTCGGTTTCGACTTCTTCTTCGGCAAGAACCGCACCGGCACGCCGCAGGTGATGGCGGCGCTCGGCCGCGAGCTGGGTTTCGGCGTCAGCATCCTCGATCCGGTGGCGGAGGCCGGCGAGACGTTCTCCTCGAGCGCGATCCGCGAGCGGTTGTCGGAAGGCGACGTGGCCGGCGCGGCGGCGATGCTCGGGCACTATTGGCGCATATCCGGGGTGGTCACCGGCGGCGCCCAGCGCGGCACCGGCATGGGCTATCCGACCGCCAACCTGCGCCTGGCGCCCGGCACCGCGCTGGGTCACGGCATCTACGCGGTGCGGGTCTACGTGGACGGGGAGCGGCACCACGGCGCCGCCTACCTCGGCCGCCGCCCGACCTTCGACAACGGCGCGGTGGTGCTGGAGACGTTCCTGCTCGATTTCAGCGGCGATCTTTACGGCAAGCCGATCGAGGTCGAGTTCGTCGGCTTCGTCAGGCCCGATCAGGCGTTCCCGTCGGTGGAAGCGCTGACCGCGCAGATGGCCAAGGATTGCGCGGCGGCGGAGCAGATGTTGAAGGAGGCGGACGCACGCCAGACTTCGGGCTGAGCCGACGGGGTGCGAGGTCACGTTCCACATGACCTGGGACACCCCGGATCTGCTGCTCCCCGTCCCAACGGAGCTTGGCTAGGCCAGGACGGGAGTAGGAAAAGCAGCACATGGATTCCAATCAGGTGGACTCCAGCTTCTCGATCGAATCCGCCAGCAGGCTCACCACATGGCGCGCCCGCCGCCCGCTGCCGTCATAGATCTGGTGGCGGCAGGAAAAGCCGTCGGCGAGGATGACATCATCGGCGGCGGCCTTGCGCACCGCCGGCAGCAGCGACGCCTCCGCCATGGCGAGCGAGATGTCGTGGGTGTCCGCGCCATAGCCGAATGCGCCGGCCATGCCGCAACAGCTCGATGGGATGGTCTCGACCGTCAGGCCTTCGATCAGGCCGAGCGCCTGCTCCACCGCCGGCATCGCGCCGAACGCCTTCTGATGGCAATGGCCGTGCAGCAGCGCGCGGCCACGCAGCCGGCCGATCGATGATGGGATGCGTCCGGCGGCGACCTCCGCCACCAGGAACTCCTCGATCAGCATGGCCCTGCCCGCCAACGCCTCGGTGTCGGGCCCCGGCAGCAGCGCCGCGAACTCGTCCTTCAGCGTGAACAGGCAGGACGGCTCGAGCCCCAGGATCGGCACGCCCCGTTGCACAAAGGGCGCCGCCCAGTCGAGCATGCGCCGCGCCTCGCTGCGTGCCTCCTCCACCAGACCGGCCGCCAGGAATGTGCGCCCGCAGCACAGCGGCCGGGTGCCGTCCCCCGGTGTCGTCAGGTGCACGCGATAGCCGAGGCCGGTCAGCAGGCGCAGCGCCGCATCGATATTCTCCGGCTCGAAGTAGGTGTTGAAGGTGTCGGCGAGCAGGATGACGTCTTTTCCTTCTCCCTCTCCCCGCGGTTTTGCGGGGAGAGGGTGCCCGGTCGATGCGGAGCATCGCTCCGCGATGACGGCCGGGTGAGGGGCGGCAACATACGCTGAGGGTGCAAACTTCCGCCCCTCACGCGTCTTTGTCCGCTCCTCACCCCGGCCCTCTCCCCGTGAAGAACGGGGAGAGGGAGTGAACGCCCCGGCCCACACCGGCAGCCGCCGCTTGGCGCTGAAGCCTGTCAGCCGCTCGCTCAGCGTCGCCAGGCCCGGCACGCGGTCGCGCGCGTTCATCAGCCAGGGCACCTGTGCCGCAAACGGGGCATAGCGCGGCAGATAGGCGATGAGCCGGTCGTGCAGCGGGACGCCGCGCCGCGCGTTCGCCGCCGCCAGCACCTCGATCTTCATCCTGGCCATGTCG
>Ga0209069_10000525_pt1 | contig 17844 bp, 16 predicted proteins | sample Str013_2_FD_187202 | JGI IMG/M metagenome (GOLD analysis project Ga0209069, IMG submission 187202) | Freshwater sediment microbial communities in response to fracking from Pennsylvania, USA - Straight Creek_MetaG_SC_2013 (SPAdes) (version 2) | ecosystem: Environmental > Aquatic > Freshwater >...
CGATAATATTAACAATATCAGCGATAATTATAGACTTTCTGCTTTTTGGGGTATTTTCAATTGGTTTATTTATTGATGCATCTGAAGTGCCTGCCATATATGCCTGGGTTTTTCTTTTATCAATTATTGTATTGGTTGTTTATTCGGCTCGTACCATATGGCGGGCGCGATAGGCAGTCGGGTGGGGGCTGGGCAAGCCACCGGCTGGTACACTGTTGCCAAATCCCGAGTAAGCGGTTTGCATTTCATCAGCAAATTTGGTGGGCGTAGCAGGGATCGAACCTACGACCCCCTCCATGTCAAGGAGGTGCTCTACCGCTGAGCTATACGCCCCACCGCGCGGCATCGTCGCGCTTGCGATGCCGTATATCGGCAATGCGGGACCGAGGCAAGCGAATGTGAAAGCCCGCGGCGCGGCGCACGCAGGGCCAGTCGTCACCCTCCGCTGTCATGGCCCGGATGCCGGCGCACTTGGGGTATGTCAGCCGTGAATTCGCCCTGCCCGGCGGTCAGGCCGCCAACATACGGTCGACCTCGCGCACCAAATCCTTCAGGTGGAACGGCTTGGACAGCACACGCGCGTCCTTGGGTGCCTTGTTGTCGTTGTTCAGCGCGACGGCGGCAAAGCCGGTGATGAACATGATCTTCAGCTCCGGATCGAGCTCGCTGGCCCGGCGCGCGAGCTCGATGCCATCCATCTCCGGCATGACGATATCGGTGAGCAGCAATGTGAAAGGCTCCTCCTTGAGCCGTTCGTAGGCCTCGGCGCCATTGGCGAAGGCGCTGACGGTATAACCGGCTCTCTCGAGCGCCTTCTCCAGGAATTTGCGCATGGATTCATCATCCTCCGCCAGGATGATCCGCTGGGTGGGGAAACGGGACGGCTTGGCGGTCATTGGCCTGCTGCTGGCTGGAGGACGAAAGACGATCAGGATAGAGGAGGTTGAATTTTTTTGTCATACGAATCTGACGCCAATTTGGTAAACGCGCGGTGAAGACGACGAAGCGCGGGCGCCGGCGGCACAGGGGCGCAAAAAACGTCGATGGACAGAACGGCAGCCGCTTGGCACATTTCGTTCTGGTTGTTCCCAAGGCACACGGGATGACGTCATTGCTGGCGGAGAGCGTATGAGCGCGGCGGAAACACGATCGATACAAGATGAATTGACGCCGCCGTTCGATATCCTGCAACCCGCGGTCCAAGCGATACCCCTGGTATTCTGCTCTCCGCACTCCGGGCGGATTTATCCGCGGGTGCTGCTGGAGTCCTCGCGGCTCAACGCGCGGGCATTGCGCAAATCCGAGGATTGCTTTGTCGAGGAGTTGTTCTCATCCGCGCCGAGCATCGGTGCTCCCCTCATCTCCGCACGGTTTCCTCGCGCGTATCTGGATGTCAATCGCGAGCCCTATGAGCTCGATCCAGAGCTGATCCGAGAACGGCTGCCGGACTATGCCAACACCCAGTCGGTGCGCGTGATCGGGGGCCTCGGCACGATTGCCAGGGTCGTCTCGGAAGCCGAGGAAATCTACCGGGGACCGCTGGCGCTGGACGCGGCGATGGCGCGGATCGATCGATTATACAAGCCATTTCATGCGGCGCTGGCCAGCTTGCTCAAACAGGCCCGGGACCGTTTCGGGGTGGCGGTGCTGATCGATTGCCATTCGATGCCGTCGGCGACGCTTCCCGGCAGCGCCCATGCGAGCGGGCGTCCCGATTTTGTGCTGGGCGACCGGTTCGGCGTGTCGTGCGAGCCCCGGCTGACACGATTCTTGAAAGAAGCCCTCGGTAAGCTCGGCTATGAAGTGACGCTCAATCGTCCTTACGCCGGGGGCTACATCACCGAGCATTACGGGCGCCCCGGCATGGGATTTCATGCAGTTCAGATCGAGATCAACCGCGCGCTGTATCTCAACGAGGACAGCCTGAGCAAAACCGCTGGTTTTGTTCGCCTGCAAGCCGATCTCAGATCGGTCATGGAGCGCCTCGCCCGAGAATTTACATTTGTGACAAAGCCGCGGGCTGCCGCGGCCGAATGATCGGCTCGGCGAGCGGATTGCCACAAAAAAAGAGCCGCTCGGCATTGCGAACGGCCCAAGTCTAGGGAGGAAACGCCCAAGGAGGGCATTGCGTCGGAGCAAGACACGCTCGCTCATCAGCAAATCGACTATATGCTGCGTTGCAACAAGTTGCAAGGGGGAAGCGATGTGACCCGCACATCTCGAGTTCGAGGGCGTTGGCGCGGTATCCCCTATTCACACCGAAAAATATCAAGTCGCAATTCAACCCGGGTGGGATTGGATATTATCCAGCTAACTGAATATGCCGAATTCTCCGCTTGGAAATCCCGATCCGGCGTCCCACGTCTCACGGATTTCAATAAAAAAGGGCCGTTCGGCAAGCGAACGGCCCAAGTCTAGGGAGGAAACGCCCAAGGAGGGCATGCGACAGATCGGGCACAGCCCAACCATATCGCAATGCACTATTAAAGTGTGCGACGCACAAAAATCAAGCCTGAACTGGCAATCGATTCGCGTGACACCCATGCAGGAGCTGCATAACTCCGGTGAAGCTCGATACAATTACCCGGGTCGGCTGCGCCATTCCGGCCGAGGCACCGGCGTCCATGGCGTTCGGAGCGCCAGATCCGTGGCAATGGCATTCGCGGCAATGTAGCCCGGAGCCCCGTTGACACCACCGCCGTTGCCGGTGGAGGACCCGCACAGGTATAGCCCCTCGACGGGGGTCCGCGTTCCCGACAGCAGCGGATGCGGCCGGTTGATGCCGAGCTGGGAGGGAACATAGGCGCCCATGCGGACCGCGCCGTTCACCATGTTGACGTTGTGCCGCTCGACGTCGAGCGGCGTGAACAGATACTTCGCGCGCACGTTGTCCGCGTCGAGGTTGTCGGCATACTCGCGCCAGACGGCGAGCACACGCTCGGTGTATTCGGCCTTTTGGCGATCCCAGGCCGTGGCGTCGCCGGCGATCGCGTAGGGTGCGAACGGCCACCAAAAGGCGGAGTGACCGTCGGCCGGAGCGTAGGTCGCATCGAAGCCGCTGTTGCAGGCCCCGTTGCCCATCAGCACGCTCGGAAAACGCTCGGCGGCGCAATCCTCGAAACAGCTGCGCACCTGATCGATGTCGTCCATGCCGAAGAAAATATTGAAGGCCCGGTCGATATCCGGGTCGAAGCGGCGTGCGCGGTAGATGGGTGCACGCTTCAGTGCCAGATGCAGCGTCACCAGGCTGTGATTGCCCCAGTGCCAGGACTTGAGCTTGTTTTGGACATCTTCAGGAAAAAGCGACTCGCCGGCCATCTGCATGGTGGTCGGCGCGTCGATGGCACTGGCCACGAACCGCTTGCCTTCGAGGGTGCTCCCGTCGGCCAGCTGGACACCGCTCGCGCGGCCGCCGGAAACCCTGATCTCGCGGACCTCGGCGCCGGTGATGACGCAGCCGCCGCCGGCTTCCACCACCCTTCGCAAGGCGTTCGGCAGGCTCACCGCGCCGCCGACCGGCAGCGTGAACTCCGACACGTTGGCAAAGATGAGCGGGAATACGATGCCGGCGCCTGGAACATTCTCGGTGGTGATGACGTGCATGTAGGACGTGAACAGCGTACGGATCCGGTCATCGTCGAAGTGCTTGCGCACGACGCTGAACAGGTCGTGCTCGGCGTGCGACAGCAGCTCCCGCGCCTCGGGGCCGGACAGCCGCTCTTTGAGCAGATCGAGAGGCAGCGGGGCATTGAAGGACAGCGACGTCAGCAGCGGCCGCAGCTTGATGGCGTAGAGGTGGTGCAACTCGCGGAAGGTGGCGGCATCTTTTTTGGAGAAGCGGGCGAGCGAGGCGCAGGTTCTGTCGAGATCCTTGTGGATCACGATGCAGGTGCCGTCACGGAAGGCGGCGGCCTGCTGAACCGGCGGCTCGATGAAGGAGAAGCCGTAGCGGTAGAGCTCGAGGTCGTGGACGATGGGAGAATGCCGCAGCCCCATGAAGAAGTTGGCGTGCAGGTTGAACCGGTAGCCCGGCAGCGTCGGCTCGCCGGTCGAGCTGCCGCCGCCGATCGTGGCATTGCGCTCGAGCACGGCGATCTTGAAGCCGGCCCGCGACAGGTAAGCGGCGAGCGTCAGCCCGTTGTGTCCTGCCCCAATGACGATGCCGTCGTAGCGGGTCATGGACTGGCTCCCGGGTTTACCGACAGGCCTTCCGGCCACAAAGCAGAGGTTCTCGACCCGGTGGTCGGTCGACGAAACTCTGCTTAGATGTTCACTTTGTTACTCAGGCCGAGCCCCGCATCGCCGCCTTCACTTTCTCGGGCGTGTACGGCACCGAGCGCAGGCGGACGCCGGTCGCATCGAACACCGCGTTGGAGATCGCCGAGGGCACCACCGCTGCCGACGGCTCGCCCGCGCCCCAGGGCTTCTCCGACGGCCTATCGATCAGCTCCATGACGATCTGAGGCACCTGCGGGAAGGTCAGGATCGGATAGCTCACCCAGTCGACGCTGGTCACCGCCGAGCGCGAGAACTTCAACTCCTCGATCAAGGTGCGGCTGACGGTCTGGATGACGTTGCCCTCGATCTGGTTCTTGAGGCCGTCGGGGTTGATGATCTGGCCGCAGTCGTGCGCCACATAGAACCGCGTGACGCGGATCTCGCCCGTGGTCTTCCTCACCTCTACCTCGGCAACCACGGCGATATAGGTGCGCACCAGCTCGTATTTGCAGTAGGAGACGCCGCGACCGGTGACGACATCGCCGCTGTCGCCGCGTTTGGGCGAGGCGCGGTTCTCCCATTTGGCGAGAGCCGCCACGCGGTCGAGCACCTCCAGGCCGCGCTTGTCGGCAGGATCGATCACGCGACGGCGGAAGGCGACCGGATCCTCGCCCGCCGCCGCCGCCAGCTCGTCCATGAAGCATTCGTTGGCGTAGGTGTTCTGCATGCGGCCCGGCGTCCTGATCCACGATGGCCTGAGCGGCGTCGTCTCCAGCCGGTGGTTGATGGTGTTGATGTTGGCGAACTTGTAGGGAATGGCCGAGTTCTGGAAGATGTTGCCGGGGGAGATGGTCTCGTCCGCCGGCAGGCCACTCAGCGTCGCTGCCACCAGCGGCACGAAAAACATATTGGGCGTCTGCTGCGGGATAAAGAACTCCGATTCCCAGGCGGTGACGTTGGCACCGTCCATGGCGGCGCGCATGTCGATCAGGGTCGGCGGGCCCTTCGGGTCCCAGCCGTGCTCGTCCGCACGCGACCACTGCACGCGCACCGGCTTGCCGACGGCCTTGGCCAGCAGCGCGGCATCGGCGGCGGCATCCTCATGGCCGTTGCGGCCATAGCAGCCCGAGCCCTCGACATAGATGCAGCGCACATTCTCCACCGGCAGCGCCAGCATGCGGGCCAGCTGTTTTTGCAGATGATGCGTCATCTGCGAGGCGGACCAGGAGGTGAGCTTGCCGTCCTTGAACTCGGCGATGGCGCAGGAGGGGCCGATCGAGCCGTGGGTGTGGATGGCGAAATCGTAGGTGGCGCGCAATTTCTTGCTGCCCTCCTTGTCCATCGCCTCCTTGGTGTTGCCGACGTTGGTGGCGCCGGGCTCGTCCTTGGCAATCTTGGAGGCCCGCACATGCTCGTAGAGCTTGGCCTGCTCGGGCAGCCCCTCCCATTTCGACCAGGTGGCCTTGAGTTGGTTCGCGGCCTTGATCGCCCCCCATTCGCTTTGCGCGACGACGCCCAAGAAATTGCCCTCGCGCACGATCTTGACGATGCCGGGGATGGCCTTGATCGAGGCTTCATCGACGCTTTCGAGCTTGGCGCCGATCGCCGGCGGGCGCACCACGCGGCCGTGCAGCATGCCGGGCACCCGCACGTCATGCATGTAGGTGAATTTGCCGGTCACCTTGTCGGGAATGTCGAGGCGGGGGATGCTCTTGCCGACGATCTTGAAGTCCTTGGCGTCCTTCCATTTCGGCGGCTTGGCATGATCGACCTTGAGGTTGAAGGTCTTGCCGCCGATGAGCTGGCCGAAGCCGACCTTTTGGGTCTTGCCCGAAATCACCCCGTTCTCGATGGTGAGCTCCTCGGGCTTCGCATTGAGCCGCTTTGCTGCCTCCTCGATCAGCGCCGCGCGGGCGAGCGCCGCGGCATTACGGATCTGCATGCCGCCGATCTGGATCGACAGGCTGCCGAAGGTCGGGCCCTGGTCGGGCGTCGTCGCGGTGTCGCCTTGCACGATGGCAACGGTATTGAAGGCGACATCGAGCTCGTCGGCGACGATCTGGGTGAGCGCGGTCTTGACGCCGGTGCCGAGGTCGACCTTTCCCGAATAGACGGTGACCGCGCCTTTGGCGTCGATGACGAGGAACGTATCGACCTCGGTCAGCGCCACGGGCTTTGCTGCGGCCGCGGTCTGGCCGGCGGCCTGCGCCAGAACCCCGGGCACCCCGCTGGTGAGCGAAAAGCCGACGACGAGCGCGCCACCTTTCAGGAGGTCGCGGCGGGAGTGGATGAAAGTGTTGGTCATGGCTGCCTCCCTCAAACGCGCTGGATGGCGCGGACGATGCGCGCATGCGTGCCACAGCGGCAAAGATTGTTGGCGAGTGCCTGCTTGATCTCGGTCTCGCTCGGCTTCTTGCCCTTGTTGGCGGCAAGGAAGGCGGCGGCCTCCATGATCATGCCATTGATGCAGTAGCCGCACTGCACCGCCTGCTCGTCGATGAACGCCTTCTGCAGCGGATGCGGCTTTTGCGGCGTGCCGAGGCCCTCCAGAGTCACTACCTTGCTCGCTGCCTTGAGTGTCGACAGCGGGGTGACACAGGAACGGACGGCCTTGCCGTCGACGTGCACGGTGCAGGCGCCGCATTGGCCGAGGCCGCAACCGAAGCGCGGCCCATGCAGGGCGAGGTTGTCGCGCAAGGCATACAGCAGCGGCATGTCCGGATCGTCGATGGTGAGCTGGGTTTGCTTGCCGTTCACGTTGAGGGATTTGGAAACAGCCATGAAGGTCCTCCCGATTGGCTTGCGCGGTCTTCCAGGGTCCTGCAGCGAGCAACATCAAGGTCGTGCGGCCGGTGGGGATACCCGCCAGAACGAAGTGCAGCATCCTCTACTTTGACCAACTTGCTTGGTCATTTGCCGACTCATGGAACTGGCGTCGTTCGGCCGGCACGCCCCCCCCACAGTCTACGTCACAGATAACGGCCGTCCAAGCCGGGAAAAGCCGGGAAAAGCTCATGCCGCGTGCGGTCGTGCACTAAACGTGCTATTCGGCATCAGGCTGCCACATGGCCGGGTCGCCCTTGAAAGCCGCTCCGGCCAAAATAGCTATAGCGGATCGGCCAATGACCATGACAGGCACGGCGGATGACCAATTCGCTTAACCCACGAGGCGTGAGCACGATCCATGACCGATAGCTTAATGTCGAACCAAGCGCCTGCCCCGGCCATGCAGGATCCGTTCGGCAGGATGGTGAGCTACCTGCGCGTTTCGGTCACCGATCGCTGTGATTTTCGCTGTGTCTATTGCATGTCCGAGCACATGACGTTCCTGCCGAAAAAGGACCTGCTCAGTCTGGAGGAGCTGGACCGGCTGTGCTCGGTGTTCATTGCCAAGGGCGTGCGCAAGCTGCGCATCACCGGCGGCGAGCCGCTGGTGCGGAAGAACATCCTCTGGCTGTTCGAGGCGCTGTCGCGGCATCTGGCCACCGGCGCGCTCGAGGAGCTGACGCTGACCACCAACGGCAGCCAGTTGCCCCGATATGCACAAAGCCTCAAAGATCTGGGTGTCGAGCGCATCAATATCTCACTCGACACGTTGCGGGCAGACCGGTTCAAAAGCATCACCCGCTGGGGCGACTTCAGCCAGGTGATGGCCGGGATCGAGGCCGCCGAGCGGGCCGGCCTCAAAATCAAGCTCAACGCCGTGGCGCTCAAGGGCGTCAACGAGGACGAGATCGAGGACCTGATCCGCTTCACGCATGGCCGCGGCATGGACCTGACGCTGATCGAGACCATGCCGCTGGGCGAAATCGATGGCAACCGTACCGACCAGTATCTGCCGCTGTCGATCGTGCGTGCCCGGCTGATGGACCGCTTCACGCTCGAGGATATCCCCTACAAGACCGGCGGCCCGGCCCGCTACGTGCGGGTCGAGCAGACCGGCGGCCGGCTCGGCTTCATCACGCCGATGACGCACAATTTCTGCGAAAGCTGCAACCGCGTCCGCCTGACCTGCACCGGCACGCTCTATATGTGCCTCGGCCAGGAGGACGCCGCCGACTTGCGCAAGCCCTTGCGCGAGAGTTCGGACGATGAGCTGCTCCGTCGCGCCATCGACGAGGCGATCGCGCGCAAGCCGAAGGGGCACGATTTCATTATCGACCGCCGTACGCAGCGGCCGGCGGTGGCCCGGCACATGTCGATGACCGGCGGGTAACGAAAACGGGCGCCCGTTGCCGGGCACCCGCACGAAGTTCACCATATCTAGCTCAGGCTACAGACTTGGTTTCAATCTGCTTTGAGGCCTCGGGCGCGGAGATATTGATGCTCCGGGGCTTCATCCGCTCGGGCAGCTCCCGCACCAGATCGATATTGAGCAGGCCGTCCTTCAGCTCGGCGCCGCGCACCTCGACGTGATCGGCGAGTTGAAAACGCCGTTCGAAATTGCGGGCCGCGATGCCGCGATGCAGGTACTTGGCTGCTGCGGCCGGCTCCTCAGGCTTCTCGCCGCGGACGTTCAGGACGCCCTCTTTGATCTCGATGTTGAGGTCCGATTGGGCGAAACCGGCGACCGCCATGGTTATGCGGTACGAATTCTCGGCGACGCGCTCGATATTGTAGGGCGGGAAACCACCGGCTTCGCCTTCAAATCCGGCCACCTGGTCGAGCAGGGAGGCGAGGCGGTCGAAACCGATCGTGGAGCGATAAAGCGGGGCAAAATCATAGGTTCTCATCACACATCCTCCATGGGAAGCGATATGCCAATTGCCTGCCCCGTCGGGGCCAGGCCATCTCGAAGACGCGCACCCCGAAGGCGTGCGTGATCCTTCACATAGGTTGCCGCGCGGCCGTTTCAAGTCGGCGATGCTGGCGCATTTTGTACAGCTGCCATCCCGGTCGTCACCGGCCGTGAGGACTATTTGTCATAGCTGCCAGAAAATCAAGAAACTGCAACAGGTTCAGTGCGTTAGAAGAGTATCGAGCTGGCGTTTATTCATCTGCCATTCAGCTTCGCGGCCGGAAGATGCTGATGGCGAGGCAAAAATACGGCGAACCTTGCAAACGGAGGTCTGGGGCTATGTTTTCACGCGTAGTGTGGACGGCGGGCTGGCTCGCGATCGGTGCGGTCATGCCTGGTGCACCGGCATTTGCGGCCGATCTGGGCGCTTATCCGCGGTATGGTTACAACGATACCGAACGCTATTATGACGACCGCTACGGCGACCGCCATTCCGAGCCGCCCTATTATGATCGCAGAGCCGAGCCGCCGCGCGGCTCCTGGAAAGATGACGATGCCCCCAACTATGCGGCCCCCTATCAGCCGCGCGGCTCGAGTTCGAGCTGCCTGCTGAACGGGGAGGTTCGTTCGCATCTGGTGCGCCAGGGCTGGACGGATTTCCGGGGGATCGAGCTGCATCGCAACGTCGCGATCCTCGCCGCCCGGCGTCCGGATGGGCTGCTCTACCGTCTGCAGGTGGACCGGTGCTCGGGAGTGATCGTAAGCGCGGTGCTGATCGAGGACCGTCCGAGCTACCCGCCACGCGGATATTACGGGCCGCGCACCTATCTTCCGTCATATTGAGTTCTCGGCACGCAGCTGAAGGACTACATGATAGGGTCCCATCGAAAGATGGGACCCTCGTTGCGTTGCGGCGCTTTAGCGTCATTCCGTGCGGAGGCTCGGCCAAGCAATTCCAAACGCCTTGGTGGCGCGTCAATCCTTTGCTAATTCAGGCGCTTCGAGTCGGAACGCCAGCAGACCGGGAGACATGATGGCCTTCACCGGGCATGCAGAGTCTGGGACCTCTCCCACGATCGCCAGCACGGATCGGCAGCCTGCCATGGGGGGGCTGGTGGCGCTGGCCCGCAATCCGATCCCGAGCGGGGCGAAGGCCGGCACATTCAAGGCGGACGACGGGGTGTTGTTGCGGTATGCCACCTGGCAGCCGACGCGCGCGCTGCGCCGCGGCACGGTCTGCGTGTTCCCGGGTTTGGGGGAGTTCATCGAGAAATACTTCGAGGTGGTTGCGGATCTGCGGCGCCGCGGCTTCACCGTGACGGTAATGGATTGGCGCGGGCAAGGCGGATCGGCACGTCTGCTGGCTGATCCAGGCAAGGCGCACGTGCGGGATTTCTCCGAATACGACCGCGATATCGTGCGTTTCATGCAGGACATCGTATTGCCCGATTGTCCGCCCCCGTACATTGCGCTGGCCCATTCGATGGGTGCCAATGTGCTGCTGCGCAATGCGCGGCTGCCCGGTTCCTGGTTCGAGCGGATGCTGCTGATCTGTCCGATGCTCGAGCTTGCGGCGGAGCGGGTTCCGGTTTGGCCGAACGTGGCGCGCCTGGGGTGCCAAGTCGCTTGCCTTGCGGGATTGGGCCGGATGACGGCGGCAGGCGAGGCGCGCTTGCCTTGGCAGCTGCGGCCGTTCGAGGGCAACCCTCTGACCAGCGATCCCGAGCGGTTTGCCCGGAATCGAGCCGTGCTCGACGCAAGACCCGAGCTGATGGTCGACGCCCCGACGTTCGCCTGGGTGCGCGCCGCATACCATTCGATGGCTTGGGTCGGTGGACCGCGCTATCCCGCGCAGGTGCGCGTGCCCTTGCTGGTGTTCGCGGCAGGACTGGACCGGGTCGTTTCTTCGCCCGCGCTCGAGGAGTTCACGGCGCGGTTGAAATCCGGGTCGCTGGTCTATCTTGCCAACGCCCGGCACGAGATTCTGCAGGAGCGGGACGATTTGAGGCAAAGGTTCTGGGCGGCCTTCGATGCCTACGTGGCCAGCCAATCCGTGGACTATTGACCGGTTCAATCGGCAAGCAGCTGCAGGGCCTGGGCGTGCAATTGCCGGTCGCCACAGGCGAGGATCCGGCCGCCCGATCCCGGCGGCCCCCCGGTCCAGTCGGTGACCACCCCGCCGGCACGCTCGATGATGGGTATCAACGCGGCAATATCGTGCGGCTTCAGGCCGACCTCGGCCACCACGTCGAGATGGCCGGCCGCAAGCATCGCGTACAGATAGCAATCGCCGCCATACCGGGTCATGCGCACGCGCTGCTTGAGGTTGTGGAAGCCGCGTCGATCGATCGTCTCGACGAACAAGTCGGGATGGGTAGTGGCAAATATGGCTTCGTGCAAGGCTGCGCAGGCGCGTGTTTTCAGCCTGGTTTCGCCCAACGGGCCACGGGCATAGCTGGCCGCGGCGTCGCACCAGAACCGTTCCTTGACGAACGGCTGGTCCATGATGCCAAGCACATGGGCACCCTTGTAGGTCAAGCCGATCAGCGTTCCCCATAGCGGAAAACCCATGATGAAGGCTCGAGTGCCGTCGATCGGGTCGATAACCCAGCGATAGTCGGCGTTACCGTCGCGATCGCCGAACTCCTCACCGACAATCGCATGATCGGGGTAGCGATCGGCGAGTGCCGACCGGATGGCGAGCTCGGCGGCCTGGTCCGCCTCCGTCACAGGATCAAAACCTGCGCCGCCGCCCTTGTCCTCAACCTTCAATAGCGAGCGGAAATGCGGCAGGATCGCCGCGCCGGAGAGGTCGGCGAGATGATGGGCGAAAGCCAGCGCGCCCGACAAATCGATGTCTGATTCTGGGAGCATGTTCGGTCCCTGACGAATTCCTGAAGGTCACCGCGAAGCGATCGGCCGCCTCCTTGACACGTGTGCAGCGGCAGATGTCTTTGTCGATATCGCGCCGAGCAGGTATTATGGCTACGAAAATGCACGCTCCGATCGGGCGGCGAAAGCGGGCACGCTCGATATCTTGTTTACACACATCGGCGATTTCAGTCATCGTGATCGCGAACGCCACGCGCGTTTTCAGACCGCCATGGATGGCGCCGTCTGGAACTTTCACGAAGGACCCGCCAGGAAATCAGGCAGATTGGGGATCCGGCATGGCGGGGCAAAATATTCTGGTCGTCGACGATGAGATTTTGATCGCCCTGGATACGCAGGACGCGTTGGTCGGCGCCGGCTACACCGTGGTCGGGCCGGTGGCGAAGTTATCGGATGCGCTCCAGCTCGCGGTGTCCGAGCCGCTGGATGCGGCGCTGCTCGACGTCAGTCTCGACGGCGTGCTGATCTGGCCCGTGGCGCAAGCGCTGCATCAGCGCGGCATACCATTCGTTCTGGTAACGGGCTTCGGCAGGGGCCTCGATATGCCGGGATTTTGCTGCAACGTGCCCGTACTCGAAAAACCGGTGCGGCGCGCCGCCTTGCTTGCGCAGGTTACCGCACTGTTCAGCTCGGGGCGCCCCCAAGGTTAAGCGTTTGCCACGGGCCGCTGTGTGCGACAGGTTCCGCTCAGGATACGGGCAAAACATCCAGCTCATGCACGCTGAACATCTGGTCGGCATCGGTCCAGAGCCGTCGTGGTCTCCAGCCCGCAGAATGTGCAAGCGCCTGGAATTGCTCGATCGAATATTTATACGAGTTCTCCGTGTGGATAGACTCGTGTGCTGCGAACTTGAAGAGCCGACGGCGAATCACGACCTCCTGCGCCCGACGGCTGACGATGTGCATCTCAATGCGGCCTTGTCTCGGGTCGTAGATCGCCTCATGGCGGAAGCCTGCAATGTCGAACTTTCCACCGAGCTCGCGGTTGATCCGCTCCAGCAAATTGAGGTTGAAAGCGGCGGTGACGCCTGCCGAGTCATTGTAGGCGCGGAGCAGCGTGTCCGCATCTTTCCTCAGATCGACGCCGACGATGAGCCGTCCACCGGGAGTCAATTGCGAGGGCAGGCCGGCGAGCAGGTCGCGCGCCTCGGGCGGGGTTAGATTGCCGATGGTCGAGCCAGGAAAAAAGCCGATCCGTGGTCGCTTGGCGATGTCCGTAGGAAACGCGATCGGGTAGGAAAAATCGCCGACAATCGGCCGGATGTCGAGCGCGGGATAGCGCGCGGCCAGTCGGTTGCGGGCATCGTGGAGCGCGCTCGGCGAAACGTCGATGCAGACGTACGCCGCCAGGCCAGGAAGCGCATCGAGCAAAGTTTCCGTCTTCAGACTGGATCCCGAGCCGAGCTCGACGAGCACGGCACCCGGCGCTATGTCGGCCGCCATCTCGGCAGCGTGGTCGCGCAGAATGGCCCGCTCCGTCCGCGTCGGATAGTACTCGGGCAGTTGGGTGATCTGTTCGAACAGGGCGCTGCCCCGTTCGTCGTAAAAGAAGCGGCAAGGCAGGGATTTTTGCGGCAGCGACAAGCCGTGCAGCACGGCTTCGGCGAACTCCGCGTGGGGGTCCGGCGCGGTGTCACGGCGAAGCGCGCGGGCGGTCGAAGCAAATGGCGACATCAGGAAGCCTCCGAGGCGAGCCGCAGGCCGGTGAACTGCCAGCGTTGTTGCGGATAGAAAAAGTTCCGATAGGTGGTGCGGGAATGACCGGACGGGGTGGCGCATGAGGCGCCGCGCAGGACCTGCTGGCTGATCATGAACTTGCCATTGTATTCGCCGAGCGCACCCGACGGCGGGCGATAGCCGGGATAGGGCGCATAGGCGCTCTGGGTCCACTGCCAGACCTCTCCGAACAGCTGGCGGGGCCTGCCGTCGAACGGCGTCAATGGTGGGAGGGGACGCGGCTCGCTTGCGCGCCTGCCGCCGGCGTCGGGCGCGACGTCTTGGGCTGCAACCTCCCATTCGAATTCGGTCGGCAGGCGCTTGCCTGCCCATCGCGCAAACGCATCCGCCTCGAAATAGCTGACGTGGGCGACCGGGGCCGCCGGCTCGATCGGCCGCAGGCCCTGCAGAGACATGGCATGCCACTGCTCCTCGCGCTGCTCCCAGTAGAGCGGCGCCTGCCAGTTCTCGCGATTGATGATCGCCCAGCCGTCGGCCAGCCAGAGCGATGCGTTGCGATATCCGCCGTCGGCCATGAACTCGAGCCATTCGGCGTTGGTGACGAGGCGGTCGGCGATCTGAAACGGATGGATCAGTGCGTCGTGCTGCGGCGACTCGTTGTCCCAACCAAAACTTCGTCCGTCATGGCCTACCTTGCAAATTCCACCTGCAAACTTGATCCAGCGCACCGGCTCGGCCGCTTGCGGCGCAGGAAAAGCTTGTCGATCGCGGTAAGCCGGCCGCAGCGGACTGGCGGCAAACAGCGCGAGAATGTCGGTCAACAGCAATTCCTGGTGCTGCTGCTCGTGCTGGATGCCGATTTCGACCAGCCGGGCGATTTCGGGTGGTGGGGCGATGCCGTCCGGCAGCAACGCGGCGAGCCCCGCGTCGACATGACGGCGGTAGGCCAGCACGCGATCGATGGAGGGACGGGTCAGCAAACCCCGCCGGGCGCGGGCCTGACGGGCGCCCTGGCTCTCGTAGTAGGAATTGAAACAATAATTGAAGGTCTCGTCGAAAATCCGATAGCCACGCAAGTGCCGGGCCAGCACGAAGGTCTCGAAAAACCACGTGACGTGCGCAAGGTGCCATTTGGTCGGGCTGGCCTCCTCGCTGGCCTGCACCGTCATATCCTCCGCGCTCAGCGGCTCGGCCAGTCGCAGCGACAGCTCGCGCGTCTCGCGCAGTCGATGGACCAAGCGACCGGCTCTCGAGCGGTCGGCTCCGGCCGGGTTCGGCAACGCTATGTCAGCGGTCATGGTGTCGGTCATTCACTCACGTGCCTGTGGTCATGGGGGAGCTGCTCCAACATAGGGCGGGGGACTACATTCCGAGCAATTGCGACGATCAATTTATTGGGAGTAGACAAGCGTCCGCTCCCTGCATTCGGAACCGTGGCGGTCGTGCCTGTGGTCTCGGGGCGGGTTTTCTCGGGATTGTGGCTTTGCAATCGGCCCGGCATGTTCCAACCTGTCCGCTTGCGAGGGGTACCTGCCAAGAGGGTGCACGATGCCGATCATCGAGCCGGCTCCTTGGCGCCATCAATTTTTCGATGGCGCCGATTGTCCCGACACGGTTTTCATTCCGACCGACGATCCGGAGGCGTGGCAGTGGAATCCCGAGCACCGCTGGGTGTTCGACAAGCTACTGGTGGCCCTGAGCCAGGGCTTGACCGCCGCGCCACATGGGCTCGAGCCGAGCGCGTACCCGGTATTCTCCAAACCCATCTACAATTTCGGGGGGATGGGAGCGGGAAGCCGCATTCTCTCCTGCCGCGAGGATTATATCGCGCATATGACCCCCGGCCATATGTGGATGCCGCTGTGCTCCGGCGCGCACGTCTCCTCCGATGCTGCGGTGGTGAACGGCCGCATCCGGTGGCTCCGGCACGCGACGGGACTGCCGACCACGGCGGGCATGTTCGACTACTGGACGGTGCATGCCGGCGGCAATCTCGGGCTGGAAGCCATGCTCGCGGCATGGACCGAGCGGCAACTCGCGACGTATACCGGAATGCTGAACATCGAAAGCATCGGCGGCACCATCATCGAGGCCCATCTGCGTTTCGCGGACCAATGGCCGGACCTGTACGGCCCGGGCTGGATCGACGCCCTGATCGGCCTCTACCGGGACCGAGAGTGGGACTTTGGAGACAGGCACCGGTGCGACGGCTATTCCCTCGCCCTGTTCGGCCCGCACGGCCGCCGCTATCGCCATCCCCCCGCCAAGCTGATTGAAAAGGTCCGGCGCATGCCGGGTGTCAGCAGCGTTCAGATCACCTTTCACGAAGACCGCGCGCCGGAGCTGCATTCGATGCCGCCCGGCGGCTTTCGCGTCGCCCTCGTGAACGCCTTCAACCTCAAGCAAGGCAAGGCCGCGAGAGACGCCCTGCACGCCTGGTTTTTGTAGCAGCCGCGTGGCCGAATTCCCACTACCGGCCTATGACCCGGAACAAACCGGCGATCTGGCCGTTCTCCTTCGCGTACATGTGAAGGGTCGGTCATGCGTTGGGTCTGCATCGTGTTCGTTCTGTCGGCGTGTGCCGGATGCTCGCATCCGCTGGGCGATGATGGCATCGGCGAGCCCGAGATTGCGAAGACCGCGGCAGCGACCGACGCGCCGCCTTATCCCTATTACAAGTCGAGCCGTGGTGTTTTGAGGTGAATGGGCGCCTGGCCGGACAAAAAGCGCTCGTAACCGGTGCAAGCTCTGGCATCGGGCGGGCGGTTGCCCTGGCACTGGGAGAGGCCGGCGCCGACGTCATGGTCAATTTCACTTCCGCCGCCTCGGAGGCCGAAAGCACCGCCGCGGCGATCCGTGCGTTCGGGGTGAAGGCGGTGGCGCATCGTGCCGACGTTTCGGACGAAGCGGCCGTGGCGCAGATGGCCGAGCGGATGCGGAGCGAATTGGGAACCATCGATATTCTCGTCGCGAATGCCGGTGTGCAGCAGGATGCTGAGATCGGGCACATGACACTCGCCCAATGGAACAAGGTGATCTCGGTCAATCTGACCGGCCAGTTCCTCTGCGCACGCGAGGCCATTCGCGAGTTCCGCCGGCGCGGCGTCAATGCGGCGGTGTCGAGGGCAGCCGGGAAAATCATCTGCATGAGCTCGGTGCATCAGATCATCCCCTGGGCCGGACACGTCAATTACGCAGCGTCCAAGGGCGGTGTGCATCTGCTGATGCAGTCGCTCGCGCAGGAGGTTTCCCGGGAGCGGATCCGAGTGAATGCGATTGCGCCGGGCGCCATCCGTACACCCATCAATCGGGATGCCTGGGATACGCAGGAGGCTTATGACCGCCTGCTGAAACTCATACCCTACGGCCGCATCGGCGAGCCGGAGGATGTCGCGAAGGCGGCGGTATGGCTCGCCAGCGACGAGGCCGACTATGTGGTCGGCACAACCTTGTTCATCGACGGCGGCATGACGTTATACCCGGGGTTCGAGACCAACGGATAAACACCGTTACTGCCCAGCCGGGCTATCCTCACGCGGGGTGGCCTCGCCGGAGCGTTGCTCGGCGGGCTTATCCGGCTTTGCCAGATTATGCGCGGTGTTGATCAGCGCGACGTGCGAGAAGGCCTGGGGGAAATTGCCGAGCATGCGGCCGGCAATCGGATCGTATTCCTCGGCGAGCAGCCCGACATCGTTGCACAATCCGAGCAGATGGCCGAACAGGTCCTCGGCCTCCCGAACCCGGCCCAGCAGCACCAGGTTGTCGGCGAACCAGAAGCTGCAGGCGAGGAACGCCCCTTCGCTTCCCGGTAGCCCATCGGCAGTGCGGCGTGTGTCATAGCGGCGGATCAGCCCGTCGACCATCAAGTGCTTTTCGATCGCCGTCACGGTGGCCTGGACTCTCGGATCGGTCGCCGGCAGAAATCCCACCAGCGGGATCAGCAGCGCACTCGCATCGAGCGCCGATGAGCCATAGGCCTGTACGAAGGCGCCGACCTTGGCATTGAAGCTCTGCTCGCAGACATCGCGATGGATGCGGTCCCGCAACTCGCGCCAGCGCTGCACCGGACCGTCGACACCGAAATCCTCGACGCATTTGACTGCGCGATCCATGGCCACCCAGGCCATGACCTTGGAGTGGGTGAACTGCTGCTTTCCGCCTCTGACCTCCCAAATCCCCTCGCCCGGCTCCTGCCAGATGCTCTCCAGATGCTCGAGCAGTTTGCGCTGCACGTTCCACTCGGCGGCGTGCATGGCGAGGCCACCACATACGCCTTGATAGACGACGTCGATCACCTCGCCGAAAATGTCCAATTGCAA
>Ga0209069_10000527_pt1 | contig 17822 bp, 12 predicted proteins | sample Str013_2_FD_187202 | JGI IMG/M metagenome (GOLD analysis project Ga0209069, IMG submission 187202) | Freshwater sediment microbial communities in response to fracking from Pennsylvania, USA - Straight Creek_MetaG_SC_2013 (SPAdes) (version 2) | ecosystem: Environmental > Aquatic > Freshwater >...
GATATAATGATCCACGAACCATTCAGCTTCCAAACCGCAACAAAGTGTGGCTCCAATCCAATAAGGAAGGGCAAACCTTTGCGCCGTTCCGGCTCGACATGAAAGGAACCAAAGCAACCTGGATGAACTCCCTTCCCCATTCATGGTCCAACCAGGTGGATGCCCGCAACCAGGGAAAAATGGATGGATGGCTCGATGCAAAACATTCGGGTCATGAAGAGTACAAAGCCATGCCCCTTACGATGGGTTATTACACGAGAGAAGATATTCCTTTTTATTATTCACTGGCTGATGCATTCACTGTTTGTGATCAGCATTTTTGTTCTTCCCTGACCGGAACAACGCCTAACAGGCTTTATTTCTGGACGGGCACCATTCGTGAACGAGCTGAAGCCGCGGCCCGGGCGAATGTATGGAACGAAGACACTGATTATGAAGCATGGGGTAGTTGGACCACATTTCCCGAAAGACTGGAAGAACAGGGTGTATCCTGGAAAATTTATCAAAACGAGCTAAGTGTAGGTGTTGGATTTGAGGGAGAAGAAGATGCCTGGCTCGCAAATTTTACTGACAATCCTATTGAATTTTTTCGTCAATTCCATGTGAAATTTTCTCCGGAATATATCGCCAATCTTCCTCATGCTGCGGAATGGTTGAAGACTGAAATTAAAAAGCAGGAAGACTTACTACCAACGATACCTTCCGATTCCAAAAAAGTGATTGAATTAAATCATTATATCTCCGAACTAAAAAAATACCGGGAAATCAATGCACGCGATCAGCTGAATTATACCCTGGAAAAATATGAAGCGCTGTCGACCAGGGAAAAAAGCATTCACCAAAAAGCATTTTCCACCAACCGGGGAGATCCGGCTTATCACCAGCTCACGACTTTGAAATATCAGGATGGAAACGAACAGAGAGAAATGCTGGTTCCAAAAGGAGACATCCTCCATCAATTCCGGGAAGATGTGAAGAACGGCCAGCTTCCCGCAGTTTCATGGCTGGTTGCACCTGAAAATTTCTCTGATCATCCCGGTGCTGCCTGGTTTGGTGCCTGGTATATCAGCGAAGCACTGGACATTCTCACCCAAAACCCTGATGTCTGGAAAAAAACCATCTTCATTCTCACTTACGATGAGAATGATGGCTATTTTGATCATGTTCCACCGTTCGTTGCGCCTGATCCTTACCAGCCAGGAAGCGGAAAAGCCTCCGAAGGTATTCCTACAGATATTGAATATGTCAGGAAACAGGAACAATCTATCGCGGATTATGCCCGGGAGAGTTCCATCGGACTGGGTTATCGTGTACCCATGGTCGTTGCTTCCCCATGGAGTCGTGGAGGATGGGTTTGCTCCGAAGTATTCGATCACACATCTCCCATCCAGTTTCTTGAAAAATTCCTGAGCAGGAAAACCAATAAAAAAATTGCAGAGCCAAATATCAGCGATTGGCGGCGAACCATCTGCGGTGACCTGAGTTCGGTATTCAGGACCTGGAATGGCGAAAAAATAAACCTGCCTGCATTCATTGAAAGAGATCCATTTCTGGAAAGTATTCACAAAGCTAAATTCAAAAATGTTCCGACCGATTATAAGGCGCTGACACCGGAGGAAATTAATGTAGCCAATACCAATCCACACCAATCGCCTTATATGCCCGTTCAGGAAAAAGGAACCCGCTCTTCTTGTGCATTGCCGTATGAGTTGTATGCGGACGGGCAATTGAGTGCTGATAAAAAAACTTTTGAGATCATCCTTCGGGCGGCCAATAAGATTTTTGGGGAATACGCTGCAGGAGCTCCCTTCCAAATCTATGTTCCCGGGAAATATATGCAGGAAATGGTTCGGACCTGGTCATATGGAGTAAAAGCCGGCGATGAATTGAAAGATCAATGGCCGCTGGCTGATTTCGAGAACAATGCCTATCACCTCCGGGTTTATGGTCCGAATGGTTTTTACCGGGAGTTCATCGGGGATGCGCAGGACCCGGTACTTGATGTCCTCTGTCATTGCCAGTTCCAGGCGGGCCAAAAACCGACCGGCAATATCGAAGTTTCAATAACTAACGGAGATACACATGCGTTTTCTATCGAGGTCATTGATCATGCATATCATACCGCCACCCGGAAAGCAAATGTTCCGCCGGGAAAGATTCCCTCTAAAATTTTAGTAGAAACGAGCATGAGCCATGGATGGTATGATTTCTCTGTAAAAGTTTCAGGACTGGCAGGATTTGAAAAAAGATTCGCGGGAAGGGTAGAGACGGGAATACCAGGTAAAACGGATCCGTTTATGGGCGGTGTGGTTGCCTGAATTTGGATTTACGGGATTAAGGGATTGAAGGATTGTTATAAAACCCTAGTCCATGAATCCCTTAATCCGGTAAATCCAAATTCAGGCAAAAGAAAAACCGTGAAATCTCCTAATCCGCTTAATCCGCGATCAAAACTGCTTCAGGTAACTCACTTTCGCGACTACATGATCTTCACCCTGTTTCTGCTGAAGTCCGTTTTCGATAGCGCCGTGGTTGTAGATAAAGTAGATATAAGAAAGAGGCTGGTACTCCCAGGAAAAACGGACATTGTACTTGATGGTCTGATCGAAAGAATTTTTTTGGAACAGTCCGCTTAGTTGCAGGCGGGGATTCAATGCGAGGCGACCCTGTAAACTGTATAGATCGATCGTGGAAGTAGTCTTCAATGCTCCAACTTGCATAAAATGATTGCGATTAAATCCCCCTAGTAGTGAAATGTGCGGAATGGGTGCAAACTGTAATTTGAAATCGAGCGCGCTCAATTTGCCATCGTAATAATTACCCCATTTATAGTCCATTGCCACATTTACAATTTTAGAAGGGTCACTTCCAAGATAAATTTCCTGGTACACATAACGGTATTCACCCGGCGCGATCGTGACACCAAGTGGTTGAAAAGGTTCTGTGAGGTGTTGATAGTTTAGATTGACCGAATAGCCAAAAAATGCGCCGCTTTGAAAATTAATCCACAGGGGCCACAGCGGCAGACTTGCTTCGATCAGTTTCCCGGTAGAAGCCTGGAAATAAATTTCAGGCAATAAACCCGGCTCATAGGCACGGATGATTTTTTTAAAGGGCAATAAATTACCCCGATAGTAATAATTCATCCCAGGTGTTGTGCCGATTACATCTTTACGCGATACAAAACCCATCTCTGGATTAAAATCCTTTGTTACCACCGACTCAGTGAGCCAGATTTTATAATGGTTGGTAGAATAATAGTACTGTGCAAATCCTGCGAATCCCTGTTTTTTGGTGTCGGTAGAATAGGTGTGAACGAGTATCGTGTTCAAAGAATGTGATTCTCCCAAACGAAAAAAACCGTCGATCGTACTTTGAATATTGGATCCCATTGGATTGTTCTTAACGTTCACCAGCGCGCCGATGCGGTTTTGTCTACCAAAGTTTTCAGAAAATCTTCCGACAAAAAAATTTGTTCCTGGTGTGCTGCCTGAGTCTGATTGCCGTATGACCATTGCTCCATAGTTAAATTTGGTAGAGCGGTATACGAAACGGCCACCCGCCACAATGGGTATCGGGTTGCCATTGGAATCCAATCCTATGCTCCTGCTAAAAAAAGGTTGTATCCGCATGGAGCCTCCTGAATAATCGGCCGACTGACCAATTCCGAATCCGAACAATGAAGCATTCTCCAGGAAGAATTGTCTTTTCTCAGGGAAAAAAACAGAGAACCTCGTCACATTATTTACCTGCTGATCGGCATCGGCTTGCGCAAAATCTGTATTTACCGTAAGGTCCAGCACTGAATTTGGATTGATCGCCCATTTCGCATCACCACCGATTTTCACATTTGTCGCCTCCGGTTTAATACTGGGATCGAAATTCTTGTAGTGATCATAGGATGTGAGCACATAGGGCTGTATCCTGATATTGGGTTTGGGAGGAGGAGGTTTCAGGTTCGTCAGTTCACCCGCGTAGTCCATTCTAACGGAGCTGAACACACGAGGAAAAGGCGAGAAGGCGGTGATTTCATTTGTCTGGCGCCGGTTACGATAAATATTAAATCCCCAGTTTTGGATGGAGTCAGTTGATTTCGGATACCGGAGGGTCTGCCAGGGGATCGCCAGTTCGGCATACCATCCCGAATCGGTTCTGTTTGTTCTTACCCTCCACAGTCCATCCCAATCGATATCATAATATAAATCATCGAAGGAAAGATAATCCCTTTGCACGCCATAAGCATTGGTCGCGAAGGACATTGCATTTCTCCGGTCATTGAACCCGTCGAAAGAAAGCGTGATGAGATCATGACGCAGGTAATCGAAGTCGCGCAGGAAATCTGTTGCATGGATGGCTTTTTTCCCCAAGGGGTCATGTGAGAATACACCCACATAAAGGAATTGTCGGTTGTAAAGGAATTTAATATCGGTTTGCTGACTTGCAGGCCTGCCCTGGTAGGGTTCAATCTGTGTGAAAGGATGTGATGGCTTGACAAGATTCCATTCGGATTCATTGAGTAGCCCGTCCACTTTCAGGTATCCATTGATTTGTACAGCAGCGATGGTTCGCCGTATAGAGTCGGGCTTAAAAAACTCGGCATCCTGAGCAAGCAGTTTCCAGGGACTTAACAATAAAACGAAAAGCAGTTTTTTGGTCATATCAGGTCAGCAGAAGCATCAAAAATAACGCGTAATTGTTTATGATGAGCCCCATCCGTCACAAATCCTCATCGTAATTTCAGGTTTTTTCAGGCGTATGCATTCAAGATAATTCCCGGCGTGTGTCATGCCAAAAGTTTGCACAAATAATTTTTTTGCGGTCTCACAGGACTGAAAAATAAAATGCATGATTTTGATCCTTTTTGGGCAAGGAACCGTTTTACCGGAACAAGAGGGTTCCGAATTTTTTAAAGTCATGAAAAATCGTATTCGTTTCCTGCCATGACCATTCAAGTTCTTCTTTATCATAATCCATCCGGTAAAAATTGGCTCGCCAGCGGGAGCCCGCAACGGGGAAGGAATTGATCAAAGGTTTTAGCAGTATGAAGGGAATATAGAATTCGGTGGTCCAGGAAACTATTTTGCCATTTTCCCTGTTGATTTTCGCCGCGTGCTGTGTCCTCCTGTTTCCTTCATAATGCCAGGGACGCCAGCCCAGAAAATTTCCTTTGAAATTGGGAACGAGTATGGGCAATTCATAATTCAGTGGGGAAAGTTCGTATTCGAAATAAATCGGCTCAGATTCACTGGGCCAAAAGAACGCCTCCACCACGTCTTCATTAAATAGATCGGCAAAATCTTCTGTTAACGTTGCCGTAATTTTCGGATCCTCGCAGACGTACAAACAGTAAATACCAGAATCGGTGTAGAGGAGCTTTATCCTGGTGCTTCTCAGATCAACATTTGCATGCAAATTTCTTTGCGGAAGGTTTAGCCAGGTAGCAGCGTTCCAGTTCGACGCTGTTCCATCACCGGAAACCCTGAAGGGATTTGTCTTATGCACTTCCCAAACTGTTGAACCCTGCGATTGTGCATTGGATGTCGTCAGGATCAAAAGAGAAGATGAAAAAAGAAATGCGATTCTCCGAAAAAGCATGAAGTTGGCTTTTATCAACTATGGATCTTTATCGATTCATTTAGAAAGCATGGGAAACAATCTTCGGATTTCTGCTTCGGAAGGCTGCGCGCCGTATTCACAGATTTCATAGGCTTCGGCATATTGAGTGGCTGCTGCCTTTTCTTTTCCATACCATTTTTCCAATGAAGTCCGCATCTCCGGTGTAATAGGAACTGCCGACCTTTTTTTCAGCCACTGAATCCGTTCATTTTTGTCTTTAGGCACTTCTTCGAGATAGTGACCTATCCAGGGTAGCCATTCGTACATCTGGGATTCATGTGCATCATATCCGGCAATTTTTTTATCATAAGTGCCGGTAATGTCGACTACGATGTCGGGTCGAAAAGGATTGGGTCTTTGAAAATAATCCTGATAATAAAGAAACAAAGGATTCTTCTTGAGGGCAGGTGTTTCGGGAGCAATATTTGGAACGGCTACCATGTATGCTGCATCCTGAACCAATACACCAGTATAGCGATGGTCTGGGTGATAGTCATTTGGGCGGGGGGCGATTACGATATCGGCATTCCAACCCCGTATTTCGCGGATTACCTGCAGGCGAACTTCCAACGTGGGAAGCAGCAGGCCGTCGTGGTTGTCGAGTACATCATAAGTGATACCGAGTCTTCGCGCTACTTCCTGCGTTTCGGCATATCTGCGTTTGGCCAGTTCCTTGCCCTTCATGGTCTGATGTCCGGCATCGCCATTGGTAACCGAAAGGAATTTGACTGCATAGCCCATTTGCGCAAATAGGGCGGCGGTGCCTCCTGCTTCGTCGGGGTCATCCGGGTGAGCACCAATCATGATGACTCGAATTTGTTTATCCTGTTGACCGCTTGCCTGGATATAAAATAATAAGCAGACAATCGCTAAAAAATTCGTGAAAAAAGCCTTCATAAAATTGATTTATAGCAAACAAAAATTAATGACTATGAAGATAACCTTAAATGGTCAAATTGATCGGGGAAAAAGTATGGTGTTGGAAATCTGAATGAAGATGTTGAATACCGCCACTGAACGATTCGTCAGGGTTTCAGCAAATAACGAATATATCTTCTTAATAATCCTGCTATATATGTTTCTCAAAACCTTTCATTGACGTCCAATAAAAAAATGCTCATCGCTAAAAACACTTACCATGAAAAAGAATTCGATCACGGGAAAAGGTATCGGTGTCATGCTGATATTCTTTCTGGCTTTATCCTGTCAAAAAAATCAGGAACAGCCTCAGCAATCACTACCCTCAACCAGTAGCTCTTCGATCCAGCTGAAAACCATCATTGATACTATACACATAGAAGACAGTTTGTGGTCGCGCGAAATCCATTACTATGGAGCCGGAGGCGCTACCTGGTCGGTTGAAGGCGATTACTACAGTGACCTCAACCAATTTGTGGGAGCAAGACAGGTCATGGAAGTGCTTGTGTATATTAATGGAAAAGCCATAGAGGTTGGTGCCGACTATTCGCTAGCCTATCAGAATGGATTTTTTAAAAGTACATCTTCGAAGCTCTACTTTTCGGGAACCTTTGGTCAGTTATCATTTCGAAGTGTTGAGATTGATATCGTAACTAAAGACTGACCGTAGGCTCATTTAATTTGACTGCTGAGACAAAACTGGGTAATTCCTGCAATGGGTAATCCCACGCAAAAGATCAGGATTGCCATTCCTATGATCACACCGGTAAAGGTTGACCCACCAGGCATCCCAGCCATTGGTAATACCAGTTTGTTCATGACGATCCAAACGATTACACCATACAATGCACCGTTGCGTAACCAGTTTTTTTGGAGCAAGGGAAAACGCGGATAGGCGAGGCCGTAAGCAATTGAAAACAGGAAAGCTATTGCATAGTGTAATAGAATCCCATAAAATTTATACGGCAAACCACCCGAAAATGCATGCCGTCCGAACAATCCACTCGAAATCCCCTGGAAAATCTTCGATATGCTGGCCTGCCCAAAAACCGGACCGTATACGATAATGGCTGCCAAACCATCCAGGGTACCAGCCGCAAGCGCACACCAAATCACCGTCACCCAAAACGGGCGGGTTATTTTTGCGGATGAAGTTGGATTCAAGACCGGCATATTTAATAGGTTTTCTCCAGTGCAGGGACCGGTTACCTGAAATTACACCACAACCTCCCGGATTAATTGCGGGGGTCAGCGTCAAGGGGAGCGAACTCACATCCAGCTTTTCTTAAGAGCGCTAATTAAACGCTAAACCGATAAAAAACTATAACCCGTCAATTTTCCAGATTTTCTCGTTCCCAATTTAAAACATTGAAACAATCGTGGCATTCATTGAAAATATTTCGACCGGCGCAATAGTCGTTTAATTTTAGGAACAGGTCTACTATTCGTTACCTAAAATTAAACGCTATGCTGTTAAACAACTATCCATCCACCACCGACTACCTGGAGCCCGAATTGATGGTGGACGAATCACCAAAAACACCGGGTGCCGGCAAACGAATCATTGTCAAAAAAGGAAGAGAATATCATGTATTTCGTTTCGAAGACGTAGCCTATTTCTATATTGACAATGGACTATCTTTCCTGGTAGACAGGCTCCGCCAGCAGAAATACATTACCTCAAAGCCCTTGAGAAATATAGAGGCCATTATGAATTCCAAATATTTTTTCAGGGCGAACAAAAAGTACCTTGTCAACATTCACTCCGTAGTGAAATTCAAACCCGAAAAAAGAGGAAAGTTGCTGGTCTTTCTCGACCCGGATCCAAAAGAATCCATCATCATCAGCCAATTGAAGGCAAATCTTTTCAAGGAATGGATCATACAAACCTAGAGGTTGCCTGGCATATTCCGTGCAGCCTGCAACGTGAGCGATGAACGGTAGCATGAAATCGGATACTTTCTCTCCGCCATCCTCACGTTCCAGGTTATGCGAAATATGATGGACAATAAAACAATAGACAATCCGGCAACACGCAATTTTCAAGTAGAAGTTATAGTGCGCGGGACTGGATATATTCGAGAAAGCGATCCTTATAGGTGACTCCCAGGGGGATGCTGGCTTTACCCACGACCACATGATTGCCTTCTACCTTATCAATGTATTTGGCGTGGATAATATAAGAATTGTGAACGCGGATGAACCGGTCGGGAAGTTTTTCCATCAGCTCCTTCATTCTTTTATAGATCAGTATTTTTTCTGTCGCCGTATGGATATAGATATACTCCCTCACCGCTTCGAAATACAGTATCTCACCATAATTAATCCTGATCATTTTCTTATCCGACTTTACAAAGATGAACTCGTCGCCCAGGTCGGCTTGTACGGCCCATTGAACAGCCTGTTGCCTTTGTGCAATCAATTGCTCTGCCTTAATCACTGACTTCATGAAGCGATTAAAAGAAATCGGTTTGAGCAGGTAGTCCACAATATGGTACTCATAGCTTTCGATTGCATATTCAGAATAAGCCGTTGTAAATACAATGCTGATATCTTTGGGAAGCAGGTTCAGCAATTCCATACCCGTAAGTCCCGGCATGTTGATGTCGAGAAATAAAAGGTCCACATGTTCCCGGGTAATCACCTCCAATGCCTCTTTTCCATCGAAACAATTTCCTTTCAACACCAGTTGCGGAAGCAGGCCGATATAGTCGCATAATAGTTGACCGGCATGCGGTTCGTCGTCCACAATAAGGCAATCTATTTTCATCATAGTGGTATCATTAGCGTACTTGTAAATCTTTCGCCTGTGCTTTTTGCAGTAAAAGAAAAACGACCCGGATACAATATCTCTAATCGCTCCCGAAGATTTTTCAGTCCCGTGCCAATAGCACTTTTTTCTTCTTCAACATTCTTCCAGGAACTATTGCTGACTTCGAACAACAAGCTTTCGGTAATAGTTGCACGGATCTCTATAAAATTATTCTGTTTGCTTTTATCAATACCATGTTTGAAGACATTTTCAACCATAGGTATCAGGAGCATGGGTGGAATTTTCACGGGGTCCTCTTCGCCATTGACCTGGATATCGATTCTTACCGGGTACCTGATCCTCATCTTCTCTAATTCGATATAGTTCCTGATAAAATTCAATTCCGAAACTAAGGATATCCGATCCTTGGATCCCTGGTCAATAAAATAACGCATAATCGCGCTCAATTTCTCAAGCAATACAGCTGTTTGCGGAGATTCTCGTTGAGCTATAAAATAAATATTGTTGAGGGTATTGAACAGAAAATGAGGTTGCACTTGTGCCTTCAGCAAATCGAGTTGAGCCTGCGCGTGTTGTTTAAGCAGGATTTCCTGTTGTTGTTTGATGCGAAAGAAATCAATAGTATACCGGAACGCAATACTGAACAAAAAAATGAGACAATGAATAATAAATGTATAGATATAGGTTCCGAAGGTTATTGGATATGGATGTAGTCGGGTTCTTGCTGAAATAGCATACCAACTGGCAGTCCTCAAATAAGAGATAGAAACCAGTAGGACGGCCACAATGATGACGTATGTGACATATTTTTTCTTTTGATAGTAGCGGGGATATAACCATAAAGCGTTGCCATATAAAATAATGGCATAGGCAATGACGCAATGGACAGTGTAGTTAAGCGATTCCAGCAAGGTTTCATTCTGCTCAATGCCGAAATAAATCAACAAGCAGAACAGCACCACCCAGGCAAACCACTGGATTTTCTTCAGGTTAAATTCGTTGGGCGCAATTGCCATCCATAGTTTTTTTTCAAGATACTCATATTATGGTTTTCTGACGGGATTTTCAACCGATATGCGTTTTGATTCAATGGATAAGCTATTCCAAAAGGCAAGTAATCAAACAAATGCTAAAATCCCAACTGTTGTGTGGAAAAAGATGCGTGCAGAATCTCTTATTTCATACAGCATTTTCCAACGCTTTTCTGGTCGTTTTTACAAGGATCCTGTAAAAATGGCCACAACCCGGCACATGCAAAGACTACAGACCTGGCATGAGGGAATGCTTTGCCTGAAAATTCCTTAACGATTAAAATTTATCAAACATGGAAGCTATTAATATACTTTCTGCGGATGTACTGGATATCATTTTCGAGCATCAGAATAAAGAATACGGCGCCTATCAACTCAGAAAAAATTACAACAGAAGAATGAAAATATCACTTCTTGGTACCTGCCTTGTTTGTGTGTTGATAATCCTTTCTTCTTTTTTAAAAAAGGATGAGCATATGTTTGTAAAAACCTATATTATTCCCGATCCATTTATCGAATCCATACCATCAGACAATAAAATAGTACCTATCGTTCCGAAGATCAAACCTCAACTACAAACGATCCAATTCACTGTTCCAATAGTTGTTAAGAGGGAAGTAAAAAAAGAAGAAATACCTCCTGAAGTAAAAGAAATCGACGACGCCAAGATCTCTACTTTCACGCAAGCAGGCGAAAAGGATGATAAGACGGAAGCTCCCCCAATCGAAAGTAAAGGGGTAACTGAGATTCCGAAGCTAAATCAGTCGGAAACCGTATTTACAAAAGTAGAAATCGAATCCGGTTTCCCCGGAGGAATGCAGGCCTGGACAAGATATCTCATCAGGAATTTACAATACCCTTCTGAAGCCTCGGAAATCGGTGTACAAGGCGGGATCACAGTCCGGTTTATTGTTGATCAGGAAGGAAGCACCAGTTCAGTGGAAGCAATCGACGGTCCGAAAGAATTGCGTGATGAAGCAGTCCGCGTCATTCAGCGCAGCGGTAAATGGACACCCGCAATCCAGAATGGAAATAAGGTGAAATCCTATAAGTTGCAAAGGATTATTTTCAAGCTCGCAGAATAAAATTCCAAAAAAAGTATTGAACGGTTGTCATTCGAAAACCGCTCAATACTTTTTCGATTATGCATCGATGGCATCATACACTACCACTTTGGACCACAGGTGTCCATAGTTCTTGATGAATTCGAGATGGATGGGATGTGTTTGATAAGTTGCCTGGTCGGCGAGGGTATTAAAGAACATGATTTCTGAAACGGACCAGCTGGTGTCTACCACATCTCTTTTTTCGGTACTGGCCAGGATACCCACGTGGATTTCTTTGATCGTTTCTATTTTGCCGAGCGTCTTCACCCCTTCCACGAGTTTATCCCGGTCTTCTGTAGATCCCGGATTCTTAAGCCAGAAAATCGCGTGGTGAGCCAATATTTTTTCTTTGGCATTGGGGGAAATACTTTTTGACATAGCTGCAGCTGCTACTCCTAAACCGGCGGCGGTGGTCAGGAACTTTCTTCGATTGGATTTACTCATGACAATTTATCAGTTTTTTTTAACAAATAATAGTGGGTTGTTCCGATGCTACAAAAGGATTGGCATCCCGCTTGTCATCCTTTTACTTTTGGTTTTGGGAATTTCTTAAACATTTCAGGTATAATTTCCTTAACCGTGGCTTTCACGCCCTTCAAATTGGCTTCGTCTCTTTTAGCCTGGGCACTCGTACGCCAGATCACTTTATTTTCATTTTGGTCAACCATATCGATCACCAGCGAACCATCCCGAAAAGTGGTGACACTGATATGGCCGTTGTACATTGAAGGACCATAGTCGTTATGATAGTAGTAAATATTGGCTTGTCCCGGATATACCGGAGCAAAGACCTGGGTGTTATATACTTCATTGGGTTGTTGACCTACTTCATAAGTTTTGTTCATGACCAGCGTATAGGTAAAAAGGCAGTCCGGATGCAAAGTGTCTAATACCATTCCTCTTTCGCTCAATTGTTTGATAACTTCTGTCGCGAGGGCACGTTCCACATTTCTTTTGTTGGCCAGCTTGGTGTAGGCTGTGTCTTTCGTAGCAAGCCAGGCATAGGTTTTATATTTCTTGAAATCGACTCCTTTTGTCTTTTCGGCCTGATAGAGATTGCTTGAGGTATTACATGCGGCGAAGACAAACAACGCAATTATTAAAGTCCAGACATTCCTTTTCATGATTTGAAGTATTTTTTATGATTTCTGTTCCAGCGGCAATTGTATGATAAATGTGGCGAATTCGCCTTCTTTTGTTTCCACTTTTGATCGTCACCCGTAACTACCATTCTATTCGTTCCCATCATCACGATGTAAATGCTTTGGGTAAAATAATGGTGAATTCCGAATATTCACCCTCTTTTGTATCTACTTTCAATATTCCTTCATGTTGTTTGGTAACGATATCATAACTCAACGATAGCCCGAGCCCTGTTCCTTCACCGGTGGGCTTGGTGGTAAAGAAAGGCTGAAAAATTTTGTCCACCACTTTGCCTGGAATACCGATTCCATTGTCACGAACTTTGATCTCCAGTTTTCTGGCCTTCTTTTGAGTACTGACCGAAACGGCCGGTGCGTAATCTGGTCCGGATCTTTTCTTTTTCTCACTCACCGAATAAAATGCATTGTTATATAGATTGAGTAGTACCCGGCTCATATCCTGTGGAATGATATTAGCCATTCCAACTCTCGGATCGAAATCCGTTTTCATAATGGCATTAAATGATTTGTCTTTTGCCCTCAGGCCATGATAACTCAGGCGAAGGTATTCGTCGGCCAGGGCATTGATATCCGTCGGTTCCATTTGTCCTGTACTGCTGCGCGAATGCTGGAGCATTCCTTTCACGATCGCGTCTGCACGTTTGCCATGATGAACTACTTTCTCCAGGTTGCCCTGAATATCGCTCACAACCTGTAGCGCTGCTGCCGCATTGCCCGACTGTATTTCTTGTTTCATTTCGTCGAGCAGTTCAAGGTTTACTTCCGAAAAATTATTGACGAAGTTGAGTGGGTTCTGTATCTCGTGGGCCACGCCCGCCGTCAATTCACCCAGTGAAGCCATTTTTTCACTTTGTATCAGTTGGGATTGCGCATTTTTTAATTCAACCAGGGTATGCTCAAGGTTATCACGCTGCACGGCGATCTCTTCTTTTTGTTTTACTACCTCCGCCGTGCGTTGGTTAACTTTTTCCTCGAGTGCATGTTTTTCCATGATCAGCATGCGTGAACGGTAGCGGACAAATCCCCAAAGGCCTCCGGCGATCAAAAGCAAATAAGATATATAAGCCACCCATGTCTTCCACCAGGGAGGGTTAACAGTAAAAGTGAAGGAACCGGGGGTTGTCCAAACACCTTCTGCTCCTTTGCTGGCAACCCGAAAAACATATTTTCCCGGTGGTAAATCGCGATAATGCTCACTATAGGGTCGTTCTAACATAGCACTCCAGTTTTTGTCAATCCCTTCAAGGATATAACGGTAACGGGTATTCTCCCTGTCTGCTCTATTGGATGAAGTAAAATGAAAACTGATATAATTCTCATAATACGGGAGCGTCAGGTTTACCGGCATATTGAATGGTTCGGCCACGCTGTCGAAACCAATATGATTCACAGATTGAAAACCTGTATCGATGCGAAATGTTTCTTTTTTAAAAAATCCTTTTCCGCTATCATTCCAGATGGTATCGGTACTTTTCCAGGGTTTTGTAGAAAAAAACTGCATGCGGTCCGATATTTCCATTCCATTAACATAGGTCGATTCATTGGATGAATCCACCGCTTCGGGCTTCATAACGGTAAATTGATCCCTGATTCCCCAATATATATCGCCGTTCCGGGTAAGCAGCGCTGTTCCTGGCCGGAATGATACCTCGGTCAATCCAAAAGCTCTCCCATAGTTGCTAAAGGTCCAGTTCTCTTTGCCATCAATTTTTTGAGGAAAAAGATTTAAAACACTAAGCCCCTTGTTGGTACCTGCGTATAATTTATTTTTTACAATGAGCATCGACCAAATGCCATTGTCAGGTAAGCCTTCTTTTTGACTCAACTGCATGATTCGTGTTTCCGCTGCATCAATCATAAACAATCCATTCGAGGTACCGATCCATATTCTCCCTAATGAGTCTTGTATGATGGTGGGTAGCAGGTAATCTCCAAAAAACGGTCGCTCCAGCATCTTGCTGATGGTTTTATTTTCAGGGTCGATCTTGTACAATGCTGTTGAAGCAATTACCCAGATTTTCCCTATTCTGTCCTCGTACAAAGCCCACACGGTGTCGGTTAAACGCTTATTACCGAAGTACAGGGAGCTGGCTTCACCACGTTCCGGATCGATCCGTTGCAGACCGCCGAATCCTCCAGCGACTATATTTTTTTTCCGGTCACTTAACAAAGCGAGAATTACTTCATTGGCCAGGCCCTGTGCTATTCCAAGGTGCCTTATCATACTTTTTTTCTGATTGATCTCGTCGAGGCCCTCGAAACCCGCGGCCCATATATCGCCATTCGATCCTTCTGCCAGGGAACTGTAACTGGTATTTCCCAGGCCCTGAAGATTAGTAATCTTTCGAACTGATCCGTTGGAAGGCTCCAGCACATACACTCCATCTTCACTGCACATTGTCCAGATCCGACCGAGACTATCCTGCAAAAGTGATTTTGGCGGAGGCTTATTTTGGTCGCTTCTTATTTTAAGATGGCGCAAATTATCATTTCCAGATCTTGCGATATTGATGCCACCACCCAAATTGGCCATCCAAATTCTGCCATGCGGGCCTTCTTCGAAATCAAAGCAGTTGTTTTTATTCATTCCTTCAGTAAGTCCCAGGTGTTTAATGGTACCCGCCTGCTCATTAAATATATCTACACCACCGTCGAGTGTACCGATCCAGATATTTCCCAGCCTGTCATCATACAATGATCTGGTATTGCCTGAACTCATGCCCTGCAGCTCTCCTACGATTTTAATTATCCCCGCTTTTAAGTCGAGTATATTAACACCGTAGCGCGTGGCAATCCAAATTCTTCCCTGGCTATCTTGTATAAAATTTTCAGTTTGGTTACTGCTCAAACCATTTTCTTCTTTCAGATTGAAAATTTTTTCCGATGCAAAATCGATCATATTGGCACCACTGTAGGTGCTGATCCAAATCCGACCCTGGCTATCCTCCATAAAACCATTTACGCGGTCGTCCGAAAGACCTTCATCGGTGCCCAAATGTTTAAACGATTGCATGTCCGCGGCAATTACATTTACGCCCCCACTCCAGGATCCGGTCCAGATCCGACCTTCTTTGTCAAACATAAGTCCATAGATTTCGTCACTTACGAAGCCAGCATCAAAATGCAGTTTGTTCAAAGTGCCATTCTTTTGATCCAGCATCATTACTCCGTTGCCCACAGTTCCTATCCATATGTGGCCCTGAGCATCTTCCGTGAGCCTGGAGATTTCCAGTTTCGAACCTCCGTCTGTATTCAAATTAAAGATGTCAATGAACTCACCATCGTAACGACAAAGTCCCGACTCGGTTCCAATCCACATATTTCCATAACGGTCGCGCATAACCATTGAAACGGCCAATCCCGGCAAACCGTCGTCTTCATCGAAACTCAAAATTCCCAGGGTGGCGCCTTCATGGCTATGTGGTATTCCGGCTTTAATTCGCCTGGGTTGTTGCAATAGAAATGTTTTGAAAGAAGTTTTTTTATCGGGTATTTTCTTCCACTTCAATGGCAAATTGATCAGGCCGGCCCAATCAAGTCGAACCTCGGTTAGGGGAAAACGTAATGGCCTGACAGATTCCATGTCGATGATCGTAGGAGGAATCTGTTTGAGATTAAAAAACTTTCCGACAGCCGGCTTAAAGCTGTCTTCTGGCGGAGCCTGCCAATGTATGGGTTCAGGTTTTGTAAAAGCAAATGGAAAAACTGCAGGCAAACCTGCTGTAGAGAATTCATTGGGAAAAGGGACCGGAGTTGGACTGCTATTGCAACCAGCCAGAAAAACGCAGGCAAAAAATATCAGCAAATGTGAAATCTGTGCAGTAGATGCTGTCTTAGGCATGGATAAATTTAGTGATTTCCCTCAACCGAAAATGACGGCAGTGTTCTAGTGGATTTTTAATTTGTACAATTATATCAATATTAAGATTCCCCCAAAAAATCCCTGATCTCACCCAATACAAAATCAATTTCATCTTTTGTATTGTAAATGCTGATGCCGAGTCTTGTAATACCTCCACGCTCGGCCAACCCAAGCATCTGTATCGCACGCAACGCATAAAAATGTCCATCCCAGGCACAAATATTTTTTTTGGCGAGCTGTTTACAGAGTTGGCCTGGCGTTTTACCCCCGATACTGAAAGACACAGTGGGCGAACGATGAAGAGAAGAGAAATCCTGTCCCGCCATTTTTACTCCTTTCATTTTTTTTAATCCATTAAACAGTTGATGTGCCAGTGGATATTCATGTTCCGCAATCTTACGGTAAGCATCCACCAAACGTTCTCTCAAATTGCTTCCGATTCCCAGACTGGCAACAAAATTCACCGCCGCCGATACTCCCGCGAGGGCAGCATGATTGAGCGTTCCTGTTTCGATGCAATAAGGTGCAGTTTGATCGTTCGTGATCAGGCGGTCCGTTTGCAGTCTATCGAGCAAACCTGTTTTGCTGTATAAAATGCCGACATGAGGACCATATATTTTATATGCTGAACAAAGTAAAAAATCGCAGCCGAGTTCTTGCACATCTATGGAAAAATGAGGGGCATAGGCTACTGCATCCAGCGACAACCATGCGCCATAGCGATAGGTGATTTGTCTGACGCGTTTCACATCGTTAACCGTACCAAGTGCGTTGGAAGCCATTCCCATGGCTACCAGCCTCGTTCTTTCGTTCATCTTCGCCTCAAGATCTTCGTAGTCGAGCGTTCCATCCTGCTGAAGATTTACCTCGCGAACAATCATACCATACTGACGGAGCATTAACCATGGACCCCGATTGGCCTCATGATCGAGCTGGGTGATCAGTATTTCATCGTCGGGTTGCAGTATACGGGCAATTCCATGGGCCAGTGAAAAATTCAAGCTGGTCATGTTTTGGCCAAAGGAAATATTTTTTTCACTTTCGGCACCCAATAATGTCGCCAAAAGGATCCTGGTCTCCCGGATCACGGCGTCGGTTTCTTTCGTCGTTAAAAACTCACCATGCGTGTTGGAATTCGATGTTTTATAGTAATCTGAAATGGCGTCGATAACAGCCTCAGGAGTTTGAGTTCCCCCCGGCCCGTCCAAAAAGATGAAGGGATAATTATTATGTATGCGGTTTAGCGAAGGAAATTTCGCCCTTATTTCGGCTGGCTGTATCATAAAAATAGCTTCTTTCTTAAAGATATATAAAAAATCAAATGCTCGATGATAGATGTAACAAATTGATATA
>Ga0209069_10000528_pt1 | contig 17809 bp, 22 predicted proteins | sample Str013_2_FD_187202 | JGI IMG/M metagenome (GOLD analysis project Ga0209069, IMG submission 187202) | Freshwater sediment microbial communities in response to fracking from Pennsylvania, USA - Straight Creek_MetaG_SC_2013 (SPAdes) (version 2) | ecosystem: Environmental > Aquatic > Freshwater >...
ATTGCAAACAGCGAAGCTTGTCGCGGCTGCGGCCAATGGCAACGCTTTCATTGAGCGGATAAACTCCCATCATCTCAAACTGCCGCAACACCGCCAGGCCATAAAAAGTATGTGACGCTGCAATGCGCGGAATTACGGCATCAAAACCCGTGAGCCTGCCTCCCGCATAATGCAGTTCAGGGTTTCGCGAGGTGATGTTCATGTAGCAGCGCAAATAATCAATTGGCACGATCTCATGGCCGCGCCCCACAGCGGTTTCCATGATGCGTTGGTGGGAATAGAGTTTCGGATTGCGGGTCAGCAGGGCAATTTTCATTTCGGCGTCATTTCGATTTAGGCTTTCGGCTCAGAATAAACGTTTTGGCCGCATTCACCAAGAACCGCCCTTTGATGGCCTCGCGGCCAAGCAACATGGGAACCCCCATGTCGGTGCGATCAGTCAAGGTTACTTCCACGGGGAAGCTTAACGCACCCAGCATGATTTCGGTTTCAATCATCGGCCGTACTTCACTATGGCCATTGGAACTCTTGATGCGCTTTGTTCCGGCCAATTTCAATTTGTGGCGCTTGCCGCCAAGGCGAAACAACACATGCCGCCCACTGATAGATATCGCTTCGGCATGCAAAGCCGATGAGCGCGCTCCCGTATCCACCTTTGCCACCATGGCCGCAATTTGCAGATCAGGCAGATGTACATCTTCCTTCCAGCCAAGTTGGGTCAATGCGGGTTTGATGCGGCGTGATTTTGACATGGTTGGAAGCTAGTTCGACGGAACGACGATGCCAAGGCGTCTGTTGTGCATAAGGATGGCAATATGAAAAGATTTCTGCTGGGGGCCTCGGTTTTGGCCATTGTTGTGGTGGCCTTGGCGCAATTCAGCCATTTGGGTGGTCCTCCCGACGTGATGAAGCTGACTGCGGCAGAAAAAGCCCAATGTGGCCTGTCGGTGGCAGCAACAGAGGGGCCATTTTATGTTTCGGGCACGCCAGCGTTGGTTGACGGTGAATTGAACACCGCAAACTTACCGGGCCAAGCCATCTCAGTTTCGGGTCATCTCTATCGCGGCGAAGTGGGCACAACGCCAATTGCCAATGCTAAAATCGAAATCTGGCAAGCTGATTCAAGTGGCAGTTATCACCCCAACGGCAATGGCGATGTGGCCAAATACAAAGCACAAGACATCGCCCTGCGCGGTTATGTGACGACCGATGAAAGCGGCGCTTACCACTTCACCACCATCTATCCCGGTGAATACACTGGCCGCACCCGCCATATCCATTTCAAGATCAGCGCGGCAGATAGGGTCTTGACCACGCAGCTCATCATTCCCTCAAAGACGGGAGATGCCATCGGTTTTGATCAAGATACCATAGCCCAAGGCCTGCCCACCTGCGCGTTGTTGAAATTTGATGAAACAACAAAGCCAGAGGCGGCGCAGTTTGATTTCAGGTTGTAGGCCAGCACCCCAAAAACAAAACCCCGCCACAGAAGCTGCGACGGGGTTTCATTTCACATTCTTGAATGACGCTAGGGCTTAGGCCTCAGCGAACATATTTTCCACATATTCCCAGTTCACCAGGCTATCGATAAACGCTTCCAGATATTTTTGGCGAGCGTTGCGATAGTCGATGTAATAACTGTGTTCCCATACGTCGCAGCCAAGGATCGGCTTGGCACCATGCATCAATGGGTTTTCGCCATTGGCGGTCTTGGCAATATGCAGCTTGCCTGCGTTCTTGGTGATCCAGCACCAGCCAGAACCAAATTGCGTCAGGCCAGCCTGCACAAAATCAGCGCGCATCTTGTCATAGCCGCCGAGATCAGCATCAATGGCTTTCATCAGGGCAGCAGGAATTTTCTTGCCGCCGCCATTGGGCTTCATCCAGTGCCAGAAATGGACGTGGTTATAGTGTTGGCCAACATTGTTGATCAGGCCTTGGGCCTTGTCAGCGAAAGCCACTTTGCAAATATCTTCGATGGAAGCGGCAGCAAGAGGTGAGTCTTTCAGCAGGTTGTTGCCGTTGGTCACGTAAGCCATGTGGTGCTTGTCGTGGTGAAACTCCAAGGTTTCCTTCGACATGAAGGGGCCCAATGCATCATAGGCATAAGGCAGATTAGGAAGTTCGAGGGCCATGTTTCTCTCCATTTGGGTTGAAGATTAATCTAGGCCCTTGAACGCCCACTTGCAAGAAAAGCAATACGGTTTGAGCACTTACATATGGCGGATCAGCCCCTCGCAAATGATCATCACAACCAGACAAGCAATCAGGTATCCAGCGTCAACATAACGCGCATAGGCCGATTTGCCGCTGAAACTTCCGCCTGAATATCCCATGACGACAAAAGCAAGTGTCGCCAGGATGACGGTGTAAAGTGCGCTCGATACGGCAGTAACGCCCACAAACCAGCTCATCAACAACAAGCCAATGGCTTGTGATGCCATGGCGCCGGTGGGCATCTGGCCAGCAGAGCCCATTTTTATGCCTGAACCCGCCGCCCATTTTTCACCGAACAGCTTGGGTGAATACCACAGCCAACCCAGCATAAATGAAACCACTGCCCCAACGATGACTGCTAGCCAGCTCACGCCATTGGTAATTTCTGCCATTTTATGTTCCCTCCTCTGTTGGCCCCCTAGGAACGGATGCTAGCAGCCTGCGGCCTGAGATCAATAGGCTTGGTCTGCGCTAGGCGTTTTCCGCGCGCACAAAGTTTGCAATGGTGGCCAGAAACACTTCGCCAAATTGTTCCTGCTTGGCCGCACCCACACCATGCACTTCGCCGAAATCCCACTTGGTGAGTGGCTTCTTGGCGGCCATGTCGATGAGGCTTTTGTCTGAGAAAATCACAAAGGCCGCCACACCGCGCGCCTTGGCCAGTTTCATGCGCAGGATTTTGAGTTGGGCCAAAAGATCGGCATCCGCGAAGGTGGCATTGGGCGACGACGAAGATGTTGGCGCACGCGTGGCACGCCGTGGGCTGCGGGTGGCTGACTGGTCCATCCGGCCAAAGCCCAAACAGCCATCGCAATTATTGCATGGTGGTGAAGTCTCGCCGAAATAGTTCAGTAATACCTGACGTCTGCAACCTGCCGCTTCACAGTAGTTAACCAGAGACCGCAGGCGCCGATGCTGTGCTTTGGCCAGCGCCTCTGGCCCATCTTCATTGTCAATAAATTTACGTCGCAGCACCACATCTTGCATACCAAAAATCAGATGCGCATCAGCGGCTTCACCATCGCGGCCCGCGCGCCCAATTTCCTGATAATAGGCATCCAGAGATGATGGCAAATCGGCGTGAAAAACAAAGCGCACATCGGGTTTGTCGATGCCCATACCGAAGGCGATTGTTGCGCAAATTACCACACCGCGCTCAGCCATAAACACATTCTGATTCTCAGAACGCGCATCAGCTGACATGCCCGCATGATAGGGCAGGGCACGAAAGCCTTCTTCTTGCAGAAACTGCGCCCACTCCTCGGCCTTTTTGCGCGACAGCGTATAGACAATACCGCTTTCACTTTCGCGGCCCTTCATAAACTCCAGCAGCTGTTTCTTGCTGTTGCTTTTGGGTTCAACCACCAAACGGATATTGGGGCGGTCAAAGCCCGAAACGAAGACCTCTGCGCTGCCGCCGAAAAGCTTCTTCACCATGTCATTGCGCGCAGCTTCATCAGCAGTTGCCGTGAAAGCGCCAATGGGCGTGTCTGGAAATGCGGTTTTCAAACTCTGCAAAGCGTCATATTCAGGCCGGAAAGATGCGCCCCACTGTGAAATACAATGCGCTTCATCCACCGCGATCAGCGCCACATTCAAACGCTGCAACGCGCTGATCATGCGCTCTGTCATCAGCCGCTCTGGTGCCAGATAGAGAATGCGCACAGCGCCTGACGCCACGCGCTGCCAAATCTCAACATTCTCTTCGCGCGTTGCGGCCGAGTTGATGGTTTCAGCAGCAACACCAGCCAGTTTCAGTGCCGCCACTTGATCTTGCATCAGGGCAACCAGTGGCGAGACAACAATCGTCAAACCGGTTTTAACCAAGGCCGGAACCTGAAAGCACAATGACTTGCCAGCGCCCGTGGGCATGACGGCCAGAACATTATGACCGGCCAACAGGCGGTCAACAATCGCCTCCTGGCCCGGACGAAAACTGTCATAGCCAAAAACATCGCGTAGAATTTTATATTTGGCCAAACCACAAGCTCCGCTTCGCGCTGCGGTTCTTTGCATGGGCTCAAGTTAGCGGCAAGTGCTAACTCGACGCGTGAATTAGCTGTGCAAGAGTGGCACGCCCATGAGTGCCATTGCGAATGTTGCAAGTGTTGCGGCAACGCCGATAGCTGCCATCACGAAAACAACAAATCTCGACCCCGAAATCGCAGCAAGTGGCAATGCCTGCGCCAGATGCATGCCAATAAAATGCGGCACCCGCAGATCACCGCCCGTTGTGCTCCAACCGAAAAAGCCCAAGCCATGTGCATCACTCATTTCGCCGCCCACCCAATGGCCATGTGTCTGGCTCATATAGCCGCCAGCCAAAGTGGCCAACACCATGCCAAGCATCAGGCCAAGGCCAGTTGCATGCATCATGATATTTCGCCCGCGCGCACGCCAAACGCGCAAGCCAACAAGAAAGCCCGTGGCCGTTAAGGTAACGGCACCAAGCCCCATCAGGCCATACATCACTTGCGCGAAGATAGAGCTGTCGTTGAAATGTGAGGCCTCGCCCCGTGATGCACGAAAGCAGATATAGGCCATTTCAAAAGCAGCAGCGGCAATCATCAGCCCCACACTCACCGTCAGCTTTTGCGGATTATTCTGCGCGCGCGGCAACAGGCTCATAGCCCAACCCACTGTGGCAAATTGCACAATGAGTGACAGGAAGAATTTGGCCGGCTTGTCCCAAACATTCACGCCCAACAAGAGCCGGTGATCGACGGCCATCAATGCCAAGCTGAAAACCAGCCCCAGCGTCAGCGCCAGCATGGCGCGCCAGAGCCAAACATTGCCACCGCGAATATGTGCCAGCAGCGAAGCGATCGGCCACTGTGGCGTGTCAATATCAGAAATGCTCATGCGGCAGTCTCCCTGTGATCAAAAGCCAGCCTTGCAAGGCTGAACAGCAGAAGCCCAATTGGCCCAAACAAAAACGTGAGTGGCAGAATTCCGATCAGCAGCCAGCGCGGCAACGCACGCTGCAACACTTGCAACGAAATCCATCCGCCAATGAAAAGATCAAACGCCAGATAGTGCACCCAGCCCGCCAAAGCCGCCCATTGGTCCGTGAACAGCAACTGCACATGGGCCAAAGAGTCAAACCCGCCGGGTGCGGCAAAGAAAAAGAATAGAATAAGCGCCGCATAGAGTGTCGCCAGGCTCAGCGGCCAAATGGTCATCACCCAGCGCGAAATCCACGCCTGGCGGCCCAGTATGACCGCGGCGGCAAGGGCGAGCCAGCCAGTCACGGCCCAAAGATTGGCAACTTGAAACACCAGAGATGAAGACATCACAACCTCAATCTTGACAGTGTAAGGAAAATTCCATATTATCTTTCCAGTGTCAACATTAAAGTTTTTGATTGTCGCGCAAATCGAAAGCGCATATCCCGCAAAAGTGGCAAAAACCTATCACCATGGAGATTTACGCGAGCAATTGCTCAACGCCGGAGAGCAAGTCTTGGGCGAGATGCCGGTTGAAAAAGTCACATTGCGAGAGATTGCCAGACGCGCTGGCGTTTCACACGCCGCCCCCAAGCACCATTTTCCAACCCTTGGCATTTTGATGGGTGAAATTGCGGCGCGCGGCTTCCAGCGCTTCATCGTGGCTTTGGGTTTGGCTGCTGCGGCCACCGCCGATCAATCGCCACGCAGCAGGCTCTTTGCCATGGGGCACGCTTATTTGAAGTTCGCCTCAAATCATGCCGCAACTTATCAACTGATGTTCGGCCAGCGTGAGTCCATGGCCATGACACCCAATCTTATTGCAGCCTCCGAAGCCGCCTGGCAGCAATTGGTTGGTGAGGCAACGCCGATTGTCGGTCCCGCCAAGGCCAATGCCGCAGCGCTTTATATTTGGTCAACTGTGCATGGCTTTGCCAATTTGAAATTGGCTGGCCGCGTGCCGCTAGATTTGCCACACAGCATGGAAGAGCAGATGCTTGAGCTGCTGTGGGAAGGCCTTGATCGACATGAGTGAACTCTCAACTTTGGCCGCCCTCGGCGCTGTGGCCTTGGTCGCAGGCTTTGTTGATTCGATCGCGGGCGGCGGGGGCCTGCTCTGTTTGCCTGCCTTGCGGTTGGCAGGACTGGATCCATTGTCTGCGCTCGCCACCAACAAATTACAGGGTACCTTTGGCACGGCTTCAGCCACTTATGCCTTCTGGAAAAAGGGCGAGCTGGAACCGAAGCGCCATTTCATCAGTGTACTGACGTGTTTTGTGGGTGCCGCCTTGGGCGTGGCGGCAGTCAGTTACGCGCCGAGAAATTTCCTCGACTTGGTCATGCCGCCATTGCTGATTTTGATAGCACTCTATTTCGCTTTTGCCCCCAAGATGAGCGCTGTGGCCAGCACGCCGCGCTTGCCGCCTGCCGCCTTCGTATTCTTGTTCGGCCCGATGATTTCATTTTATGACGGCATCTTTGGGCCAGGCACAGGTTCATTTTTCATGCTGTCGCTGGTTTCGCTTTTCGGCCTCGGTCTTGTCGAAGCCACGGGCCGCACCAAGCTGTTTAATTTCACCTCCAACGTCGCATCGCTTTTGGTGTTCGCCTTGGGTGGAAAAATCGTTTGGGTAACAGGTTTGGTGATGGGCGTTGGCCAATTCATTGGCGCGCAGGTGGGCTCACATGTGGCGATCAGAAACGGCGCTGCCATCATTCGCCCATTGTTGGTGGTCGTCTGCCTTGCCATGGCGGCAAGACTGTTGCTGGCGCATTAAAGCGCCTTCTCCATAAAAACACTGAGCGGATCAGGCTTGTAATCGCCGAACGGCCCCACATCACGGTAGCCATTCTTGCGGTAAAGCCCCAGCGCTTCCGGCTGATAAATGCCGGTTTCCAGCCGCGCGATTGTGAAGCCCTTGGCCCGTGCCTCGTACTCAATCACATCAAGCAATTGCTGGCCAATCTTCTGCCCGCGCGCAACAGGCTCCACCCACATGCTTTTGATTTCAGAATAATCCGCATGTTCCCAAAACCCGCCGCAGCCAACCACGAGAGGGCCGCTCCAGGCCCCAAAGAAATTCATCTGTGAGCGGATCATATCAGCAAGGTCAAGCAAGTGGTTGCTCTCAGCGGGATAAAGCCCAGCCGCATAGGCCTCACGCGCGCGGTGCAGCGGCAGCAATTCTGCCGTATCCGCACGCACGCGTTTAATGGCAATCATGAGAAGGCTTGAATGCCCGTCTGCGCCCGGCCAAGCACCAGTGCATGCACATCTGCCGTGCCTTCATAGGTGTTTACCGTTTCAAGGTTCACCATATGCCGGATCACGTGATATTCATCCGAGATGCCATTGCCGCCATGCATGTCGCGCGCCATGCGGGCCACATCCAAGGCCTTGAGGCAGTTGTTGCGCTTCATCAGTGAAATGGCGATGGGCGAAACGCGGCCCTCATCCAACCCACGGCACAAAGCCAAACAGCCTTGCAGGCCCAGCGCGATGTCTGTCTGCATCTGTGCCAGTTTCATTTGAATGAGTTGGGTGGCCGCCAGTGGCCGACCAAACATTTTGCGGTCAAGCGTATATTGCAACGAGCGATGCCAACAATCTTCTGCCGCGCCCATCACGCCCCAGGCAATGCCGAGGCGCGCCTTGTTGAGGCAAGAGAACGGCCCTCCTAAACCCTTGGCGCGTGGCAGCATGGCGCTTTCTGGCACCTCAACATTTTCCATCACAATTTCACCGGTGACAGATGCCCGCAGCGAAACCTTGCCCTTGATTTCAGGCGTGGAGAATCCCTTCATCCCGCGCTCAAGCACAAAGCCGCGAATGTCGCCCACATCATCCTTGGCCCAGACCACAGCGATATCTGCAACAGGCGAATTGCTAATCCACATCTTGTTGCCGTTCAAAACATATCCAGCGGAAGTTTTCTTGGCCCGCGTCGTCATGGCGCCGGGGTCAGAGCCAGCATCAGGCTCAGTCAACCCAAAGCAGCCGATCAATTCGCCTGTCGCCAGCTTGGGCAGATATTTTTTCTTCTGTTCTTCGCTGCCGAATTCTTCAATCGGGTGCATGACCAGCGAATTCTGCACACTCATCGCAGAGCGATAGCCGCTGTCCACCCGCTCAATCTCGCGCGCCACCAAACCATAAGCCACTGAACCCAAGCCAGAGCCGCCATAAGCCTCAGATGTCATCACGCCAAGAAAACCCATGGCCCCCATCTCGCGCATCACCTCAGGGTCAAATCGCTCTTCGCGGAATGCCATTTTGACGCGCGGCATCAGCTTATCTTGAGCAAAGGCGTGGGCCGCATCGCGGATCATCTTTTCTTCGTCGGTCAATTGACCGTCCAGATGAAGTGGATCTTGCCAATTGAATTCTGCGTGTTTTGCCATCAGTCTCTTCTCACTTAATTAGTGCACTTATTGCTTTGAACTCTGGTGTGCCAGCTTTGCCAGCCAATTCAAACGCCGCCATTTCACTGTCAATCACCTGCACACCATGGTGCCGCAAACGCGGCCAAGCAAGGGCTGCGGAATCTGCCGAACGCGAGGAACTGGCATCAGCCACCACAAACACTTCAAAGCCTGCTTGCTGCAAATCCACAGCAGTTTGCAAAACGCAAACATGCGCCTCAACACCGCAAACGATGATCTGTTTGAAGCCGCTGTCTTCCAATGTCTTGAAATGCGCCCGCAGCTTTTCATCACGGTAGCCTGAGAATGACAGCTTCTCAAAAACCGTGGCGTTCTTGCTTTCCAGTTCAGGCACCGTGGGGCCAAGACCCTTGGGATATTGTTCGCTGATGATGATCGGCAGATCAAGCTTCTCTGCCACCTGCAACAGCAGCGCGCAATTTTCCAAAACCCGTTCAAACTCGTGGATGGCAGGCAGCAAGCGCTCTTGCATATCCACCATCAGCAAGCATGCTTTCGCCGCTTCAATGAGCATTAATTTTTCCCCACAACTTTCAACCCGAATGCAAAAGCTTCAGCAACTTCCTTCAACTGTTCAAAGCGACCTGAAGCTCCGCCATGGCCTGCTGTCATAATGGTTTTGAGCAGCAAAAGATTTTTATCTGTCTTGGTGGCGCGCAACCGTGCCACCCATTTCGCAGGCTCCCAATAAGTCACTCGCGGATCAGTCAGGCCCGCAATCGCCAACACATGCGGGTAATGCTGTGCTGAAACATTGTCTACTGGCGAATAGGCGGCGATATTCTCATAGGCAGTTTTGCTTGCAATCGGGTTTCCCCATTCCGGCCACTCAGGTGGGGTGAGGGGCAGCGTATCATCAAGCATGGTGGTCAACACATCAACGAACGGCACTTCAGCGATAATGCCGCGCCACAAATCTGGAGCCATATTGGCAATGGCCCCCATCAACATGCCGCCAGCGCTACCGCCTTGCGCAACGATATTGCCACTGGATGTGAATTTCTGTTTCACCAGATAACGCGCAGCCGAGATGAAATCCTTGAAAGTGTTTTGCTTATGCTCCAGCTTGCCGTGCTTGTACCAACGGCGGCCTTTTTCTTGCCCGCCGCGCACATGGGCAATGGCATAGACAAAACCGCGGTCAACCAATGACAAGATTGAACTGTTGAAGCCGGCAGGCATCGACATGCCGTAAGAACCATAACCATAAAGCCACAGCGGCGCAGAGCCATCGAGCTTGGTTGTCTTGCGGTAAATCAAGGTTACAGGGATCAACTCACCATCGTGGGCAGGCGCGTTAACCCTGCGCGCCACGTAATTGGCGGGCACATGGCCAGAGGGAATGATCTGTGTTTTGCGCAACACGCGTTCACGGGTGCGCATGTTGTAATCATAAACTTGGGTTGGCGTGGTGGGCGAAGAATAGCTGAAGCGCAGCATATCCGTGTCAAACTCACGCATTTCGCCAAAGCCCAGCGCATAGGCCTCTTCATCAAAGGCGATGGAGTGCTCAATACCAGAGTGCATGTCGCGCACCACAATGCGGGGCAGCGCATTTTCGCGCTCCAACCGCACCATGAAATTTTTGAACACACCAAAGGCAACAATGAAAATGCCGGGCCTGTGCGGCACCAAATCGCGCCAGTTTTCCATCGCGGGATTATCCAGCGGTGCTTGCACAAGTTTGTAATCTTCAGCGCCGCCCGCGTTGGTGCGGATGACCAGCGTTTGCTCCCAATCTTGCACGTCATATTCAATCTTGGCTGAGCGTGAAACAATCAAGCGCGGCTTGGATCTGGGCTTGGCCAGATCAATCAGCCAAATCTCAGAGGTCTCATGATCATGAATGCTGATTTTCGCAAAGCGCTCAGAGGCCGTCTGCGATACCGAGGTGAACAGCCCTTTGTCCTTCTCATTGTGAATGAGCTTGTCATCAGCTTGCTTGGTGCCCAACACATGGAGATATGTTTTCAGCGGGCGGTGGTGTTCATCCTGCACTGTATAAAAAAAGCTTTTGCCATCAGCACACCAGGCCACATCGCCCGTTGTGTTTTGCAATCGGTCACGCTTGTCCTTGCCGCGTGCCAGATCGCGAATCCGCAAATCGTAATATTCTGAACCCTTGCCGTCATAGCCATAGGCAGCCAGGCTTTGATCGGGCGAGTAATCTGGTGCACCCATGTCGAAATAGGAATGCGCCTTGGCCAGTGCATTGGTGTCAAACAGCAGCTGGGCTTTGCCACCCTTGGCCGCAGTGCGGTAATACAGGGGATATTGGCTGCCCTTCAAATAGCGCGTATGATAAATCCATTGGTCTTGGCGCGCGGGAACCGAACTGTCATCTGCTTTGATGCGACCCTTCATTTCTTTGAACAGCACCTTTTGCAACGGCCTTGTATCAGCCATTTCCGATTTAAAATGCTTGTTCTCTGCTTCAAGATATTCACGAATATCTTTGGGCAGCTTGGCGGGGTTATGCATCACCTCTTGCCAATTGGCAGCCTTCAGCCATTTGTAATCATCATGCTTGGTGAAGCCATGCCACTTTTGTTGGCTGGGTACGCGTTTGGCGATTGGGGCGGTGGATTTTTTCATTCTGCTGGCTTGAACTTCAAGGCCACGCCATTGATGCAATAGCGTAAACCGGTTGGCTTGGGGCCATCGTTGAAAACATGGCCGAGATGGGCTTGGCAATCAGCACAGTGAACTTCAGTGCGCGTCATGAAAAATTTGCGGTCAGTGGTGGTTTCAATGGCCCCTGAATCAGCAGGCGCATAAAAGCTGGGCCAGCCAGTTCCTGAATCAAATTTGGCCTCTGACGGAAAAACCGCTTTCCCGCAACAGATGCAAGTGAACATGCCTTTGCGCTTTTCTTCGTTCAAAGGGCTGGTAAATGCCCGCTCGGTGCCGTGATGGCGTGTCACCTGAAAACTCTCTGGTGAGAGCTGTGCTTGCCACTCGGCTTCTGATTTTTGGATTTTCGTCATGTTTCAACCTGATTTGGATCAGGCATTTAACTCGCTATTAACCATGATGGCAACCTTGCCGCAGCCGTGGGGTTGCAATGGGGCGCAGTTAATCATCTGTGAAGTCATTTGACGCTTTTGTAGACACCTATGAAGGACGTCAGCTTTTCGCATACGCTTGATTCAAGCGCTGCCCCACCAAGCGCCACACAGCGCCGGGTGAGTGCTGACTCATTCCGCCGCCTGACATCACTGTTGAAAAAGGCTGAGCCTTCGGCACTGGTGATCCCTGAGATTTTTGCCCCAACGCCACAGCCCATTATTGAGGCTTTTCATGCCACCCCAGTTGCGCAAGAGTTGGCCGCAATTGTGCAACCTGAAGCGCTGGTTGAGCCAGAGCCGATTGTCACCGCCGCTTTGCCTCCAGCCGCAATTGAGCTGAGCCCTGAGCCCGAATTGGCGCTGGTTCTGCCGGAAATTGAGGTTGCGCCCGTCGTTGCTGTGGCCTTGCCAGAGCCGGAAATTGAACTGCTTGTCCCTGAGCCTGTTGTGCTGGCCGCTGTGGCTGAGCCAACGCCACCCCCACCTCCAGAAATCAAAGTCAATCACACCCCCATCCGCCGTCAGGCAAAGCGGGATGAGTTTGCTGAAGTTCTGGCTGTGCCCAAAAAGGCAGCCGCACCACAACTGACACCTCAGCAAGAAATTGAGCAGGCCGAAGTGGGGCGCTCGCTGATTGACATGATGTCTGGCGCTGGCGCTGGTGGCGGCCAACCTCATGAACGTTCGCTGGCCGCTGACACATTATTGCGCATGTTGCCGCGCCTGTCACAAGCCATTCGCGTTGTCCTGGCGCAGCGACTGGCGATGATGGATGCGCCGCCGCCATTTCTGGTCTCGCAGCTATTGGTTGATTCGGATCTGGCTGTTTCCGGCCCTTTGCTGGAAGATTGCATGCATATTGCGGATGAAAATCTGTTTCCGGTGATCGCACACGGAAATCCAGATCGCTTGCGGTTGATCGCGCGCCGTCGCCGGTTGAGTCCTGCTGTGGCTGAAGCCTTGATCGGCACTGCGGATACTTCTGTGCTGCTGACTTTGGTGCGCAATGCCGCAGCCGAGATTCCGCAAGAAGGTTTTGCTGAACTGGGCAAAGTGGCAGAATCGAATCCTGAACTTTTGCCCCCGATTTGCATCAGACATGATTTGCCAATTCATATTGCCTTTGAATTGTTCTGGGCCGCACCCGTTCAGCTGCGCCGCTATTTGCTCACGCGCTTTTTGACCGATTCAGAAAACCTGACCCGCATTTTGCGCATCACCATGCAAGGTGAAGATGGCTGTGGCGCATCCATCGCTGTGGAAGAAATTGGCGCAGCCCTCGTGCTGGCCTTGGCGGGCCAAACCGAGGAAGCGGCCCAACGCATTTCTAAATGTGTGGGTGTCACGCCGGCAACAGTTGAGCGTATTTTCGCGGACACACAGGGCGAAGCCTTGATGGCCTTGCTGAAAGTTGCGGGCGTTTCGCGGGCCGATCTCAGTTCGGCACTTCCTCAGCTGTGCGTCGGGGAACACGCACTCACAGACCCTTCTCGCGTCTATGAGGAATTGCAGGCCGTGTTCGACCAATTATCATTCACCAAGGCACGCATCCTTCTCACGTATTGGGATTGGGCGATTACCCAAAGCGGCCCTTACGCACGCCAACATTAAAAATTGCATCCTTAATCTCGAAGACTCTTGCGGATCAGCAATTGCAGATTCATAAGAAGGGCGTTGGATCACACCTGCTGATTCGGGATGGGGCGTTATGAAGTTTGGTGATGAAAACAGCGCTTTCCGCGCACAACTTGTTGTGCCGGAGCACCGGCAGTTATTTGACTATTGGTTGGAATGCTGCGCCGGAAGGCCCATGCCCAATCGGTCAGATATTAAACCATCGCGCATGGCCAAGCTTTTGCCTGGCATTTCCATTCTCAATGTTTCGGACAATGTTCTGCAATCCACATTTCGTCTGGCTGGCACGCGTCTGCGCGAAATTCATGATCGTGAAATCACGGGCAACACACTTGAGGCGTTGGACTTTGGTGAGAAGCGTGATTATTGGCTGGCCGCATATCGCCGCACAGCTGATGAGCGAATGCCAACGCAAGGCATTCTGAAAGGCCCGCGGCGTAACAAAGATCATCTGGTGCAGTATTGGCTGCGTCTGCCTTTGGGCGCAGATGGTTCGGGCCGCGCTGAAATGATCTTGGGCCACGACCATTTTGCATCGCTTCCTGCCATAGAGCAGCGCAGTTTGCAGATCGCCTGAGCGCCTTCTAAAAATTCCTATTGACGTGGCGTTCCGTTTTTGTTCATATATATTCCTATGACAGGAATATCAATTATGGATCACACAATCGCTTCTGAAAGCCCTTTGCTGCGCCTTTTGCAGCGCAAAGACGCCAAGGGCCAAAGTTATATCGACATCAAACAATTTGCAGCTGGCGAGCGCTTGCGTGCAGATTTTGAACGCGCCCATCTTTCACCGCGTGTCACCAGCAGCTATTCTGAATCCATTGGCTCGGGTGGCCGCCACTGGCAGATGAGTGACAATGCCATGGAGCGCCTGAACCTGGGCGCTCTTGATGCACGCGAAAGGCTGCGTGGCGCCTTCGAAGCCGTGGGGCCAGAACTTTCCGGCATGCTTTATCAAGTTTGTTGTTTGGTGTCGGGTTTTGAGGCCGCCGAAGCCGCACTCAATCTTCCGCAGCGCTCTGGCAAGGCGGTTTTGGCACTGGGTTTGACAAGGCTGGCGCGGCACTATGGATTGTTATCGTCACACAGGCCCAAAGATCGCAATGCCATTTCACATTGGGCGATGGATGATTATCGCCCGGCGATTCCTGCCACTGAATCTTGAACCACTGCCGCATCTGCCTTGATGCGCTTGACCATGGAGGCCAAGCCGTTGGAGCGTTGTGGCGTCAGGTGCTCTTTCAACCCAAGTTGGGCAAAGGCACCCAGCGCATCATAGGCAACGATGTCTTTGGCGGAAAGTCCGTCAAACATCAAAAACACCACCGCAATGAGGCCCTTCACAATCAAAGCATCGCTGTCACCCACCAGTTTCAGCTTTGCATCTTTGTCCACCGTGCTGTGAATCCACACTTGGGATGCACAGCCTGAAACTTTCGTCGCTGGTGTTTTCAATGCGTCATTCATGGGGGGGAGGGCGCGGCCAAGCTCAATCAGATGGCGATAGCGATCTTCCCAATCATCCAGCAATTCAAAATCGGAAATGAGATCAGCGAAAGTTTGAGACATGCGCAGGACTTAGTCATTGCCGCCAACAATGACAACGGATGATTGTTATTCTGGCTCACGCAACAGGTCTTCAATCCTGTTGGGCTTGGCATCCGTCAGTGTTGCCAGTCGCAACTGTGCTTGGCCGGGCTTGGCCCGCACGGCAACCACCGGGGCTGCACCGCCACCGGGTGGGTTGGCCCATTCATAGGCAATTTTGGCTGTGTATTTCGCCTTGGCTTCAACTTTTGAGTAGAGGTAAATCCCGGTTACACAAACTTGGGGGCGCCTGGCACAGAAACTGCGGGCATCAGCCATTGTCTCCGTTGCCGCAGAGAAAGTGGCAAAGGTTGAGGCTTGCAAAGACGGCTCAGCCGCCACATCTTCTGTGGCAGGCGGAGAGGGCAGAGCATAGAGAATGCCCCCCAAGAGTACCGCTTTACGAAACAAACCCATGACGCATACACATTCCGTGATTGGACTTCCGCCCAGAACCATATTCCAAATGGCTTACAACCCAGTTCTACCAATATAGCGTATTTGATTTAAACTTGCTGAAAATCCCAGTGGTTTGATTAGCCACCTGTTAACTTTGGAAGGGCAATTTGCGCTGAAGTTTGTTTGGGGGTGCCGGTGGCCCGGGTTAAAGACGTGATTATGGATGATGGCTGGAAGCTGAAACCTGTTTCAGCTGTGCTTTTACTTGCCGCCGCCACTTTGAGCAGCGCCATTGCCTGGAACGCTCTCATCCACCAAAAGCACCCGCAAATGGCTGGCCTCGCCACAGCAACAGCCGCCGCCACAGGTGACCTTGTGGTGTTGAAATATGACCCGATGATCCAGCAAGCCCAACGTGAGATGCTGGCGCTTGGCGTTTACAATGGGCCCATTGACGGGGTGAATGGCCAGAGCACGAAGCAGGCCATTGCGTCATATCAGCAACTCAACGGGTTGCCTCAAAATGGTGTTGCCACGCCAGAGCTGGTCAACCACATGAAATTCACTCACAAGGTGCAGGCTGCAGCGCAATTTACCGGATCCATAGCGCCAACAACGGCTGAGGTGGTTGCAGCCCCCAAGCCGCAAACCACGGTCATCTATGAAAAGGCCGCAGCGGAAGCCGCCGCTGCCACCAAAGCCAAAGAAGTGTCTGTGAAGAAGGTGCAAGTCGCCCTCGCGGGCCTTGGCTACAAGATCAAGAAAATGGATGGCCATATCAGCGCCGAAACCCGTGCCGCGATTCTCAAATATGAGATGGATAATGGCATGGACATGAATGGCGCGGTGGACAAGACGCTGACAGACGCGCTGCAAGTCGACTAACCAGCGCCCACAATCCCCACAAACAAAAACCGCTGACTTGCGCCAGCGGTCTTTAGAAATTCAGAACAGCAAATATTAGAACGCTGAACCGCCGCCACCGCTGCCAAACTTCTTCGGCTTTTCAATCTTCTTGGGTGGTGGCAACAGGCCTTCACGTTGCAACTTCTTGCGGGCCAGCTTGCGGGCGCGGCGAATGGCTTCAGCAGCCTCACGCGCCTTCTTTTCCGATGGCTTTTCAAATGCGCCACGCAGCTTCATTTCACGGAAGATGCCTTCACGTTGCATCTTCTTCTTGAGCACTTTCAGTGCCTGATCAACATTGTTGTCACGAACGATAACTTGCAAGCGAACCTCGAACTTTTAGAAGCGGTTAAAATTGTTAAATGAGCCATTCAAGGCCCGAAAGATGGCGCGTCCTAACACAAGCAATTAGGCCTGTCGAGGCCTGATCTTGTTGAAATGCCCCATTTTACGCCCGGGCCGTGCATCGCCTTTGCCGTAGAGATGCAATCCCACATGCGGTTGGGCGGCCAAATCGGCCCAAGCTGCTGATTCATCGCCCAAAAGATTGGTCATTACGACGTCACTGTGGCGCTGGGTAGAGCCAAGCGGCCAACCAGCGACAGCGCGAATATGTTGCTCAAACTGGCTGATCAGGCAGGCATCCATGGTCCAATGGCCAGAATTATGCACCCGCGGCGCAATCTCATTCACATAAAGCACATCGCCGCCCACAAAAAATTCAACCGCCATCACGCCCACATAGTCCAAAGCCTCAGCCATGCGCTGGGCCACGAAGATGGCCTCGGTGGCCAGCATTTCATCCAAGGCCGCAGGAACAGTTGAAGTATGCAGGATGTGATCGCGGTGCACATTTTCAGGCGCGTCATAGGCCGCAAATTGCCCATCGGCCCCGCGCGCACAAATCACTGAAATTTCTTGTTCAAAATGCACAAAGCTTTCAAGAATCGCTGGCGCGCCTTTCATTGCGGCAAAGGCGGGAAGCAAATCCGCCTCGCTTGCAATGCGCGCCTGGCCCTTTCCATCATAACCCATGCGGATTGTTTTTAAGATGGCAGGTAGGCCAATATCTTTGGCGGCCTTTTGCAACTCTTCAAAATTGAACACCGCACGGAAATCCGCGGTCAGCGCTCCAAGTTCACGCGCTAGGGATTTTTCATTCAAACGGTCTTGCGCCACGGCCAAGGGCCGTGAGCCGGGGCGCACCACAACCAGGGTTTCAAGAAACCGCACGGCTTCAACGGGCACATTCTCAAATTCATAGGGGCAGTGTTTGCAGCCATTGCCACAGCAGAATCCTTTTTCCAGATGGTATTTTTCAGTAAATACCATGTAACCACACTCGTTGAAGTAGAAATCAATATGCTCAATCGGCGGGTTGTTCACTCAGTTGTTGTTTTAAAAGTTCGTCTGTAGCCTTTGGCAAAGGCTTGTCCGAATCGTTTTGCGATCCCCATCACTTCACCGGTTGATTTCATCTCAGGACCTAAAATCGGATCCGCACCGCGAAATTTAATAAACGGAAATACTGGCACTTTGATCGAATAAAACGTCGGCACCACTTCACGACAACCCTGCTCTCGTAAACTCACACCCACTTTGCAC
>Ga0209069_10000529_pt1 | contig 17803 bp, 14 predicted proteins | sample Str013_2_FD_187202 | JGI IMG/M metagenome (GOLD analysis project Ga0209069, IMG submission 187202) | Freshwater sediment microbial communities in response to fracking from Pennsylvania, USA - Straight Creek_MetaG_SC_2013 (SPAdes) (version 2) | ecosystem: Environmental > Aquatic > Freshwater >...
GGCGTGATCAATCAATTCGCCTATTGTGTTGAAAATCTATCTATGGCGGCGGATTATTTCAGATCCAACGGCGCGATACCGACAGCCGCGCCGAAGCCTGCAGTTGCGTTTGGCGGGGCGTTCGTTCAATTCTTTCTCGCTCCGGAGGGCTTCATTGTCGAATTAATCGAGGCGGCAGGTTTCAGTCATCGGTTCGAACGTATCCAGCCCTAGGTACAGCGTCACTTCTGCTTCTCGAACGCCAGCTCTGCCGTGCGTGGCCCGGCGCGTTCGAGCATCTCAAACGCGTCTTTCACGCATCCAGTGACGGCAGGACCGATCAGGCCGGGGTCAAAGCGGCCTGAAAGGCCAAACAATGGCTGGAATCCCTCGACTTCATAGCCGCCCTCCAGCACCTGGGCTGCAGTCGGAAGATACCCGAACAGTGCTCCTAGATATCCCGCATAAAGGCGAATCCGTCCCGCCGGGATCGGCACCGCCTCATCAAGAATACGTTCCCATTCCACGCTCGGTTCCGCGGACAACGCCACTATTTCGAGTTCGTTGCCGATCCTTACAATTTGAGCCGCCAGCATCTTGTCGGGAATGGTACCTTTGAAGAAATCGCCGAGAGGAATTTTGACCGATCCGGTCTGAAGGCTGGCGGGTGAGAAAGTTTTGGCGGGGCTGCCTTGCGCGATGTCGTACACGCCGGCGGCCAAGCTCCGGCTCCAGCGCCCCCAGTCTTCGGCTGAGGGTGACGCAAACAAGGGGCCGGATACGATCGTGCGAATAAGTCTGCTAAGGCGTTGTCGCAAATTGAGTTTTTGCGAGGAAGTTATATTTGGCCGGATGTCGCCGCAAAATCCCTGCGCAAAAACGCAAGGAATTTCGCCAAAGTGGTCGCGCAGCGCAAGGCGTACCGCTCCGGGGTAGTCCGAGCTGATGACATTGTCTGGAACAACGGCGGTCGGATGGCAGGCGTAGTGCCAGATCACAGCGAGCGGCTGCCCATCGTCCGCTTTCCTCAACAATACGAGGCTCGCGCCCTCATCCTTAGGACCTGAAGGGTTTGGCGAAAAGGCGACGCTCGTCAACCTGAAGCCATACATTCGTCCAAAGGTCGGGAATGGCCAATAACGTCGTCGGTTGATAGAATGATTCAGTTGCCCCTGAAAGACATCGAGATTGATTTCTGTGGGTTGGTCTCGCTGAATTTGGCGCACAAGGATTTCCGCGGCCTCTGCCAAATCGTTCAGGAATTCGATGTCCGGTATTCCCAGAGGCTCGCAAGCTCGATCGGTTGCGGGGGAATTGTGTGTGTGCGATGCCAGCTGGACCACTTCGTCAGGCTTGAATCCGAGCCGTTGCAGCCTGACGAGAATCATGTCTTGGAGCTCGGATCCCATGGTCAAGATATCGAAGCTGAAGATGAGACAGCGCTGCTCCAAGCCTTCCAACAGAACGACCGAGATTTCGATCGGGTCGAGGATTGTCGAGACCGGGGCGGTGCGCGAGGCATAGCCTGCCAGCCGGACCTGACGGTCTCGCGGGGTCACGTCGCATGAGGCGGCACGGGCAAACAATTTCGCGGACGGTTCCTTGATGGTTAAAACGTGCCTCCGGAAGATCTTCGAAAACTATGAAATTCCTGTCCAGAAATCGAGGGCCTCTTGTCTGATCCCTTGGAGCACAATAAGGCTCTTACTGAGTACGACCAACAGGACGTATGTCCAATAGCGCGATTTGGCCAATCGCTTCTTTCGGAAAAGCTTCCGATTCGCCTGGAAATTGAATGCGGACGCCGTTCAGAACGCCGCGTCAACACCGCCGTCGATCTAAGGCGAGTCAATATATTTGTGAGGAAAAGTGACGCTTTTGACCTCGAGCCGGGCGCGTCGCATTTTTGGCGGATGGTCGGCCGGCGCCATACAAGTGCTGCTCGCTCTGACGCAGCAAATTGTACTCATTCCGCTCTTCCTGAAATACTGGACGAGCGATACCTTGTCCGCTTGGCTGACAATCTTTGCCGCCGGAAGTCTTGTTGCTGCTGCCGATGCCGGCTTGCATGCGTGGTCGTTGAACCGTTTTCTTTCGTTCAAATCGAGGAGTGATTGCGACCGTAGGACCAGACGATATTACGGTGCTGTATTTCAGCTTTTCGTCTGGTTTACCGTGCTTCTTGCGATACTCCTGCTGACGATATTCGGACTGGTGGCACCATCGAACTTGCTTGGATTTTCAACCGAGCCGAGTTTCGACATGGCATTTGCCATCATGACGTTAGGCCAAGTTTTCATGCTACCGATGAATTTGGCCGGCGCGTTGTACCGTGCTCGCGGGCTCTATGGACGTTTAGTTATGGTGCAGGCTTGGGGCACTGCGATCGGCCAGCTCGGCCAGATTGTCGGATTGATCGCGACCGGTAGCCTAGTCGTTGTCGTCACTGCATATGTTGCGGGGCAAATTGCGACATTGACATACATCCTTTTCATCGATGTGCGGCTACAATTTCCCTTTATTAAGGATTTTCGCCACCGGATTTCCTGGCGCTGGACTGTCGTACAATTCGTTGGTGCTTTCCCTTTTGCTGTTATGAATTTTGCTGAGACCGGACTCACCTATATTTCGGTTCTGTTGATTGGCGTTTTTGTTTCGGACCGTATTGCCATAGCCCAATGGGGACTGACGCGCGCAATCGTCGGCTTGTTGAGGGGCCTTTGCTATCAGATGACCTTGTCGTTGGCGGCCGAGCTTGGGCACGATTACGCGATCAACGCGCGCGAGAGCCTGCAACGGCTGTATGCCAGGGGTTCGATTGTCGTGACGTTATTTGCAAGCGTAACCACCTCGGGCGCGCTGGCATTTTGGCCGGATTTCTTTGAAATCTGGACCCACGGAACCATCCCCTACGATGGGACTCTCGCTACTATCCTGCTCTTGGGTATGTGTGGCAGCGCGCCCGCGATCTTGGCCCTCAGCTACGCCAACTACAGCAATCGCGGTGCGCTCCTGCTTTGGACCAAGTCTCTGCAGTTGGCGATATTTCTAGTTCTGTCGCCCATCTTTATCCCGCGTCTTGGCCCGTTGGGAGCGGCGGTGGCATTGATATCGAGCGACATCATTGCCCAATTTGGAGTTCTGTTTGTAATTGTCTTGCGTGAAACACTGAGACATCCGATACGGCACACATTGTTCCTGATCATGATCATGGTAACGGTCGTCTCGGCCGGAGCAGCGATCGGCGAGACGATTCGATATTTGCTGCCCGGCGCCGGACCGGTCCACTTTCTGCTTGAATGCACATTGTGGCTTGTGGCAGTCGCCATGTTTGCAAGCCCGTTGGCGAACAAGCCGCTTCGGAACAGGCTGGAGCAAGCGATTCCGCGCTAGCGGTTTGCTGAAAAACCCTCGCCGTATCGAGGGTTTGCTGATTCAATTCTTTATCACGAATCGGCGGGGGCGCTACATGCGCGGGACATTTGTGGATCAGGGCCGGTTGTTTTCATACGTCTCACCTGAAGCGCGGGTGCCGTCGAACCATCCGCTGAGAAAGATTCGGACGCTTGTCCGCGAGGTGCTGAGCGATCTGAATCTCTGGATCGGAGCTTTGGGAAGCTCTATTCGAGCGAAGGACGCCCCTCGATCCCTCCGGAGCAATTGCTGAACGCGTTGCTGCTGTAGGTGTTCTACGGCATTCGGTCTGAACGCCAGCTCATGGAGCAATTGGACTACAATCGGTTGTACCGCTGGTTCGCGGGGCTGTCGCCGGACGATCCGGTCTGGAACCCGACCAGCTTCACGAGAACCGTGAGCGGCTTGCGAACGTCGAGGTGTTTACGAAGTTCATGACCAAGCTTTTGAACCGTCCTCAGGTCAAGCCGCTGTTGTCGGACGAGCATTTTTCGGTGGACGGGACGCTGATTGAGGCCTGGGCTTCACAGAAGAGCTTCCGCCCCAAGGACGGCAGCGGTGACGACGATGATGGCACGAACTTCCACGGCCAGTGGCCGGCATGGTCACGTTCGCCAACGGCACCGCCGAGCGCCGCGCCTCGGGGAGGATGCTTAAAGCCAAGGTCAAGGAGGTCGGCCACCGCATCACCGCCGGTGAGGAGGACAAGGCCTATGATACGGCCGACCATGTGGCCAATCTTCGCGCCATCAACGTGACGCCGCATGTGACGCAGAACAACGGCCTCACCAAGACCGGCACGAGCCGCCGCAGCGCCATCGATGAACGGACCACGCGCCACCAGGGCTATGACTTGTCGCAAACGCGCCGGGCGATGACCGAATGCATCTTCGGCTGGGGCAAGCAGCACGGAACCATGCGCAAAACAAAACATCGCGGGATTTGTCGCGTCGCGGCCGACTTCATGCTCAATCTGATCGCCTACAACCTGATCCGTATTCCAAAGCTGGTCGCAGCGTAGAGAATGCGAGCGTTCAGGACGTCAGATGCGTCGGGCATTCAACACGCAACCCAAACGGCTATTCGGAAAGTGCATAAAATTACTCCGTTTCCAAGTTTTTGAGCAAACTGCTAGTTCCCGATGTTGGGGCCATTGCCGGGCGATATATCGTCGGAAGAGGCGGCCGGCTACTTTGTTGCGAGCAATGCGACGCCGCTACCGAGCTTCCTGGCAAACGGAATGCAATTGCATATGGTGTCGTCGATGTCCGCAACCCAGGCGGCGTGCGGCACTGAAAGGACGATCCCCGCTTTCTGCGCCACGATGGAAGGATAACGCGTCAGCGATCCGTGCTGAACGTATTGCGCATTGCTGAAAGCGCGGAAAATCGGCGCCACGCGATCCTTGTCGAGAGGCGAACAAAAAGCATTCGGCTCGCGCTTTCCGAAGATCCTCGTTCCCAATGTATACCCCGGAGCCCGCCAGGGCTCGATCGCCGCAAATTTGCCGCGCGGTGTCAGAATTCTGGCGATCTCGAGAAACGCGACCTCGGTGCGCATGTGATGAACGCATCCGCCGACGTAACACACATCCACATAGCAATCTTCAATCGGAATTTCTTCTGCAATGCCGACGACGCAGCGTAGCCGGTCCTGGAGTCCGAACAAGCTTGCCAGCTCCATTGCGACGCACGCCTCGCCGTGCATGGGGGTCAAGAGAAACGATTCACCGGCGCCGGCTAGCAACAACAGCACGGCAATACTGCCCTTGCCGCCGATCTGGATGACACGCTTTCTCTGGACCGGTCCGATGTGACGATAACAGTCGCGTTCTGCGGCGATATCGATGGTTTCGCTGAACCAGACATCGGAAGCCGGGAACGGCCCCCGTTCTGCCTCGGAAAGCCTGGCGACTGAACCCAGATGGCGAAGGCCTGCCGAGTCGCTGTTGTCGAGGGATCCCGTCTCTCGAATTTGCCTGGCATGCTCGTAGCCGGCCGAGTTATAGAATTCCATCTCCTTGTAGGCTTCGTCATACTGCGGCGCGTTGATATCACGCGGCCATGGCGAACGGTCAGTGACAGCGTCCGGCCCCAGCAAGATGGGGATTCCGTTTTTTACAGGATAGGAAATGCTGCCGTCGTCCGTCGCCAGATTGCCGGCGCCGTCCGTGGTTAGCGGTCGCTTGGTGACGGGACATACGAGACCGGAACTATTCATCGACGGTTCTTTCGAGCAGGGCGATCGGATGGCAACCAGAAGTTTCCTTCGGCTCAGCGGGACGATTCCTCATCTGGCACCGTTGCGCGCCAGTTCAGTCTGGCGAATGAGATATTGCCCGTAGCCGGTCGCTTTCAAGGGCTCGTCGCAGATCGGCAGCAACTGCTTCGACGCCCCCAGTGTCAACGGACAGAGCCGGGCTCACCGGCCTCCCGCCAACATGTCACCCTTGCGATCCATGCCCGCTGGGTTTTCGTGCATCGAAGTTGCCTCGTTAACACGCGCGATTCCATACCGCAAAACGCTTTCATCCTGAAGGGGTCCGGTCTTGCGATGAGCACGGCGGTCGGGCAGCCGGTCAATTCCGATGAAAATGGCTCCGCAATCGGGCTTTCAATTATAATCCAATATTATCAATGTGTTAGTTGATAGATTGGATAATGTTGCGGCACCGCGGCGGGTACGATACCAATGTCCTACTCCGGCGTTCTGGCAGAGATTGCCGCAATCCGCAGCGTCTCGCGGATTTCGAAGCTTCTGATCCGGAAGTTGCTGCGACCCGGCATGAAGCCTGGTCGAATATCACTTCACCTGTTCGTCCGCCTGGATGCCTCTTGTTCTCAAGAACGAGCCTAATGCCGAGTGGGTGCCCTGGTCTCGACCAATGCCGGGTCAACACGGAGAGAAACGCCCGCAAGGACGTGCCACGATGAGATTGTTTCAGAATTTCACCTACTACCCATCCTATCAGCAACGCCTCCGGCGATTGGCTTCGAATGCAGTGACTTTCCAGCAGCAGCTTCAAATCTTTCTCGACGACAGATACGGAGCTTCGCACGTCTTGCTTCCGGTCACTCGCGCCGACCCGGATGTATTCTTCACAAATTGGGATGACGAATTCCTTCAGCGTGCCTGGGCGCGAGAAGCCGGATTGGCGAAAAGGGTATCGCTGGAAGAAATCTTGCTTGCGCAGATCGAGGCCCATCGCACCGAGGTTTTTTACAACATCGATCCCGTTCGTCTGGACAATGGATTTCTCGAGCGGCTACCCGGCTGCGTCAAAAGAAGCATTGCTTGGCGTGCCGCGCCGTCGAGCAATGCCGACTTCTCGAAGTACGATCTGGTCGTTTGCAATTTCCCCGGCATCCTGGCGGATATGAGTAGGCGCGGCTACAGAACGGCATATTTTGCGCTGAGTCATGATCCGGTGATGGATCGCTTCGCTGCCAATAGCGAGCGTCCGATCGACGTACTCTTTGTCGGCGGATATTCGCGCCACCATATGCGTCGCGCGGAAATTCTTAATGCGGTTGCAGGCATGGCGGGCGACCTGGAAATTGTATTTCATCTGGATCCGTCGCGGCTATCTCGTCTCGCCGAGTCGCCCATCGGGCTCCTGCCGCCCCTGGCGCGGCATCGCCGGCCTCAAATCGTTCGCTCGATTTCGCGACCGCCGGCATTTGGCCTTGACCTTTTTAGCGTGCTGTCTCAAGCCAAAATAGTCCTGAACGGCGCTATCGATATGTCCGGAAACGAGCGTGGCAACATGCGCTGCTTTGAGAGCATGGGCTGCGGCGCGCTATTGCTCTCCGACGAGGGGAAATATCCGGATGGCATGGTTCCGGGGAGTACGCTGATTACGTACGGCTCGCCCGCTGACGTGGTTGCTCAGGTTCGGCGGCTATTGGCGGATGGCAATCACCGCGAGGCCATTGCACGCGAGGGCCATAGAATGGTATCCACCGACTATTCCAAGGAGATTCAGTGGCGGCGGTTTCAGGAACTGCTTTGATGGAGTCCTGGTTACTCCAACGATGCGAGTATGAACTTCACGATGGTTAGCTTTATTCCGATTTCACGACCCTCGATCGGCACGCGAGAACGGGAGCTTGTGCTGGATGCGGTGGACTCCGGGTGGGTATCCTCGATCGGAAAATACATCGATGAATTCGAAACCACATTCGCGCGATATTGCGGCACCGAATTTGCGTTGACGGTGAGCAACGGCACGACCGGCCTTCACCTTGCCCTGGTGACACTTGGCCTGGGACCCGGCGACGAGGTGATCATTCCGGATCTGACATTCGTCGCAACGGCCAATGCAGTCGCTTACACCGGTTCGACACCAGTTCTCGCCGACGTCGACCCCGATACACTTTGCATCGATCCTGTTTCGGTTGAGTCCCTGATTACGGAGCGTACAAAAGCGATCCTGCCCGTGCATCTTTATGGTCACCCGGCGGACATGGATGCGCTTACGACCATCGCCAAAGCCCACAACGTAACCGTCATCGAAGACGCCGCCGAGGCGCATGGCGCCGGATATAAAGGACGGCGCGTCGGGGGGCTGGGCCTATGCGGCGTATTCAGCTTCTACGGAAACAAGGTCGTAACCACCGGCGAAGGCGGCATGCTGACGACCAATGACAAGGCATTTTACTTGCGCGCAAAACGCCTTCGCGATCACGCAATGAGCGCGGAGCGCCGGTACTTCCACGATGAGCGCGGGTTTAATTACCGCATGACAAATCTGCAGGCTGCATTGGGTGTTGCGCAAATGGAGCGCATCGACGATTTTCTCAAGCGTCGTGCAGAAATTATGGCGTGGTATAATTCGGCCATTCCTTCCAGCGAAAGTGTTCGTCTGAACCGGGTAAAGAATTGGGCAAGTAGCGCATTCTGGATGGTCTGTCTGGAGGTTGATGGCTTCGACGAGGCGCGACGTGACGCCTTCATGGGGAAGCTCAAACAGCGGGGTATCGATTCGCGTCCCTACTTTTGTACGATGTCCTCCTTGCCGATGTACAAGCAAGAGCCGTTGCCGGTGGCGGCGCGCAAGGCGCAAACGGGCCTCAACCTGCCATCGTTCTTCGAACTCACTCAGAAAGATGTCGAGCGGATCGGCGGTGTCGTCAACGAACTGCTCGCGGATGCGCACCTGCGATGAAGGACGCGCCGCCGCCGTTGCTGAATCGAGTAAGCCGAAAGCGCAGATCGTTCTTCATGCGATCCGAACTCGACGCCTATCTCGGCACAATGTCGGCCGACAATCCGTTGCGGGGATTGCCGGCGCGGATTGTCGGCGACGCGTCTTCGGATCCGACGGAATTCTTTACGCACTACGACGCCTTTGGCTATTGGGCTGCGGAGAAGCTTGCGCGCGCAAATCGGCGGCGACGAATCCTCGACATCGGCAGTCCCAAGACGCAGAACGCAATTCTCTCTGCCTATCACGACGTAACGGCCGTTGTGCTTGCCGATTGCTCCGACAAGTTTAGCGCGGTCACCTACGTTCAGCACGATGTAACGCGGCCCCTGCCTTTTCCGGCCGGATCGTTCGATTGCTTCACCTCGACTGTTGCGTTGCAGCTGGTTGGATTGGGGCGGTATGGAGACCGCGTCGATGCGAACTGCCTGCCAAATCTGGTATCCGAGCTCGGTCGCGTCATGTCGGACGAGGCCGAACTTTTTGTCAGCATGGCTCTTGGCCCCAACCTGCTTGCATTCAATAACCAGTGGTGTCTTGATCTCGAAACAATTGTGCGGGTGTTCAAAGGGTGGCGCCTCGTCGACGCCGTGGTCGATAATTGGTCCTCGCCGAGGGTGGGATCCGAGGGCGACGCGTCTCAAAGATTTGTGAGGCCGGAGCAGATTTGTTCCGTCATCAGGGAAGGCGACTATCGAGTTGTCTTCTGCGCGTTCGTTCGAGATCCATCGCAACCCAGACAACTAGCCTCGCATGAAAGCACTGACGCGTGACTGCCGGATGCGCGGCAGCGTCGCAAATTGCGAGCGTGAGGCTTGCGCGTGCCTATTCCGGCTCCGGCTCGGACCACATTCAACGGGGCAGGGCAGGGGGCGGGCAATTGTTGGGTCATGCGGCGTTGTGATCTGGCACGTTAAGGTCTACATGGCCGTAGGCGGCAAGCCGGCCAGAGCCGTCGAAATCTGTCAAGAGAACAAACTCAACTCGTGCGTACAAGCGACTTTCCCATCGGTGTCTAGATGTTGCAGCAAGAAAAGACCTTTCCGTACAGCTGGGAAGAAGCGATTGATCTCCTTCGGCGGGATCCGCAGCATCGCGAGCTCGTTTACGACGCATATTTGACGTCTGATTTGCAAGGGAATTGTCGCCGTTTTGCTGAAAGCGCCGAGTTTGCGGAGGTTCTTAGCCTGATCAAGGCCCGTAGGCCGGATGCGCGCGACGTTCTGGATGTTCCGGCCGGCAATGGCATCGCCACTTATGCATTTGCGCGCGCCGGGTTCGGTGTTGTTGCCGTTGAGCCGGATTCTTCGACCTCAGTCGGCCGCGGTGCGATAGCGATATCTTTGTCTGCGGAAAATCTTGAAGCTAGGATTGTCGATGCCTTCGGCGAGAAATTGCCGTTCGATTCAGCCAGCTTCGATGTAGTCTATGTCAGGCAAGGCCTTCATCACGCGCGGGATCTGAAGGCCATGTTGCGCGAATATGCACGTGTGCTGCGTCCTGGCGGCGTATTGTTGGGCTGCCGCGAACATGTGGTGGACGACTACGGGCCCAGCCTCCGGGAGTTCCTGGATTCCCAAGTGGACCATCAGCTCTATGGCGGCGAAAACGCATTCACACTTGCTGACTACCGTGCGGCATTTTTCGATGCACATCTCAGCATCGTCGAGGAAATCGGCCCTTACGATTCGCCCATCAATCTGCACCCAAATACACCGGAGCGGCTTGCGGCCAAGATTCGCGGGTCGATACCGGGCAGGATTCTTGGTGTGGTCCTGCCAAAATCTCTCGTGTCACGACTTGGGATGTGGCAGTTGAAGCGATCAAATCGTCCCGGGCGACTGTATTCGTTCGTCGCTTTAGCGGTTAATTGAAGCGATGCTCCAGCATTTTCTTCCCCTCTTTGTCAAACTTCGCGAACGGTTTCCGTCCGTCTTCTATTTCCTGGTGAGGGTCGCCAAGCGCTTCATGGGTGGGACGTTCGGCGTCTACCCGCGCCCGCTGGCGAACGAGGTGGGTGCCGTCGCGGAAATCCTGCGCAGCTCGCAATGGAACATGGCGTATGGACGCGGGCTCGTGCACGAGCGCCTCGAGGCCGAGTTTGCAGAAGCTGTCGCTGCTCGCCATGCGATAGCTGTCGCCAGCGGAGGTGTCGCACTGCAAATGTCGCTGCGTGCGTTGGGATTGAAACCCGGCGACGAGGCGATCCACCAGGTCGACACGTGCGCCGCGACCGCGATGGCCGTCATGAATGCCGGCGTGACGCCGGTTTTTGCAGATATTTCGAATCGAACGTTCATGCTTGACTGTTCCGATGTCAAAAATCGGATCGGGCCGGCAACGCGGGCGTTGATCGCCACCCACATGTGGGGAAATCCGGAGAACGCCAGGGCGCTACGCGCGCTAGCGCATGAGCGCGGACTGAAATTGATCGAAGATGCATGCCTCGGCCTTGGCGCCGTCGCGGACGGAAGACCCGCCGGTTCCTGGGGCGATGTCGGCGTCTTTTCGTTCGGGTGCCTCAAGCCAATTCAAACGGGTGAGGGCGGGATGATCGTTACGGACGACGAAGCGCTGGCTCGGGAGCTTCGGTCGCTGCGTCATTGGGGCGATCGCACTATCGAATTCGGCGTTCGCGACGCAACACAATTGGCGTGGAACGGACGTATGTCGGAAATACTCGCGGGAGTCGCCCGCGAGCAGCTGCGAGGGTATTCAGAACATCTGAAGGAGTTGCGCGACGCCGTTGGCGAGTTTCAGAGAATTCTTGAAGGGTTTCCGGGCCTATCGCTCGTGTTAGGTACGGCTGAAACGTTTTCGAGTTGCGCGTTCACCCAAGTCGTGCTGCGCGTCGACGAAGCATTGCTCGGCCGGGGCAAGACTGAGCTGATGACGGAGTTGACAAGAAACGGCATTGCCAATTGGCATGCCAACTTTGAACTCATCAATAGCCTGACTTTTTTCCGATCCGGAGGGTGGCGAGATTGGATTTTGCGGGGCGATATCGATCGCGTAGGGAAAAACAACATCGGGCCGTTCCCGGTAGCCGAAGGGGTATTGGCTCACGAGGGCCTTGGCCTCGGCAAAACGAACTTCCTGTCGGCCGGCAATCGCAACCATTTGCAAACTGTTCTTCGCTCCCTGACAAAAAGGGAAGCCGTTTGACAAAGCTTGGCGTTATCGTGCTGGCGACGCCGGATCTCGGAGGAACGTACCAATATTCGCTGTCGTTGCTTGAGGCGTTACGTCACGCGCACGGATATGAAATCACGCTGTATGGCGACCCTTCGAATCAAGATCTCGCGGCACTGGGATATCCAATTCGCAGATATTTCGAGCCGCGCGCGATGCAACTGGCATACCTTGCGGCGGACGCCCTGGGCCTGAAATTGGGAGATCCTTTCGATAAGGAGGATATTCTGATCGCTCCGATTTATTCCCTGGCTGCGCTCCACACTACCAAGGCGTTCGCCTACACCCTGCATGACCTTCAAGAACTCCACTATCCGGAGAATTTTTCGTGGGGCCAGCGGACCTGGCGCCGCAGTGTCCATGCGCACTTGTCGCGCGGGGCGGCTCGGATTGTCTGCGAGGCTCAGTACGTGAAATCGGATATCGTCCGGCTATTCAAATTGCCGGACGAAAAGGTTTTCGTTATCGCGGCTCCGCCGCGACGCCAAACGGTCGCGGAAATCAATTCCGCCGAACTTAAGAAGGTTTGTGCTCGTCTTGGTTTGCCAAATCGCTTCGTATTTTATCCGGCACAGTTTTGGCCGCACAAGAATCACCTTCGCCTGATCGCGGCGTTCAAGCAGGTCGTGACTCAAGAGCCCGAACTAAAGCTGGTCCTGACCGGGAAGAAGCGCGACGAATATGCGACCGTCATGAGGGCGGTCGAGGAAGCCGGCCTTGAAGAGAATGTTCAACATCTGGGCTATATTGAGCAGGCTGATCTACAGGCAATATATCATCTGGCGACCGCGCTTGTGATGCCATCTCTGTTCGAGAGCGTTAGCATACCGATTTATGAAGCCTTTCAGGCAGGCACGCCGGTGGCGGCTTCTGGCATTCTGTCGATTCCCGAGCAGGTTGGAGAGGCGGGATTGCTATTTGATCCTCTTTCAAGCTCCTCGATCGCGGAAAGCATATTAACGCTTGTCAGCAATCCGGAACTTGCAGAGGAGCTAGGTAACCGAGGGCGCAAAAAAATAGCTGCGATGACGCCGCAACTGTATTGCAGCCAACTGCAAGAGTTGTTCGCTGAACTCTCAAAAATGAACGCTCACCGCAAATAAAAGGTAGTGTAATTCCTACCTGCGGAACAATGGATCCGTGATGAGAGCGCGAGTGTACATCATTCCTTGGACCGCGACCCGGAACCGTTATCCCTACTGACCAATGCGGCCGTGTGGGCGCCGCCTCTATCAATGCGCTTGGGCGGCCGGCGAGCCCACTTCCCGATCGAACATAGTGCGTGGCGTAACGTACCAGAGCAGAAACAGCAGGGCGCCCCCATTGGTCAACAAGGTCGTGGCCAGTGGCACGTTAAGAACGATTTGTGAAAGCACGCCGCCCGACAGCAGGATGAATTTTGACGGCAAGCCGGAGGAGAGGCGGTTGCCGAGCGATATCACCAGCCCGCATGCCAGCGCCGACACGGGCGCCAGAAGCAGTCCAACCGAAGCGACGCCTTCAGTCGCAAACAGCGAGGCATTCATGTTGCCGAGGTGATAGGCGTTTGACATCACGATCGACAGTGGGTCGGTGTAAGGGCAATCGACGAACGGTTTCAGAAACAAAATCTGACAAAAATGCGTGTAGCTATGGGTTGAAAAGTAATCGTTGTAAAAATCGAGCGCGGCGGACGAAAATGCGAGCATCCTGAAATTGACGGTGCCGAAATAAACGCTGATATGGTCGTATCGGAGGACTCCTGACTGGAACAGATACACTAGAATGACTCCGCCCAACACCGGGAGAAACAAGGACAGCACGACTGAAGTTCTGGCCTCAAAGTACGTCGATAGCAGCATCAGAAACAGCAGCCAGAACGGCGCAAAGAGCGATAGTTTGCTGAGCGTAATCGGGTAAAACAGCAGCAAGAGCAGCAAGACTGCCGCCGCCCGCCAACGGCTTCCACGTAACGCGAAGCAAGCGAATGCGAACGGCAACAACGCATTCGACGTCACGCCTATGGCATATCTCAGCCAACCCGGAAATTCGATTTCGTTGCGGAAATTGTAGATATCGGTAATACCGATTAGCCGGAAATTGTGGAGCGCGCCGAATGCCACAATCGCGACTGCTAGGATCATGATGAAGGACAACAGACTATCCAGTGCCCGTGCCGACAGGATGAACGTTTGTTTGGCCGGCGAGACGGCGAACAGCGCCGGCGCGAAGAACGCCAGGGCGGAAGCGAACGCGGAAATAGCTGCTGATCTGTGGTCGTAGTGGAACTTCGAAAATTCGACGAGCCAGAGATAGCCGAGCACCATGGTGTAAAAGTAGAATCCCAGGAAATACCCGTAGCTGAATCGGCTGAATACGAACAGAGCTGAGACTGCCACGAACGGCACGACATTCAGAACGGCTGCGTAAAGGCCAGCCTTGTTGAACATAACAACCTGGAGCGCGGAATAGATGTCCGCGATGTAGATGAGCGACAGGCAGCAGGTGACGATGTGGAAAGATATCAGCATTCCCAGCCAGAACCGGGCCTGGGATCGCTGCGGTGCAGAAATCGGGATGGCGTGAGAGAGTTGGGCCATGCTCGTTCAGGTAAAATCATCGATCGGAGGAATAGCGTGGCGATTGCGAACAATGCCGGGACCTTACGATACAACCTGCAGTCGATTCGGCACAAGTGTGGTGGATCATTCAAGGTGGTTTCCAGCCAGGCGCGAGCAGTTTTTCGAGCTGCAACAAGGGGGCCGCCGATCCGTTGCCAGACGGCGCCTTGGCCAATGTCCTTGAAAGAACAAGCAATCTTTCGGGGTATTGTAATAGCCAGGGTGATCGGCCCAAATTGGCCGGGTAACGTGCGATGACGTTGGAAACGGTTAGCGGCATCGGATCCGATGCAATGAACGTTTCTCCGCGCGCTTGGGAATCGGTCAGAGCTGTTAAAACGGCCATACTGGAATTTTGAAGGACAGCAATCGACCGCTGAGCCGGCCCAGGCCGAACGGCAAGGGAATCCCTTTTCGCGCCTGCCGTAGATCACGGCAGAACGCAGGATCGTACACGAAGCGCCTGTCGGTGGACTGCCTGTTCTGCGGCCGACTTTGACTTTCCGTAGTTGTTGTTCTTGTTCAGGGCCGGGGGCATCCTCGGTCAGCTCACGATCCGAAAATAAACCCGATTGCGCCGCAGACGCGGTCACAAAGCTCGTCATCCAGAAAGGTGTAGGCCATTTCCAGCGAGATGGATGACGGCATCGCATTGCGCGAGCAGGGGTTATCGGTCGATCGGTCTGGAAAGATCCGGAAGCAGACGGTAATGATATCAGGGCCTTTGAAAGCGGCCGCGGCTCTGGACGCGGCGAACTGTGGAATGCCAGGAGCAAGGAGCGCGAGGCGTCGGAATAGGCAGGCACCGCATATGTCGTTGTGCACGCTCTCTTGAAACGCTGGATCAATCCGGATTGCGTTCGACGAAAGAAACGAAGTTCGATATGATTTGGCATCGTCATTCTGGTGCGGCTTATTCCGGTATGGCGGATCTCTAATTCTCCCAATCGCGACCCGCCGTCCGGCCGCCGAAACAGACTTGATTCATAAAGGCTCTTGCGAATATAGACACTGCACGCTCCAAGCCCCCGTGCAGCCTTTTCCGTCAAACTCGCTGCTGCCCCGAAAAGGAACCTCTATGATCAAATTCGGCCTGCTCGGGTGCGGCCGTATCGCAAAGCGACACTCCGATCTGTTGGGCGGCAATCATATTGATCGGGCAACGCTCGCGGCGGTCTGCGATCCGATCCGCGTGCGCGCCGACGCCATCGCGTCGAAGTTCGGCGTTCCCGCGCACTACGATATCGATGACTTTCTCGCGCGCAAGGATGTTGACGCTGTTGCGGTTTTGACGCCTAGCGGAATGCACCCAGAGCATGTCATCGCCTGCGCAAGGGCGGGAAAGCATGTCATTGTTGAAAAGCCGATGGCGCTGCGGCTGCAGGATGCGGACGACATGATCCGCGCGTGCGACCAAGCCGGCGTCAAGCTGTTCGTCGTTAAGCAAAATCGCTTCAATGTTCCGGTCGTCAAGGCACGCGAAGCTCTCGACGCCGGCCGGTTTGGCCGGCTGTTCCTTGGCACTGTGCGCGTGCGCTGGTGCCGTGACCAGACCTATTACGATCAGGACGCCTGGCGCGGCACCTGGGCCTATGATGGCGGCGTACTTACCAACCAGGCCAGCCATCACGTCGATATGCTGGAATGGTTTTTCGGCGATATCGTGAGCGTTCATGCTCGCGCAATCACGGCGCTTGCAAAGATCGAAACCGAAGATACCGCGGTCGCAACGCTGAAATTCCGCAACGGCGCGCTGGGAATCATCGAGGCTACGACCGCCGCGCGCCCAACCGATCTCGAAGGCTCGCTCTCGATCCTGGGCGAGAAGGGGACGGTTGAAATCGCGGGCTTCGCCGTCAACCAGATCAGGCACTGGCGTTTCGTCGACGAGCTCGCGTCGGACAAGGACGTGGTCGAGAAATTCTCAGTCAATCCGCCGAACGTTTACGGCTTCGGTCACCAGGCCTATTATCAGCACGTGATCGATTGCCTCATCAATCAGCGTGCGGCACTGGTGGATGGTCTTGAAGGGCGCAAGAGCCTCGAACTGATCTCAGCGCTCTATGAGTCGATCGAGACAGGGCAGGAAGTCTCGCTGCGTTTCACGCCCCGGCTGAGCCGGCTCGGTGTCGCGTCGTGAACCGGCCCGACGTGTATCAGGTCGGTATGCGCGATGTTCTATTCGGTTCGCGAGTCAGGATCGTGGAGCCGTGCAACCTCTACGGCTGCAAAATCGGCGATGACTGCTTTGTCGGACCTTTTACCGAGATTCAGAATGACGTTAGCATCGGTGCACGTACCCGCGTGCAGTCGCACGCCCTTATCTGCGAACTGGTCACGATCGGCGAGGACTGTTTCGTCGGACATGGCGTGATGTTCATCAACGATACGTTCTCGAGCGGCGGTCCGTCGCGCGGGCACAAGGAATTGTGGCGCGAGACCGCGATTGGCAATCGAGTTTCCATCGGTTCCAACGCTACCATCATGCCGGTCCGAATTGTCGACGACGTTGTGATCGGTGCGGGTTCTGTCGTAACCAGAGATATCACGGCGGCCGGTACCTATGCGGGCAACCCGGCGCGCCGCTTACGAAAATGAGCCAACTTTCAAATGCCATAGTGGACGATGATCGATGTCTGTACCCTTCGCCGACCTGCAGCTACAGTACCAGACGATCAAAAGCGAGATTGACGGCGCGATATCCGCGGTCATTCGCGACAATGCGTTTATTCGCGGACCTTATGTCGATGCTTTCGAACGGGAATTTGCCAGCGCCGTGGATATCAAGCACTGTGTGTCATGCGCTAATGGTACCGATGCGCTCTATCTCGCCATGGCCGCGCTGAAGGTAAAGCCGGACGACGAGGTCATCACGGCAGCGCATTCCTGGATCAGCACGTCGTCGATGATCACGCATGCCGGTGCCACTGTCGTGTTCTGCGACACCAACGGCACTACCTTCACGATCGATCCCGCCGCGATCGAGGCCGCGATCACGCCTCGGACGGTCGGCATCATTCCGGTGCACCTCTACGGCCAGCCGGCGGCCATGGAGCCTATCATGGCGATCGCCCGCAAGCACAAGCTGTGGGTAATTGAGGACTGCGCGCAAGCGCATCTTGCCCGCTACAAGGGGCGGATGATCGGGACCTTCGGTGAGGTGGCGACCTACTCATTCTATCCGGGCAAGAACCTCGGCGCAATGGGCGATGCCGGGGCTGTCGTTACCAACGATGCCGCGCTGGCCGAGCACATGACCATGTTGGCGCGCCACGGTGGCGTGGTGAAGCATCAGCATCATATTGAAGGCATCAACAGCCGGCTCGATGGCATGCAGGCGGCCATCCTGTCTGCCAAGCTGCCGCACCTTGAAAAGTGGACGAAGGCACGCCAAGACGCCGCCGGTTTCTAT
>Ga0209069_10000530_pt1 | contig 17798 bp, 17 predicted proteins | sample Str013_2_FD_187202 | JGI IMG/M metagenome (GOLD analysis project Ga0209069, IMG submission 187202) | Freshwater sediment microbial communities in response to fracking from Pennsylvania, USA - Straight Creek_MetaG_SC_2013 (SPAdes) (version 2) | ecosystem: Environmental > Aquatic > Freshwater >...
GTCTCGGATAGTTGCGAACCAGGTGACCCGGCCTCTTATCCAGCGCAATCCATTTCACGTCGTCGCGCACCACGCGCTTCGCGAACGACTCCGAAATATCCGTCAGCGAAATCACCGCGTGGCTTGTCAGCTTGGAAACTTCCGCGCGGACGATCGTTGAAATTGCGATCACGGGTGTTGCCACCACGGTTTGCGCCAGCGCCGGAGCGTTGCTTGAACCACGGCTTGTTGTCGTTATTCTCCACCTTCACTTCTTTGGCTTTTGGCTTTTGATACATGATGGTGGGTTCACCGGCCAGCGGTGTCCACTTTGAGCCTTCCGGCATTTCGCGTTTGAAGGCGACTTGCTTTTCATCAAAGGTCATTTCACGCGCTGGCTTCTTGAACTCTGGTTTGTCCGAATCCGCGCCGCGAGCTGGGCGTTCAAATTTCGGACGATCACCGGCACTGCGTTGTGGTCTGTCACCGGCCATGCGGTCAGCGCGCGGTGCGCGTTCCTTCGGCGCTGTTGAGCGACCGTTGGGACGACGTGCTGGTTCCTTACCGCCCTGTGGCACTTCAGCAAAACCCAAAGCGTGGGTCACGACCGGAATGCTCATGCGAATGGTGCGTTCAATATCACGCAGCAATGAACGTTCATCGGCTGCACACAAAGCAATGGCTTGGCCATCAGCACCCGCACGCGCGGTGCGGCCGATGCGGTGGACGTAAGATTCAGGCACATGCGGCAGATCGAAATTGATCACGTGCGAAACGCCGTCCACGTCAATACCGCGCGCGGCAATGTCCGTGGCCACAAGCACGAGGATCTTGCCATCTTTAAAACCAGCCAGTGCCTTTTCGCGGTTGGCTTGGCTCTTGTTGCCGTGAATGGCAGAGGCTGTGTAATTGGCTTGGGCCAGCCCGCGCACAACTTTATCAGCGCCGTGCTTGGTTCTGGTGAACACCAAGGTGCGGGTCATGTTATTGTCTTTGAGCAGCTCGTTGAGCAAAGGCAATTTCTTGGCTTGATCAACATGGATCACGCTTTGATTGACGCGCTCAGCGGTGGTTGCCACTGGGGCCACTTCGACACGCACAGGGTTGTTGAGAAGGCCAGCAGCGAGGCCAGCGATTTCCTTCGGCATGGTGGCCGAGAAGAACAGGTTCTGGCGTTGCTTTGGCAGAATGCCCGTGATCTTGCGGATGGCGTGAATGAAGCCCAGATCAAGCATCTGATCCACTTCATCGAGCACGAAGATTTCAACCTTGGCCAAAGTGATGGCGCGGCGATCGAGAAGATCAACCAGGCGGCCTGGCGTTGCCACGATAATATCAACACCATTGCGGCAGGCTTCAACTTGCTTGCCAATGGACGTGCCGCCGAAAACGACAGCGCGGGTGAGCTTCATATATTTGCCGTAAGTCTTGAAGCTTTCACCGATCTGAGCGGCAAGCTCGCGGGTTGGCGAAAGAATAAGCGCACGGCACGTGCCACGCGCCGGGCGTTCAGCATGGCGCGACAGACGCTCCAACATCGGCAGCGCGAAGGCAGCGGTTTTGCCGGTGCCAGTTTGGGCAATGCCCAAAATGTCTTTGCCTTCCAGCAGCGCTGGAATGCATTGAGCCTGAATTGGGGTTGGGACGGTGTAGCCCTCTTGCGTAACGGCATCGAGGAGCTTCTGGGACAAGCCCAGATCGGTAAATTGAGTCACAGCGTGACCTTTCAATGAGAACAAATGGGAATGGCCTCGCCCCTGTTCTCTGGAGGCGAAGTTGACGATCCCACGTGAAAGGAAAGTTGGAAGCTGCTGGCCTGACTGGTTGCTTAGAAAAGCACCTCACGTCGTCTCATGGGCATGAGCAGCGATGGGCGGGACATAGCTATGTTGCAGTGCAATGTCAAGTCGAGCATTGTTGAGAGATGCGAATGTCCGCTATGGGCCAGAAGGGGAACTGACGCGGGAGTAACTTAAAACGACAATTTTACTTCCAAAGCACTGGCCCAACTCAGCTCAAGTAATTGCTCAGGTTTCAACCAGCTTGGTCATGCCCTTGAAAGAATTAGTTAGTCCAATAATTAGACTGGCGTAAATGTCTTGGAGAGACGCATTGATCGGCAAATCTAACCTGTCAGTTATCGATTTGAGCTTTGAAGAGCCCCCACTCGGCATCAAGTGAAGGTTTTCAACGCGAAAATCATAAAGCACATAAAGTGAAGAGAGTAGGCTCGCTACATTTTCCGTAGGAGCAATTGCTTGAAGGATAGTTTGCAGTTTTTTTAGGTTTCCGCCCTCCAAGGGGGTCACGCCGAGGTCTCTGATAATACTTTCAAGAGCGGAAGCTTGGATCGACTCCAGATAAACCTTGTTCAAAGTATCTGCGACGTGCTTTCTCTCCTTCGGAGTGTCGATAACCGGGGGATTAAATGAAAGGGCAAGGTCGAGAGCTTCAGCTTCAAGGTGGCCAATCGGAAAACCAAATTTGGTATGGCACTTGTCTAGGAAAGTTGAACGCACGCGAAAGAGCTCCGCTTCCCTAGAAAGCGGAGTAAAAATGCACTCAATCTGTCCATCGTAAAATTCACTGCCAATCGAATGATCTGAGGCAATATTTTCTGAACGAAGATAGTATTGCTCAGTCTCTGGCAACTTGGCAATGTCGCCGAGCCACATGACTACATTGCCTTGGCGATTGATGCCAAATGCGATGGAATCATTATCGGTTTCGGTGACTATTTCTCCGTAAGTCGAAGACGCGAACTTCAATCGATAGCCCGGTGTGTTGTCATACTTCAGCAAAACCCGACGCTGAAAGAAAATTGGTTGTAAAAAGCCCATGTCGAATTGTCGCTGCAGTCCGGGGAAGTAGAAGTAGTCATCAGCATCGTAAATGAAGCTCGGAACGGTGAAATTGAAAATTTCGGTTCGCTTGTTTCGCTTTACAATAGCAGTCGGAGAACTTCGTTCCTGCGCCTGCCGATGCAACTCGACAATTGCAAAACGAGAAGCGTCAGGTAATTGTTCGTGGCTGCATTTGGGGCATCTTAGCATTGGTAAGCCCGAAATGGATAAAGTCACACCAGATACCGGCTCTTTGAAATCAACAAAGGCAAGCTCGGTATGTTCATTGCATTTGTCGCAAAATATGCGTTGAGGAACGCCACCTGCGGGAATAACGTCAGAGATTTCCATGGCTTTATTCAACCATATAAAAGTGAATACTGCGATAGACTATTTGACGTTGTTGGAACTTAAAGCTCTATTGCCACTAGTTTTCACTTTGGTCGCCAATCATATTCTAATAGGTCCGCTCAGGGTCAAAAGCGGAAATTCAAGTTTACACACAGCTAAGCTAAATGTTTTAGAACATCCGTTCCATTCTCCTCGGCTTAATCTAGTTCCTGTGCTTGGTTGCTGGCCATAACTTTGATTGTTGCCCCACGTTATTTTGATGCTTGCGCGAGTTAATTGCCGCGCGCGCTCAATCCATGCCCAAGCGTTTTGTGCAATCGCTCAACTCAGCCCCGCCAGTGCCAGGCTTTGCCTGAGTTGGGCTTTGTCATGCTCGAATTTATAGGGTTCCTTGCCGATGAATTTCGCCAAATCAAAATCCGTCCGCTGGCGATAAACATCCTTGGCATAAGCCTTTGCCAAGTCATCCTTGCCCAATCTGGCGCAGCAACCGGCGCGAAAGGCTGAGACGCGGTAGGTTGGCACTGAAACGCGTTCGAGTGCCGCCAAAGCTTCGTCATAGCGCCCCAGCACCATCAGGCTTTGACCAAGATCAGACCAATACCAATCAGGCCCAAAATAAGGATCAGCCGCACGGGCGCGCTTAAAATAATGCACTGCTTCGTCCGCCCTGCCCAAATAATAAAGCATGGCGCCCATATCGCCGAGGTTCCATTGGTTGTTGGGATTGAGCGCCAAAGCCCGCGTGGCATGTTCCAAGGTGGCATCGTGCCAACCTTTGTGGAGACAGGCTATGGCCAAGGCAGAATAGCTGTTGCTGTCACTCTCATCCAAAGCCACCGCGCGCTTTGCATGTTCCAGCGCCTTGTCGATCAACCGTGATGGCGCATCGAAAAATAATTGCCAGCGCATGATGTAGTTGTGCACCAGCAAACCGTGCGCTGCGGCGTAACCCGGATCGAGTGTGACGGCTTGTTCAAACAGTTTTGAGGCAGCGGAAAGTTCTGCGTCGATACAACAGTTGAGCGCATTGCCGATCAATACACATTCATAGGCACTGTAGTTGCTGGCAGGTTTGCGGGCGACTTTCTGCTCGTCAATCACCCGCAAACGTCCAACCAACGTCGAAACGATCTCATGCACCACGCGGTCATGGGCCGAGATCATGTCATCAGCCTTCAAATCGAATTTCTCGCTCCAGACCAGCTTGTCATTTTCAGCATCGATCAGTTGCACGGAAATGCGCAAAAGATCTGCCGTGCGTCGCACCGCGCCTTCGACCAGGTATTTAACCTTCAACTGGCGCGCGATGGCGGCCAAATCTCGCTCTTGCCCAGCCGCAAATGGTTTCGACGAAAACCGTGACCGCACGGTAAGCGACTTCCACCGCGATAGTTCCATGATAATCTCGGCGCGGAAACCATCACAAAAGTGCAAGTGTTCTGCGTCGCCACCCATGCCGTCAAAAGGCAGGAGTGCCACGCTGGGTCTGTCATTCGGCAAGGGGGTCTCTTGGCCCATGCCGGATGCGTGAACATCGGCCATGATTTCACGCCGCAAGTTTTGCGTCTCTGCCGCCGGTTCCACGCCCAATTCAGCGCGCAATAATTTGGTGCAGACATCAAACTGCCGAAGGGCCAAAGCCTTTTCGCCAGCATCTGCATAGGCTTGCATCAAGGCGCGTTGGGCGGACTCGCGCAAAGGATCAAGTGAAACCAGTTTCTCGCAAGATCCAATTTTTTCAGCGCCAGTTTCGGCTTTGATGCGTTTTTCAAGGAGGCGGATGGAGGCCGCGTGAATGAGGCGGCGTTGCTCATCGAGCCAATTGTCAAAGCTCTCTTCGTGGAGGCCAAAGTCAGCCAAAAGAATTCCTTCAGGCAAAACTGCATCAGTATCTGCTTGCAACACCCGCGCAGCATCAACAGCCAACGCATTGCCATTCAAGGCGATCATATTATCGCTCACACTGAGAAGTTGGGCCTCGTGCGCGCCAAGCTCTTTACGCAGGACGGCGAGTGATTGCCGCAGTGAAGACCTCGCCTGTTCCTCAGCAAAATTGCCCCACAGCAAATTGGCCAATTTTTCGCGCGTGGCGCAGAGACCGGGCGATAAGGCCAGGATTGCCAAAAGGGCGCGGTTCTTCCTGGCTGAAATCGAAATGGCTTTGCCATCGAGCCCCCGCAGCGCAAAGGCCCCCATCAACTGCAATGTGAAAAAGCGGTCGGTCACTTTTTACGCTCCAAACCCCAGATTTTGCTTTCTTTTTATGCAGGTTTTACGTTCCTCAAACAAGTTTTTTGCGGTGGCAGGGTAATCCACTCTCCATTGGCAATCATGCCAAGGAAAATGGAGAATCCAATGCCCCGCTATATGGTTGAACGCGATTTCAAAGACGGACTGCATATTCCAACCAACAAGGACGGCGCCAATGTCTGTGGCGGTGTCATCGCTCGCAATGGCGGCGAAGGTGTCACTTGGGTGCAGTCATTCGTATCGGCTGACAAGAGTAAAACCTTTTGTATCTATGACGCGCCAAACCCCGAAGCTATCCGCAAAACAGCTGAGAAGAATCAGCTGCCGGTGAACACCATCACCGAAGTGCGGGTGCTTGATCCTTATTTCTATCATTGATTGACAAGGAACAAGTCATGAAACATCTTTCAATTCTTGCCCTCATGCTTTTTACGACCCAAGCCATGGCACATGGTGACGGTGTAAAAGACGGGCCGTTGGTTCAAAAAGTGCGCAAGGCCAATGATCGATTCAAGGACGTGAAAGTGGCCATCGCCGAAGGGTATAGCCCTATCCCTTGCGCCAGTGGCCTGACTGGTGGGGCCATGGGCATTCACTATGTGAACGGTGATTTGCTGAAATCTGGCAAAGTGGATGTCGAGCATCCCCAAGCGATCATGTATGAGCCGCAGGCGGGCGGGAAGCTGGATTTGATTGCGGTTGAATATATCGCCTTCAAAGGCCCAGCATCTTTAGAAGGGCATTTGTTCAACTTTGTGAGTGAGCCCAATCGTTATGGTCTCGACAAGTTTTATGAAATGCATGTGTGGGCGTGGCGAGATAATCCCACGGGCACATTTGCTGACATGAATCCCAAAGTGTCTTGTGATGCGGCCACAGCCCCTAACTGATATTGCAAGGACCTTAGGATATGCCCTCAGACGCCTGCGTTCTGGGGGCATTCCATTTAGACGCGATTAAATTTGGGGATGGATTGGAACGCCTGTTCCATTTTGCTTGGCTTGTTCCATTTCTTGTGCTGACTTGTCTGGATGAGTGCCACAGAACTTCCACGTGATTTTCAATCCTTGCAACAGCTGATCGCCGCGCGGGCGCAGGCGATGCCCAAGCGTTTGGCGCAAGTGGCGGCCTATGCCTTGGCACATCCTGATGAAATTGCTTTTGGTACGGCGGCTTCGATTGCGCTGACGGCAGAGGTTCAGCCATCAACGCTGGTTCGTTTTGCGCAATCGCTCGGATTTGCTGGCTTTTCAGATTTGCAGGAGGTGTTCCAATCGCGCTTGCGTGACCGGGTGCTTTCCTATGAAGAGCGGCTGACCCATCTGCGGGCCGAAACCAAGGTGCATAAGGCTGCGGTTTTGTTCGCGGGCTTTTCTGAAGCGGCAGAAAAATCCTTGGCCGAATTGCGGGTGCGGCTGGATGGAGAGAAACTTGAAGAGGCGGTGCGCCTGTTGGCCAAGGCCGATACGATTTATTTGATCGGATTGCGCCGTTCCTATCCGATCACAGCTTACATGTCTTATGCCTTTGGCAAGTTGGGCATCAAGACTCAGTTGATAGCGGCCACCGGCGGCTTGGCTGCTGAGGATGTAAGTTTTGCCAGCAAGCAAGATTGTGTTTTAGCCTTCAGCTTTGCGCCTTATGCCTCAGAGACCTTGCAGCTTGTTGAGGCCGCGTCAAAACGTGGCGTGCCACTGGTTGCGGTGACAGATACGGCATTTTCACCCTTGGTGCCCTTTGCCAAGCTCTGGCTGGAAGTGGCTGAGGCCAATTTTGAAGGCTTTCGTTCGCTCTCTGCCAGCATGGCCCTGGCCATGACCTTGACTGTGGCTGTGGCTGAAAGGCGCGGAATAGATATTCCAACTTGACTTGAATTTGGAATTATTGTTTCAAAGCACATCATTCGGAGCTTTGCTATGTCAGCCAAAAAACCAACACTTGATGTCATCACCATGGGCCGTTGCTCGGTTGATCTTTATGGGCAGCAAATTGGCAGCCGGCTTGAGGATATTAGCTCCTTCGCCAAATCGGTTGGCGGCTCACCCTCCAACATCGCCATTGGCACGGCGCGCCTTGGTTTGAAGTCTGGCCTTATCACCCGCGTGGGCGATGAACAGATGGGGCGCTTTGTGCTTGAGCAAATGGCGCGCGAAGGGGTTTCCACCAAGGGCGTGGTGACAGATAAAGAGCGGCTGACCTCTCTGGTTTTGTTGTCGGTTGAAAATGACAAAACCTTCCCGCTGATATTTTACCGTGACAATTGTGCGGACTCGGCACTGTGCGAAGCCGATGTGAGCAAGGAATATGTTTTATCGGCCAAGGCGCTGCTGGTGACAGGCACACATTTTGCACGGGCCAATACTGCTGCTGCTCAGCTGAAAGCGATGAAAATTGCCAAACAGGCCAAGCGCCGGATTGTGATTGATATTGATTACCGCCCCAATCTTTGGGGCCTTGCTGGGCACGGTGCTGGTGAATCTCGCTATATCAAAAGCAGCAAGGTGACATCTCACCTGCAAAAGATTCTCGCTGATTGTGATCTCATCATCGGCACCGAAGAAGAAGTTCATATCGCTGGCGGCACCACGGATACGCTGAAGGCGCTGAAGAAGATCCGCAAGATTTCCAAGGGTGTGATTGTGTTGAAGCGCGGCCCCATGGGCTGTGTGGTTTATCCAGCCGCCATTCCTGCCTCGCTTGAGGGCGGTATCATCGGCAAGGGTTTCCCCATTGAAGTTTATAACGTGTTGGGTGCGGGTGATGCCTTCATGTCCGGCTTCTTGAGGGGCTGGCTGAAAGATGAGCCTTATGAAACTTGCGCCACCTGGGCCAATGCCTGCGGGGCCTTTGCAGTGTCGCGGCTGTTGTGTTCGCCCGAATATGTGAAATGGGACGAGCTGCAGTATTTCTTGAAGAATGGCTCGCCAGAGCGGGCCTTGCGCAAGGATGAGAATATCAATCATCTGCATTGGGCACTGACACGCCGCCCCTTGCCCAATCAGATTCTGTCATTCGCCATTGATCACCGCAAACATCTGGAAGACTTAGCCGACAAGTTGGGGGCACAGCGCGAGAAGATTTCGCAATTCAAACGCATTGCTGTGAAGGCCATGGCCAAGGTTTCCAAGGGCAAGCCGGGTTATGGCACTTTGCTGGATGATAAATATGGCCGTGAAGCCATGTTTGATGCGGAGAAGCTGGGCCTGTGGATAGCGCGGCCATTGGAAGAACCGGGCTCACGGCCTTTGCAGTTTGAATTTTCGCAGGATGTGGGCTCACGCTTGGTGGAATGGCCGGTTTCACATTGCATCAAGTGCCTGTGTTTTTATCACCCCGATGATCCGCCAGCGTTGAAGACGGAGCAGGCGCACAAGCTGCGCACGCTTTATGAAGCCGCCACCAAAGTGGGCCGCGAGCTTTTGGTTGAAATCATCGCCTCCAAAAATGGCCCGATGGATAAATCCACTGTGTCGCGTGTCATGCAGGAACTTTATGATCTCAATATCAAGCCGGATTGGTGGAAGCTGGAACCGCAAGCTGATCCGGCCGCCTGGGATGAAATCGGCAAAGTGATCGATAAGAATGATGCACTGTGCCGCGGCATTGTTCTGTTGGGGCTGGACGCGCCGCAAGACGAGTTGGCTAAGGGCTTTGCTGCCGTGGCAAACAAGAAACATGTCAAAGGTTTTGCCGTGGGGCGCACCATATTCATGGAAGCCGCTGAGGCTTGGCTTTCCGGCAAGATGACAGACGCCGCTGCCGTTGATAACATGGCGGCGAAATATGGCTCACTTGTGAAGCTGTGGAACGACGCGCGAAGGAGCGCCCGCTGATGTCGAAACTTCTCATCAAGGCCAAAAAGAAACTGGGCAAGGTGATCGAGGTCACCCCCAAATCCGCCAAGTGGAAATATGTGGGCCACGAGGTTTGGAAACTGGCACCGGGCAAAAGTGCCAAGGGCCATGAAGAAAAGCGCGAGACTTGCATTGTGTTCATCTCTGGCAAGGGTCTTGTGAAGGTGGACGGCAAGGAGATTGGCGTGTTGGGTGAGCGTTCGAATGTTTTTGAAGGCAAGCCTTGGAGCATTTACATTCCACCGAAATCGAAATGGTCAGTTACAGCTGAAAATGATCTTGTGATCAATGTCTGCACGGCCCCGGCCAAAGGTGGGTTGCCGATGAAAGTGATTGATCCGGCTTCGCTGGAAATTATCACACGCGGCAAGGGCTCGAATACCCGCTATGTCTGCAACATCATGCCGGAGTGGGATGGATCAGCTGAAAGCCTGTTGGTGGTAGAAGTGATCACCCCCAATGGCAGCACGTCATCTTATCCAAGCCATAAGCATGACAAGGATAACGTGCCCCATGAGTCTCTGTTGGAAGAGACATACTATCACCGCATCAACCCGCCGCAAGGTTTTGCCTTCCAACGCGTTTATACCGATGACCGCAAACTGGATGAAAGCATGGCGGTGGAAGACGGCGATGTGGTGATGGTGCCCAGGGGTTATCACCCTTGCGCCACCATCCACGGCTATGATCTCTATTATCTCAACGTGATGGCCGGGCCGAAGCGCATCTGGAAATTCAACAATGCCAAGGAACATGAGTGGCTGCTGAAAGCCTGAATTTTATATAATCCAGCAAGCTTTGCTTAACCAAATTGCAATCTGCCAGTGCCACAGTGGCGCTGATGCAATTTGGTTTGTGAGGTTGCCATGCGTGATGAATTTCCTTTGGCTGATGGCTTTGTGATTTCTTGCCCCACCATGGCGGTGGGCCCTTCACCCGTACGTGAGATTCGCAAACGCGGCAATATTCCACTGGTGTTGCAAGACGATGTGGTGGTGGAATTGAAGCGCGCAGATATGGTGGAAAGCTGGCGGTCTGCCTGTGCCTTGGGCCGCGCCAAAGCCGATGATCTCATGAAATCAGCCGCCCTACGCATCACTGATGCCTTGGCCGATGAAGACAGCTGTGACATTGAAAGCCTTGCTGAAAACATGACGACATTCTTTCTTCTGGCAGTGAGAAACCAAGGGCTGAAAGTGCAAGATGCGTCACGTTTTTGTGCCCTCACCTGGCACGCCGAAGCAGAAGTGCCGCTGCATATTCAGAGCTTTTAACTACATCTCACGGTCACGCTGGTGTGTGAGCTGTTTTGGCATTAATGAAAAATTATCCAAAACTTTAGGCGTGATCTGGGGGCAAAGTGCGGCGTAATCTGGCGAGTGTATTTGGCGCCTTGGGCCAAGAGACGCGGCTTGAAGTTATCCGGCTTCTGGCCCCGCTATCGAGTGGCAAGGCGGCAGGTGGCATGGCGGCGGGGCAGATCGCAGCCGTTTTGGCAATTGCTCCTCCAAGCTTGTCGTTTCACTTGAAAGACATGACGTTTCGCCAACTCATTGTACCGAAAAAACGTGGCCGCGAAATCTATTATACCGCAAATTTGCCATTCATTCTGGCAGCGCTGGGCGAATTTGTAACCGAGCTGGAAGCCTAAATTCCGGGCAAACACCTTGAAACTTTGTAAGCTGTTAACCCATCAGTCGCTAGGTTAATGGCTTCACGCAAAGGATGCGCATGTTAGCCTCTCGTTTTCATTTCGGCCCGGAAATTTTCATCTGCCTTCTTTTGCTCTTTGTTTTCACCCTGCGTATGAGAGTGCGGCCCAAGGCTTACGCAACAATCAATGTGCCTGCCGCCAAGGTTTGGGCGTTGCTTGCGCCTTACGATGGAAAGATCGACCAATGGGGCAACACACAGATTTCAACACGGCTGATATCGGCTGAAACCAAAAGCTATGGAATCAAATATGAAACCACCCAGAGCAATGGCGTGGTGCGGGCTTTCCATGCTGAATTCACTTTGGCTGAGGCAGAGGAAAACCGCCTGCTGGTTTTGAAGCGCGAAGGCCTTGAAGGTAAAAGCACCAATAACGAACTGCTCGAAATTCGCCATGAGATGGCCCCTGTGGGCGCGGCGACGCGCCTGACGACGACCTATGTTTGGGGCAAGCGGCCATTTCTGGCGCAACTGCTGGCGCGGGCTGATCTTTGGGGCGGCATTTACCGCATCAAGGGCCTTGCAGAAACGGGTGTGCCCAACAACAGGCCCTATTGGATGATCAATGGTGCAGTGGCTTTGGTCACGGCCATGATCAGCATTCTGGCTTTTGGCGCGTTTTTGGGATGGCAAGTCAGCTGTGCCTTGGTGTTTGCGTTGCTGGTGCATGAATTTGGCCATTTGTTGGCCTTCCGCCTCATCGGTCAGCCGTGGGGCCGCATTATATTTTTGCCCTTTCTGGGCGCCGTTGCAGTGCCGCGCCTGCCATATGAGAGCCAAGCACAGAGCGTGTTTGCCGCTTTGATGGGGCCGGGCTTTTCAGTGTTGCTGGCAGGTGCGTGTATTCTGCCAACCCTTTGGAGCTGGCACACGGCTTTGATTTTTGTGGCCATTGGAGCGCTTACGGCGGCCCTGAACGCTTTCAACATGTTGCCAGCTGAGCCACTTGATGGGGGCGTGGCCTTGCGTTCCATTCTCACCCGGCTGGTGGGCTCCAAAGCTTGGTCTGTGCTGATTGGCATTGGCCTTTTGGTGGCAACCTTTGGCATAGTTATTGGCCAATTGGCTTTAGCGATGTTTGGCGTGATTGCTGTTTTAGCCAATCTCTGGCGGCGCAAGATTGATACTGGTCTCATCCCGCTTTCAAGCTTGGAGTTGAGCATGGCGTTCTTTGCCTATATTGCCATTGCCGGGGCGCATGTCACCATGATGAACTGGTTCCTCCACCAACTAGGGGTTTGACGATTTCGGTACTGCTTGATCAGGCGCAGCAAGAGATTGCGACGAAGTTTGATGCTTTGAACGCGAATATTCGAAGCAGCGAGCCTTCGTTTTTTGCGCGCTTGTTTGGGCGCAGCGTGGAAGCACCCAAGGGCCTTTATGTTTGGGGCACCGTGGGGCGCGGCAAGACCATGTTGATGGACAGGTTCTTTGCCTCGGCGCCTGATCTGCCAAAACGCCGGGTGCATTTTCACCGTTTCATGCAGGAAATTCACTCCGCACGCGCCGCCCACAAATCCAATGATGTCATTGGTGAGATCGCAGATGGCGTGGCGGCCAAAGCCAGGCTTTTGTGTCTGGATGAAATGCAAGTTGTTGACATTGCCGATGCAATGATTTTGGGACGGCTGTTTGACGCCCTGTGGGCGCGGGACGTGGTGATTGTCACCACTTCCAACCAGCCTCCTGACGGATTGTATAAAGATGGTCTCAACCGCCAATTGTTTCTGCCCTTTGTCCAGCGCCTCAACCACACTTTGCAGGTGGAACATCTGGGTGAGGGCCAAGATTATCGTCTGGGCCGATTGGCCGCTGATGAGACTTATGTGACACCACTTGGGCCAAAAGCTGATACGGCCCTAGATGTGCTTTGGGCCATGCTGGCAGACGGTGAGGCAGGCGAGCCGTTGGAGCTTTCGCTTCTGGGCCGCAAACTGCGAGTGCCCCATGCGGCGCATTCTTGTGCGCGCTTTGATGTGACTGACTTGACAGAGCAGGCCTTGGGCGCGCCCGACTTTCTTGCGATTGCGCAGAATTTCCGCACGGTTTTTGTGGATCATGTGCAGGTTTTCAAGGCTTCAGACCGCAATCAGGCAAAGCGGTTCATCCTGATGATTGACACGCTTTATGATGTCGGAACCCGTTTGGTGGTCTCGGCTGAAGTGGCCCCCGAGGCGCTTTGTCCGGCAGGCCCGCACAAGGCAGAGTTTCTCAGAACCGCCTCACGCTTGCGCGAAATGCAATCGCAAAGCTGGTGGTTGAAGGGCGTATCTCACGAATTGACTATTGAAGCGCCTCTGCAACAGGTCTAGGAAGCCGTAAAATTATTGCACTGCAACAGGGGTAGGGATATGGCTCGTAAGAAAATTGCACTCATTGGTGGCGGCATGATCGGGGGCACATTGGCCCATTTGGCAGCGCTGCGTGAACTCGGCGACATCGTGGTTTTTGATATTGCCGAGGGCCTACCACAGGGCAAGACGCTCGATCTTTCACAATCTGGCGGCGTTGAAGGTTTCGATGCCCATCTCTCCGGCACCAATTCTTATGAAGGCATTGCAGGCGCTGATGTGTGCATCGTGACCGCTGGTGTGCCACGCAAGCCCGGCATGAGCCGCGACGATTTGGTTGGCATTAATTTGAAAGTGATGAAGTCAGTCGGTGAAGGCCTCAAGGCCCATGCGCCAAATGCCTTTGTGATCTGCATCACCAACCCGCTGGATGTGATGGTCTGGGCCCTGCAGAAGTATTCGGGTCTGCCTACGCATAAGTTGATCGGCATGGCTGGCGTTCTCGACTCTGCGCGCTTCCAGCATTTCCTGGCTGAAGAATTTAATGTCTCAGTCAAAGACGTGAACGCCTTTGTGATGGGCGGACATGGTGACACCATGGTGCCACTGACACGTTATTCCACCGTTGCTGGCATTCCGGTTCCTGATCTCATCAAAATGGGTTGGAGCACACAAGAACGGATCGACAAGATTGTTCAGCGCACGCGTGATGGTGGCGCTGAGATTGTAAACTTGCTCAAGACCGGCTCGGCTTATTATGCACCAGCGTCCTCGGCCATTGCGATGGCTGAAAGCTATCTGAAGGATTATCGCCGCGTGTTGCCATGTGCGGCCTATCTTGATGGCCAATATGGCGTGAAGGGCACTTATGTTGGCGTGCCTTGTGTGATCGGCGAAAAGGGCGTGGAGCGCATTGTTGAAGTGCAGCTTGATGCCAATGACAAAGCGGGCTTTGAAAAGTCTGTTGCCGCGGTTCACAGTCTGATGGACGCCGCCAAAGTGATGGCACCCGAATTGAAGTAATGATTGGCGGGCCTTTTGGTCCGCCATTTTTTTAATAGCGAGGCTTTCCATATGAACATTCATGAATACCAAGCCAAAGAACTCTTGCGCCAATTTGGCGTGGCAACGGGCAAGGGCACGCCTGCTTTTACCGTGGATGAAGCGGTGAAAGCCGCTGAAGCTCAACCCGGCCCTGTCTGGGTGGTGAAGGCGCAAATCCATGCAGGCGGTCGCGGCAAAGGCGGCGGCGTGAAGGTGGTGAAATCTGTGGCCGATGTGAAAGCCGAAGCCACACGCATGTTGGGCATGACGCTGGTGACGCATCAGACCGGCCCAGCAGGCAAGCAAGTGCAGCGCCTTTATATTGAAGAAGGCACGGCCATTGCGCGCGAACTTTATTTGTCGATCTTGGTTGACCGCGCGACCTCAAAAATCGCCTTCATCGTGTCCACCGAAGGCGGCATGGACATTGAAGAAGTGGCGCATAAAACGCCGGAGAAAATCGCCACCATTTATGTGGATCCCGCCGCTGGCTATCAGGCCTATATTGGCCGCCGCATTGCCGCTGAATTGAAGCTGGAAGGCGATCTGGCCAAGCAGTGCAACAAGATGGTTGCGGGCCTGTATAAAGCCTTTGTTGAAAAAGACATGAGCATGTTGGAAATCAACCCGCTGGTTGTCACCAAAGACAACGCATTGGTTTGCCTTGATGCCAAAGTGAATTTCGATTCCAACGCGCTGATGCGCCATCCCGAGATTGTCGCCTTGCGCGATCTCACAGAAGAAGACCCCAAGGAAATCGAAGCCTCGAAATATGATCTCTCTTATGTGGCGCTGGATGGTTCCATCGGCTGCATGGTGAACGGCGCTGGCCTTGCCATGGCCACGATGGATATCATCAAGCTGTATGGCGCAGAGCCTGCGAATTTCTTGGACGTGGGCGGTGGCGCGACCAAGGAAAAAGTAACGGCGGCGTTCAAGATCATCACCGCTGATCCGAAAGTGAAGGGCATTCTCGTCAATATCTTTGGCGGCATCATGAAGTGCGATGTGATCGCTGAAGGTGTGATTGCGGCTGTTAAAGAAGTGGGCCTCAAGGTGCCGCTGGTGGTGCGCTTAGAGGGCACCAATGTTGATCTCGGCAAAGACATCATCCGCAAGTCTGGCCTCAATGTGCTGCCCGCTGATGACCTCAGCGACGCTGCCAAGAAAATTGTAAAAGCTGTGAAGGACGCTGCCTGATGTCGATCCTCGTTTCCAAGAAAACCAAAGTTATCTGCCAAGGCTTCACCGGTGAAGCTGGCACCTTCCACTCTCAATCCGCGATTGCTTATGGCACACAGATGGTGGGCGGCGTTACGCCCGGCAAAGGTGGCACCAAGCATTTGGGTCTTCCGGTGTTTGATACCGTGCACGCCGCGCGCGAAATGACTGGGGCTGATGCTTCCGTGATTTATGTGCCACCTCCGTTTGCGGCTGATGCCATTCTCGAAGCCATTGATGCGGAGATTCCTTTGATCGTAGCGATCACTGAGGGCATTCCGGTTCTTGACATGGTGCGCGTGAAGCGGGCTTTGTCTGGCTCCAAGTCACGCCTCATTGGGCCCAACTGCCCCGGTGTTCTCACCCCCGGCGAATGCAAGATTGGCATCATGCCCGGCAATATTTTCAAGAAGGGCTCGGTGGGCATCGTCTCTCGTTCCGGTACGCTGACTTATGAAGCGGTGTTCCAAACCACCAACGCAGGCCTTGGCCAGACCACGGCCGTGGGCATTGGCGGCGATCCTGTCAAAGGCACAGAATTTATTGACGTGTTGGAAATGTTCCTGGCTGATCCCAAAACCAAGTCGATCATCATGATTGGCGAAATCGGTGGCTCGGCTGAAGAAGAAGCCGCTGAGTTCTTGCGCAAGAACAAGGTGAAGAAACCAATGGCTGGCTTTATCGCCGGTGTGACCGCCCCTCCGGGCCGCCGCATGGGCCATGCGGGTGCCATCATTTCCGGCGGCAAGGGTGATGCGGGTTCCAAGGTTGATGCCATGAAGCGGGCAGGCATTGCGATTTCAAATTCGCCTGCGGCATTGGGTGAGACTTTGGTGAAGAAGTTGAAGAGGAATTAGCTTGAACTTCAACGAGGCAGAAACTTTATTCTTGAAGCGCCTTAGTGGGACGAAGGCACGATTTGCAGTTCACCAGAGCTTAGCAGGGAAAAGTCTGCCTAAGCGCGATTTCTATTTTCCCGATGAATTGCCGCCTTCTGAGACTCAAATCTCAGCTTTAGAGGCAGTGTATTATTGCTGTCTCAAGTTCTTGGATATAGGAACCACTTTCCTTATGTACGCGGGAAAAGTGAGTTCAGAGGATTTCCCCTATCAACCAGATAAATTGCTTCTAGACGAGACTGTAAATCGCTTGCTTGCCGCTGGCTGGTTGGAAGTGTCCGATACCCTAGACTCTACGCGGGCACTTAGATCAAAGCTGAGTGTGTTGACAAAAAATATGAAGAAATTGTCTTGGTCACATGAAAGTACCGAATTTGATAACTTGTTTGATCGGGAATTATCAACATTATCCACCTATGAAAACGGGCTAAATTACGTTGAACGGTTTAGTCGGTCATTTACCCATCCTGCGTTTGAAGGAGGTTCAATCAATATTTTTTGGTCTTTTGTTGACGAATTGGGAAGCGATAGCCAGTTCAGGATGAGTGTGTTGCTTCCGAATGCGGGCGAACCTTTGCGCGAGGCCATTTTTAACTCAGCATTTATATGGCAAATTACGCCTTTGGATTACAGTCGAGCCAGAAATGGGATTCATGCGACAGTGCCCCGACCTGGAATGGATGGTTGGACTACCGAACTTCTATGTCGGCAAGTTACAAGCCAGGAAATGAAGTTTACTGATTATATGAAAGTGCCGTCACCCTTATTATTTCTCGAAGTTTCATCGATTTTACGGACCTGTCATTGAAACAGAATGAAGCGCCAAAAGTAAATGGATTATTAATTCATTTGGCGGTATGACAAAATTACAGATGGGAAAGACGATCTTTTCCCGTCATCCCCGCGAAAGCGGGGATCCAGCTACTGATCACGCGCTTGTGAAGTAGAAGCTGGGCCCCTGCCTTCGCAGGGGTGACGGAATTGGGTTGGCTGTCTCAATCGGAACAAACATTGTGTTTACACGGGCATTTGAGCCTGACCGACAAGCTGGCGATTGTGCCAGAGGCCGGAGCTGAACGTTGGTGGTGAAATGAATAAGACAGATCTTACGGCTGCATTTGAGCAGTCGTCTTTCCTCTATGGTGGCAACGCCAAATTTGTTGAGGCCCTTTACGACACATTTCGAGAGAACCCAGCCGCAGTGGACGCCCACTGGCGGCAATTTTTTTCAGCACTCGAAGATGGCGCTGCGCCGCACCAGCCAAGCTGGGCGAAGAAGAACTGGCCCCCCGTTGCGGAAGATGAATTAACCGCTGCCCTTGATGGCAACTGGGCGCTTCAGCCTCGTAT
>Ga0209069_10000532_pt1 | contig 17780 bp, 16 predicted proteins | sample Str013_2_FD_187202 | JGI IMG/M metagenome (GOLD analysis project Ga0209069, IMG submission 187202) | Freshwater sediment microbial communities in response to fracking from Pennsylvania, USA - Straight Creek_MetaG_SC_2013 (SPAdes) (version 2) | ecosystem: Environmental > Aquatic > Freshwater >...
CCCCAGTCCCAATTCGAGTCAACGTCACAGGCCGCCGCTTTGCCGGTCCGCCGCTCCGGCAATGGACGCAAAGCGTCCGCGGACTCGCCCGATACGCGCTTTGATCGCCAGTTGGCGAAAGTGCTGCAACACGCTGCGCGAATTTTCTGTGACAAGGGCTTTGAAGGCGCCTCAATGCGTGATCTATCCCGCGCTGCCGGCATGTCATTGGCCGGTCTCTATCATTACTTCTCTTCCAAGGAAGAGTTGCTGTATCTGATCCAAAAGCACACGTTTGAAACCATTATCGCCAGCGCGCGTTCTCGTCTGGAACAGTCGGCGGACCCGGAAGAGCGCATTCGTATCTTCATTGAGAACCACTTGGAATATTCCCTGGCCAACAAAGAGGCCATGAAGGTACTCACGCACGAAGACGACACGCTGAAGAACGATCAGGGCGCGGAAGTGCGGGCCATCAAGCGCGACTACTACCGCATTTGCCTGGACCTGCTGGAAGATTTACGCAAGGCCAAAGGACTACAATTCTCGTCGCGGCTGGCAGTGCTCAGCCTCTTCGGCATGATCAACTGGATTTATACCTGGCATAACCCCCGCGTGGACCCTGATGCCGCCGAACTGGCCCACGGCATGGGCGATCTGTTTCTTCGCGGCGTTGTGAGCAACGGCAAAACGAAACGAAAAACTTCCGCACCCGGCCCCAAATAGCTGTTCCCCCGGGATTGTTAGTCAAAAGATTCAAATTGAAACGACTTGGAAATCTAAAGGAGCTTGGAAATCATGGCTGCAACCACAGCAACGGAAAACAAAACTCTGGTGAATTACCGCGTGGAAAGCGGAGTCGCCATCATTGAATTGTGCGATCCGCCGGCAAACACCTACACCTACGAAATGAACCGCCAGTTGGATGAATCCATCCTGAAGGCGCGTATGGATAATGACGTGTACGTCCTGCTGCTCACTGGAGCGGGCGACAAGTTCTTCTCCGCCGGCGCCAACATCAAGATGCTCTCCAGCGTGGACCCGACCTTTAAGTACTACTTCTGCTTGCACGCTAACGAAATGTTGCTGCGCCTGGAGCACACGCCCAAGCTGGTGATCGCCGCCATTAACGGCCACTGCGTCGGCGGAGGCCTCGAAATCGCCATGGCCGCGGACATCCGCATTGCCCGCCGCGACGCCGGCAAGATCGGCCTGCCGGAAATCAACCTGGGCGTTCTGCCCGGCACCGGCGGCACGCAGCGCCTGAGCCGCATGGTCGGCAAGAGCAAAGCCATTGAGCTCATGGTCACCGGCAACACCTTCACGTTTGAAGAAGCCAAGGAGATGGGCATCATCAACGACATTTTCGAGCGCGACAACTTCATGGAAAACATCATGGAATACGCGCGCCAGTTCACTCCGCCGAACAAAGCCGCCAAGGCCGTGGGCAACATCAAGCGGGCCGTGCAGACGGGATGGGAAATTCCCATGGAGTCCGCTCTGGCTGTGGAACGCGAACTGCAACAGCGCCTCTTCGCCAGCGAAGACGCCAAGGAAGGCCTGGCTGCGTACGTGGAAAAGAGACCGGCAACGTTTAAAGCGAAATAGGTTTCATCCCGAGCGCAGCGAGGGAGCCCTATCACGTAAAACGCTCTCTAAGAGTTGTCATCCTGAGCGATGTCCTCATACCGCTACTCGGGACTCAGACATCGCTCAGGATGACTAAGGATTAAATGACTGGAAGTATTTTTGAAGTTGCCGTACGGAAAAAAGAATCCCTTAGGGCAATTCATCACGCTAGTCCCCAGCGGCTAGCAGCTAGAGGCTAAGTAATGATTACCGCAACCAAAGCAAAAGTTTCCCCCGGCAAGCTGCTCATCAACGGACAGTGGATAGAAGGCTCCGGCAAAGCGTTTGACACTGTGAATCCGGCAACCGGAGAAGTGCTCACGCAAATCTCTGACGCCAGCGCGCATGACGTCGACCAGGCCGTGACCGCTGCGCGCAAAGCGTTTGACGACATGACTGGTCCGTGGCGCAAGATGTCCGCCAGCGAGCGCGGCAAGATTCTGTGGCGCATCGGCGACCTCGTGGAAAAGAACATTGAAGAGCTGGCCGAGTTGGAAACGCTAGATAACGGCAAGCCGATCTTCGAATCGCGCTACGTTGACATGCCCATGGTCGCCGACGTGTTCCGCTACTTCGCAGGATGGGCCACCAAGATCCATGGCGAAACCGTCAACACGTTCAGCAACGCGTTTACTTACACGCTGCGCGAACCAGTTGGCGTTGTGGGCGCGATTATTGCCTGGAACTTCCCGTTGTTGCTGGCCAGTTGGAAGCTTGGTCCGGCGCTGGCGTGCGGCAACTGCGTGGTATTGAAGCCCGCGGAAGATACTTCACTCACTGCGCTGCGCTTCGGCGAATTGTGCCTGGAAGCTGGATTGCCGCCGGGAGTTTTAAACATTGTCACTGGCGGTCCCGCGACCGGACAAGCTTTGGTCAAGCATCCGCACATAGATAAGGTCGCGTTCACCGGATCGACTTCCGTTGGCAAAGAAATCATGCGTGCGTCGGCGGACACGCTCAAGCGCGTGACGCTTGAACTGGGCGGCAAGTCACCCAATATCGTGTTTGCCGATTCCACGTTGGACTCCGCAGTGAAAGGCGCGCTCAACGGAATCTTTTACGGCAAAGGCGAAGTCTGTTGCGCCGGATCGCGTTTGTTTGTGGAGAAAAAAGCTGAAGACGAATTCATGACCAAACTCGTCGAAGGCAGCAAGAAGATCAAGCTGGGCGATCCGCTCGATCCCAAAACGCGCCTGGGCGCGATCGTGAGCAAGAAGCAGATGGAAACCGTGCTGGGCTACATTGAGTCCGGCAAGAAAGAAGGCGCTACGGTGCTGGCCGGCGGCAAACGCGCGGCGGTGAACGGCGATCACGGATTCTTCATCGAACCTACGATCTTTGGCGGCGTGAAGAATGACATGAAGATCGCGCAGGAAGAAATCTTTGGACCTGTCCTGGCCACTCTGACATTTGACGATATCGAAGAAGTGGCCGAACAGGCCAACCGCAACGTCTACGGTCTGGCCGCTGCGGTGTGGACCAATGACATCAAGAAAGCCCATCAACTTTCCCGTCGCCTGAAAGCCGGCACGGTTTGGATCAACACTTACGGCGTGATGGACGCTGCCTTGCCCTTCGGCGGCTTCAAGCAGTCAGGCTTTGGCCGCGAACTGGGGATGCACGCCATTGAACATTACACGGAATTGAAAACCGTCTGGATGAATTTGTAAAACACAGCTTCTGGCTACTAGCTGCTGGCTACTAGCGAGAGGCCGAATCAAAAGATCACGAGCTAGCGCCTAGACGCTAGCAACTAGGAGCTGTTGTTTCATGCCTGGAAAAATACACAAGATCGGCACGTTCAGTGACTGGGTGGGCCTGTTCAACGAGTGGCGCAAGGAAGTGGGCGTGGACCACGACCAGATCAAGGATTTTAAATTTGACACGCTGTACGGCGCCATTGAGACCGAAGAAATCACGTTCGGCTACTACAAGGGCCGCAACAAGTGGGAGAACATGCGTCAGATACCCACGCAGAACATGCGTGACGCGCTGATGAACCTGATCGTCTACCAGGGCGACACCGAGTTTGCCAGCGTGGAGCAGCAGCGCTGGCTGTTTGAAAGCGCGCCCAGTGACTATGACCGCTCCTGCCTCACGCGCGTGATGATTGAAGAAATGCGTCATGGCTGGCAGATGTGCGCGCTGCTGATTGATTTCTTTGGCGACACCGGCAAAGTGGAAGCCAAGAAGATGCTCGACCGTCGCGCCTACGAAAACAAGCGCCTGCTGGGCAGCTTTAATGAAGAGTGCGACAACTGGCTGGACTTCTTTGCCTTCACCGATTTCGTTGATCGCGACGGCAAGTTCCAGCTCCAGATGCTGAAGTACTCGGCTTTCGCGCCATTGGGCCGGTCAATGAGTTACATGCTCAAGGAAGAAGCCTTTCACATGGGCACCGGCAACACGGGGCTGGCGCGCATTGCGGAAGCCGGCGTGGTCCCCGGCTGGCTGATGCAGAAATACCTGAACAAGTGGCTGTCGAGTTCCTACGATCTATTTGGTACGGACAACTCTTCGTCCGCGCAGTGGGCCTACACATGGGGACTCAAAGGCCGTTATGACGAGCCGGCCAATCCCAATCCCGCAAACCTGGAAGACCTGAACGACTACAACCGTCATCTCTATCGTGACGAATGCGCCACCCTAATCAAGCGCATCAGCAACGCGCAAAAGGCTGGCAGCACGCCGCTCTATTGCCCGGACATCAAGTTCAATCGCAATATCGGGCGCTGGAAGCAGCAGTTTTTCCATCCGCAAACCGGGCAGCAGATGGAAGAAAAGGAATATCGTGCCGAACTCGACAGTTGGATGCCCAACGCGGCGGACAAGAAGTTGCTCATGGACATTATCGGCGCGGAAAAGAAATGGATAGCGCCGCGCATCGGCGGACGCGACCCGCTGGTTACCATCGGCGAAGTGAGAAAGAACGCGATTAACGCCGTGCAATAATTCAGCCATTAGCCACTAGCATTTAGCCATTAGCTTGAATCTGGTTGCCGCCATGCGCGGCTAAAAGCTAAGAGCCAAAGGCTAATGGCTCGGTTCACTATGTCCTACACCCTCAACGAACTCATGGTCGTTGCCGCTGCCCGCGAAATCAAGGACGGCGAAGTCGTCTTCGTCGGCATGCGGCTGCCACTGATTGCATTCGTTGTCGCCAAGAAGACACACGCGCCTAACGCCGTTGGTCTGTTTGAGAATGGCGTGATCCGGACTACCCCGTCGCCGGAATTGATCTATACCATGGCCGATCCGCCCAACATCAAGGGCGCAACTCAATGTCTGGACATGTTGAGCGTGCTTTCGTTCTTACAGGCCGGTCGTGTGAATTTGGGATTCCTGGGCGCGGCGGAAGCTGACCGCTTCGGCAACCTGAATTCCACGCAGGTAAAAGGAAAGACCGGTCTGGTCCGTCTGCCAGGTTCAGGCGGCGCTTGCGACATTGCTTCCATGGCCAACCGTTTTGTTTCGCTTCTTGAACACTCTAAGAATCGCCTGCCGGAGCGCGTGAACTACGTTACCAGTCCCGGCAACGGTGAGGGCGCTGGGTGGCGCAAGCGTGTGGGCTTGGCGCGTGGCGGACCTTCTGCGGTCATCACGTCGAAGTGCGTTTTGCGGTTTAGGGAAGATTCCGGCGAAGCCTATCTTTCTACCTACCATCCCAGCGTGACCGTTGATGATGTCCTAGTGAATACCGGATGGAAGCTCCAGGTCGCCGACGATCTGAAACCTACGCCTGAGCCCAGCATGGCCGAGTTGAAGGCCATCCGGGAGTACGATACGAAAGGGTTCTGGACGAGCTAGGAGAGATCGCCGTGCTCGGGTGATCGCGCGTAATCGCGTGATCGGAAAACCGAAAGCCAGGGCTACCACCAGGGCGCGGAGACCCGGAGGCACGGGAACATCGCGACCATATCTCTGGTCGTAACAGTCTGCTAGGATATTTGCCATGAACAAACGCGTGATCGGACTCGGCGGGATCTTTTTTAAAGCCAAGGACCCGCAAAAAATGTACGACTGGTACGCCCGGCATCTGGGCATAGAGGGCAAGCCTGGGGAAGGCGGGATGTTTCAGTGGCGACGCCACGACGATCCTGAGGACGAGACGGTCACCGCGTGGTCAATTTTTCCGGAGACGACCAAGTACTTCAATCCCAGTACTGCGCCGTTCATGATCAACTATCAGGTGGAAAACCTGGACGAGGTGTTGGAGGCCTTGCGCGCTGAAGGCGTGACGATCGATCCTAAACGCGAAGACCACGAGTACGGGCGTTTTGCATGGATCGCCGATCCGGAAGGCAACCGCATTGAGCTGTGGGAGCCTCCAAAAAAGAAGATCGGGTGATCCGGCGATCGCGTGATCGGGTGATCGGAAAACCAGAAAGGCAGGATTCACCGCGGAGGCCGGGAAAGGTCTTGTGGATCTGGTGATCGACTGATCGCCTGACAACCAAGCTTCTTGGAATAACGAGTTAGACTGTCTGTGTTGGATTTTGTATGAGTTCACCCTCCGCTACCACAACGCGCGTGACGCTCGCCACGCGCGGCCCTCTCGCCCGCATCACTCTCGCCCATCCGCCGCTTAACGTCATTGGCTTTGCCATGATGGATGAACTTACCGAGGCGCTGAAGAAGCTGGAAGAGCACAAAGAGACTTCCGTCGTCGTGCTGGCCGGCGAAGGGCAGAACTTTTCTGCCGGCGTGGACGTTGCTGTGCATACGCCGGAACTGGTGCCCACGATGCTGCAGAAATTTCATGGTTTGATTCTGGCGCTCACCCGGCTGCAGAAGATTACGATTGCGGAAGTACGTGGAGCCTGTTTGGGCGGCGGTGCGGAGCTGGCCATGGTGTGCGACATGTGCTTCACCACGCCGGACGCCAAATGGGGATTCCCGGAGATCACTCTTGGCTGCTATCCGCCGGTAGCCTGCACCGCTCTGGCCGCGCTCGTCGGACAAAAACGCGCTGCCGATCTCATCTTTACCGGACGGACGTTTTCCGGCGAAGTGGCCGCCGAATGGGGACTGGCCAATGAATCCGCGACAGCGGACCGCATGGACCAGACCATCGAGAGCCGCGTGGGAGCATTGACCAAGCTGAGCTCAGCGGCGCTGGCCCACGCCAAGAAAGCGTTTTACGCGTGGGATTCCATGCATCTCGATAAAGGCCTGGCCCGCGCTGAAAAAATCTATACGGAAGAGTTGATGAAGACCGAAGACGCGCAGGAAGGCATTCAATCGTGGATGGAAAAGAGAAAACCGGAGTGGAAGGGACGCTAGCTAGAAAGTCAAAGTGAACCGGTCGCCACCGCGTTTTGACTGTCACCATTCCAGTAGTAGAATCCACGGCCATGAGCAATGCACGCGTTCCGCCACCTCCGGGGATGGCTACCTATTCGCAACCGCCAGTGATGGTACCCGGGCAGTATCCTGTGCAGCCGCCTTTTGGCAACCGGAAGACGGTCAAGATTATTGTCGGTGTGGTTCTGGGGCTGGCCCTGCTTGTAATCTTGTTCGTAGGCGCAATCCTGGGGTTCGTCTTTTCGCTCATGAAGTCCTCTGAGCCTTACCAGCACGCACTGCAAGCGGCAGCCAGTGATGCCAGCGTGCGGCAGAAACTCGGCGTACCGATCAAAGAAGGTTGGTGGGCGAGCGGGTCCATCAATCTGTCTGGAGCGTCTGGAAATGCCGACATCTCCATTCCGGTGCACGGATCGGAGCGCAGCGGCACGCTCTATGTCGTTGCCAAAAAATCCGCGGGCTTATGGAAATATGAAACACTGGAACTCGCGGTCGAAGGCGAAGGCGAGCGCATCAATCTCCTGCCGCCGGACCAGCAGTGGCATTGATCTGGTGAATGAGCAATATTCCAAGGAGGGCCGTTATGCCGGACCAGCAGTTTTCCAATTACGAACAATTTTTTGCCTTCTATCTGCGCGAACACAGCGACCCGCGCAATCGCTGGATGCATGCCGCTGGCACGGTGCTGGGAATGGGCATCGCAGCTGCGGCCATCGCCATGGGACATTCGTGGTATGCGTTGCTCTGGCCGGTGGTGGGATACAGCTTTGCCTGGACTGGACACTTTCTACTGGAAGGCAATAAGCCGGCCACGTTCGGACATCCCTTCTGGTCTTTTATCAGCGACTTCCGCATGCTGGGCCTGATGTTCACCGGACGACTGACTGCGCGGATGGAGCGGGACGCCAAGGCTGCTGTGCGTTAGAAAGCTGAACATCAGATAGCTGAGCATCACATAGAAGACAAATGACTGGCTTCGCGCCAATGAATCGCGCTACTATGTGGTTTCACGCCACGTTGGTTTCAGAGGTCGTATGAGTAATTCCCGTCCTTATAGAATCCGCACTTTGCTCCAGCGGATCGCCAAATTTTTCGGCAAGAAAAATCCTGGCCGCAAGCCCGAGCCCGAGTCTCCGGCCGATCCTTATGCTTACGTGATGGCTCCCAAGAAGCCCCGTCCCAGTGGACGCGGTGCGGCGGCTGTTGCCGAGTGGCCGGAAGAGTAAGCTCACTGCTTCATCCCCGCCTGTTGATCGGCTTTGCGTTTCGCATTGCGCACGCCCCGCGCATTCGGCAGAATAGCCTGCACCAAATTCGTTGGCGGTGCGGGAGAATCCTGAATGAAGTTGGCCAAAGTTTTTCTATGGCTGGTTGTTGCCGGGTTGGGTACGTTGGCCTTTGCCACCATTGCTCTCAAGCGCGGCGAACCCATCAGCGCCATGTGGCTGGTGGTGGCCGCCGTGTGCACATATGCGCTTGGCTACCGTTTCTATAGCAAATTTCTAGCGGCCAAAGTGCTTGCGCTTGATGCCATGCGGGCCACTCCGGCGGAACGCCTGGAAAACGGACGCGACTTTATGCCCACCAACAAGTGGGTAGTCTTCGGACACCATTTTGCCGCGATCGCCGGACCAGGGCCGCTGCTCGGTCCGGTGCTTGCCGCGCAATTTGGATATCTTCCCGGCACGTTATGGATTCTGGTCGGCGCAATTTTTGCCGGATGTGTGCAAGATTTTGTGATTTTGCTTTTTTCGGTGCGGCGTGACGGCAAGTCGCTCGGACAGATGGCGCGCGAAGAAATCGGCAAGACGGGCGGCACGGTGGCATTCATCGCCGTACTGGGGATTCTGATCATTTTGCTGGCCGTCGTCGCATTGGTAATCGTGAACGCGCTGAAGAACAGCCCGTGGGGCGTGTTCACCATCGGCATGACGATTCCCATCGCGCTGCTCATGGGTGTGTATCTGCGCTACTTGCGTCCGGGACGCGTCTTGGAAGCGTCCGTGCTTGGCTTCCTGTTGGTGCTGGCCCCAATCTTTGGGGGGCAGTGGGTGTCACAGTCGCCCAGCCTGGCCGGAGTGTTTACCTTGAGTGCCACGGCGCTGGCCGTGCTCATCATTATTTATGGATTCGCTGCGTCGGCGTTGCCGGTGTGGCTGCTTCTGGCGCCGCGCGATTATCTCAGCACGTTCGTAAAGCTGGGCACCGTGGGAATTCTGGCCATCGGCATTGTCATCGTTCGTCCGCATTTGCAGATGCCCGCGCTTACGCGATTTGTTGACGGCACTGGCCCAGTGTTTGCCGGCAACTTGTTTCCGTTTGCGTTTATCACCATTGCCTGCGGGGCCATCAGCGGATTTCATTCGCTGATTTCCAGTGGGACGACTCCTAAATTGATTGCACGCGAACCGCAAGCGCGCATGGTGGGATACGGAGCAATGATGGCGGAATCGTTCGTCGGCATCATGGCGATGATCGCCGCGTGCACCTTGCAGCCGGGAACATACTTTGCGGTTAACAGCGGCGCAGGCATGGTGGGCGGATCGCCGGCAGCGGCCGTGGCAACGATCAGCCAGTGGGGATTTCCCGTGACCGCCGATCAGATGAGCGCGCTGGCAGCGGCCGTCGGCGAAAAGTCGCTTTTCTTTAGGACGGGCGGCGCGCCGGCATTTGCGCTCGGCATGGCCAAGATTTTTTCTGACTCGCTGGGCGGCACTGCGGTAATGGCATTGTGGTACCACTTTGCCATCATGTTTGAAGCACTCTTTATTCTTACCGTGCTCGATGCCGGCACGCGAGTGGCGCGCTTCATGTTGCAGGATGCGCTCGGCCATATATGGAAGCCGATGGGCCGCACCAGTTGGTATCCCAGCATTGTTACCACCAGCGCGCTTGTCGTTCTAGCGTGGGCGTGGTTCCTGTGGCAGGGAATCAAAGACCCGCTGGGCGGGATCAACTCCCTGTGGCCGTTGTTCGGAATCTGCAATCAGTTGTTGGCGACGGTGGCGCTGTGTGTGGCTACAACCATCATCGTCAGGATGGGACGCGCGCGTTACATGTGGGTCACGCTGGCGCCGCTATGCTGGCTGCTTTTGGTGACGTTTTCTGCTTCCTGGCAGAAGATGTTCAATGCCAATCCATTGATAGGCTTTCTGGCGCATGCACGGCAACTGGCTGCCGGACCAACTACGGTTGACCTGGCACGACGCATTTTAAATGACCGTCTGGACGCCGCTGTCTGCGGCGTGCTGATGGTGTTGGTCAGCATGATTGTGATTGAGTCCGCAATGGTATGGGTGCGCGTGATTTCCGGCAGCCGCGCCGCGCAAACCAGCGAAGCGCCGTTTGTGCAGACGCGGTTTGCGGAGGACGCCATATGAAGCAATCGGGTGATCGGGTGAACGCGCGTGATCGGTTGATCGGGAAGAAACATCCACCACGGAGACACGGAGGCGCGGAGGAAAGGAACCAGATTGTAACCACGGAGACGCGGAGGCGCGGAGAGAGCGAAGTAAGGGAAAATCCCATCGATGGAAAGGCCACGTGCGACGATTCCGTCACGTGCAATCACCAGATCACCCGATCCCTCTACCCCTGTCATCCTGAGCGAGGCGGAGCGTCTGCGACGGCGCGCCGAAGGATCCCTGTGCTGCCGCCAGCTAAAGTTGCAGCCCCAGGGAGTTCTCTCGAAACTGTTTCTTACGAAAGCATGCTCCGCTTGCGCCGGCGCCTTGCCGCCATCTGGAACACTCTCGTCGCCACGCTGCGCGAGATTTTCGATGAATCCGCCTACGAGCGGTTCTTGCTAAGGAGGCAGACGACACGATCGGTGACGAGCTACAGGGAGTTTTTGCGGGAGCGGGAAGACGAAACAGGCAGGCGAGCGAGGTGTTGCTGAATATTTTGAGGCTGCCGGCGACTTGAGCGGTGAAACTGTGGTGTGGTCAATGTAAGTCCAACGCGCCAATAAGCATCAAGCTGGCGAGCAGCGCTATAAACGCGCCTAGAAAGCGAAATAACCTCGTCATTATTCTTGTATTCAATTCACGCATCTGGGGAGTCGGCGGAGGCCTCATATGTGGGTTTCGTTCACGGACGCTGGTGGTCCAGGCGTTGTAGTTGAGCGAAAGAGTCTTGGAGCCGAACAATACGGCAACCCCGATTGTCGTCATTAATCCCCATAGAATGGCCATTGACCACATCATGCCATAGTCCTTGCGGGACATGAACGGTTAATCGGTTCAGAGCGAAGCGACAGCAAAATTAGGTTAAACTCTCTTCATGCGGGTGATGGGTATTGATTGCGGCAGCGAGTACACCGGATACGGCGTGGTGGAAGAGCAAGACCGCCAGCTGTTGTGCTGTGCCATGGGCGCGGTGAAGCTGCGGAACAAAGATTCCATGGCGCAGAAGCTGCAACAGATTTTTTCGGAGCTAACGGCAATCATTGCGGAGCATCAGCCAGAACTTGTTGCGATAGAAGACGTCTTCTACGCGGTGAACGTAAAATCCGCGCTCAAGCTGGGGCAAGTGCGCGGCGTGGCCATGCTGGCAGCCTCTTCCAACGGACTGCCGGTTACGGAGTACTCGCCGCTTTCCATTAAATCCGCGGTGGTGGGTTATGGCCGGGCGGAGAAAAGCCAGGTACAGCAGATGGTGATGCGGCTGCTCCATTTACCCGCTCCGCCGGAGCCGGCCGACACGGCGGACGCATTGGCCATTGCCATCTGCCACATTCACACTTCGGCCACCCTGCAGCGGTATAAGAAGGTCCGCGTACAGACCACTTCATGAACCGCCAACTCCTTTTTGCCCTGACGATGTTCGCTCTACTGATTTTCCCCGCGGCTTTGTCCGCGCAGTCGCCGCATGCCGCAGAAGGTGCTTCTACAGTAGCCAAGGTAACTTTTGATTGTGACTGGCCGGCATTTACGCCCCAGAAATTCAGTGTCGAAGTAAAGGCAGATGGCAGCGCCAAGTACTCGTCCAGCAGTCCAACGCGCGCCAATGAAGAGAGCAGTTCCGCCGACGAAGACTACCAGTTGGACTTTAAGCTTACGCCGGCCACGCGCGACAAGATATTCAGCCTGGCCGGGCAGTCCGATTACTTCAAGGGCGATTTCGACTACCGCAAGCACGCCATTGCCAACACCGGCAAAAAGACGCTTTCCTATTCCGATGCCACGCGCCACGCGCAAACGGTTTTCAATTATTCTGACAACCCTGCCATCCAGGAGCTGAACCGGATTTTTCAAGGTATCTCCAACACGCTGCAACACGGACGCAAGCTGGTCTTTCTGCGCCGCTTTGACAAGCTAGGCCTGGAGGCCGAATTGAAGTATGCCGAACAGAACGCGGAAAGTCACAATCTGGCGGAGCTGCAATTGATTGCGCATTTGCTGGAGAGCATTGTGGACGATAAATCCATCCTGAACATCGCTCGCCAGCGCGCCAAGCGGCTGCTGACTCAGAGCACGGCCCAGTAAATTTCAAATTTCTTCAGGAGTTTTTCAACAGGCGGAAGACTTCGGCCGTCTTGTCCAGGGTCAAGGCCTCGGAACGGACGTCCGCCCGGATCCCCGCTTCCTGCAGTGCCGCCTTGATCTTGCTTGCAGGAAAATCTTTCTTCAGATTGTTGACCAGCGTCTTGCGCTTCATGGCGAACAACGTTTTCAGGAACGAAATGAAGCTGCGGGCTTCCACACCGAGCGCGTCGAATCTGGGAGCTACTCTGAGCCGGAGCACGCCGGAGTGGACTTTGGGTGGCGGTGAAAACGCGCTGGGCGGAAGCGTGAACAACAGTTCGGTATTGCAGTAAAGCTGCGTGGTGGCGGAGAGCAGTCCGTATTCGCTGGAGCCGGGCTGCGCGGTGATTCGTTCCGCAACCTCGCGCTGCACCATGATCACCACAACGTCAAACTGGTCATGAAATTCAAACAGCCGCAGCAAAATGTCTGACGTAATGTAGTAAGGCAGATTGCCCACAACTTTTACGCGCTCGGCTTTCACGGGACGAAGGTCGTCCAGGGGACCGATGGTGCGCTTGAGTACGGTGCGGAAGTCCACGTTAAGCACGTCGCCTTCCAGTATCTCAACGTTGGAATAGCGCGAGTACTTGTAGCGCAGTTCGGTGGCCAGCAGGCGGTCGAGTTCAATGGCCACCAGCGCGCCTGCATTTTCCGCCAAAAGCTCTGTCAGTGCGCCCGCACCGGGGCCAATCTCCACCACCACCGAGCGGCTTACGTCACCCAGAGCGGCCACGATTCGTTTCGCGGCGTCTTCGTCGGTGAGAAAATTTTGTCCTAGCTTGGCGTTTTTTGCCGTCAACCTGCGCTCCTGAATCTGGATTGGTCGCGATCTGAGCTGGAATCCATCCGCTCGAATCCATGATCTGGAATCCAACGGATAATCCTATCAGCCGCTACCAGTGGGGCCAGAAGGCTTGCTTCCGGCCGTCCGGCACGGTAACCGCCGCCAATCTGCGGCTTTTTGCGGGGATTTAAGGGAGATTGGAGCACGAAAGGACGTACCTCTCTGTAAATTGACCGTGCCGCCCGACCCCGTTAGACTCTGGTTAATACGGTTTGTGCCGGAGCCGGTTTCCCTCAAAGTCCCTTGGGAGGGCCCATGAACATCGTTTTTGCCGCGTCAGAATGCGTGCCCTTTGCCAAGACGGGCGGGCTCGCCGACGTTGTAGGCGCATTGCCCAAGGCGCTGGCGGAACTCGGCCACAACGTAACGGTTTATCTTCCCAAATACAAGCAGACCAAGCTTAAAGACGCGCGCGTGGTGCTGCCCAGCGTGACCATTCCGTTTGATGACCAGTACCGCTTTTGCTCGGTCGTGGATGGCGGCAAGCTTTCCGGCGTGCAGTTTTACTTTATCGACTATCCGGCATTTTTTGATCGCGAAGCGCTCTATGGAACGCCGGCAGGCGATTATCCGGACAACGCGGAGCGTTTTGCTTTGTACAGCCGCGCCGTGGTGGAAGCGGCAAAGATTCTGGGCGCGCCAGATATTTTCCACTGCCATGACTGGCAGTCTGCGTTGATTCCAGTTTTGCTGCGCACCAGTTATGCCGATGATCCGGTGTATCGCAGCACGGCCACCGTTTTCACGATTCACAACATCGGCTATCAGGGAATCTTTCCTCCGGACATACTGCCGTTGCTCATGCTGCCCTGGGACCTGTTTGCCATCGACAAAATGGAGTTCTGGGGCAAAGTCAACTTTCTGAAAGGCGCGCTGATGTCCTCTGACCACATCACCACCGTCAGCCGCCGCTATGCGCAGGAAATTCAAACACCGGAATTTGGCTTTGGACTGGAAGGCGTTCTGCGCGGACGCTCTGGCAACCTCACGGGAATCCTGAACGGCGTGGATTACAACGAGTGGAGTCCGGAAAAAGACAAGCTCACCGTGTGCCAGTACTATCCGGACAAACTGGAAGGCAAGATGGGCTGCAAATACGATCTGTTGCGCCAGTTCGCGGTGGAAAGCCCGGACGTGAACCTGCCGGTGATTGGAATTGTTTCGCGCTTTGCGGCGCAAAAAGGTTTTGACCTGATCGCGGAGATTGCCGGACCTCTGGCCCGCCTGCCCGTGATCTTTACTATCCTGGGCAGCGGTGACCATGAATACCAGGAGTTGTTTTTGAAACTGGCGCGACAGTTTCCAGGAAAATTTGCCGTCAAGATTGCGTATGACAACGTGCTGGCCCACAAGATTGAAGCCGGCGCGGACATGTTCCTGATGCCATCACACTATGAGCCGAGCGGCCTGAATCAGATGTACAGCCTGCGCTATGGGACGGTGCCGATCGTCCGCGCAACAGGCGGACTGGACGATACGGTGGAACAGTGGGACCCAGAAACCGGGAAAGGGACTGGATTCAAGTTCACGAGTTACACCGGGCCGGCGCTGATGAATGCTGTCCAACAGGCTTTGGATGCGTTTGACAACAAGCCCAAATGGAAGCAGTTGATGGTCAACGGTATGCGGAAAGATTTTTCCTGGGGCGCGTCAGCAAAAGATTATGTGAAAGTATTTGAGCGCCTGGTGGCGCCCAAGCCGGGACCCTCGAGCGAGAAGGTTGTGGAGTTCAGCCGGGCGTAAACCCAAGAACATTTACCGCAGAGGGCGCAGAGAGCCGCAGAGGAATCTGAGTCGAGTGGGAGTCAAGTTTCTCAGTGTTCTTCTGTGCCTTCCCAGGTTAAACGGTCTTTTTGAAGAAGTGGAATACGCGATTCCATCCCAAAATCTCTGCTGTCGTCTCCGTTGTACCCAATCGGCAAAAGTCTCTAAAAGCTCTTACCGCAGAGGACGCAGAGGACCTTGAGTCGACAGAGTACTAGCTTCCTCGGTGTTCCTCTGTGCCCTCTGTGGTAGTGCGGTTCTTTGCGAAGTACCAGTACACGGGTATCCCACCCAAAATCACCGCCGTCATCACTATGGTTCCAATGGGTGAGGTCTCCATCTTGGCTTTGAAGGTGTAAAACAGCACCACGGCAGCGCCCAGGATGAATACTGCGGGCACTACGGGATAGCCCCAAGTACGGAACGGACGATGCGTGTTGGGTTCGCGCACGCGGAACACAAAGACTGTGCTGGCAGCCGTCATATAGAAAAGCCATTCGGCGAAGATGGCCAGCTCAAGAAAATCCGTGAATTTGCCTCCGCCGAGCAAAAGCAAAATCGACATTACCGCCTGAACCACAATCGCCAGAGAAGGCGTGTGAAAGCGCGGATGGACTTCGGCCAGGGCCTTGAAGAAATATCCGTCGCGGGCCACGGCAAAGGGGACGCGTCCACCGCTCATGATGGTGCCGTTTAGCGTGACCAGCATGGAAAGCGCCATGCCTGCCGAGACCAACGCCGCGCCGCCGGCTCCGATGGCAATCTGCGTGGCCAGCGATGCAGGAACGCGCGCGCCCGCTATGGTGGCCGAAGGCATTACGTATTGGATTGCCGCGTTCATCCCCATATAAAGGATCGCCACCAGGGCCACGCCGGCAATCAGCGCGATGGGAATGCTGCGCTCAGGGTTCTTGATCTCGCTGCTGACCATGTTCAGGTCATTCCAGCCGTCATATGCCCAGAGCGCGGCCACGAGCGCGGCCATGAATCCAGCCATGCCGCCTTTGGCGCCGAGAAATGTGGTGTGAAAGTTGCCCCATCCGCCGGATGCCGCCGTGAAGCCGATGATGATGATGGCGAAAATCATCAGCACTTTCAGCGACGTAAGGACCAGCTGGAAGCCGCCGGCTTTCTTTACGCCGATGTAGTTGAGCGCGGAAATGAGAATCGTTGCGGTAACTGCGACGAGTTGACCGTAAGAAACTGCCATCGCATGCGTGCCTAGCGGCAAGGTAAAGCAAACGGTACTGAGGAAGCTGAGGCTCGAGAAAGTGCTGAGCACGTCCACCATGCCGGTGGTGATGCTGGCAACGGACGCCGGCTTGGCCACCAGGAACCACGTCCACGCATAGAGAAAACTGGGCAGCGGACCGTAGGCGTCACGGATGTAAACGTATTCGCCACCGGCCCAGGGCTTGATGGCTCCCAGTTCCGCGTAGGTCAACGCGCCAAAGAATGAAAGCAACCCGCCGACGATCCAGACCAGGTAGACGAGCGAGGGCGTGCCCACATCTTTCATCATCTCGCCGGACACGCGGAAGATTCCGCTGCCGATGATGGTGCCCACCACGATGGCCAAAGCGTGCCAGACGTTCAGTTCGCGCAACAGGTCGGGCTTGGGGGAATCAGGATTTGCCATCAGTCACCATGGGTTGCGATTTATCGGGCAACAGCAAGCTGGCCGTGTAGCCGATCACAAAGGTCGTGGTGGAGCCAAAGATGGTGTACCACGTCCATGCGATGTGCGTGCCTTTCCAGAGATACAGGTTTAAAGCCAGTCCGCAGAGCATACCAGCAATGGCGCCGGCTTGCGTAGCGCGACGGGTCAGCACGCCCAGCAGGAACACTCCGAGCAATCCGCCGTAAGCCACAGAAGCAATGCCCAGGCCGGTCTCCAGGACGGTTTTACTTTGCCGCGAAAGCAAAGCCATGCCAAACAGCACGATGCCCCAGACGATGGTGACCCCACGGGAAATCCCCAGGCGCGCGCTGTCAGTAGTTTGGGGACGAAAGCGCAAATAGAAATCCATCATCGTGGTAGACGAAAGAGAATTCAGTGCGGCACTCAAATTGGACATGGCCGCAGCCAGGATCGCGGCAATCAGCAGCCCAGAAATGCCGTGCGGCATGTGGTCAACGATGAAAGTGGGGAAGACATAGTCGTTGGTGCGAAAGCCGGCGGGGTTGGGATATGTCCGGTAGTAAACCCACAGGCCCGCGCCGACCATGAGAAACAAAGTGAACTGCACCAACACCACGACTCCGCTGGTGAGCAGAGCAAGTTTCGAATCGCGCTCATTGCGGGCGACGAGCAAGCGCTGGACCAGGAGCTGGTCCGTGCCATGCGTGGCCGTGGTAAAAAACGTGCCACCGATCAGTCCGGCCCAGAAGGTGTAGCTCTTGGTGAAGGTAAAGGAAAAATCAAATACCTGCATTTTGCCGGCTTCAGCGGCGGCGGAATGAATCGCGGGCCAGCCGCCGGGAACCAAGTGAGTTAACGTGAGGAATCCGGCCAATGTACCGCCTACATAGATGACCATCTGGATCACGTCCGTCCAGATCACGGCGGCCATTCCGCCTTCAAACGTGTAGATTAGCGTTAACACCATTACAATGGCTACAGAGCCAATCTCGCTGGTGCCCAGCGCCGTACGGACAACAATCGACACGGCCCAAACGCGGACGCCTTCAGCGGCGGAGCGGATGAAAAGGAAGACGCCGGCGGTGATTTT
>Ga0209069_10000533_pt1 | contig 17736 bp, 14 predicted proteins | sample Str013_2_FD_187202 | JGI IMG/M metagenome (GOLD analysis project Ga0209069, IMG submission 187202) | Freshwater sediment microbial communities in response to fracking from Pennsylvania, USA - Straight Creek_MetaG_SC_2013 (SPAdes) (version 2) | ecosystem: Environmental > Aquatic > Freshwater >...
TCTTCTCCCAGAAACCCTTGGCCGCGCCAGCCGAGCGCGCCGCCTCGTCGCCAAACACATGCGGGTGGCGGCGGATCATTTTGCGCGTGATGCCGTCGATCACGTCGGGCAGGGCGAATGCGCCTTGCTCCTGGGCAAGCTGCGAATGGTAGACAACTTGAAGCAGAAGATCGCCGAGTTCCTCTTTCAGGTGCGGCATGTCCTCGCGCTGGATGGCGTCGGCGACCTCGTAGGCCTCCTCGATGGTGTAGGGGGCGATGGTCGCGAAGGTCTGCTCCAAGTCCCATGGGCAACCCGTGACAGGCGTGCGCAGCGCGGCCATGACAGTAACCAGATCATCGAGAGTGTTGCCGGGCATAGGGCCTCCAAGGATCGAAAACACCCCGGTCTTGTGCTATGCTTCCAGCGCGGAGATCAAGGAGTTCCGGGCCATGCGCGCCAAGATTGCCGAGAGCGATCAGTTCACAGTCGAGGAATACCTTGCCATGACGGCCGAGCGGCCCGAGGGCGAGCGGTGGGAACTGATCGAGGGGGTCGCATTAATGTCACCGTCACCGTCAACGTGGCACCAAGTCATTGCCGTCAATATCGGCACGGAATTAAGCAATTGGAAGTTAACCCACAGCGTGGCTTGGGTTCCGCTGCTTGGTACCGGCACTCGTGTCCCCATTTCTCCGCGCAGCTTGCCGCAGCCTGATGTCATGGTGCTGCCGGTATTGCCCGGCGGCCCGCCAAATCCGGTATCGGAGGAGGCCCTGGTCCTGTTCGAGGTGCTGTCCAAGAGCAACACCAAGGCCGACCAGGCCTGGCGGCGGCGCGTGTATGCGAGCGTGATCGGCTGCGAGCACTACGTCACGGTCGAGCACAATCGCGTTGAGGTCATCCGCTATGACCGGGCCAATGGCTGGAAGGCAAGCCCGCCGCTTGGTGAAGACGATCAGCTCACGCTTCCCGCGCTGGGCGGGTTCAGCACGCCAGTCGCTTCGCTCTACCGCTGGACTCCGATTGCGAAGGCAACCAAGGGCGCATGACTGGGGCTTTTGAGTTCGAAATCTTCCTGGCCGTCCAACCGGGCCTCGAACCGGTTTTGCGGGACGAGGCCAAGGCTTGCGGTTTCCAGCGGGCAAAGTGCCTCAAGGGCGGCGTGACCATTGAGGGCGGTTGGCCGGAGGTGTGGCGGGCCAATCTGGAGCTGCGCGGCGCGAGCCATGTTCTGGCGCGCATCGCGTCCTTCCGCGCCATGCACCTGGCCCAGCTCGACAAGCGCGCGCGAAAAGTCGCTTGGGGCGAGGTGTTGCGCGCCGATGTGCCGTTCCGGGTCGAGGCAACTTGCGGCAAGTCCCGCATCTACCATTCCGGCGCGGCGGCGCAGCGGATCGAGCGGGCGATCATCGAGACGCTGGGCGCGCCTGCCTCGCAAGAGGCCGAGGTCTGCATCAAGGCCCGCATTGACGACGACTTATGCGTTATCAGTGTCGATACATCGGGTGAACCCTTGCACAAGCGCGGCCATAAGCAGGCCGTCGGCAAGGCGCCGATGCGCGAGGGCATGGCTGCGATGTTCCTTCGCCAGTGCGGCTATGACGGAACCGAGCCTGTTGTCGATCCGATGTGCGGCTCGGGAACATTCGTGATCGAGGCGGCGGAGATTGCCGCTGGGCTCAAGCCTGGCCGGTCACGGCGCTTCGCCTTTGAGCAGCTCGCGACCTTTGATGCGGCAGCCTGGCAGCGGCTTCTGGTTGGGGGCGACTCCAATGCGCCGGCATTCCAATTCCACGGCAGCGATCACGATGCGGGCGCAATCCGCATGAGCCAGGCCAATGCCGAGCGGGCGGGCGTCGGCGGCTTTACAACTTTCTCGCAGCAGCGCGTGGAAGACCTGGCCGCGCCTGAGCGTGGGCCGGGGCTGGTCATCGTCAACCCGCCCTACGGCGAGCGCATCGGAGATGCGGCTGGACTACAGCCGCTCTACCGCGCGCTGGGGCAGATGCTGCTGACCCGCTTTCAAGGCTGGCGCGTTGGCCTCGCAACGAGCGAACCAGCGCTGGCCAAGGCGACGGGCCTTCCGTTTGGTCCGCCATCAGCGCCGGTGCCACACGGCGGCTTGCGCGTCGCTCTGTTCAAAACTGGTCCGCTCGCAAGCGACGGCACCGGAGCAACACGATGACGAGCGCTCCAAATCATTCGCATAATATATATTATGGAAACACCCGGCAATTAATAACATGCTACCAGCATGTTGCTCAATCACCCTTCATAGTGATCGGCCACAAGCCGGTCGAGCAGGCGCACGCCAAAACCCGAACTCCAGCTCTCGCTGATCTCGCTGCGGTTGGAGGCGAGCGCGACCCCGGCGATGTCCAGGTGAGCCCACGGCACGTCGCCGACGAACCGCTTGAGAAACTGGGCCGCCGTGATGGCGCCGGCATATTGTCCGCCGATGTTCTTCATGTCGGCATTCTTGCTGTCGATTTCCTTGTCATAGGCCGCGTCCATCGGCATCCGCCAGAGCCGCTCGCTGGTGGCCTCGCCCGCTTCGTGCAGCCATTGCGCCAGCCGGTCATTGTTGGAAAAGAGGCCCGCATGTTCCTTGCCAAGCGCCACCATGATCGCGCCGGTGAGCGTGGCGAGGTTGACCATGGCCTTGGGCTTGAAGCGCTCCTGGGCGTAGTGGAGGCAGTCGGCAAGCACCAAGCGGCCTTCGGCGTCAGTATTGAGAACCTCGATGGTCTGGCCGGCCATCGAGCCAATGATGTCGCCGGGCCGCATGGCTCCGCCCGACGGCATGTTCTCGACGCAGCCGATGATGCCAACGGCGTTGACCGGGGCCTTGCGCTTGGCGAGCGCGAGCATCAGCCCGGTGACGCAGGCAGCGCCGGCCATGTCGCCCTTCATGTCCTCCATGCCCTTGGCCGGCTTCATCGAGATGCCGCCGGTGTCGAACACCACGCCCTTGCCGATGAAGGCGATGGGCTTGGTGCTCTTCTTCTCGGCGCCATGCCATTGCATCACCACGACCCGCGACGGCCGGACGCTGCCTTTTCCAACAGCCAAAAGCGCGTCCATGTTCAGCTTGGTGAGCTGCTCGACGTCCAGGACTTCGACGGCGATGCCGTATTTGGCCAGCTTCTCGGCTTCGGCGGCGAACTCGACGGGACCGAGGGTGTTGGCGGGTTCGTTGACCAGATCGCGCGCCAGACAGACGCCATCGGCAATCGCGCGCAGCCGCTGAAAGTGGGCATTGGCCTTGCCGTGGTCCTTGCCCTGGATGACCAGCCTTTGCAGCTCGGAAGCCCCGTTCTCGGCGTCCTTCTTCCTGGTCTTGAATTTCTTGAAGCTGTAGCCGCGCAAGGCCGCGCCCATGCCGATCGCGGCCATTGCCTCATGCGCGACGGAGCCCTGCGCGGTCTCGGCGGCGATGGCTGCGCCGGCCTGCACCTTGCGCTGCTTGAGCTGGCCCATGATGAAGCCGCCAAGTTCGGTCCAGGGTTGCTCGGCGGGTCCCACATCGTCGCCGCAGCCTATAAGCAGAATGCGGTCATGCCCGGAATTGGCCGGGACGAGGATTTCGAGGGCGGTCTTGCGGGCTCCCGTGAAGCGGCCAGCCGCCGCAGCCTTGCTCAACTGCCCCCCTGCTGCCTTGTCCACGGATTTGCCCAGCGCGCCAAGCGCCATTTCGGGTTGCACCAGCAGCACCAAGGTCTTCTCGGCAGCCGGGTCAATTGTGGAGAAGCTGAATTCAGGCGTGTCAGACATGGGGAATTCCGGCTTAGGGAGAGGGAAGCAGGGGGCGGGAGCGGTCACGTTAGGGACAAAGCCGGACCGGGCGCAAGCCATATTGGCGGCCATGCCGAATTTATGACACCAAGCTGCCGCAAGATGATCCAGCGCGGTGGGGCAGAACTTGGCGGGCAGAGCCGCCGTGGGGCAAGGCAGGGGCAAGCAGACGGCATGACATTGTTCAGCCGCTATATTTTCCGGCAAGCCTTCAGCGCGCTGGCCATGATCTTGCTGTCGCTGACGGCGGTGGTGTGGATTGCGCTTGCCCTGAAGCAGATGAGCCTTGTGACGTCTGGCGGCGCCGGCGGCCTGGTGTTCATGGAATTCACCGCGCTGATCCTGCCCGATCTCATCGCCATCATCGCGCCCATCGCGCTGATGATCGCTGCGCTCTACACGCTCAACAAGCTCAACCAGGACAGCGAGTTGATCGTGATGACGGCCGCCGGCGCCACGGTCTGGCGGTTCGCCAAGCCGCTGTTGCTGGTCGCGGTGCTGGTCGCCGGCTGGCTGCTGATCGCCAACATGATCGTCACGCCCTGGAGCCAGCGCAAGCTCAATGACCTTGCCAACCAGCTGCGCACCGACTTGATTTCGCAGCTGCTCCAGCCGGGAACCTTCGCCAGTCCCGAGCAGGGCTTGACGTTCCACATTCGCGAGCGCGACGCCAACGGCAAGCTGCTTGGCCTGATGCTGAGCGACACCCGCGCTGAAAATGAAAAGCTGACCTACGTGGCCGAGACCGGCGACATCCTGAAAAAGGACGCCAAGGCCTACCTGGTGCTGCACGATGGCAAGGTGCTGCGCCGGGTGGCTGACCAGGACACCTCGATCGTGGAGTTCGACAGCTATGTGCTCGACATGGCAACGGCCAGCGCCAAGGGCAAGGCGGAGACCCCCAAGCCGCACGCCCGCTATGTCTGGGAGCTCTTGAGCCCCGATCCCACCGACTTCTACTACCAGAACAATCCGGGATCGTTCCGGGCCGAGTTGCATGAGCGGTTCGCGAGCCTGATCTATCCCTTCACTTTCATTGCCATTGTGATCGCCTATCTTGGCCAGGCGCGGACCACACGGCAGGGGCGAGGCCAGGCGCAGGTTGCCGCGTTCAGCCTATGCGCAGGACTTAAGCTGGCTGGCATTGCCGCCGGCAATATGTTTGCCGCCAATCCCAGCGCCATTCTGCTCGTTTATGGACTGCCGGTTGGCGGCATTGCACTGGCCACCCTAGGCACCCTCACCGGACCTGGCCAGTCGATCATTGGCCTGCTGCCGCGCCTGCCGCTACCTTTTGCGAGGGCTTGATGCGGATGTTTGGCGCACTTCCACGCTATATCGCGTTTCGCGTTCTGACCATGATCGGGGCGATGTTCGCGCTCTGTCTCGTGATCATCTTCATGATCGACTTGGTGGAACTGCTGCGCATCGCTGGCAAGACCGGCAAGGCGCCGTTTTCCGAAGTCCTCGCCATTGTCCTGCTGAGGCTGCCATCGTTTGGCGAACTGACCATGCCGTTCTCCATCCTCACCGGCACCATAACGGCTTTCCTGCTGCTCAACCGCAGCGCGGAAATCATCGTCACCCGCGCTGCCGGCATGTCGGTCTGGCAATTTGTCATGCCAGCGGTTCTGGTTACGTTGACGCTGGGCCTGTTTGCGGTGGGGGTCTACAATCCGCTCGCGGCCAGCGCGCGGGCCGCCTCAGAGCGGGCCTACGCCAAGGCCTTTGGCGAGCAGCCGAGCCTGCTGGACAGCGGCGGCAGTGGTCGCTGGCTGCGGCAGGATGGAGTGGACGGCTCCTCGGTGCTGAGCGCGAAAACGGCCGCTGACCAGGGCCAGAGCCTCGGCACCGTTGAGGTGGTCCAGTTCGACCGCCGCGGCCAGTTCGTCGAATATGTGACTGCGGACAGCGCCCAGCTTCACGACGGCTTCTGGCAGCTTGGCAATGCGGTGGTGGCGCGGCCCCGGCTACCGCCTGAACACTACCCGGCCTACGAGGTAAGCACCTACCTCACGCCGACCCAGGTGCGGGAATCCCTGGGATCGGAATTTTCGGTGTCGTTCTGGCAGCTTCCCGGCCTCATCGACCTCGCCGAGAAGGCCGGGCTGCCCGCGAATCCCTTCCGGGTCCAGTACGCCAGCCTGCTGTCCAAGCCATTTCTTTTCGCCGCCATGGTTCTTTTGGCGGCCACTGTGGCTTTGCGGACATTCCGGTTCGGCAAAATCCAAACTATGGTCGTCACCGGTCTGGTGTGTGGTTTCGGCTTTTTCATAGTGGCTGAGGTCGTGCGGCAGATGGGGGTTGCCGGACTTTGCTCGTCGCTCGCGGCGGGGTTTGCTCCGGTCGCCGTAGCCGGTTTGATGTCGGCGACGGTGCTTTTGCATCAGGAGGACGGCTAGGTGTTTTTGGGTGGGCAAGTGCGGGGGCGCGATCGAGGCGCTGCTCGGAGCGCATGGTTGCGCTTCGCTTGCTTGATCGCGACTGGCGTTTTTGCGGCTGTAGCCGGCCTTGGTACAAGCCCGGCGAGCGCACAGCAGCGCGTTGATTCCAAGCTGATGGACTCCATTGTCGGCAATCGCGCCACCGCCAACGGGCCTGCGGATCGCAGCAAGCCGCTGCTGCTTCAGGCCGATCACCTGATCTACGACAACCAGGGATCGAAGGTCACCGCCCAGGGCAATGTCGAAATCTACTACAACAATATCGCACTGCTGGCCGACCAGGTGGTTTATGATCAGGCCGCCAATACACTGTCGGCCTCGGGCAATGTGCGCATCAAGGAGCCCAACGGCTCCATCATCAGCGCCGACCAGATGACGCTGAGCGACGATCTGCGCGACGGTTTCATCGGCTCGCTGCGGGTGGTCACGCAGGACGATGTGCGCATCGCCGCCAGCAAGGCCGTGCGCAAGGAAGGCAACACCACCATCTTCGAAAACGGCGTTTTGACGCCCTGCAAGCCTTGCCAGGACCATCCCGAGGCCCCGCCGATCTGGCGCATCCGGGCCGAGCGCATCACCCATGTGCAGAGCGAGAGCAACGTCTATTTCCAGAACGCATTTCTGGACATTTTTGGCGCGCCCGTCGCCTACATTCCCTACTTCTACGCGCCCGATCCGTCGGTCAAGCGCCGGACCGGCTTTTTGGCCCCAACCGTCGGCAACTCGACGGACTTCGGCTATTACACCGAAATCCCCTATTTCTATGCCATCGCTCCCAACATGGACTTGACCGTCAACCCGGTGTTCATGAGCAAGCTGGGCATCCTGGGCAAGGCCGAATGGCGGCACCGGTTGACCAACGGCACCTACAAGATCGACTTTGCAGGCATTCAGGAAACCCAGATCCCCGCCGGCTCGCCCACCGACAACAAATTCCGGGGCAGCATCGTCACGCAGGGCGACTTCAACCTCGGCAGCTATTGGACTGCGGGTTGGAACGCGACGCTCGAGTCCGACGATTCCTTCCGCCGCTTCTACAAACTCGACAGTGTACTGACGACCGACCGGGTGTCTGATGCCCATCTGGTGGGCCAGAGCGAGCGCGATTATTTTGGCGCCTATGTCTACCGCTTTGGCGGCTTGCTCGCGACCGACAACCAGACCGCCGTTTCCAACGCGCTACCCAGCGTCGACTACCACTATGTGGCTCCAGTTTCAGTCGCAGGCGGCGAACTCAGCTTCGACGCCAACGCCCTTTCCCTGACCCGGACCTTCGATCCCACCGCGGTCACTTCCGCCACCGCCAGCACCGACAACCGCCTGATCGCCCAGGCAAAGTGGCGTAGCCAGATCATTGACCCGGTTGGTGAGGTGTTCACGCCGTTCCTGACGGGCCGGGGCGATGTCTACCAGATCACCGGCCTCAATGATCCGAACAACCCCGCCGGCCCCAGCACCGAGACGGTCACGCGGGCGACGGGGACGGCCGGACTGCAATATGAATATCCATTCGTGGCCCATGCCAGCTGGGGCTCGCAAGTGTTTTCGCCCGTTGGCCAGATCCTCGTCCGCCCCAACACCGTCCAGCAGGGCGTGCTGCCGAACGAGGACGCCCAGAGCCTGGTTTTCGACGACACGCTGCTTTTCGACATCGACAAATTCTCCGGCTACGACAAGATCGAGACCGGGACCAGGGCCAATGTGGGCGTTGAGTACACAGCCCAGGCCAACAATGGTGGCCACATCAGGGTCGTTGCGGGTGAGAGCATCCAGTTGTCAGGCACGAATCCGTTTGACGTGAACACCGGGCTCGACACCAACCGCTCGGACTACGTGCTCGGGTTCTATGCGGCGCCAAGTTCCGTGCTCCAGTTCGTCTCGCAGTCGCGGTTCGACACCAATACGCTGGCGCTGCGCCGCGAAGATTTCGGCGGCTCATTCACTGTCGCTGGGAGCACTCTTGCTGCAAACTACGCGCTGGATCGTACCGGCACCAATCTCAGCGTGCCTGGGCAGACGCAAGAAGTCCTGGCCAGCGCCAATGTTCAGTTCGATAAGAACTGGAGCGCCCTGGCGTCCGCCCGCTATGACGTCGACAATAGGATCTTCCTGACCGACTCGTTGGGCGTCAAATGGGCCAACGAGTGCGTGGGCGTTTCGGTCACCTACTCGCAGTCGCGCATCACCGAACAGGACATCCAGCCCAACCAGACGCTGCTGTTCCATGTCGATCTGCGCTACCTCGGCGGCACATCGTTCAGCACCGATCCGGTGGGCAGCTCATCGCTCACCTCGGCCACCGGACATTAGCCGGACCACCAGGCAAGGCGGCGGCATTGCCTTGATTGCGGCGCAAGGCTGTGGATAGGCTGCTGCGTTCCAGCTGGGAACACCTTAGAGTGCCAGCGCGAGTCCTGGCTGCACCGGCGAAACCCGAATGACACTTCTGTCTGCTTCGAATGTGCTCCGTTTTGCCCTGCTTTGCGCCTTGGCCGCGCCTTCTGCCGCAGCAACCAAGCCGCGCGCGGCCACCGAGGCGACCGGCGATCCGGGCGCGACCATCCTCCTGGTGGTCAACGACACGCCCATCACCGGCTACAACATCGACCAGCGGATCAAGTTGCTGTCGCTCGATGGCAGCGGCGGATGGCAGCAGCGCCTTCAGGCCAAACTCAAGGCCCCGGACCTCCAGCAGCGCTTCAAGGCCTTTGCCATCGCCCACAATCCCAAGACCAAGGAGCAGGTGCTCGCCCTGCAAAAAGTGTTCGTCGAGGGTTTGCGGCAACAGGCCGTCGCCGAGAGCCGGCCGGGCCTGCGGGACAAGGCGGCCGGCCAGCTGATCAGCGAGGCCCTGCAAATCCAGGAGGCTAAGCGCCAGAACGTGCTGGCCACTGACGAAGAGGTGAATGCCGCGATCAGCCAGATCGGCCAGCGCAATAAGAAGACGCAAAAGGACTTCGAGGCCGCCATCGCCTCGCAAGGCGTCAGCGTGCGCGCCTTCCGCGAGCGGCTGCGCGCCCAGATGTCCTGGCAGCGCGTGCTGGCGGCCAAGTTCCGCGGCCAGATCGTGGTGGCGAAGTCCGAGGTTGATCAACAGATGGCGCTCGATACCGGCGGCGGCCCGGCCGAGGCGCAGCAATCTGAACTGAAGCTCCAGCGCATCGTCATTCCGCTCAAGGCCACCGATGCCGCCGCATCTGTCGCGGGCTATGCGGCGGCGGACGATCTACGCCAGCGCGCCAAGCCCTGCGGCAATTTCAGCGAGCTTGCCAAGTCGTCGCCGGGCGCGCGCTTTGAGGATCTGGGAACAGTCAATCCGGTGAGCCTCGGGGCCGAGGTGCGGCCGATGTTGGCAAGCGCCACCGCTGGCTCGGTGCTGCCGCCGGTCCTGACCAAGACCGGCATCGAAATCTACGGCGTGTGCGAGCGGACAGCCGGCGACCAGAGCGAGGCGGCCAAGGCAACGGCGCGCGACAAGGTTGAGCGCGCCAAGGTGGACGCCCGCTCCCGCGGGCTGCTCAGCGATCTGTGCGCCGCCGCATCCATCGAGCCGCGCAACGGCTTCAAGCTGGCCAAGACCTGTGGCAGCGAATGATCCTGGGCTGCCGCTGGCCGTCAGCATGGGCGATCCAGCCGGGATCGGGCTCGATATTGTCGTTACGGGCTTGAACGCGCGGCGGGCCTCACCCGCGCCTGGCTTCGTCTTCGTGGGTGATAGCGCTGCGCTTGAGCAGCGCGCGCGGTTGCTGGGATTGCCCTTGGTAGTCAGTGCCCTGGCGCCGGACGCGCGCAATTTCGGTGTTCCCGAGGGGACGCTCGGCGTCATTGATGTGGCGTGCCAGGACCAGGTAACACCGGGCAAGCCCAGCGCGGCGAATGCTCCCGCAACCATCGGCGCGATAGAAATCGCTGCCCGGCTCGTTCGCGGCGGCCTCGCTTCGGCGCTTGTCACCAATCCGATTGCCAAGGACGTGCTGGCCGCCGGTGGCTTCAAGCATCCGGGCCACACGGAGTTCCTGGGTGAATTGTCCCAACGCTATTGGGGCAAGGCCGCGCATCCGGTGATGATGCTCGCGGCCCCCCAATTGCGGGTGGTTCCGGTAACCGTCCACATCGCCTTATCCGAGGTGCCGGCCAAGCTGACGCGGCAATTGATCCTGGACACGGCCCGCACCACAGTAGCCGCGCTCAAGTCGGACTTCGGCATCGCCCAGCCGAGGCTTGCGGTCTGCGGCCTCAATCCGCACGCTGGCGAGAATGGGCTTATGGGCCACGAGGAGCAATCGGTCATCCGTCCGGCGATTGAGACGCTCCGCGCCGAGGGAATGGCGATCAGCGGTCCCCATTCCGCCGACACGCTGTTCCACGAAGCTGCGCGCGCCACCTACGATGCCGTGTTGGCCATGTATCACGACCAGGCTCTGATACCCTTGAAGACCCTCGCCTTCGACCAGGGCGTCAATGTCACCTTGGGGTTGCCATTTGTGCGCACTTCGCCTGACCACGGCACCGCATTCGGCATCGCGGGCACTGGCAAGGCATCGCCAACCAGTTTCCTGGCGGCGCTCGATCTTGCCTCGGCCATGGCCCAGCGCCGCGCGGGTCAAGTTGCATGACCAAAGATGATCTGCCGCCGCTGCGCGAGGTGATCCGGGAGCACGGCCTCAGCGCCCGTAAGTCGCTCGGCCAGAACTTCATCCTCGATCTCAATCTTACCGGCCGCATTGCGCGCGCCGCAGGGCCATTGACGGGCCGAACCATCGTCGAGATCGGCCCTGGTCCCGGCGGATTGACGCGGGCGCTGCTGAGCGAGGGGGCGGAGCGCGTCGTCGTCATCGAGCGCGACGACCGCTGCCTGCCTGCGCTCCAGCAGATCGCGGCGCACTATCGCGGCAGGCTTGAGATCGTGATGGGCGACGCGACGGTCTTCGACCCGGCTCGCCTGCCTCCAGGCCCCAAATCCATCGTCGCCAACCTGCCCTATTCGGTCGCGACGCCCCTGCTTATCGGTTGGCTGTGCGCCGAGCCCTGGCCGCCCTGGTATGACAGCATGACCCTGATGTTCCAGCGCGAGGTTGCCGAGCGCATCGTTGCCGAGCCGGGCGGCAAGGACTACGGGCGGCTGTCCGTGCTCGCCCAATGGCGCAGCAAGCCGCGCATCCTGTTCCACCTGCCGCCGTCGGCCTTCACGCCCAGTCCAAAGGTGATGTCAACGCTGGTGCGGTTCGAGCCAATCGCCGCTCCGTCCCCACCCTGTTCGCGCGCGGCATTGGAGCGCGTGACGGCGGCGGCTTTTGGCCAGCGGCGCAAGATGTTGCGCAGCAGCCTGAAACAGGCGTTCGCCGCGCCGGAAGCTGCCCTGGTGGGAGCGGGCATCAACCCGGAGGCGCGCGCCGAGGAACTCAGTATCGGGGATTTCGGCCGGCTGGCCCTGGCGCTCGAATCCGCCGTTGCGCCATCAGCCATCTGAATCGCGAAGCGGGAAGGCGCGCAGCACGCCTTCCCGCTTCCATGATGCCGTTGGGCGGAGCGATCCGAGAGGGGGGCTAACCGATCAGCCGCCCGCCAGCATCAAACTTGTGGCGCCGCTCAACCAGCCGCGACCGGCACGAGCACGAAGCGCTGCTCCTCGTTGCGCTTGACCAGGAAGAGTGCGCTCTTCTTGCCGGACGACTTGACGTCAGCCATCGCCGACTTCAGATCGGCGCTGCTTGCCACGGATTTGCCGCCTACCTTCAGGATGACGTCGCCGGTGGCAAAGCCGAGTTCCGCGCCCTTGCCGCCCTGGTTGACATTGGTGACCGCAAGGCCCTGATCGCCTGCACCATCAACAGCGCCTGCGGGTTGCACCTCCAGGCCGAGCGTATCGAGCTGATCGCCCTTGGCCGCCGGATCCTTCTCCAGCGAGGCTTTCTGCGCCTTGCCGCCATCCAGTTCGCCCAGCGTAACGTCAACGCTTCCCGGCTTGCCATCATGCACCACTGTTAACTTGGCAATAGTGCCCGGCTTCATGCCGCCGATCTTGCGGGCCAGATCCTTGGCGTCGGCGACCTCGTTGCCGTTCACCTCGGTGATCACATCGCCGGCCTTGAGGCCAGCCTTGGCGCCCGGGCTGCCGTCCTGCGGCTGGGCAATCAGCGCGCCCTTGTCGGACTTCAGGCCGAGGCTGTCGGCGATCTCGCTGGTCACCGGCTGGATTTGCACGCCGAGCCAGGCGCGCTCGACCTTGCCGCCGTTCTGCAACTGCGGAATGATGGTCGAGACCGTCGTGGACGGAATGTCGAAGGCGATGCCGACCGACCCGCCAGACGGCGAGAAGATGGCCGTATTGACGCCGATGACTTCGCCCTTGAGGTTGAACGTCGGGCCGCCGGAATTGCCCTTGTTCACGGGCGCGTCGATCTGGATGTAGTCGTCATAAGGGCCGGACTGGATGTCGCGCCCTTCCGCCGAGACGATGCCCGCCGTGACGGTGCCGCCGAGGCCGAACGGGTTGCCGATGGCCACCACCCATTCGCCGATGCGCGGCTTGGCCGCCGCCAGATGCAGGTAAGGATGGCCAGTGCCTTCCACCTTGATCAGCGCGAGGTCAGTCTTGGGGTCGACGCCGATGACCTTGGCAGGGATCACTTTCTCATTGTCCATCACAACTTCGACGTTCACCGCGCCATCGACGACGTGGTTGTTGGTGACAATGTAGCCGTCGCCCGAGATGAAGAAGCCCGAGCCCTGCGCCTGCGCCAGCGGTCCCTGGTCGCCGCCATTGTTGCCCTGGTCGCCGTTGTTGCCCGGCTTGCCGTGCTTGCCCTGGCCTTGGCCGAACTTCTTGAAGAATTTCTCAAATGGCGTGCCCTGGAACGGGTTGCTGTTGTTGCCATCGCCGCCGAAGGGGCCGCCGTCGTTCAGCGCGACCTGGTCGCCGCCCTCGCGGATTTTCACGCGCACGGAGACGACGGCGGGGCGCACCTTCTCGACCAGATCGGCGAAATTCGGGCCACCCTGAACAGGCGTGCTCAGCTCGATGGCGGTATCGGCGCTGGCGGCGGCCAAGGGCAGGACCGATGCACCGAGAACGGCGGCCAAGGCCACGGCGCTGACGCCGGCGAGCAGGCGGCGGGCGGCGCTCGAAGAGTTGCGGATCTCAGACATTCTCATCCTCCGGTAACGTTGCTCTGGCGCGCCGGCTCGCCGTGGCTGCCGGCCCGAACCGCCAAATTCGATGGCCGGAGGATGCCCGAGCGCTCATTGCGCGCACATGAAGGACGCATTGCATCTTGTTAAGGTTGCGAGGGGCCAATCAGCCCGCGCTGCCACCGATGGCGCTGGGCGCGGGGAATGTGACCGTGAACGCCGTGCCCGGCTTGTTGTCGGCAATGCCAATCTCGGCGTCATGCAGATGCGCGATAGCCTTGACGAGCGCGAGGCCGAGGCCGCTGCCCGGCGTCGTGCGGCTCTTTTCCAGGCGATAGAGCCGCCGGAACACGTTTTCCCGCTCGGCTTCGGGGATGCCCGGCCCGTCGTCGGCGACAAACAGGACCAGCGATTCGGGCCGCGCCGCCAGATCGACCTTGATGTGCGTGCCCGGCGGGCAATGGCGGATTGCGTTCTCGATGAGATTGACCAGGAGCTGGCTGAGCAGATCCTTGTCCCCGCTGATGCTCTTGTCCGGCGACACGCCGCCCGGCCCGGTCAAGGTCATCCCCGCATCCTCGGCCACGGCTTCATAGGCCTCCAGGACGCTGGCGATAACGTCGCTGAGTTGTACGGGCTTGAACCTGGACTTGCGCGCACCCGCCTCGATCTGGGTGATGTTGAGCAGCGCCTCGAAGGTATCGACAATCTGGTCAATCTCCGTGATCGCCGTATCAATAACCTGCGCGTTCGCAGGTGGCAGCCCGCCGCCATCGCGCAAGCCCTCGAGGCGCTGGCGGAGGCGGCCAATCGGAGTCTTCAGGTCATGCGCGATGTCGGCGGAAGACTGATTGACGCTGTCGAACAAGCCCTGCAACTGGCCGAGGGTGCCGTTGATCTGGCGGCTCACAACGTCGATGTCGCCGCCGCCGCCATCGACTGGCACGCGGGCGGAAAGATCGCCCCGCCTGATCGCCGTCAGCGTATGGGCCACCCGGTCGATCTGCTGCTGGGCGCGCTGGCCGAGCAGAATCCCGGCGCCAATGGCCAGCAGCACGGTCGCCAGCAGCCCCCAGCCAAATGTGCGCAGCACGACATCGCGGGTGCTGCGGATTTCGGCGTCGCTGAGCCCGATCAGCATGGAGCCGTCGCCAGCCAGGTTGAACCAGAGCGCGAGGTAGCGCTGCTCCGCAGGCACTTTGAGTGAGAGCCCTTTCAACTCAGTGCTCTTGATCCAGCGCACGTCGCCAAAGGCGGGGCCGCCTTGCACGTTGCCGGCAACATAGTCGCCCTCGCCGCCCGTCAGCACGAAAATACTTTCGTAGTCGCCCGAGGCAGACGCGGAATCGGCCACCAGACCCGCCAACTCGTTGAAGCCATCGCGCTGGTGCACACGCTGGAATTGGGCGCGGGCGTTGGTCAGGCGCACCGTCAGCCGGTTTTCCAGCTCCCGGCCGGTCTGCACATAGAGGATGATGAACACCAGCAGCACCGCGGCCGCGAACAGGCAGGCGAACACGGCCGCAAGGCGGAATGCGGTTGATGAGGTCAGCTCAGCGAGCTTCATTGATCGTATAGCCGGTTCCGCGCACGGTCTGGATCAGCTCAGTTTCGAACGGCTTGTCCACCTTGGCGCGCAGCCGGGAGATGTGGGTCTCGACAACGCTGGTCTTGGGGTCGAAATGGAAGTCCCAGACCCGTTCCAGCAGCATGGTGCGGGTGACGATACGGCCCTTGTTGCGCAGCAGCACTTCCAGCAGCCGGAATTCTCGCGGTTGCAGGTCGATGGCTTGCCCAGCGCGCCGCACGTTGCGCGAGATCAGGTCCATCTCCAGGTCGCCCGCGCGCAACACCGCTTCCTCAGAGCGCATGGGCGGGCGGCGGGCCAGCGCATTGACGCGGGCCTGGAGTTCGGAAAATGCGAACGGCTTTACGACATAATCGTCAGCGCCTGCCTCCAGACCATCGACACGGTCGTCAACTCCCCCAAGCGAGGTCAGCATCAGGATTGGCGCCTTGGACCCCGTGGCGCGGAGAGTCTTGACCATGGTCAGTCCATCAACGCCTGGCAGCATACGGTCTACAATGATGAGATCGTAGGGTTCTGAGGTTGCGTGGACAAGACCGTCGCGCCCGTCATCGAGCACATCGACAACGTGCCCGTCTTCGGTCAGCCCCTTGGCGACATAGGCTGCTGTCTGGCGGTCGTCCTCGACCAGCAATATCCGCATCGCTCAGTTCCGCCCGCGTGTTCCGGTCAGCCCCACCAGTTGCCTTAGCATGGCGCGTGGCCGTGGGCGAGCGGGCTACTGAACGGCCGCGCCGGCCGCTGGCGTGGTGCTCCCGGTCTCACGGCTCTTTTCGGCGACCTTGCGGATCTTGCCGGTGGCGGCGTCGACGACAACGTCCTTTTCCACATCGTCGCGGCCAGCGATGTCCACTTCGAACACGTCCTTGTTGCCCACGCGCTTGAATTGAGCCTGGAAGGACTTGCCCTTGGCGGTGGATTCCGCCGCCTTCATTGCCGCGAGCAGGCTGCCCTTGAGCTTGCTGAACTCCTTGAGGAAGGCCGCCGGCTCGCCGCCGAAGGGGCCGCTCTCGCTGATCTTGCCGGTCTTGGCATCCACCTGGGCAATCATCGCCTTGTCGCCAACATCAAGGCGGATCGTGTAAGTCACCGCGTCGCTTGGCGTGTTGGCAAGCGCGAAATAGGCTTTGCCCTTGAGTTCCCGTTCGGCCGCAAGCACCGCGGCGCGGAGCGAAGTCTGGGCGCTGCGCACCTGCTTGAGATGCTTGGCGTCCCAGTCGGCGCGAGCGGACCCGGCTGGCAGAAGCACCAGAAGGGCGATGGAAATGGCACAGGCGAGCGTTGGTTTCATCATGTCATCCAAGCCCGCGCGCGCCAGCCCTGGCCGGTCGCCGCAAGACTCCTATCTGCCGGAGCACTTAGCCCTTGGGGCTTTGTCCGGTTCTGACATCAAGCATACCAATTGGTAACCCGCATTGCAGCCCACAAGTGGCGTGCCGCACGATCACGCCGGAACCGCGACGGTGACGCCGTTCAACCAGCGCGAGCGGCCGGCAGCCGCGTTGAGGGCAATGGCCGTCATGGCCGAATCGAATGGCTGCCGCGCCTGCACGATATTGGCGTCGTCGAGCCCTTCACCGTCCATGCCGGGGATAAAGGCGTAGACGCAAATGTCGTGGCTGAACCAGCGCCGCGCCTGATCCTGGGCCATGGCCTCAAGGCCGGACTTCAGCAGGGCATACCGGGCGAATTCCGCGCCCTGCCCGGCTCGTGCCAGGCACACATGCACCACAGTTGCGCCCTGGCCGGAATTGCGGGCATGGTCGGCGACGGCGCGCGACAAAACAAGCGCCGGCCGCAGCGCTTCGGCCACCGAATCCTCAATCTGAAGGGCGCCCTGAGCTGGTCCAGGCTTGGCCGGCCCCACCAGGTTGACGATGACATCCAGCCCACCGAATGCCCCCAATGCCGCACGGGCAAGACGTTCACAGGCCGCGATGTCGCCCCCGGTCTCGGCCGCGAACAGGCGCGTGGAGGCGGCCTTTGATTTCAGCGAATCAGCCAGGCCCGACGCTGTGGAGGCCGTTTGCGAACTGTGCAGCACCAGCCGGATGCGCTGGCGGGCAAAGCCCTGCGCGATATGCTCGCCGATGCTGTTGCTGACGCCGGAAACAAAAACCCTGCGGCCTTCGAGTTCCGGATGGGTGGGAGTATCGAGGGGGGCGTTGGCAATATTTTGAAACAAGGTCATTGGGGCGTACCGTACTCTGAAGGAGGGCTCGGCGTTCCCCCCGAAACTCTAGCCGAATCGGTAAACCAACGTTTAAGCGCCGACCCGGCAACATTGCGGCGGAGCGCGGAAGTCCCGTTCCTCGCACACAGTGTGGCACAGGCGACACTCACGCGCCACATCCGGACCTTCGGTTGGTGAAAGCTGAGGACAGTGGGCCAAGGCGAGGTTGCTTGAGCCCCCGACTGTGAAATCCTGGCACACATGTGATTCGGAATAGCTTTGATTGAGTGTGAGGACCGATGGCCAGGAAGAATGCACGCACGCCGAGCCAAGGCAGGCAGGAGGCCGCTCCGCCAGCGGACAGGGACGCCGCCAAGGGCTTTGGCGGCGCCGATGCGGTGGTGATCGCAGCCATGGGCGCGGCCTCGGTCGCTTTCGGCGTTGCGCTGCACTTGCAGGCTGGCCTGCGGACCATGACGTCGGCTGGAATGGCGGGCGCGCTGTTCGCGCTGCTCGCCTTGACCCACCTGCAAAAATTGCGAATCCAGCGGCTGCGGACCAGCGAGACGCCGGAGGTCCGGCGCGAGCCGTCGCTCGACCACGAATTTGCCGGTGACTCGGCG
>Ga0209069_10000534_pt1 | contig 17734 bp, 17 predicted proteins | sample Str013_2_FD_187202 | JGI IMG/M metagenome (GOLD analysis project Ga0209069, IMG submission 187202) | Freshwater sediment microbial communities in response to fracking from Pennsylvania, USA - Straight Creek_MetaG_SC_2013 (SPAdes) (version 2) | ecosystem: Environmental > Aquatic > Freshwater >...
CCGCTGATGAATGCGCCGATGGTCATGCCGAGGAAGGTGAAGGAGACGAATTGCGCATTTTCCGGCAGCGTCGAGAATTTGCTCTGCAGGGTCGCGCCGAGCACGGTGGTGCCGACATAGAGATCATAGCCGTCGAAGAACATGCCGGCACCGATCAGCCAGAAGATGCGGTGATGGAACGAGGAGATCGGCAGGCGGTCGAGCCGCGCGCCAGCGTTGACCGACTGGGGCATGAAATCCTCCCTGGATTGCCGGCGGGGTGGGAACGCGTCGAACTTCGCGGCCGGCTTCATGGCGTGTTGGCTCGAGGCAAGTCGTCGAGCGCACCGAGCATGTACCGGATGCGGGTTGCGATCAAACGTAATCCGACGCGGGACCGCGGCTGCCCCCAGGACGATTCCATTCAACCGCCGCAACCGTCAGCCCCCTCACCTGTCGCTGCCGCGACATCCTCTCCCAAGGGAGAGGAAAGCAAGAGGCTCCGCCACGTGCGCTGCGCCCCTCTTCCTTCTCCATCGGGAGAAGGTGCCCGGAGGGCGGATGAGGGGTTTGTCGCCGTCGCCAATGGTAGCGACGATGAACGGATCGGCCCGGGCGGCGGCCCCGCTCAAGGCACGCTGGACCTGTCGACAGGGCATCGCGACGTGACAGATGCCGATTGGCGGCTCACAATCCCCGCGGGTAAACCGGCAGGAGGCTGCCAATGTTCGTGGTCGTGGTGTTCTTGGAAGTGAAGCCCTCGCGCCTGGAGGCGTTTCGGGAGGCGATGCTGCGGCATGCCCGCCGCTCGATGGAATTGGAACCCGGGTGCATGCAGTTCGATGTGTGCGAGGACCCCGAGCTCGCCGGCAGCTACCTGCTTTACGAGGTCTACAGCGACGAGGCCGCCTACGAGGCGCACCGGCAGAGCCAGCACTATGGCGAGCAAACGGAGCTGATCAAGGACTGGGTGCTGTCCCGCAAGCGGCTGACGTACAAGATGATCTCGCAGATTGCATCCCCAACGATGCGGCCAAGCTGAGGCGCATTGACCGAGCCGCAAGGGTCCCGATCACGGCTCGCCGAACAGCGCGGGCAGCCGCTTCTCCAGCAGCTCGGCCAGCTCGTCGAGGTGATTGCCGGCCAGCGGGCGGATCTGCTGCAGCGCCTTGCCGAAGCTCGTCACATCGATCTGCGCGATCGGCACGAACCGGCACCAGCTCTTGTCCCGCATCAAGCCGCGATATTCGGCCTCCTCGTCCTTGAAATGGTGGGCCTGCGGCGAGACCCCGACGACCGGCAGCCGCGCGCAGACCGCCTCCGAGATCATGGTGCTGGAATCCTCTGTGCACAGCACCGCGTCCACCTGCCGGAACACGTCCGGCAGCGTACCCGGCCCCGACGCCCGATAATCCAGGAACTGCTCGATCGCATCGCCCTTGCGCGCCGCCGCCGCGATCATGTCGCCGACCAGGACGGGCGTACGGCGCGAGGTCGAGACGATCCAGCGCGTGCCCCAGGCCGCATGCACCTCGCCGATGAAGCCGATCAGGCGGCGCCATTCCGCTTCCGTGTAAGTGAAAAATCCGCTGTCGCCGCCGATCAGCAGCGCGGCCCGCCCCGGCGGTGCATCCGGCCCGGTCGGCGGCACGATCTTCGGCCGGCCGAGCGCGTCCGGATCCATCGCCGAGGGTTTCAGGGTGACAATATGGTTGGGCAGCGCCGCGTAGCGGTCATAGGAGGTGATCACCAGCGAGAACACGTCCGCGGGGATTTGCCGGAGCGAGCCGCAGAAGATATTGACCGCGCCGAGATGACGTGCCGCCGCCACATTTGCGGGTATGGTTTCGCGGCCGGCGGAGATCACCAGGTCCACCCTGGGCAACGCACGGGCATCGAGGCCGTAACCGAGGTTGAGCAGCAGCGCCGGGCTGATCTGCCGCCGCATCAGCACCCTGAGCGCCTTGGTCAGCACCCATTTGCGCCGCCGCAGGCCGACCCTGACGGTCTCCACCGGCCGCACCCGCGCAAGCGCGGCAATGACACCCTCGGCCAGATGGTAATGGCCCGGCCGGCTGTCGGAGAGGAGGAGGACCTTGATCGGGCTCATACTAGATCTGGCGGCCTGGTTTGCCGGCTCGTGTTGGTTTAGCAGGACAGCGATCTGGCGGGTCGGTGTCATGCTTCCCGGGCAAGCCAGTCTTCATGTCGGTCATGCAAGCGGTGTCGCAGCAATCGATTGTGACCGGTTCTGCGACACCTCTCGCCTCGCTGCAATCCGGCGCATAGCCGCTGCCGCAAGTCAATGCAAACCCGCCGAGGGCATGGGTAAACACCAATTCCACTCCCGCTGGATCTGATATGACTATTGGCCCCGGTTGATCGAGAAGGACCTGCCGTCATGCCCGCTGCTCAGATCCCCCTGATTCCGCGTACCAAACTGTTTGGAAACCCGGACCGGCTGCAACCCCAGATCAGCCGCGATGGCCGGTACCTGTCCTGGCTTGCTCCCCGTGATGGCGTGATGAACGTGTGGCTCGCGCCACTCGCCGAGCTGGACCGCGCCCGCCCTCTGACGCGCGACACCGGCCGCGGCATTCCCTACCAGCTATGGGCTGCCGACAACAGACACATTCTCTATGCCCAGGACCGCGGCGGCAATGAGAACTGGCATTGGTATGCGCTCGACGTGGAAAGTGCCGAGGCCCGGGACCTGACGCCGATCGAGGGCGTCAACGCCATGGTGGTCGGCATCGATCGCGATGCGCCCGACACGCTGGCCGTGCTGCTCAACGACCGCGACGCCCGCTGGCACGACCTGTGGCGGATCTCGCTGAAGAGCGGGGAGCGGCAGCTCATCCACCAGAATTCCGCGGAAATCGCATCCTACGTGCTCGATCGCCAGCTCAACCTGCGGCTTGCGGTCCGTACGCTGGCGGAGGGCGGCAAGGCGCTGCTCCGCTTCGAGGACGGCAAGCTCGAAGAACTGCTGCGCATATCGCACGAGGACGATCTGACCACCGGGCCCTGGGGGTTCAACCGGCAAGGGGATGCCTGGCTGCTCTCCTCCTCGATCGGCCGCGATACGGCGGCACTGTTCCGGGTCGATTGGGCGAGCGGGGCGCAGACGCAGCTTGCCGAGCATGCCAAGGCCAACGTCGGGTCGGTGTGCCTGGATGCCGAGACCCTGGAGCCGATTGCCGCCAGCTTCACGCACCTGACGCAGCACTGGCAGGTGCTCGCCCCCGAGGTTGCGTCCGATTTTGCCGCACTGAAAGCCGAGCTGACCGGAGAGTACCTGCTCGAGACCACCCAGACCAACGCTGGCAATCTCTGGCTGATCACGGCCGGCAGCGCCGAGGCGCCGGCAGTTTACCACGTCTACGACCGGACCACGCGCAGATTGACCAAGTTGTTCGAGGCCAGGCCCCAGCTGAAGCCCTACACCCTGGCACCGATGCATCCCGAGATCATCCGCTCCCGCGATGGCCTGGACCTCGTCAGCTATCTGACGGTGCCGGCGGGCGATACCGGAACGCGGCCGCAGGCCCCAGTGCCGACGGTGCTGCTGGTGCACGGCGGCCCCTGGGCCCGCGACGTCTACGGCTATCATCCGCAGCATCAGTGGCTCGCCAACCGCGGCTATGCCGTGCTCTCGGTGAATTTCCGCGGCTCCTCGGGCCTCGGCAAGGCGTTTCTCAATGCCGGCGACCTCGAATGGGGCCGCAAGATGCACGACGACCTGATCGACGCCGTGAACTGGGCGATTGCCGAGCACATTGCCGATCCCGCCCGCATCGCGATCATGGGCGGCTCATATGGTGGCTACGCGGCACTGGCCGGGCTCGCCTTCACGCCCGATGTGTTCTGCTGCGGCGTCGATATCGTCGGCCCCTCCAACCTCGAGACGCTGATCGCGACCATACCGCCCTACTGGGCCTCGTTCTTCGAGACGTTCGCCCGCCGCATGGGCGATCCGCGCACCGAGGCGGGGCGCCGGCTGCTGGCCGAGCGCTCACCCCTCAACAGCGCCGCGCGCATCAGCAAGCCGCTGCTGATCGGCCAGGGCGCCAATGATCCGCGGGTCAAGCAGGCCGAGTCCGATCAGATCGTGGCGGCGATGCGGGCCAACGGCCTGCCGGTGACCTATGTGCTCTACCCCGATGAGGGACACGGCTTCGTGCGCCCGGAAAACCGCAAATCCTTCAATGCCATCACCGAGGCGTTCCTGGCGCGGCATCTGGGCGGCCGGGCCGAGCCGATCGGCGAGGACCTGAAAGGCGCGTCGCTGCAAGTCTCGTCGGGGGCCGACCAGATTCTGGGCCTGGCCGAGGCGCTGGCGCAAGCGTGTTAAGGCGGGACACCGCTCGCATTTGCACGGTTCTGACGTTGGCAGCGACAACCGATGGTGTAATTTCGGCGAGCCTTGGCCAGCAGATTTTGATATCGCAAAATCTCGACAACAACAGATCGAAGCCATGCAGACCTTCTCATCCGACGGGACCACCATCGCCTACATTGACGAGCCCGCGGCCGGCGGCGCGGGCGAGCCGATCCTGCTGATCCATGGCTTTGCCTCCAACGTCCGCGTCAACTGGGTGGACACGGGCTGGGTGCGGTTTCTGACGCGTGCCGGCTACCGGGTGATCGCCATCGACAATCGCGGCCACGGCGCCAGTGAGAAGCTGTACGACACCGCCAGCTACTCCTCGCCGATCATGATGGAGGATGCGCGCCGGCTGCTCGACCACCTCGGCGTCGCGCGCGCCGACGTGCTCGGCTATTCGATGGGCGCCCGCATCGCGGCGTTTCTTGCGCTCGACCATCCCGCGCGCGTGCGCAGCGCCGTGTTCGGCGGGCTCGGCATCAACATGGTCCGCGGCCTCGCCGGCACCGGGCCGATCGCCCACGCGCTCGAAGCCGAGTCGATCGATCAGGTGAGCAATCCGACCGCCCGCACCTTCCGCGCATTCGCCGAGCAGACGCGCGGGGACTTGAAGGCGCTGGCGGCTTGCATTCGTTCCTCCCGCGCCAAGCTGACTGCCGAAATGGTCGCGCAGATCCGCTGTCCCGTGCTGGTCGCGGTCGGCACCGAGGACGTCATCGGCGGCTCCGCGAGCGAGCTGGCCGCGCTCATTCCCGGTGCGGTTGCACTCGAAATGGCTGGCAAGGATCATATGAAGGCGGTCGGCGACCGTGCCTTCAAGGAGGGCGTGCTCGCATTCCTGAAACAGCGGGCGTAGTAGGTTGCTGCGTGGGCGGTGTGTCGATACCATGTCGCCGGGCCGCTCGAGTAAGCACTCAGAGACTCGGATGGGCGCGCGCCGGCCGGGGAGATCTGCAGGGCACGATCTTCCGCCTCCAGGAGCCTCGCCATGCCGAGCACGACAGCCGCGGTCAATCCCGAGTTCGAGACCCAGGTGCGCCAGAGCTTCGCACGGCAGGGACTGATGTCGACGCTCGGCGCCTGGCTGGTCTCGGTGGAGGCGGGGCGGGTGGTGATCGAGCTGGCCTACGCCATGCGGGTCGGTCAGCAGCACGGTTATTTTCATGGCGGCGTGATCGGCGCAATTGGCGACAACGCGGGGGGATACGCGGCGCTGTCGCTGATGCCGGCGGGAAGCGAGGTCGTCACCATCGAGTACAAGGTGAACTTCCTCAAGCCGGCCAAGGGCGATTTATTGCAGGCGGTCGGGCAGGTGGCGCGGGCCGGCAAATCGATCGTGGTCACCCGCGTTGAGATCGCCTGCCGCTCGGGCGGCATTCTGCAGCCGTGTGCACTGCTGCAGCAGACCTTGATGCGGGTGGAGGCCTGAGCCTACCAGGCGATCCCTGCGTAAGTGGACTCCGCCGGCGGCACCTTCTCCAGCCGGGCGAGATCGAGCACGTGCACGTGCGGCGGTCGGCCACGGACCAGCTTGCGGAACGGCTCGCATTTGTAGGTGACCACCACGACGTCACACGCGGCCATCAGGGCATCGCCGTCCGCCACCAGCAGCTCGGTCACGTTTTGCTCCGCAACGCCGGCATGGCCATGGCTCAGCCACTCGAGGCTCGCGCGGGACAGATTGGGATCGAATGCGGCAATGCGCGCCCCCTGCCGCCGCAACAGCGCGATCAGCGCCAAGGCCGGGCTTTCACGCAGATCGTCGGTACCGGGCTTGAATGCCAGGCCTAGGATGCCGATGCACCGCCCCTTGAACGGCTCCAGCAAGCGCACGGCTTCCTCGATCTGGTTTCGGTTGGACGGCATGAGGCTTTCGATGAGCGGCAACGAGAGGTCTCGCATGCGGGCAAGGTGGCGCACGGCGCGCACCTCCTTGGGCAGGCAGGAGCCGCCGAACGCAAAGCCCGGACGCAAATAGGTCGGGGAGATATTGAGCTTGGTATCGGCCACGAACAGGTTCATCACCACGTGACTGTCGATACCGAGCGATTTGCAAATCCGGCCGGCCTCGTTGGCAAACACGACCTTGGTCGCATGCCAGACGTTGTCGAGATATTTGACCATTTCGGCTGCGGCAATCGAGGTCAGCATGATCGGCGCGTCGATGCTGGCGAAGATCTCCTGCACGACGCGCGCGGCGCGCTCGTCGCTGGCCCCGATCACGGTCCGCGCGGGATGCTGGAAATCATCCACGGCCACGCCCTCGCGCAGGAATTCCGGGTTGAAGCAGATGCCGAAATCCCGGCCCATCGTCTTGCCGGACGCCTTCTCGATTTCGGGCACCACCACATCGAGCGTGGTCCCCGGGGGTACGCTGCATCTGAGCACAACCGTATGATAGCCGGGCTTCGACGCCAGCGCGGCGCCGATCTGCACGCTTGCGGCGCGCACATAGGAAAGATCGCACCCCCCGTCGGCGGCCGTGGGCGTTCCGACCGAAAGCAACGTGACGTCGCTGTCACGAACGGCGGCAATCAGGTCCTCGGTGGCACGGATCAGCCCGTGTTTCAGCCCGCTTCTGAGCAGCTCCTGCAGCCCGCTCTCGACGAACTCGGCTCGCCCCTCGCTGATCGCATCGACCTTGTCAGCGGCGACATCGACGCCGATCACCTGGAAGCCCAGTCGCGCCAGGCACCCGACCGACACGGCGCCGACATAGCCGAGCCCAACCACGCTGATGGTCGGTTTGACGTCGACGACCTGGCCGTCGGCGAATTGCCGCAGACCATTGGCGTCATACGACGTGCGGCTCATGATCGAAGTCCCTTCTCGGCCCGCATCGCCGGGTTTGGTAGCAGGCAGGCCGAAGTACTGGAGATTTACCGACTTGCCCTCACCGAAATTGGATTCAAGCATCCGCTAGCACTAATAGTCCGCCCGCTTAACAGCGCCGTAACGGTTTAGTTAATCGCTAGACGTCCCATTCCAAAACTCGTAATAATCTCATTGGCAAACACCGCCAGAGATAACTTCGCTTGCCAGTCATGCCGGGGTGGACGGAGCGGTGGCGCCGTCGTATCAACTCGGCAGCGCGGCAAAAGTTACGATCACAATATCGTGTGCGGGAATGCCGATCTCAATAATGATCCCCACCTGCCGATCAATCCTACCGGCGATCGGGGCACCATTGTCGAATTGGAGCGCAATGGATTTACTATGGATTTGGCGATCAGATGCAATTTCTGGTTGGGCCGCTGCGCGCCCTGATGTCGCCGCGGTTTGCGCATCCAACAGGACCTGAGCCAAGGCTTGGATGTCGATCAACCAGGGATGTGGGTAACGTGCGGCGGGCCGTAATGTTCGGGCCTACTCGAGGCGGATCGATCCGCACCAGTCGACGAATTGCGCTGGTGTGTGCCTGCGTGGCTGCCTGGTGCGGCTCGGTGGTGCCCTCCGATGCCGCGCAGGGCTGCGAGGAGCCCCCGGCCGCCATCCGCGATCTCGATATCCCGCGCTTTTATGCCGACAAGCAGGGCTCCGTCGTCAGCTCCGAGCAGAAGGCGCTGCACGACAACGCGGTCGAGCCGCTGGTCGAGTTCGTACGCGAGGTGGCGGCGAACTCCGACAAGGCGGCGCACGGCAATCTCGATGCCGCGGCCTGCGGTCTCCTCTGGGTGCAAGCGTGGGCGAAGGACGGAGCCTATCTCGGCCGGATGGAGCAGCCACAGGCGGAGTACCAGCGCAAATGGGACCTCGCCGGGGTGGCGCTGGCCTACCTGAAGCTTCGCCGTTATGCCGGTATCGAGCAACGGCGCGTGATCGAGCCCTGGCTCATGCAGCTCGCGGACGCCACGCGCGCGTTCTTCGACGACCCGGGCCACAAGCGCAATAATCAATGGTACTGGCAGGGCCTCGCGCTGGCGGCAACCGCGATCGGCACCGGCAGCGAACGGCACTGGGGCTTGGCGCGGCAGGTGTTTGCCGATGCGGTGCGCGATATCCAGCCGGACGGCACGCTGCCGATGGAGCTGGAGCGGGCGGCGCGGGCGCTGCATTATCATGTGTTTGCGGTAACGCCGTTGGTGGTGATGGCGGAGCTGGCGCGTTCGCGCGGCGAGGACTGGTATGCGCTCGGCGATGGGGCGCTGCACCGCCTGGTCGGCGTGACGTTACGGGGGCTGCAGCAACCCAAACTGTTCGACGACCTCGCCAAGCAGCCGCAGGAGCGGCCGGTCAACCCGGGCGCCGGCTGGTTGCAGCTCTACAGCTTGCGGTTTGCGGACCGTGTCAGCGGGCCGCTGCCGGACGTGAAGCCCAAGCACCGCTATCTGGGCGGCGATGTGCTGCAGCTGGCACTGGCGCTCGGCGCCAGGACGTGAGCGCGCCCGAGAAGGTATTTTGAAGATTGTCGCCGGACCCGCTATGATTGCCGCGGCGGACGCGAGGCCGTGTCTCCGAGGCTTCCTCTCAAACTATCACCCCGCCAAGCGTGCTAAGCATAGTCGACCCAAAATGCGGGTAATCACAAACGAAATGGGAAGAAACATGAAGCCTCGACACAAATCCCTGATCAGCCTGATGGCCACGGCCGTCGTCGCACTCGCCGCCACCCAGGCGACGGCGCGCGATTTCCGCTCCGCGGACGTGCATGCCAAGGACTACCCGACCAACCTTGCCGTCAAGTTCATGGGCGATGAACTGGCCAAGGCGACAGCCGGCAAGCACAAGATCAAGGTGTTCGGCGACAGTGCTTTGGGATCGGAAAAGGACACGGTCGAGCAGGTCAAGATCGGCGCCATCGACATGGTGCGGGTCAGCACGGCCGCATTCCACGGCATTGTTCCCGAGTCGATGATCCCGTCATTGCCCTTCATCTTCCGCGACCTCGCGCACTTCCGCGCGACCATGTACGGCCCGCAGGGCGACACGATTCTCGCGGCTTTCGAGAAGTCGGGGTTCATCGCGCTGTGCATGTACGAAAGCGGCGCCCGCTCGATCTACGCCAAGAAGCCGATCCGCTCCGTCGCCGACATGAAGGGGTTGAAGCTTCGCGTGCAGCCATCCGACTTGTGGGTCAGCCTGGTTCAGGCCACCGGCGCCTCGCCGACGCCCATGCCCTATGCCGAGGTCTACACCGGATTGAAGACCGGACTGCTGGACGCGGCAGAGAACAACTACCCGTCTTACGAGGAAGCCCGGCACTACGAAACCGCTCAGGTCTATTCCGAGACCGAGCACGTGATGTCGCCCGAGGTGGTGGTGTTCTCCAAGAAGGTCTGGGACACCCTGGCCGCCGACGAGCGGGCGGCGCTGCGCAAGGCCGCGAAAGACTCCATCGCATTCTACGTGCAGCTGTGGGACGCCAAGGAGAAAGACGCCAAGGCGAACATCATCAAAGCTGGCGTCAAGATCATCCCGAGCTCCGAGATCGACAAGAAGAGCTTCGTCGAGGTCGAGAAGGCGGTCTGGGACAAGTTCAGCGCAACGCCCGAATTGAAGGCGCTGGTGAAGTCCATCGTCGAGGCGAAATAAGGACACCCACAGCAATAAGTGAATCGATTGGGAGCAGATTGAAGCACTTCCCGTGACAGCCATTCAACCGTCATGGCCGCGGAGGCGGCCACCCACGACACATCGCGAAATGTGGTGGCGTGTGCAGCGAAAATGCACTGCGACAAGTTACTTACAGTGCCTGCACCGTTCAACCGCCGATAGGTGTCGTGGGTGGCCGCCTTCGCGGCCATGACGAAAAATTCGAGGTATGCACGATCGGCAGCGGTGCTGGAAAGTGGAGCACTTATTGTTGACAGTCTCCTAAGCCAAGCGTGGCTTGCGGACATATCTTATCTTACTGTTTGGGTTCGCCTCGATCGCAGCATTGCTGTGAGGAGGCGAACCGGGGACGCGATGTGGGTGGAGACTGGCAATGAGCGGTCTGACACTGGTGAGTGCGCATCTCTCCCGCTGGGCGCTGGCGATTGCCAGCCTGTGCCTGGCCGGGCTGGGCGTCGTCGTGATCTATGGCGTGGTCATGCGCTATGTCTTCAACAACGCGCCGCCCTACGTGGAGCAGGTGGCGCTGCTGCTCGTGATCTCGGTTGCGATGTTCGGCGCGGCAGCCGGCGTGCGCGAGGCGGGGCATATCGGTCTTGATTCGGCGGTCCTGCTGCTACCCGAGCGCGTCCAGCGCTGGGTGGCGGTTGGCGTCGATCTGATGATCATGCTGTTTGCGGCGGTGCTGTTTTGGGGCAGCGTGCAGATGGGGCTGTCGACCTATCACGATACCATTCCGACGCTCGGCATCTCCGAAGCCTTCCGATATCTGCCGCCGGTGGTGGCAGGCGTGCTCATCATCCTGTTCTCGGTCGAACGTCTCCTCCATCCCGCGCCTGAAGCTGCCGCTCAGCACTAACCGATTGGCTGAATCATGGAACTGACCGTTCTCTGCGCGAGCTTCCTGGTGTTCCTGGTGCTCGGCGTGCCGGTGGCGATCGCGATCGGCCTGAGCTGCCTCGCGACCTTCGCGGTCGAGGGGTTGCCGCTCGCGACCGCCATCCAGATGATGGTGTCCGGCATGAACGTGTTCTCGTTCCTGGCGATCCCGTTTTTCATCTTCTCGGGCGAGTTGATGCTGCATGGCGGCATCGCCGACAAGATCATGGAATTCGCCCGCAGTTTGGTCGGGCATATGCGGGGAGGGCTTGGGCTCGCCAATGTGATGGCGAGCACGCTGTTCGGCGGCGTGTCGGGCTCGCCGGTGGCCGATACCTCGGCCATGGGCGGTGTGATGATCCCGATCATGAAGCGCGAGGGCTACAGCGCGGACTATGCGGTGAACGTGACCACGCACGCCTCGCTGACCGGCGCGTTGATGCCGACCTCCCACAACATGATCATCTACGCCTTTGCGGCTCAGGCGGCGACCGGCACGATCAACGGCCATGCCGTGCGCGGCGTCTCGATCACCGACCTGATGTTCGCCGGTCTGATCCCGGTGTTCTGGGTCATGGTGTGCATGCTGGTGGCCGCCTACTGGCAGGCGGTGCGCAATGGTTTTCCCAAGCGCGCCGACGGCAGCTCGATGATCGAGCGCTTTCCCGGCTGGACCGTGGTGGCGCGCACGTTTGTCGCGGCCATTCCCGGCCTGATGGTGATCGCCGTGATCCTGGGCTGCGTCATGGGGGGCATCACCACCGCCACCGAAGCCGCTGCGATCGCCGTGGCGTACTCGCTGCTGTTGACCACGCTCATCTATCGCACCATGAACCGCGAGAAGGTGGTGCGGGCACTGGCCAAGGCGTCCAAGACCACGGGCGTGATCCTGCTCCTGATCGGCGTCTCCAACATGCTGCGCTGGCAAATGGCCTATCTCGAGATCCCCGACTTCATCGAGGCCGCGCTGCTGCATGCAACCACACAGCCGTGGCTGATGCTGCTCTACATCAACATCATCCAGATCTTTCTCGGCATTTTCCTGGACATGGCGGCGCACATCCTGATCACCACGCCGCTGTTCCTGCCGTTGGCCATCCAGATGGGCGTCGGCCCCGTGCAGTTCGGCATGATGCTGCTGCTCAATTGCGCGCTCGGCCTGGTCCACCCGCCGGTCGGGACCGTGCAATTCGTCGGCTGCGCCATCGGCAACATCTCGATCGGCGAGGCAACCAGGACCGCCTGGCCGTACTATCTGGCCATCTGGGTTGCCATCAATCTGGTCACCTATGTGACGCTGTTCTCGACCTGGCTGCCCTCGCTCATCGCCGGACATCCGGTCTTCTGAGGATGGAGAGGCTGAGGATGGAGAGGCTGACGGTTAGGAGCTGAGGGTCTGCACCGCGCCGGCGAACTGAAGTCGGTGCGACAACTGCATCGCGCCCAGCGTGCCGAGACGGCGGATGACGGCGCCGCGCGTGCGGCCAAGGCGCAACGCGAGAATTTCGATGCCCTGGCCGCGATGATGTCCCTCCAGCAACGCCTGCTGCTCGCCGTCGCTCCAGGTCTTTCGCGTGCGGGGGCGCGAGCGTGACGCGGCAGAGTGTCCAGGCCCATCACTGGGATTGCCGAGGGCGGACTGCAGCAGCGCAGTCCAGGCCTGCCTCTCGCCGGGCGAAAGCATCACCTTTGACATCGAGGCGGGGGGCGACATCAATGCGGGGGGCGATTGAGCGGCTGGGCTGTGCATGTCGGCGTCTCCCTTGTGATCCGTTGGAGACTGCCTGCTTCGCTGGGGCACCGTCAAGAACAAAAGAGAACAAATCAGGAAATATCCAGAACGAACGCGAGCCCCGGGGTTGGTGGCGGGGCTTGCAGGCTCAGTTCGACCCGGCCACCGGCTTCCGCGGCGTGAGCCGACGAAGCGCTGGCCTGACTGACCGATCGTGTCGGAAATATGAACCCGGGATGAACGGCGCGTTCAGGTTTGCAACATGCGCGTCGCTGTAGGCAGGCTCCGGGTCGTGCGGGGCTCGGCTCGGGGACAACCAAGTTAACCTGCCCACAGGGCTGCCATTGCGTTGTGCTGGAGAATCGGCGCTATGGCAGTTGCAATACGTCATAAAAAATGGAGATGGATCTCGTGAAAACCTACAGGACGACTTTCGCCGCCACGATGCTTGCCCTGGCTCTCGGCGCCGGTGCCGCGCTCGCACAGGGCACGACCACCCCGACGACGCCGGGCACGACCACGGGTAAGGCTGTGGATGCGACCAAGAACGCCGCAAAGGGCACCGTCGCCGCAACCAAGCGGACGACCAAGCGGGTCAAGACCGCGCTCAAGACCCGCTCCGCCAAGTCGATGGAGTGCTCCAAGCAGGCCAACGAGAAAAACCTGCATGGCAAGGCGCGGCGCACCTTCCGCGCCAAGTGCATGCGCGCGAAGTGATACGCTGATCGTATCCCGACGGATTGATGAGCCCTCGCCGCCCTGGCGAGGGCTTTTATTGACGACTGGCCGGGCCGACGCAAGCACTCAATGCGGCGCTTGCGCGCCCCAGCGCCGCGCCACGTACTCCTCGACGATGGCCTTGAACTCGGCGGCGATGTGAGGCCCGCGCAGCGTCATCGCTTTCCTGCCGTCGATGAACACCGGTGCGGATGGCGTCTCGCCCGTGCCGGGCAGCGAGATGCCGATATCGGCGTGCTTGGATTCGCCGGGCCCGTTGACGATGCAGCCCATCACGGCAAGGGTCAGGCTTTCGACGCCGGGATATCGCGTGCGCCAATCGCCCATCCGCGCGCGCACATGGCCCTGAATATCGGCGGCAAGCTCCTGGAACACGGTCGAGGTGGTGCGCCCGCAGCCGGGGCACGCAGCGACAATCGGCACGAACGAGCGCAGCCCCATGGTCTGCAGCAGCTCCTGCGCCACCATCACCTCACGGGTGCGATCACCATTCGGCTCGGGCGTCAGCGAGACGCGGATGGTATCGCCGATGCCCTGCTGCAGTACGATCCCCATCGCGGCCGCCGAGGCGACGATGCCTTTGGATCCCATGCCGGCCTCGGTAAGGCCGAGGTGCAGCGCGTAGCGGCCGCGCTCGGCGAGCAGCCCATACACTGCGATCAGGTCCTGCACCGCCGAAACCTTGGCGGAGAGAATGATCTGGTCGGCCCCCATCCCCAGCGCCTCGGCGCGCTGCGCCGACAGCAGCGCCGACTGCACGATCGCCTCGTGCATGACGGCGCGGGCATCCATCGGCGTGTCCGACTTTGCGTTGGCATCCATCAGGCGGGTCAGCAGCTCCTGATCGAGCGAGCCCCAGTTGACGCCGATGCGGACCGGCTTGCGATGGGTGAGCGCCAGCTCGATGATTTCGGTGAACTGCCGGTCGCGCTTGTCCTTGAAGCCGACGTTGCCCGGGTTGATGCGGTATTTGTCCAGCGCCTCGGCGCACGCCGGGTTGTCCTTGAGCAGCGTGTGGCCGATGTAATGGAAGTCGCCGACCAGCGGCACCTTGATGCCCATCTGCAGCAGGCGGTCGCGGATATGGGGGACGGCCTTGGCGGACTCGTCGCGGTCGACCGTGATGCGCACGAGCTCGGATCCGGCACGGGCAAGGTCCGCGACCTGCCGCACGGTGCCGGCGATGTCGGCCGTGTCGGTGTTGGTCATCGACTGCACCACGATCGGCGCATCGCCACCCACGAGGATGTCGCCGACTAGGACCGGGATGGTGCGCTTGCGCGCAAGGGCGGTAAGCATACGGAACCTCGGTGGTGGCCTGCGTCGAAACGCATCGTGCGTGCCACGGAGGCATAGTCCCGAACCGAACAAATTGCACGCCCATCGTGCACCGCTCGACGCCGCAGCGACAAACCGGACCGAAGGTCGTTGCCGCGTGTCAGTCCATCAGCTCCAGCACATCGCGGTGCTTGCGGCGTTTGCGCGCGCCAAGCCGGGCTTTCGACTTGGCGGCGGATTCGTCCCAGTACTCGACGCGGATCCCCGGGAAGATGATGATTTCGGCGCTGCCGCGAGCGCGGCCCGCGGAGCGGTTGCGGATCGGATGCGCGGCAAAGTCTGGAAAGGCGAGAATGGTAGCCATGGCGAGCGTTCCTCAGCCGCGTGCCCCTTGTTTGGGCTTGCGCGGGATCTTCAGGGACAACGCGTGCACGAAGCGATTAATCGCGATCAGGCTCCGATCAGACGACGGCACCCGTTAACAATTGGTTAATGCCAGATTCGCCGGTGTGGTGTTGCCTGGCGCGTTGCGGTTCTGCAACAGATTGCGATGCAACCCGACAACATGGTCAGTCCCGCGCCAGCCAGTCATCGAGGCGGTGGCGTCCGGCGCGATCTTCGACCTCGATGACCCAGATGTCGCTGTCGAACTGGTGTTGCTGGATCAGATAGGCGTCGGCCTCGCTCTCGCTGACCTCGGCTGTTTTCAGGGCAGCTGCGAACAGCCGCTCGCCGTACGTCGAGGACACTCCACCGGGCGCCGGGCCGAACAGGCCGACGTTTCCGTTGAGACGGTTGATTTTGAGGTAAATGGCGCCTGCCCGGTCATCGCCATGCCGGACTACCACCGCCATCACGCCTTCGCCGGCGCAGCGGCGCAGATAGGCTTTGACCCAGAGCTCGGAATTGATGCGCATCGAATCAGAGTAGCGCATCGCCGTCGATGCCGCGATCTTGGCGACAGGGGTGTTTCAGCGCGGCCGGCCGGCCACCACAGGTCCGCCCTGTCCGGTTCGCTTGGCCAGGCGTGTGACGAGTGCTCCCGAGATGCGTCCGGTCGGCTTCAGGCCGTTGTCGAGCTCGAATTCGCGGATCGCCCGCTCGGTATCTTCCTGGAACCGCCCGTCGGGCGCGCCCGGGGCATAGCCGAGTGCGGACAGCGTCTCCTGCACCAGGCGCACGACGCGCTCGGCGTTGCCGTGCGGGAGCGGCGTCCGCACTGCCGACCGCTCGCCGGCTGGTACGCCGAGCAGCAGCCGCTGCAACAGCAGCTCGTCGAGGTCTGCGGTCTCCGCCAACCCCTGATCGCGCTCGAACGCCATCACCGCAGCGCGGGTGGCAAGGCCTGCCATGCCATCGGCCGGGCCCGGCTCGTAGCCGCGCAAGGCGAGCTCACGCTGGATCGCACGGATGGTATCCGGGCTTGCACCATCGCCGCCGCTGGCGATGGCGCCGCGCGCAAGCTGCGCCGCCTCGTTGGCCGCCGGTGCGATCCTTACGCGGACCGCTTGCATTTCAGGCTCTGAGCGTTGCGGCTTGCTTGCGGTTGCACCGGCCGGCACCCGCGTTTCCCAGTCACGCACCTCGGCCTTGCGACCCTCGAGCTCGGCGCGTCCCTGCTCGGACAGGCGCGAGGCCAGGTGGGCCGGGTAGCCCGGCCCCCTTTGCGGCTCGGATGTCGCGTTGGCTGCGCGGAGGCCAGCTCCAGCCCCCCCCATCGGCCGCTGCTGAAACAGCAACAGGTTGATCATCACCGCGGCGGCGAGGCCGAGGAAGGACACCAAAGCGATCCTCGCTTTGCGGGGTGTCATGGCCCGCGATCTCCAACCGTTTTGTGGCCAAGCCTGCCGCGCCTTGCGGCTATGGCGGTAACTATCGGGGCCAATCCTTAACCGGCCATGAACCTGGCGGCAGCCGATTGGGGAACCGGCAGCTGGCGTCGCACGTCGCTGGGCGGAGGGGCCGTGACCGCGGTGCGTTGCGGTCGAGGCCGCCGTGTCGGCGGTTCGGTTGCGCGTCGCTCGCCGGCAATGGCCGCGATGGCGGGCTCCGCCGGCGGCTCGAGCGGCAAGCGCACCGTAATGGTGAGACCGGCATCTGGCGCGCTGCTGAAGGCGATGCTGCCGCCGTGCAGGGCAACCAGTCCCTTGACGATCGACAGGCCGAGGCCCGCACCTTCGCGCTGGCGGGCATAGCCGCCGCTGCCGGTCGCGGCCTGGAAGAACGGCGTGCCGAGTTGCGCGAGATCGCCAGGGGCAACGCCCGGTCCGCTGTCGCAAATCCGCATCTCCATCTGACCTTGCGTGCAGGCGAGGGTGACGCTGATGGTGCCTGTGTCCGTGAACTTCAAGGCATTGCCGACCAGATTGAGCAGGATTTGCCGGATCGCGCGTTTGTCGGCGTGCAGATCGGGGAGCCCGGGCTCCGCCGAGGCGATCAGGCGGATGTTCTTGGCCTCGGCGGCAGGGGCGAGGAAATTCAGCGTTGCGGTCAGCAGCCGCGCGGCGTCGAACGGCTCGCGGATCAGCTGCATCTCACCCGCCTCGATGCGTGACACATCCAGCAAATCGTTGACGAGGCTCAGCAAATGGCCGCCGCTTTCGTGCATGATGCGGCAGTATTCGGCGTGCTTCTGCTCGCGCGATTTGATCAGCAGCTCGCGGTGCAGCAACTCGGCAAATCCGATGATGGCGTTGAGTGGCGTGCGCAACTCGTGGCTGACGTTGGCAAGAAACAGGGTCTTGGCACGATTGGCTCGGTCGGCCGCTTCGCGCGCCGCGGCAAGCTCGAGCTCGCGTCGCTTGCGGTCGGTTGCATCACGCAGCACGGCGACCAGTGCCGGAGCCGAAAGCCCCGTCAGCTGCGGCTCGTCGAGCCGGCGGCAATTCATCTCGATCCACGCGGTCGCGCCGTCGGCAGCCCTGATCTCGAGCTCGATCACATGTGGGGATCGGTCGGCCAGTACCGTGGCGATGTCACAAAGCGTGGCCGTTCGGGCCGCCGGGTCCAGCAGCTCGAGCAGGCCGTAGCCCAGCAGGTGCTCGCTGCGATGGCCGGCGAGACGCAGTGCCTGCTGCGAGATGGAGCCGACCTTGCCGGTCGCGTCGATGGTGGCGATGAGGTCGGTGGCATTGGCCGCGAGCATGCGGCAGCGGGCCTCGCTGGTCTCGAGCGCCTCTTGCGAGCGG
>Ga0209069_10000536_pt1 | contig 17724 bp, 16 predicted proteins | sample Str013_2_FD_187202 | JGI IMG/M metagenome (GOLD analysis project Ga0209069, IMG submission 187202) | Freshwater sediment microbial communities in response to fracking from Pennsylvania, USA - Straight Creek_MetaG_SC_2013 (SPAdes) (version 2) | ecosystem: Environmental > Aquatic > Freshwater >...
CTAGCCGCGCGTGCTGGCCGTCAGCGCCCGCATGATATCCTCCCGCGCAATGATCCCCACCAGCCGCTGTCCGGCGTCCAGCACCGGAATACTCTTCAGGCGGTGGTCCACCATCAGCTGCAATACCCGCGTGAGCTTGGTCGCCGGATCGACATAAATGAATTCCGGCGTCATGACGTCCGCAACCGTCCGGGATAGCAGGTCGTCATAGGCCGGGACCATCCGCCCGGGATTGAATGCAAAGCATTTCAGAAAATCGAACTTGCTGACCAGGCCGACGATATCGCCGCCTTCGCGGACCGGATAGCAATTGAAATCATCCTCCTCGAACATCCGCTGCAGCTCGCGCATGGTGGTGTCGCGCGTCACGGTCTTGACCGTGGTCGTCATATGCTGTCCGGCGGTGGCTTCGAGAAATCTATGCACGGCGCGGCCTCGTCATCACGAATTTCCCTAGCGGGACAGGAACGCGCACCGGCGCGATTCCGTTGCAAGGTGCCGCGTCACGCCGCCGAGTATCCATTCGCGGAGACGCGAGTGACCGTAGGCACCTGCGATCACCGCGCCGGCACCGGTGTCGGCGGCGATCTTGTCGAGCTGTTCGGTAACGCTGGCTGTCGATTCCGGAACGACCGTGCCGGCGACGATACCATGGCCATGCAGCCATGCCGCCACATCGGCGACGTGCGATAACGCATCCGCACGATCGGTGCCCTGATCGGGAATTTCGGCAATGGTGACGTCCTTTGCCGCAGCCAGGATCGGCAGCGCATCGAACACCGCCCTGCGGGCTTCCCTGACGTCCTTCCAGGCAACCAGCACGCTTCGCAAATCGAGCCATTGCACTTCTGGCGGTACGACGACGAGCGGACGGCCCGCCTGCATCACCAGATCATCCGGATCCGCGGCGGCGCCGGGATCCACGATTGTCTCGGCGCGCGCGCCGACCACCAGGATATCAGCGGCCCTCGCCTGTTGCAGCAGGTAAGGCGTCGACAGGGCTCGGGCGCAACGCCACTCCACGGATGTCGCGCGCCTCTCGACGGCGGCCCGGAACTCGGCCTCGAGTTCCGACAAGCGCTTGCGAATAGCGGCGGCCTCCTCTTCGAGCAGCTTTTGCGCATAGTCGCCTTCGGCGAAATACAATGGCGCCCGAAGGTCCGACGCCGCCACACCGACGACCCGAGCGCCAAACCGCTCGGCGAGATCTCCGGCTACCGCCAGGCAGGCATCATTAGGTCGGTCCAGCGCCAGACTGACCAAGACAGTCTTGTAGTCCATGACCTGCTCCACACCTTGAGGTGAAATGCCCCATGGGCATCGCCGCAAAGCTGCATCCTAGGGGCCTATTCCGAATCGGACCTGACCTAGATCAACAAGGTTGAGCTTTCGCCGCCAGAGGAAAGGCCGGTGAATTTTCCGGATACGGCGCGGCGCAAAATTCACGAATATCGTCTTTTACTTCAATGAGGTACACGCTACTGATAGTCTCGCAGCGATGCTGATCGGCGCGGCTCGATTGGAAGCAATATCTGGCGCTTAAGGAAGCCGAAGAGGCTGGACATGATAGACGTCGACCGACCGTTTCGCAGTCAGGATCCGCTCGACCACAACGTGCGCAGTGGCGCCGAGGGATCGGGGGTAGGCACCTGGGATCTTGAATTTTCGACCCGCGAGTTGAAGTGGTCCAACACCACGCGAAAGCTTTTCGGCATCGAGCCGGGTACGCCCGTCGACTACGATCTCTTTCTTTCGCTGCTTGATTTGCAGGATCGCGAGCGCACCGCGGAGGCGGTGCAGACGTCCATCAAAACCGGCCGCAATTTCGACGTCCAGTACCGGGTGCATCGGCATTCGGACGCGGGGCACTGGGTGCGTGCGCTTGGCGCCACCGTCAATGGCGCCGACGGCGCCCCTGCCCGGCTTAGCGGCGTCATCATCGACATCGACCACGAAAAGCGCCTCGAGGATGTCGTCAGGACACGCGAGAGGCACTTTCGCTCGATTCTGGAAACGGTACCCGATGCGATGATCGTCATCGACGAGCATGGCATCATGCAGTTTTTCAGCAGCGCCGCCGCGCGGCAATTCGGCTACAGCGAATCCGAGGCGATCGGCAAGAACATCAGCGCGCTGATGCCGGAACCGGATCGCAGCCGCCATGACGGCTACCTCGCGCGCTACCTGAAGACCGGCGAACGGCGCATCATCGGCATCGGCCGGATCGTCACCGGCATGCGCAGGGACGGTACTACGTTTCCGATGCACCTTACGATTGGCGAGATGCAATCGAGTGGGCAACCTTACTTTACCGGCTTTGTCCGCGACCTCACCGAGCAGCAGCAGACGCAGACGCGGCTACAGGAACTGCAATCCGAACTCGTTCACGTCTCGCGTCTCAGCGCGATGGGCGAGATGGCCTCCGCCCTTGCGCACGAACTCAATCAGCCGCTGTCGGCCATCAGCAATTACATGAAGGGATCGCGCCGTCTGCTGGCTAATAGCACCGACGTCAACGCGCCGAAGATCGAGGCCGCGCTCGACCGCGCCGCGGAGCAGGCAATTCGCGCCGGCGATATCATCAGGCGGTTGCGCAGCTTCGTCACACGGGATGCTTTCGAAAAGCGCGTCGAGAGCCTTTCGAAACTGGTGGAAGAAGCCGGCGCGCTTGGTCTCACCGGCGCCCGCGAACAAGGGGTCATCCTGCGCTTCAACCTCAACCCGGCGTGCGACAAGGTGCTTGCCGACCGGGTCCAGATTCAACAGGTGCTTGTCAATCTGTTCCGCAACGCACTGGAGGCGATGACCGGTTCGACCCACCGCGAGCTGATCGCCTCCAACGCCAAGGCCGCCGACGATATGATCGAGATCGCCGTGTCGGATACCGGGCATGGATTTGGCGACAATGCCCATCTGAGCCTGTTTCAGCCATTTTTTACGACCAAGGAAACCGGCATGGGCGTCGGCCTTTCGATCAGCCGGACGATCATCGAGACTCATGGCGGCCGGATGTGGGCTGAGACAAATCAAGCCGGTGGCGCGACATTTCGCTTCACCCTGCCGGCTGCGGCTGCCAAGGATGTGACCGATGCCGCAGAGCGCTAGGGTCTATGTCATCGACGACGATTCGGCGATGCGCGACTCGCTGGATTTCCTGCTGGGCTCGGCGGGCTTCAGCGTACGCCTTTTTGATTCCGCGCAGATTTTTCTAGACGAACTCGAGAGTCTGGAGGCCGGCTGCGTGGTCACGGATATTCGCATGCCGGGCATCGACGGCATGGAGCTCTTGCGTCAACTGAATTCAGGCACCCGCAAGCTTCCCGTGATCGTCATGACCGGTCATGGTGACGTACCGCTTGCCGTCGAAGCCATGAAGCTTGGCGCGCTCGACTTCCTCGAAAAGCCGTTTAACGACGAGCGGCTGATCGGCATGATCGAGACCGCCCTCTCGCAGAACGAAAGCGGTTCGAAAACCGAAGCGCTTTCGGCCGACATGGCAGCGCGGGTCGCCTCCCTCACCCCGCGAGAGCGTCAGGTGATGCAGGGCCTGGTGACCGGACAATCGAACAAGGCGATCGCCAGGGACTACGATATCAGCCCCCGAACGGTGGAAGTCTATCGGGCCAACGTCATGACCAAGATGCAGGCCAATAACCTTTCGGAACTGGTCAGGTTTGCTATCCGGGCCAGGATCATCGGGGATTGAGGCAAGTCAATTCGGGCGAGGGGGAACTGGCTATCTTTGGACTATGATCGATGCCCAAAATAGCTCCACCGGCAAGACAGGAACCGGCCTTTCGCCAAAGAAATCGATGATTTACGTCGTAGACGATGATTATGACGTCCTGACGTCGTTGCGATTTCTTCTGGAGACGGAGGGATTCGATGTCCGTGCGTTCCGCAGCGGGTCCGCACTGTTGGACTCTTCGATCCGCCACGGCGCGGATTGTCTGATCGTGGACTACAAAATGATGGGGATCGACGGTTTGGAGCTCGCGCATCGGCTGCGTGGCCTCGACGTCAGTACACCGATCATCCTGATTACGGGTTATCCGGACGAAAACATCCTGGCCAAGGCCAGTTCTGCCGGAGTGCGCCAAGTGCTCCTGAAGCCCAATCTGGAAGATAGTCTGGTGGAATGCGTCCGGGACGTCATTGGTCCGGCGCGCGGCGCAGGCCAGCTCTGAAACATCAGCCCGATCGCCTCCGTAAAACCCCTTAGGTGGATCTCCTTAGGATATCGACCGAAATATCGGAGAATGGATATCCCCGTTACACCAAGCCATCCCGCATCGAGGAGATGGCGACATGCTTACCCAGACGATCACCGCCCCCGTCCCCACCGCAGTTAAGGCTTTCTCCGCCCCCCGAACTCAGACAGCACCGTCCATCGACCAGTTCAGCATCATCGCAAGCTGTTCGGGTGTGAGCGCGACCGAATTTTCCTACAGGAAGGACGAGGAAATCTACGGCGAGGGCGAGCCCTCCGAATATGTCTATCAGGTGATCCGCGGCGCGGTTCGCACCTACAAGCTCCTGAACGACGGACGACGCCAGATCGGCGCGTTCCATCTGCCCGGCGATGTGTTCGGCCTCGATCCCGGTTCGGCCCATCGGCTGACCGCGGAAGCGATCGTCGATACCGCCGTGCGCCTGGTAAAGCGGCGCAGCCTCGAAGCCGCCGCTGGCTCGAATGTGCGGGTTGCCCATAACCTTTGGACGATGACCGCAGGTAACCTCCGGCATGCCGAAGATCACATGCTGCTGCTTGGCCGCAAGACCGCGATGGAGCGTGTTGCCACCTTCCTTCTGGAAATGGACCGCCGGCTTGCCAAGGCTGGCATGATGGCGCTGCCGATGTGCCGCCGCGATATCGGCGATTACCTGGGCCTCACGCTCGAAACCGTGTCGCGGGCTCTTTCTCAGCTTAGCGATCAGGGCATCCTGGTGTTTTCGAGCGCGCGTCAAATCATGCTTCGCAACCGCCGGCGGCTGGCAGACCTGGATGCTTAAGTCGGGGCGCGCGATGCGTTTCGCAGAAGTCGTTCTGCGACCAACTGCAACGAGATTGCCGAAATACCGGCATGCTTTGTCATCGTGCACAAGCTCCAGCACGTCCGCGTTTCCTGTGTGTGCGTGTTGACTTTCCGATGCATTCTCTGAATAATTTGCTGAAAATCAGAACAACCGGTCTGAAACGACGGTTGGACGGGAGGGTGCGATGCCGACTTCACGCAGAACGCTGCTGAAGACTTCCGCAGCTGCTGCCGCCGCGTTCAGCCTCGATTGGTCGCGCGCGCAAGCACAAGCCGAAACAGTTCGCATCGGGGTGATTTACGACCTGACGGGTCCTTTCGCGGCAGGCGGCTCGGTCGCCTGCTCGGTCGGTACGCAAATCGCAATTGACCTCGTCAATGAGAAGGGCGGTATCGGCGGCAAGTACAAGGTCGACCCGGTGAACGCCGATTCCCAGAGCAAGCCCGACGTTGCGATCAACGAGGCCGTACGCCTGATCGACCAGGAGAAGGTCGACATCATCAACGGCATTTATGCGAGTTCGCATGCCGTCCCCCTCGCGGCGAAGGTCGAGCAGCAGAAGAAGATCCTCTGGATTACGACCGCGGTTGCGACCGCCGTGTTCAAGGACAAGAACCTGCAATACGTCTTCCGTGCGCAGATTCACTCCGATCAATACGGTCAGGCCTTTGCGAGCTTCATCGCCGAACATGCCAAGGCCAAGCTCGGCATCGATCCCAAGGACGTCAAGGTCGCACTGATTCACGAGGACGGCCCCTACGGCGTCGGCGTTGCCGCCGCCGACGAGGCATATTCCAAAGAGGCCGGGCTGCAGGTCGTTCTCAAGGAGGGTTATTCGGCGTCCGCCCCCGACCTCTCGGTGCTGGTGACCAAGCTCAAACGTGCCAAGCCCGACGTGATCTCGCACGCGGGGTACAATCCCGATATCACCCTGCTCCTTCGCCAGGCGCGCGAGAACGGCCTTCGTTTCAAGATGCTGTTCGGCGCCGGCGCGGGCTACAGCCAGCTCGACAAGTTGCGCGCGACTTTCGGCGCCGATATCGACAATTTCTGCAATATCGATCCGGTGCCCGCGCAATTGCTCGACCCGTCGAAACTGGCGCCGGGGATCGGCGATCTCACCAGGACCATGGTCGCGCGCTACCGGGCGAAAACCGGCGCGACCGACGTTCCGCCGCACTGTTCGATGGGTTTCAACCAGACCTGGACCCTGCTCAACAATGTCCTGCCCGTCGCCAAGGATAAATACGGCGGTTTCGATCCCGAGGCTGTTCGCAAGGCGGCGCTCGACGTCGATATCCCGGCGGGTGGCACGATTCAGGGTTATGGCGTGAAGTTCTTTCGGCCCGGTACGCCGCTGGCCGGCCAGAACGAGCGCTCGACACCGGTCGTGATGCAAAATGCCGGCGAACATATCTCGGTGGTTTGGCCGACCAATATCCGGACCCAGGATCCGGTGTTCCCGCTACCGAAATCGTCGATCTACGCCGCCTAGACCAGATAGCCGCATCGAAGAGCCTTCGCAGGCATCGGTGAAACCTCGGCGCCGTTCGCTGGCCGAACTGGCGCCGCGCAAGAGGCTCACTCACAAGGTGACGCGACGGCCTTCTTCGGCGGCCCAGTAGCCGGCGTAGTTGACCTTGATCGTCTCGAAGGCCAACGCGAGATCCGAGAGCGGCTGCCGGCCGGTCGCGACGCATTCCATGAAATCCTGGATTTCCTGCAGATAGCCACGCGTCCATTCTTCCTCCAGGCAGACATATTGCCAGCCGGTCTTGCGATCGACCTTTTCGGTCATATAGACGCTGGCAAGCTTCTCCTCGCTGGTCTGGTAGCTCATCATGTGCGTATTCGGCGTGATGTTGGCGAACAGCGAGCCGCTGCTGGTGTGGGTTTCGATCAGGTTGCGGACGCCGCCCAGGATCATGTCGCCGGAAAACACCGTTGCCTTGGTGCCATCGGAAAAGGTGACGGTAAGTACGCCCCAGTCCTCGACGTCGATTGGATTGGCCTTGAGCACGGCTCGTTCGTCCGGCCGCAGACATGCCAAAACATTGCCGACGTCGCAGGTCACGCTCACAACGCCAATTGCTTCACCGCGTGCCTTCGCCTCGACCTGCTTGAGATAAAGCACCGTCGCAAGTGGATGGCATCCCATCCGGATCAGCGAGCCACCGCCAGTCATCGCCCATTGTGCAGCATGCGCCGCGTGTGAGCCACTGTGACTCTCTTCCCCCTTCATGAACAGAATCTTGTCCTTGGTGGCCCTGAGAATCTCCACGGTCTTGGTCACCGCTGGTGCATAGATCCAGTCTTCCGCATACATGAAGAGCCTGCCGGTGTCGTTGATCGCGGCACGGGTCTTTTCCATTTCTTCCAGCACGCGCTCGTACATCAGTACTTTCGGCACGTGCCTGCCGATCGGCGCCTTGTCGTCTTCTCGCCCGAAATAGCCTCCGAACGGCTTTTCGCAGATGACATGTTTGCCGGCCTGCATCGCATCGACGATCATCGAGGCGTGCAAGTTGGGGGGCGTACAGATGTCGACCACATCGAGATCACCGTCGGCGATCAAGTCGCGAAAACTGCGATACGCCGTCGGTATCCGGTGGCGATGAGCAAAATCGACAACATGGTCGCCCCTCGCCGCGACGGCTTTGACTTCGACATCCACTCCGTAGACACGCTTGTAAGCATACATATGCAACTCCGAGACGAAGCCGCAACCGGCCAGACCGATCCTGATTTTCGCCATTGCGGATTGCCTCCGATCTTCGTTGGTCAAGACCGCACTATTGCGAATCGGGTCCCGGTACTCTCGTGCTGAGTAACGTAGCAGTTGCAGGAATGAGACCTAGTTGGCATCGATTATCTCACCTGGGCCTTCTTGAGCACGGCCAGCAACCTGAATTCCGGCGACTTCTTGTAGTGCGAGTCGAGCGGATAGCAGCCCGAGACAATGCCGTTGCGCGGCGCGGTAGTGCAGTCGCTGAAGGTACGGCAGTTGCGCTTCTTGTTCACCGGTTTGCCTTGCAGGATATCAAGCGGCAGTTCGGGATAAGCCAATACCATGCGGCCGAGACCGACGAGATCGACCCAACCCATGCGGACGACGGCTTGCGCCACGTTTGGGAGGAACTCCTGCAAGTAGGTGTAGCCCGAGCCCATCAGGCAGAAATCCGGGAATGCGACCTTGAGCTCACGCACCACGGAAAGCTGGCGCATCACGCCCACCAATGGATCCTCAGGCGGATGATATCCGTCCGACGGCGGGTACAGCGCGGGGCGGATCAGGTGGGGGTTGTAATATGGGCTCGCCGCCGTGACGTTGACAAGCCGCACGCCGATCTTGCGCATGATCTCAAACAACGCCTTTGTTTCGGTCAGATCGTATTCGAGCGGGTTGTTCGGATTGCCGCCGAACGCGTAGCGATAGGGTGTGCCGTGGCTTTCGGGTACGCCGGGGCCGAGCGCGCCGGGCACCGAAAGCGCAGGGTCGGGCTTGAACGGCACTGAATCGAAGGCGGAAAGCCGAACACCAATCTTCAATCGCGGCGCTTCGGCGCGAATGCCTTCGACAATCTCACGCATAAACCGCGTGCGATTCTCCAGGCTACCGCCGTAAGGGCCGGGCCGGTCGACCGCGCTCAGAAATTCGTGGCCGAGATAGCCATGACAGTGTTTGACATCGACGAAATCGTAACCGCAGGCCGCGGCGCGCGCGGCAGCGACGATATAGTCGTCGATCAACCGCTTGATCTCGTCGTCGCTGATTACCGGCCGGTCGGACGGATAGCCGAATTTCCGGTCGAGCAACGGGTGGTTATAGGCGATGATCGATTCGAACCTGGTGTTGTCGTTCGGCTTGCAGAAGCGGCCCGAATGCGTCAGCTGCAGTCCGATCACAAGGTCATCGTCATTGCCAGTCGCTTCCTTGTGTCCGGTGATGACAATGTCCCGCAAGGCCGCGATGTCGCTTTGGGTCTCCTGGGTCATCGTGAGCTGTTTCGGATTGGCGCGGCCATCGTATCGAACCGCGCAGGCTTCTCCACCCCAGATCAGCTTGGCGCCGCTGAGCCCGAAACGGCGCCAGCGTCGTTTGGTATTCTCCGACGGCATGCCGTTGCGCTCGCAGTCCCAGCCCTCCATCGGCTGGATCGCCAGACGGTTTCCGATCTTCAAGCCGTCAATTTCAACCGGCGTCGCCAACGGCGATGTCGGACCGGGCGCGACGACGTCGTCGCATGGCAGGTCAAGCCCCAGCGATTGCACGTACCCGCGGAAGCCCGCGAGGCCGTCGAGCGAGCCAACCTTGGGGTAGTCGCCAAATTTCATGTCCTTCGCCTTCTGAAACGAGACAGCGCTTCGCGATCATGCCCGGACCACCTTCACGTAAGCCATGATGACATCGCATGTGCCCGCCAAAGCGTCCGCTCAGCCGGGCTTCCCAGCGACTGCGCGAACACCACCGATAGCGTCGCGGAGCTGGAGAAGTCAGCCGTGACGACACACTTCGCCATGTTCTCTAGGCCGCCACGCCGTGGACGCGCAGCACGTCGCCAAGACGCGAGGCCGCCAAATCCGGATCGCGAATGAGGCCGGCGGCATCCGCCAGCCTGAAGGCTTCCACCAGATGCAGCAGCGCACGGCCGCTCTCCTGGCCCCCGACCATCACAAAATGTGACTGATGGCCGTTGAGGTAGGCGAGGAACACGATTCCGGTTTTGTAGAAGCGCGTCGGCGCCTTGAACAGGTGACGCGATAGCGGGACCGTCGGCTCGAAAATCTTCCAATATTCGTCCATGTCGCCCCGCGCGTGGGCGGAGAGCGCCGCTGAGGCGGCCGGCGCGATAGCGTCAAAGATACCGAGCAACGCGTGCGAATAGCCCTGTTCGTCGCCGGCAATCAACTCGGCAAAATTGAAGTCGTCGCCAGTATAGCAGCGTACGCCTTGCGGCAACAGGCGTCGCATCCGTATTTCCTTGTCCTTGTCGAGCAGCGACAGCTTGACGCCGTCGACCTTGCTGGCGTGGTCGGCGATGATGTCGATGCACACCTCCATCGCGGCGATATGGTTGGCCTTGCCCCAATAACCCTGCAGCGCCGGATCGAACATTTCGCCAAGCCAATGGATAATCAGCGGCTCGCGCACCTGCTCGAGAATGCGGCCATAAACCCTGGCGTAATCGTCCGGCGATTTCGCTGCGACGACCAGCGCCCGGCTCGCCATCAATACGATACGGCCGCCGCAGGCTTCCACAGCTTCGATCTGCTCTTCATAGGCGCGGATGACGCTGTCGATGGTGACCGACGACGTCGGCACGAGTTGATCCGTGCCCACACCGGAGAAAACGGTAGCGCCCGCTATGTCGCGCGCCGCTTCCACCGAAAGCCGGATCAGCTTCAGCGCATTGGGCCAGTCCAGCCCCATACCGCGTTGCGCGGTATCCATCGCCTCGGCGACCCCCAAGCCCAGCGACCAGAGATAGCGACGATACGCAATGGTCGCATCCCAGTCGATCGCTGCCGTTAGCCACGGGTCGGCCTCGGACATCGGATCGGCGACGAGGTGCGCCGCGGCCAGGGCTACCCGGCTCAATTCATGCCCGGTCCTGCATGTCCAGCAGCGCGGCTCCGCAAGCCGATAGGCCTCCAGCCCGCCATTCTTGTTGGGCAAATTCACAACCGGCATTGCTGGCAACCGATAGAAGTGATCCACATTTATTGAGCCAGCTATATGAGAAACGGCCGAACCAGGCAATCCTTGCGCCGACGGCGGCTCGCGCAAGAAGGCTGTGCGGGCGATCAAAAAGTCAGTTGAACTTTCATGGAGCGACTGCGGTCTCCGGCGATCTCAAAGGCCTTGACGGCATCATCCAACCCGTAAATTCCAGTCAAAAGCGGCTTCATGTCCACCTTGCGGCGGTTAATGAGATCGACTGCCAATCCAAATTCCTCGTGGAAACGGAATGTGCCGCGGATATCGATCTCCTTGGCAACCACCAGGTTCTGCGGAATCGAGACATCGCCACCCAGACCGAGCTGAACCAGAACGCCGCGCGGCCTGAGCACTTCGAGACCCGCGCGCATCGCCCGCTCGTTTCCCGATGCTTCGAACTGCACGTCGAAATAGCCCTTGTTGGCGGAGTAGGCACTGAGCTGCTCGTGATCGGTCGCAACATTGATGGTTCGGTCGGCTCCGATCTGCCGCGCCTTGTTCAGGACGGCCTCCATCACATCGGTTGCGACGATCTCTCGCGCGCCATGAGCCCGCGCGGCAATAACGGAAAGTGCGCCGATCGGACCGCAGCCTGTCACCAGCACCCGCTTGCCAAGCAGAGAGCCCGCGCGCGCGACGGCATGCAGGGTGACCGCGAAAGGTTCAGCGAAGGCAGCTTCATTGGCCGACACGCCGTCGGCAACCTTGTGACATTGCCAGGCTTCGGCGACCAGATGCTGCCGAAACGCACCCTGAATATGCGGCATCGGCATGGCGCTGCCATAGAAACGCATGTTCAGGCACTGGTTCTGCTGGCCTTGAAGACAATAGCTACAGGCATTGCAGGGCCTGCTGGGAGAGACCGCCACGCGGTCACCGACAACGAACCCTGAGACACCCTCTCCAAGCGCCTCGATCGTTCCTGCAACTTCATGACCGAGGATCATTGGCTCTCGCACCCGCACAGTGCCGAAGCCGCCGTGATTGTAGTAGTGCAGGTCGGATCCGCAGATGCCCCCTGCCTCGATTGCGATCTCTACCTGGCCTGGCCCGGGCTTCTCCCGTTCGCGCTCCTCGATCCGGAGATCGCGGGCGGAATGAATGACAACGGTCTTCATCGTTTGCTCCTCGGGAATTCCGCTTTCATACTGTTCGACATCGCCTACAGGGAAATGGTGATGCCGCCGTCGACGTAGAGCGTATGACCGTTGACGAAGGAAGAGGCACGTCCCGAGAGAAAGACCGCCGCGCCGATCAATTCGTCCACATTGCCCCAGCGACCGGCTGGGGTACGTTTTTCAAGCCATGCGGAAAATTCGGCGTTATCGACCAGTGCCTTATTCAACGGGGTTTTAAAGTAGCCAGGCGCGATTGCGTTGACCTGCAGACCATGCTTCGCCCAATCGGTGCACATACCGCGCGTCAGATTCCTGACAGCCCCCTTGGTGGCCGTATAGGGCGCGATACCAGGCCGCGCGAGCTCGCTCTGCACCGATGCAATATTGATGATCTTACCCTTTCCGCGCGGAATCATGTGCCGCGCGACAGCTTGCCCGACGTAAAACACGCTGGAGACATTGGTCGCAAGCAGTTGCTCCCATCTTTCGGCGGGAAAGTCTTCGAGCGGCGAACGAAACTGCATGCCGGCATTGTTGACCAGGATATCGAGCGCGCCGGTATTCCTTTCGATGGTTGCGACGCCCTCCGTCACCGCGCCGGCGACCGTGACGTCGAAACCGGCGACCGACACCTTATGGCCCCGACTTGCCAGTCTCATGGCCGCGGCATCGAGCTTGATGCCATCGCGACCGTTCAGGACGACCTCGGCTCCATGTTCTGCGAGGCCCTGCGCGATCGCAAACCCGATGCCTTGGGACGAACCCGTCACGAGCGCCCGTTTGCCGGTCAGGTCGAACAATTCGAATGCCACGTAAGACCTCCTCCATGGAAACGCGACGCTGAACCTACCGTCCGAGCGTATTCATCAGTATCCGATGCGCAAGAAGGGATCTGAATGGACGTAGAGATACTGCACGTCCGCTTGAGCCGATAGGGTAATTTCTCCACTGCACAAGCGCCCCGGCAACCCTGCCTGCCAGCGGTGTGGACCTTGCCAGGCATGCAGCTTACCCTGTCGATAACCGCTCGCGATCGACGGTTGGTTCGATGGAACATCGCGCCGTGTCCCGGCGCGCTCTGGCGTTAATTCGTTGATCGAATGTTATGGAAATGTTGTTACTGAATGCGGCGTTACCGAAGTTTAACCTCATTAACGAACCAGGGTGAATCGAAATTGCGAGACAGGAAATGGGACGAGCGCTTCATGCTTCTGGCTCACCACTTGGCGCATTGGAGCATTGAAAAGGGACGGCGCCTTGGCGCCGTCGTCGTAGGGCCCGACAACGAAATACGCTCGACCGGGTTTAACGGCTTGCCACGCGGAGTTAACGATGCGGTGAAGGAACGTCACTCCCGCATCACCGGGGCAAAGTATGTCTGGAGCTGCCATGCCGAGCAGAACGCCATCTTTAACGCGGCGCGCATTGGGGTACCCCTCAAGGGGTGCGCAATCTACGTTCCGTGGTTTCCCTGCGTGGAGTGCACCAAGGCGATTATCCAATCGGGCATCTCGGAGGTCGTCGCGTATGAACCCGATCAGCCCAATTCAAACTGGGCTGTGGATTTTTCGATCGCAGGCACGATGTTGAAGGAAGCAAATATCGTCGTGCGGTTTATTCCCAGGCTCGCGGAACTCCCGGATGAATCCGAAGACCATAGCTGACACGCGGCAGGTCCGGACGGACGCTATCTGGTTCCGTAGGCCCGGTCGCCCGCATCGCCAAGACCCGGCAGGATAAAGGCGTTTTCGTCGAGCCCCTCATCCACGGCGGCGAGCCAGATCGGAACATCCGGGTGAATGCCACGCATGCGCTCAAGACCTTCCGAAACGCCGATCAGGCAGACCAGCCGAATGTCGACCGCGCCCCGCTCCTTCAATCGGTCCACCGCGGCGACCGCGGAGTTGCCCGTCGCCAGTACCGGGGAGATCACGATCACAAGCCGCTCGTGCAGATCGCTCGGCGCCTTGAAAAAATATTCCACGGCGACAAAGGTTTCCGGCTCGCGATAAAGTCCGATATGGGCGACCCGCGCGGTCGGCACGAGGTCGAGCATGCCTTCCGCGAACGTCAAGCCGGCCCGCAGCACTGGCGCCAATACCAGCTTCTTGCCGGTGATCCGCGGGGTCTTCATGCGCGCCAGCGGCGTCTCGATCTCGACATCGGTCAGGGGCAGATCGGCCGTGACTTCGTAACAAAGCAGCATCCCGATCTCCTTGAGGAGTTCGCGAAACGATTTGGTCGAAATGTCTTTCCGGCGCAACAGTGTCAGCTTGTGCTGCACCAGCGGGTGATCGACGACTGTGACGCCTTCCATGCTATTTGATCCGTGACCCTAGAATACGGTGCCGTCGCTGATGATTTTTACCGGAGGCGAGGCGTCGGCGCGGCGTTCCCGCGCCAGCCGTCGGCCCGCGGCCCAGGTTCCACCTTCAAGGATTTTCGACAACGGCATCGCGATGGCGTCGAGCCCAAGGCGATGTCGCACCGCCTCCGCGACACGGTCAAGCAAGGCCACCGTCAGCGCTCGCCATTCCACGACGAGGGGCGATGCCACTTCGTGCGCCCTGCCCGCATCGCTTGCGTCGCGAAACGTGAGCACGCCGTTATCGATGAAGAGCCCGCCGTTTCGGTACTCTGCGAGTCCGGTCAGCCCATCGATATCGGTTACCCGGATGCCGGCGTTTTGCAGCGGTTCGATCAGCGAATAGGCCAGCCATTGCGAGAGCTTGTGCAGCGGCATCAGATGGCTTGTGGCATCTTCGGTCGTCAGCATCGGATGCCGCCAGCAATCGCCGAGTGCGATCCCGCCCAGCGCCAGCCGCGACGGCCAGATCGGCCCCAGCTCTCGCAGCAGTTCCGACAGTATCGTGGGGGCCGGTAGTGCAAGATCGTCGGCCAGCACCGCAAGCCGATCGAACAGTCCGCCCGGCCGCGGCGAGTCCGCGCTTCCGAACACATCCGGCTTCGAGGCCACCAGCCTGCCGAGCCCTCGCAACAGGCCGACGCGACCCTCGATGCCGACCAACGGATTGATCTCCGAAACCTGCATGCCGCGTTCGAGATCGGCAACGGAGAAATTCGCCAGCACGTCGGCATCGGCACGAAGCGGCTGTCGCGGGTCCGAGGAGAATGATCCGCCGGTAAACATGACAAGGCTGGCGAGTCCCAATCCCTCCGAACGGCCGACGGCGGAGCCAGTGACCGGATCGCGGTAGTGCCACGACGGGCCAGCACCGGCGTCAAGGAACACGCTCACCATGGCCAGATCGAATTCGGCACGGGCCCGCGCCGCGCGATCGCGCCATGCAGTCTGGCCGGCCAGCGTCGCCCAGCGATCGACCCCATTCACCGTGAAATGCCGCCAGCGTGAATGGAACGGCACCGCCAGCGCTGGATAGGCCTTCCGCGTGGTATGCACCACCAGGTCTGCCGTGCTGTCCATGCGATCGAGGTGGACGCTGAAATTCGCAAGACCGTCCTCGAGGCCAAGGCCAAGAAGCCGATGCGCGCGCTCGCGCACGGCCCCGGCATTCAACAATGACAAAGCCGCCGTTGCCTCGGGATTTGCAGGGGACAAGGCCGCTCTCAATATTCGTCGAGCGAACGACCGATGGAGTCCCGCTGTGTCGGTCCCTCGGGCGAGTAGTAACCGGCGGCTTTTTTGGCCACAATTTCCACCTGTGCGTCTGCCGGCACCAGATCGTCGGGGATCGCCACGCGTTCCATGATCTCGACGCCCTGGCTTGTCAGCGCATCATGCTTCATGTCGCTCATGGAAACGAAACGGTCGATCCGCTTCAGGCCGAGCCAGTGCACGACATCGGGCATCAACTGCTGGAACCTGGCATCCTGCACCCCCGCAACGCATTCCGTGCGCTCGAAATATTGAGCGGCCGCATCGCCGCCTTCCTGCCGCTTTCGCGCATTGTAGACGAGAAATTTTGTGACCTCGCCGAGCGCGCGGCCCTCCTTGCGATTGTAGATGATGATACCGAGCCCGCCGGTCTGTCCCGCATGCACGCACTCCTCGATGCCGTGAAGCAGGTAGGGGCGGCAGGTGCAGATGTCGGAGCCAAATACGTCGGAGCCGTTGCATTCGTCATGTACGCGGCATGTTATCCGGGTAGTGTGGTCCGGCAGTTTGGCGACATCGCCAAACAGATACACCGTCATGCCGCCGATCGGCGGCAAAAACACGTGCAGGTCGGGACGGGTCACGAGTTCGGGATACATGCCCGCCGTTTGCTCGAACAATTGCCGGCGCAGATTGCTCTCGGTGGTCGCAAAGCGCGCTGCAATTCCCGGCAGATACCAAACAGGATCGATTGCAATCTTGACGACGGAGACGCTCCCGCTCTGATGAACGACTTCGCCGTCGCGCTTCAGCCGCCCCGCCGCGATCGCGGCCTGCAATTCGGGCAAGTCGATACGAGCTTTGGTAATGGCAATCGTCGGGCGGATATCGACGCCCTCGGCAATCTCCTTCGAGAAGGCCTCTGCCGCGAGATGCCCCCATGGATCGAGCGAGACGATCCGGTTCGGATCGGTCCATTGCGGAGCCGGCCCGACCATCGCCGCGGGTTGCGTATTGGTCAGATCCGGGCGCCTTATCGGATCGAGGGCACCCGACGAAACCGCCAGAGCGCGATAGATCGAATACGAACCGCTGTGAGTACCGATGACATTGCGGTGCTGTGGACGCGAAACTGTGCCGATGACCGGCCCGCGTTCGCGCGCACTGGCTGCGCACCAATGGATCGGGAATTCACTCTTGGCACCCGGCGCCGGGTGGGAAGTAATCCGAATGTGGTCAGTTCGATTGGAGCGGGTCATCGCCATATACCGATAAATGGACGAGCCCGGTCACCAACGATGAATGAGTCGCGCGGCCTAGGTCCATCGCCAGTATGGTCAAATCGTGGGCGGATACAACGGTCATTTCCGAGCCTGTGCATGCTGCAATCCCAAATTTGGTGCGCCCCCGGTCGAACTTTGAGAGGGTAGCCGTTTCGATTGACGAACGCGGCGCTAACTCGATCCATCTTGACTTATGACATTAGCAGCTCATGTTGCAGATACTCGATTTGGCGATGGCTTGATTTGGCAATGGCTTGGGATCGCATCTGTCCGATTGAAAGCCGGGGATGTGAAGGAAGCTGACGAGGTGCTGACTACTTGCAGGAAATCCCGCGCCAACCCCGGATAAAGCGATCTGATGACCACCAAAATCGTAAATCTCGTCAGCCATCCCCTGGTCCAACACAAACTCTCGCTGATGCGCGAAAAGGATCGCTCCATCAAGAGCTTTCGCGAGCTCCTGAACGAGATAGGCATGCTTCTTTGTTATGAGGTCACACGGGACCTTCCTTTGGAGATGGTCGACATCGACACGCCGCTCGCTCCGATGAAGGCACCCAGGATCGCAGGCAAGAAACTCACGCTCGCGCCAATCCTGCGGGCGGGCGTCGGATTTCTCGACGGCATGCTGGCGCTGCTTCCGACTGCGCGCGTCGCGCATATCGGCCTCTATCGGGATCCGGCCACGCTTCAAGCGGTGGAGTATTTCTTCAAGGCTCCACACGATTTGTCGGATCGCACGGTGGTTCTGGTGGACCCGATGCTAGCGACCGGAAATTCGGCTTGCGCCGCGGTCGCCCTGCTCAAATCGCGAGGGGCCCGCGATATCAGGTTCGTCTGCTTGCTCGCAGCCCCCGAAGGGATTGCGCGATTCTTGAAGGAGTATCCCGATGTTCCGATCTGGACCGCCGCCGTCGACGAGAAACTGAACGATCACGGCTATATCGTGCCCGGCCTGGGCGACGCCGGAGACAGAATGTTCGGCACCAA